>Ga0075114_10000496_pt1 | contig 24111 bp, 35 predicted proteins | sample AntAceMetag02UKM_FD_69784 | JGI IMG/M metagenome (GOLD analysis project Ga0075114, IMG submission 69784) | Saline lake microbial communities from Ace Lake, Antarctica - Antarctic Ace Lake Metagenome 02UKM | ecosystem: Environmental > Aquatic > Non-marine Saline and Alkaline > Saline | place... | reverse complement strand
TATCGAGTTTGTGATTAGTAAACCCTATACCGAATTGTTTATCAACCTTCTTAGCTATCTCTAAAGTACAGATTCTTACAATACCCTCTGGCTTACCAAGACATCTATAGTCATATTGAATGTTATGCCCAACTATAAGTGATACTCCTTGAGGGAGCTTTAAGTCCTCAGACCTAGCACACTTTACTAAGTCTCTAAAGTGGATACCATGTACTTCATGCGCTCTTTTATGTATCTCCATAGAAGGCCTATATCTAGTTACAGTACCAAGGCTTGTAAGAAGCTCAATAAAGGCTGATACTGTCAGCTTGTCTGCAAAATTCTTTAATTCCTGTAGTTCATTACTAAGCTCTATACTAGCTAGTTCAATTACCTGTGGATGCAAGTGTACTGGGTGATTACTTACACCAGTTGTTTCAGTATCTATTGCATATACTATACTATCCATCTCTATCTCCTCTCAAATTGACCACAAAAGCTATCTTCTTCTACGTATCTTTGTACTAGACTACAGATACCAGCCCTCTCCCGTTTAATACACTTAACGCACTCGTCTGCTCCTGGGACTAAAGGGACAGCAGCTCCTAGTCTATCGGAACCTTGTGGTGCAGCAGCAGGTCTATACTCCCATAGGTCACAGACATTACTACTCTTTACAGTTTTACCTAAAGTACGGCACTTAGAAGCGTCTATATCGTAGGACTGACATACATAGCACTTACTATCAGTGGTACTCTTTCTTACTATTGCCTTTTTCATTTTAGTTCCTCAAGTAGTCTACCTATCATAAACCCTGCTGCACGTTCATGTCCATTACCGCCATACTCCTTAGCCATAATAGACACGTCAGTAGTACCTATGGATCTAAGGGAGTATTTCCATAGTCCTTTTGCCCCATCATAAGAGTAAACTAACCCAAACGTACCACTTTTCTTAGCAAGACAGTTACCTAGGTCACTTGAGTAACTAGAGTCAGCATTACAAGCATATCCATCTATTCCCTGTAGGGTTACTGGGAAGGCTGAGCTGCTTAGCTTTGTTACCTTCTTCTTATGGGAGGAGATTAGTATTAGCCCCTCACGATATAACCTACCTAGCGGGTCAGGTAACTCAGATACTATACTATCCCATGCCTCAAAACTCTTATAGTAGCACTCCTGCAGGGCTAAGCATATCTCCTTAGTAGTAGATAATCGAAACTTCCATAGGGCTCTATCCTCTATATAATATAGTAGTGCCGGTGGTCTAGTCCCGAAGAAGTAGTCCCAAGTTAGTACACACCCTGATCTATCGTCATTAAATAGATAATCTAAGTTAAAGCACTTAGTCGCACAGTACTCTATATCTTTCCTTGAGCCTTCATGGTGGTCTATTAGGATTACTCTAGTAGCCATACTGCATAAGGTTATAAGGTCTTTAGATTTAAAACTGAAATCTAAGATATAGATAGTCTTACCTCCTACGTCATTTGGTATAGCCATATCATAGGACATAGGCAAGTAGTCTGCTGTATCACCTAGATGTTTCCATGCGGCATAGGCAGCACCGAACCCGTCAAGGCAGTCTTTATGCCATAGCACTAATATATCTTTTGTACTTAAATTACCCATGATTAGTAAACTCCTTGTGTAGCTGTGTTCGCTTTATGTAAAAGTTGTTGCACTATTTCTTGTGTTAAGTCTTCCTGCTTCATTAGTCAATCTCCTCTCCAGTCTTATCGTCTCTACGGTAGTCTAGTCTTGGTTCCCTAAACTTACCGCCACTTAGTCTCTTCATTGCTTTAATCTTAAAGACATGGCCTATTGCTTTATTAGGACTAGCCCTATATAGTTCTGCCTCCTCTAACTTACCGACCCTCACTACAGTTTCATTTCCTTTACTGTCCTGTAGTATCATATTAAGATTTTCGCCCCCTTTCTCCCCTACTGTATCATATAAACTAATGCATAATAAGTCAGCGTCTACTTCCTCTTTAATCTTCATAAGGGTAGAGTTACGCTTCCCTGGGCAGTATATCCCATCAACTTGTTTAAGTATAATCCCCTCACCTCCGTCAGCTACCACTTTATCAAAGCACGTTTTCCATAGGGATGGAGAGTCTGATACCTGTAGAAGCTCAGCCCTAAAGAACTTAGTACTATTACTGGGTAGGATATAGTATATATGTGCAAATCTATCTATAGCTATCTCCGTAGGTTTGCTTGGGAATACTATATCATGTACAGCAAACACAGCATCTAAGGCATAATAGTCTCCTACACTCCTATTAAAGATACCATTAAGTGCGTGAAATGGTGTGTCAGGTATAATAGCTTCTGCTATTAGTCTAAGGGTAACTCCAGGCTCTCCTAGTAGTTCTGATAGTTTAGGGTGTAAGTACTCCATTGAAGGTATAGGTCTGCCAGCTCTACTCATTATTCTTCCCCAACCTAGCTCAACTGAGTAGTCAATATAGCAGTACCATCCATCTAATTTCTCAAAGACCATATAATCATGAGCTATATTAGGGTTCTTTTTCTCTAACTCTAAGTGTAAATGTTTTACTTGTTGTACTTCCATCTATAATCCCTCTCTTCCAGGGTGCTCATATACCTTATACTTTATTATACTTATACTACCAAGTGTAATCACATCCCCGATGGATAGTGCTACAGTCTCCTTAGCCCACTTACATCTCCTTTTTGTTGTAGGGCACTAGGCTTGCTTTTAATTTCTTTCTTAGCTCTATAGAACTCGTCTAACATCATATAGTTCTCCACATACTAGTAAAAAGAGCCTAGGGCATTATACCCTAGGCTATTAAGGTGCGGTAGTGTTATGAGGAGTATCCTGCTACCGCTCAGGTAATTAACCTATCTCTTTCCTCCATTAGTAGACCATTTACCAGTACCCTCTGATATAAGAAGTAACTTCTTAGTGTGCAGCTCAGGTAAACAGTCATAGTGCAAGTCAACTAATGCACTTCCTATAGAGAACAGCCTAGGTAGAGAGTTTAACTCTTCCATAGTTATATCAAACTTAGTGCATAATTCCCTGTGAGAGGTTATTGTTAGTAAGTTTAAGATAACTTGCCCAAGGTCTACTTCCCCTAAGTCAGCCATGATCTAGGCACTTTTTCATAACTTATCTACCTTAGGTAAAGCATTAAATAGACTATGTCTCATAGCTGAATCCCCAGGTTCTTCTATCTCCATTATAGGATTTTGTAATACCCTCTTTAACCATTTAACCTCGTTTTCTTGCAAGACTAGCGTTACTTCTGTCGTTGTTTTTACTACTACGTCTACCATTGTATTAACTCCAAGTGTTATCGTCAAGGCTATTAAATATAGCCCTATCTATTCTAAATGAGGAAGGTGTTAAATAGGCCACTTCCGGGTCAGCTAGTATAGCATTGCCTGCCTCTTTAGCGGCCATAAGACTACTAGCTGCACCAGTTAAGTCTCTTAACCTTCCTCCTTTTCTATTAAATATAAGTACAGTGTACTCCCCTGTTTCAGTCATAACCTAACCCATCACGTAGGATAACAATAAAGAAGCCTAGAAGTAAAACACCATATACCGCCCTAACGCAAGTTCCATTAGTTGGAACTCCTTTACTCTGTAGATAGATTAGTATAAAGGTAACTATATTAGCTATAATAAGTATAGATATATACCTTGGTAGTTTAGTCTTCATAGGTAATCCACTCATATATATAACTCCAGCCAGCTTCACCTACACTATGGCGTTCACCAAACTGTTTTATAGTTAGGCTCTCTGCTACTCTGCTTAGAGTAATAGCAAAGTATAGCTTTTCATCAGCTGGGATAGTAGTATCATTGCTGCTATATTCTATAAGAGTTCTGGTATTCCAAGTATCCTTATTAGAGGCCATACCTAGTAGTATATAGTCATATTTCCAGTTATCAGCTCTCCAATAGGTAAATCCGAAGGTAGAGAACTTAATACTTGACTCCAGATTACCTAAGAGTGCAGGCTTATTTGAGTTATCACTAATGGTATATGGCGATACCCCATCTACTAATACTAACCCTTCTAAGATATCCCCATGCCCAGTAACTCTTAGAAAGTTAGCTACTTTATACGCTGCAATAGCTCCATTGCTTCCACCAACTAAGTAAGTTCTACCCTCAAGGCCATGAGCGCGTATGAGTAGTTTAGCTAAGTAAACAGTATCAGCACCTAAAGATACGTTATCTGACATATCCCACATTTTGTATGTAACACCTTCTACAATATGGGTAGGTGTCTCAGGAGCTACTAGTACATAACAGTCTTGCCCTAAGGAATCAAAAAGACCCTGTGTTTGTGGTATAACAGTAATAGGGCTAGCTACTGCTGGTTGCTTAGCCGTTCCTCCTAAGAAGACTACAGATCCTGCTTGTTCTCCCCAAAGACATTCATATCTATACTTGAAGTCTTCTAAGTCATGCCAGGTAGGGTTGGCATAAGATGAGAAAGATGTTAGGTATAGTAGTAAGATAGTAATAAGTCTCATGTTAGCTCCTCCAGGTTAATTTGTAATCCAGTTGTGTTTAGGAATAGAGTAGCCGTTTCTTCTACAGGTAAAGGCACTGCTGTAAAATAGTACATCCCTTCGCTTGACTTAAAATCATGCGCAGAAGCATTAGGCTTGTACTCTGTTATTATAGCTAAGGTATCAAGAGAGTCAGCGGCTACTCTAACTTTACATACTACCCCTCCTTTTGGTATATCCTCATACCATTCACATTCTAGGAATAAGTCTCTTTTGTTAGACTCACCACTATTAATTTTACCTTCTATTGCATATACCTGCTTAAGTATGCCAGAAGTGGAAGCTACTAAGGCTACTATAGGATAGTCTTTACTCTCTCTATTTGTTGTACTATTATCCCTAGTGACTACTCTCCCCCCTTCTCCATACTTTTCTATATCAAACGGCATTGTTTTCATTATGCTCTCCTAGTCTTTAAAAACTCATTATGTCCCTCTAAGGTATACCCTATTAAGCTACTAATAGAGTTATACTTAACCCCTTTATAAAAGAAAGGGTCAATACTAAACATATCTTGAAGCTCCTTAAAGATAAAAGTATTGTCTCCTTCTCTTCTCAGTACTGCACTAACTAAGCGGCTAGTGACAGGTATCCAAGTAAACTGAGTACCATCAAAGCAGTTAATGAAGACTTCATGTATATGTGTCTCTCCCTCTATCTCTATATGGTTAATAGTTATAAATAAACTCTCAGTAAGGGTATCTACTTTAAGTTCATACGTAGCACCGTCTAACCTAGGAGGTCTATCTAGTGGTTTAACCATGTCTGTCGCCTCTAGTAGAGGAAACAACAAACCCAGCCATAAAACCAATAACTAGTACTAACACTATCGTCCCAACAAAGCTATATATGTCCTGTAAGGCAGTTTCTAGGTAGCTGTTACATGTTATCATTAGCTCACCCCACTACTGCCGTCGCCAGCACCTCTATCTGATGTACTTCTAAACTCGTCTACCTTTTCCCACTCTCCTATTATTACTGGGATAATTACTAACTGCGCCATTCTATCTCCTGGATTAATGGTGACTGTCTCATTACTTTTATTAATCCACTTACAAAAGCTTTCGTGTTGGTATCCAGCATCTAATAGTCCTACTGTATTGGTTAGTTGGAGTCCTTTAGTAGATGATCTAGGTAGATACAGACCAGCAAGTAGCATATCAGCGGGTTCTACGTCTTCCTCGATATCACTACCTAACCACACACATACCCCCGTAGGTACTTTAACTACTTCTTCTGGGAATACCTTAAGTGGCTCAGTTATACAAGCTCTAAGATCAAACCCAGCATCAAGAGAGTGTTGTCGTTTAGGCGTACAGTCAATACTAGTACTCTCTTTAAGAGCCTTAGCTGCTTCTGTTAGTTTATATTGGAGTATCATAGTACTTATCCTTTAAGTTGTGGCATTAGTTTCTCAAAGGCAGATAGTTTAACCTCCCTTGGGTCATACCCTTTAGTTGGATGGTATCTATGTCCGAGAGAACCTAAGAACCCTGGCTTAACAGTTCCATTCTTACAACGATGAATTGCTTTCTCATTTTCTTCTCCTAGTTTACGTGTATTACCTGTCTTTAGTACCATTACTGTTACTCTTTCCCCATCAGCATCTTGCACCTCCCAGGCTAGTTTATTACTCTGAGTATCAGCTAGTGCTTTTATAGCTAAATTAACTATATCTCCCAGCACACAATCAACATACTCCTCTGCTGACATACCAGACTCTTGTGCCAAGACTGCTAGTTTAGATAGTTCTTCCATTCTTCTCTCCTACATTATATAGTTATGTTCTTTAAGTTTCTTACTACCGTATCCTGCCGAGTATATATCGAAGTCTACGTCAATAGTAAGGGGTGTGTTATAAGGAAGCCGTAGTAACATAGCCTCTCTTATAAGTTTTGGTGCTTCTAAAAAGTCTGTCTTAAATTGACCAGCTACAGCATCATGTATCTGTAGTAGTGGCTCTATCCTAGTATCTATCTTAGTTGCAGCTACTAGTCCTTTATTACACAGTATGGCAATAACACTCTGGCCTCTCCAGGCTACTGCTTTATTAGTTAAGTTATGGTCTAATTTATTTAAGTACCATCCCCTCGCCCCGAAGATGTTAGTAGTATGCCCCTTAGTGTTTATGTCATTAATTATACTTTGCTGCCACGACTTAACTTCTGGGCATCGTTCAAAGTACCATCTCTGTACTTGGTCTACCTCATGTACCAGTAACCCTGCTGCCCTAGCTATAGTCATAGCCTGACCCAAATAGGCAGTAGCATGTGCAACGGCTTTAAACTGTGTTCTCTCAGGCGAAGCCTTCTCAATCTTCCTTCCATAGTACTCACTAGCCATTACAGCGTATAAGTCTTGGGTAGGGTCTTGGAAGATATCTATCAAGAACTGACAGTCACTATCAAAGGCTACTATTTGTGCATCAGCCCCCTTTAAATCCACGTTAAAGAAAGTATACCCCTCGTCTGGTATAAATATCTTCTTGCAGTTTGGTAATTGGATAGGACGTACAGTATCCCCACCATCCCTCTCACGTAAGACTTGCTCAATGTACTTTAGCTCTATCTTACCTCTCTCTGGTATGTTCTGAAAATTACCGCCAGTACCATACACGTTCTTTACCGAAGATAGTCTTAGTGTATCAGTAAAGAACTGTTTATACTGAGTCCTAGCTCTATTATCCCTGTCTAACTTCATTGCTAGGAAATTAGATACAAACACCTTTAGTGATTGGTACTCTAGCAGTAATGTAAGAAAGCTTGCATACATAGGATACTCTTCTATATAGTCCCTCATGGCGGCTGCTTCTGTAGTCTCTGCTCCCCCTTTCTTTGTTATTAAAGTCATACCAAGTAGGTCTTTAAATACCTTCTTCTTTTGTGGAGGGGAGTTAAGGTTCCACTCTACTCCTAATATGCCCTGTAGTCTTTTATAAACAGTATCCATAAGCTCCTTAAAGAACTTGTATAGTCTTTCTTTCTCCTCTACGTCAATTCTCACCCCTCTATTCATTATAACATCTAAAGCTGGAGCTACTTCAAGTTGTTGAAACTCATAAAACTGCTGTAACTTCTCTGGGGCATAGTCTAGTATATCCTGTAGAACTAAGTACACCTCAAGGGTATACATACAGTCTTTAGCGTTATACTTCCATCTAGTCTCAGGGCTATCTTCACTTGCTTTTACTTCGCCTTTCCAGTAGATATAGTGTTCACAGTATATACTAGCTAGGAAGGCTAAATCCTTAGGCATGTAGTTATAGAGCGTATGACTTATCCCCATAGTATCTTTAGTAGCAGAGAATACCATACCCCATATGGTATAATAGAACTGGCAGTCGTAACTATAGTTTTGGCCTATGTGAAGGCAGTTCTTATGTGACATAATAAGATATAGCTTGTACATAATTTCAGCTTCATCTTCTACGCTCCATATATAGGGAGTACTAACAGAAGCAAATGGTATACATAGCCCATTATCTATATCTACTGCTAGTCCTATACAGTCTATAATTGACCCAAACATAGTCTCTATGTCTATAGCAACAAGAGTAGGTTTAGCCTGTACCCTAGAGTATATACTATCCATGAACTCTAGTATAGCTACTTTGTCTATACTAGCTTGGTACTTCTTATCCGGAACCATATAGTACTCAATGCCTTTCTCTTTAGAGGTAGCATATACATGGCTTATCTTCTGTAAGTCTAAATCCATTATAGTAGTTTTATCTACCATAGTTACAGAGTTAATGGTATGGTACATCGGGTAGAGAAGGGTATCTGGAAGCCCTAAGCTCTCATGTAACCTCATTATGCTAGCTCTATAGGTAACAAGACCACCTAAAGGCTTTCTATCTTTATAATTTCCTTGAGTCTGCGCAAGGGATACTAGCCCACTTAGAAAGAATAAAGACCATTTCCCTACTACAATTACTATCTTTGGCTGTACTTCGCGTATTTCTTTTACTAGGCAGTCTAGCTGAGACTTTAGCCTGTATGATATATATAAATCCTTATGCGTTTCTAGTTTATAAAAGCTATGCCTCTTTATACTCTTTTCTGTTACAGTCTCTACAGTTTTCTCTACTAGATACTCAGTTATCCCTCCTCTAACCACTAAGGAGTGTAAATCTTTCTTCTTCTTAAACTCACTTTTAAAGTCAAAGTTATCCTCTACGTCATCTTCCCCATAGTATGAGTAGTCAAGGTAGGTAGTATGGATGTCCGTACTATTAATTCCAATATGCCCCTCTAGTTTCACATGATTAAAGGGATCAGCCATGCCAGTTCTGAGTGAAGTTAGAAGGTTTAAATTACTAGCACTACTAAAAGGCTCCTGCCATTCTAACTCCTTCTTCACAGGTACATCACACACCAGCATGATGTCTTTCTTTCTTAAATATTTAGGTCTATTTAGTTCCATTAGCTCTCCTAGACTACGAGGCATTATACCTCGTAGTTGTTAGTAGTTACTTTCTTAGTCTTCTAAATCTTCCTCACTCCCTTCAATATAGGCCATTACCCCACAGCTTTCTCTGCCAGTAGATAGGGCGTTTTCTTGTACGTTCTTATCGCGGTAAGATGGTTGTTTTAAGACAACGGCAGTACAAGGAAGGTTGTTAAGCAACTGGCACATAACAGTAAACACAGCTCTATGGTAGGCTAAAGCATCGGCTAGGTCTTGTGCATTAGGCTCGTTCTCTAAGCCCTCAGGGATAGGATGTACTTCCTCGTCATCAAAGTCGACTAACTCGTCAAAGTCAGTATCGTTTAAGTCAAAAGTCTTTAGTAACGTACCTAGTGCTATGTTGTCTTGCTCATTTAGTGCTAGTGTTTCTGAGTCGAAGTTAAGGTAGATAGTACCAAACACTCGTGGTTCATCACGTTGTAACTGTTTGATAGCTTTCTTAGACGTAAGAAGCACTGAGAAGTTAAGTCTACCACGGATAGTATAGTTCTCTAACTCTTCTCTGTTACCATTAGTCCACTTTACTTCTTTCTCAGCAATGATGTAAGGAGCGTTATTACTGCTCTCAATACTAGCCCCAGTTATAACACCAGCATATAGCCCGCCATCAATTACAGGACGTTCTGTAGCTAGTGCTGATGTATCTCTTTGGAATTTTCTTTTACTCATAAGTTGTATCTCTCTTTAGTTATGGTTAATGCCTAGAATATACCCTCTAGGCTTGGGTGTTACTTAGTGTTACTGCACCGTCATAGTCTGAGAACGTAGATGTATTCCATGTCTCTGAGTGATACCCCATTCTATAAGTCTTATTTGATAGTACCACAGTACCTATATCCACAGAAGTCATGAGAACAATTAAATTGCCCCCTTGGTTTATCATTAACTTAGGGAACTCGCCTTCGACTGTCTCTCTAGTAAGTCTACTTGTAATCATCTCTCCTCCTCGTAGTTATTTCTTAAAAACACTTCCCCGTAATATCCAGTTAACCCTTCTCTATACCATGCTTTTGAGTGGAAGCCTACACTAAGTACCTTGTTTGGGACTAATACTGTACCAGCCCCATTCCTAGTCATTAGTAGTATAAGTCCGTTAGATGGTTCTTCCATTAAGTTAGCGTAGGTACATCCCTTTCTTGTCTTTATACGTATCTCACAGTCCACCCCTGCATCTGAAAACTCAGACATAGTCCATTTAGTACTGTAGTGTCCTAGCTCATATTGACTATCTCCTCCTCCTACTACTACCCCTATCCCTGGTTCACTCATTAAGACCGCTAAGTTCCCAAGCATACTAGTCATTAATTTAGGGAAGTTAACGACCCTATCTTTATCATTCTTTATACTTTTAATCATCTCTATCCCCTAGTTACCTAATATTATTTTACCTGTATAAGGTGTGAGCCCCTGCATCGTCCATGTATCTGAGTACTCACCTATACTATAGGAATTGTTAGGTACTATTACTACCCCTACTCCTTCACTTGACATAAGTATTATAAGGTCGCTGCCATCTTCTCCTAATAACATAGGGTACTCGTATATCTTGTCTTTTGTTATTGTAATCATACCTCACCATCCTCCCTAAAAAACCCATACTTACTAAAGTCAGGCTCTAATAAGTCCCTCTCTGGGAAGTTACGTGCTACTACTTCAACACCCACCTTCTTACCAGCCCATAGTCTGCCTCTAGCTGCATGGTTATAGGCATATATTACATCACCCCACCCGCCCGCATACTTACCGGCCAGTGCTACTCCTGCTTCCAGCGATATACGAAGCTTCTCTACTTTCTCAATATCATCATAGCTCCTATCCGCATGTGCTAACATTATAACACTGCAATCTAGTGCTATAAGGTCTTGGGTAAATTGCTTAATCCAGTACTGTACGACTTGGTAGTCGTTCACCTGGCCACCTACCCTATCACCTTTAGTTATCTGCCATATAGCGTGAGTTATAGGGGATAGGCCATCTACTACTAAGATATCTTCGTACTCTAACTCCCCTATGTTACCCACAGCTACTTCTTTACCGGTAATGTAGTCTACCCCCTTAAAGTCTTCTAACCCTCTAATTATATCAATAAAGAAGGTGTACTTATCCTTATTCAGATTAGGTCTATCAGTCTTCTGGGCAGCAACAGGCGGTTTAACATAGTTACTTAATGCCCTTACCTCATTACCAAACGCTTTCTTCTTCTTAGGGCTAGCTAACCAGTAAATAAGCTGGTTAGGTTTAAGCTGTATCTTGTAGTGGTCTAGTCCCCTCTTTAATCCGTCTAAGGCATTGCGCTCTGTGCATAGGTAGATTACTCTTTGGTGTGGTCGTAGGTCTTGTAGCTTAAATAAGGTTGATACACTAAAACTCTTACCTGCCCCAGCTAAACCATACAGTAATATCTTAGCTTGTCTTATTGATGGCTCACTCATACTTCCCCTCTCTCTATCATTAGTTTATACTCATTTAGTTTTATCTTTACTCTAGTACCGTCTTTTTGTAGAACACTAACATTCTGTTCCATAATAGTACCAAGTAACTCCTCGCCTCTCTCTATCATACACCCTTGAGCGTAAGGACAAAGTCTATTCCAAGCGTTACAGCTAGACCCATAAGACGGATAGAATGCATCATGTACAGTACTACCTGGAGTTCCCTCGTTAGCCTTATAATACTTATACTTCTCTACAAGTTCCTCTACCTTAGCCTGTAGTGTATTACGCCATCTAGTCATCATAAACTTAGTAATTGGTAGCTCTAACTCAAAGGCAGGCTCATAAGTAGTTAACAACGGTACTTTCCTAATTAACGCATGGTCCACTTTAAGGCCTAACGAGTTCATTGCCCAAGAGTAACCGATTAACTGAGAACTTAGTCTAAAGTTATCTGCCTCTTTCTCTAAGTCTACTGCTTTAGTTCCCTTTACTCTACTAATCCTACCAGTAGTCTTTTCATCAAGTACATAGGTTTTTACTACTTTTCCCTCATGGTACTGTTGGAATACTCCATCTAGCAAACCCGTGTACTTAATAGTTCTTTTTGGGAAGTCTGGGTGTGGTATACCCAAGTCTACTTCAAACCTATACTCTATAGCATGAGTACCATTTTCTAGCTTTGCCGGTCTAAAGCCATTCATAGTCAAAGGGTAAGCTTGAATATACTTTCTAAAGGTTAAGGCCAACCTCTCATTAGTCTTAATTGCATGACCAGTATCTTCAGCTCTTAGTATAAACTCTACCGCCTTCTCTACTGCCTCATCTTCAGGCATCCCCTTATCATAGTAGTCTACCCTAACCATTTCACAGGCAGAGGCAAAGATACCTCCAGCATTAAGGTCCCCATTACTAATACTACTGTGTAAGTGTTGAATAGAAGACCTGAAAAAACTAGTCTCACAACTCCCTGAGAGAGAGGAGTTAGATACTGAGAGAGGAAATAATACGTCTAGTGTCATGATATACCTCTATTAATTGCTACTGAAATTACCATAAAGTTCTCTTCTTTTTTCTATAATCCAAATTTCTGCCTCTTTTAGTGTTTTAAAGGACAGCCAGTAGTCTCACGTTAACACTCCTGCCTTAGTTACCTGCTCATTAAAGAAAGCTTCCTCTTCCGCTGTAGCAGTTCCAGCAGCTCGCTTAAAGACTATATCACTAAGCCTTTCAGCGATAGCCTTCTTAGTCAGTTTCTTTGGTTTAGGGGGAGCCTTACTCCTAACTGTACTAGCCGCTTTAGCCTTAACTGCCTTAGCTTGTAGAGTAAACTCAGTAGTTCTATTTATTCTAGCATTAGGGACTATCACTTCTTGCATTTCTGCTAAGGTGACAGGGGTAATAAGTAAATCTCGTTTCTGTATAGCTTTAAACTTAGCAGTTATATCAAGTACTTGCTCTTCGGTATAACCGTGGGAGTACTCTGGGGTTGTTGTTACTGCTTCACCTATAGGCTTGGTAGCTCTAAAGGAAGAAGTCTTAGGGACTGTAGTAATCATAGTTAATCCTTCATCAGTGGACTATCATCTAGTAGAAGTAGCAGCCAATATAGTAGATGAGCTATACTTTCGGCAATTAACCTAGGCTGCTTTAGTTATTATACGGATAAATTTAAACCTGTCAAGTTTTAAATACCGCGATACACCAATAAATTATCCATTGCACGACTGGTGGCAACATAGCGACATTTAGCAGCCTCAACCACGCAAGAATTCTTTATTATATCACTGTGCATAACTATAATGTTCTTAACACTACTACCTTGTAGTCTATGTGAGGTAGCAGCAAAGTAATGCTTTATACTAGCAAAGCACGAGAGCATAAAGTGCCTTAGCATGTAAGCTCTCATCTTAGCAGTAGGAGTGTTAGCTTGCCATGCCTTATGCTCATAGTGCACAGCAACACTCTCTCTATCAAACTCATTAACTGGCTCATATAAGTCTACTAGAACTCCTTCACACTCTACAGTTATCTTATAACACCTAAAGCTTATGCTAGAGTGCAGATATAGGCTTACAGTTGTACTGCTTATTACTGTAGCCTTTGAGTTACTATATAAAGAGTCAAGAGCCTCCCTAGACTTACAAAGTTTCTCCAAGTCCCCAGCTTTGAAGTGCTCTAAGCCTTCGACTACAGTCATAGGACTTGTAAGAATGATCTTATCCCCTGGAAGGTACTTACTTTTCTTAGAATCATCACCAAAGAGTCCTTGCCTCAGCCTAGCGTTTTGTGCGTCAACCTCGTTATTAGACCACATAACCATCTTAGTGTCACCAGAGAGTAATGAGTCTTTTTCATCATTAAGAAACTCTCTTACTCTAGTTCGCTTAGCATCAAACATAGTAGGGAGGCGTATACTCTTATCATAGATCATACTCTCTACGGTACAGTTAAAGTCCCATAGATCACCAGTATTACGCATAGGTTGAGTTAGTTCTACTGTCTCCCATTCTTGGTTAAAGACAGGGGATACACATTTATCTAGTATCTTACGCCTTAGTACTATGTTAGGTAACTGACTCCCGTGACCTACAAAGAGTATCTTAACTCCTATTGAGGTTAGTATGTCTAGCTTATCTTGTCCTACCATACTACATTCATCAATCACCGCTAGGTTTATATCACTCCAAAAGGAAGGAAGCTTACTGTGTTCAAAGTCAAGCTCTTTCTTATAAGTGGTAGGCCTCATACCTAAAGCTGAGTCTATTGTACGGAACTGATAATCTCCTGTAACTTTATCCCTTAACTGCTTAAGTGCCTCATTAGTCGGTGCTAGTAGTATAGGGTCAGTATTAGGTAGAGCCTGCAATAGGCTGTCTACTAGATAACTCTTGCCTACCCCTCCTTTTCCGTCTAATACCATGTACATCCTAGGAGACTTCCACCATTTAACTACAGCCCTTAGTCCGCTTTCTTGCCCTGGGTTAAGTGCCATTAGTTACCCTCAAGTTGGGCTAGTATATCTTGCCTTGCTTCTCTTAGGCTAGATCCTACGTATGCTACTCCGTCTAAGTGAAGTTTAAAGTCTTTCCAGTAGTCTCTAGTTTCTAAGAATAAGAACCGCAGTCTAATAGCTTTAGCTAGTTTTAGCTTAACAGATTTCTTAGTTCCTTTGCTTAGTGCGTTTATCAACCACCACTCTTGTTCGTTAGTTAGAAACCTCTTAGCTTCTCTTACGTCTTGTATTGTTTTCATTAGTCTTGTACCTTATAAGCGACTTGGTAATCCCAGTCTTTTAGTTTAATCCCCTAGGACTGTATCAGCAAATACATCTATCATCTTACCTTTATAGGAGATTCTAGCTGTAGCAAAGTTACCGAAACTCTCCCAGTATTTAACTGATCTAGTGATAGTTCTACCTGTAAGGGTAGTAAGGATTATCTTATCATGACTTCCAGTAGAGTCTAGGTTTACCCAACGACTACCGCTATTGTTTAAGTAGTAAGCTTTCATTAGTATTCCTTAGTATTGTAGGTAAAAGTACCTATAGTGGTAGACACTAAGATAGTATCTACTAATATAGATGCTGGTTACGTCTATCCAGCGTAAGTAAACTAATTACAACACCAATTCACTGTACGTACCTTACTTACCGTAATATAGCCCCACTAGATAAGGAAACTAGCACTCTATACATCTTACAATTTAGATATCACTACTATTGAGATTGTAAGGACTCGTTATATAGTAGTGTCTGAAAAAACCGTTAAAATCTGTATAACTCCATTGGTTTCAAATTATACATTAATTTTAAGATTTCGCAAGTTTATTTTTAACTATCGTATAATCGACCCTATACCGTGATTTTAATCCTTAAAAATCGCCCTATATAATAAGAGTAGATAAAACTTGCAATACTGTAAAATTAATATATAATGAACGCTAAGTGAATTTTTAAGATTAAACATTAAATCACTATATTAATTATAACACAATGAGGCGGTACTATGAAACATATAACAGTAATACTAGATACGGGTAGCTTAGAACTAGATAGGGAATCAGGATTACCAGGCTTTATAGAGTCTGTTACGCTTGAAGTAGGGTACGAGTTCGTAAAAGGGGAAAAGTCCTCAGGCTACTATAACGGGGACTTGGATAAAGTAGAGATAATGACAACTAATGTACTAACATGTTACCTAAGTGATGGTATAGAGTTTATACCTACAGACATACAGTCTGATAGAATTATAAACCTACTAGATACCGATGATATAGAAACAGCAGTACTGGAGAACTTAGATGCTTAAAGATACCTACTACCAAGATGAGCTACGTAAACCACTTATAGCTGTATTAGATAAAGGCGAACAACCTACTATAGTAATATCAAGCTCAAGTGGGCAAACAAAGACACTTAATATTAATTTAAATTCTATAGAGGACATTCGAGAGTTCTTAGACACAGTAGAGCATAAAATGAGGAGAGGGTAATGAGCATACCATCAAACTTTACCATAGAAGAAGTAATAAAGTATAAACTACCTAGGGAGTTATCTGAGATAGTAGAAAGCTCGTTAGCTCCGTTCTTAGAGAAAGTAGCTAAGGTAGAGGGAGAGCTACAGCAGTCTTACATAGACTACGAGCTACTCGAAGAAAGCAATTACTTTAAGCAGGAGTTATGTAAACAAACAGGCAGTAGCCGAGAGCTAGTTGCTACCATTAACCTAGCATTTGAAAACAGTTATGTGGAGAGATAAATGAGTAAACTTACTATAGAAGAGCGAGGTATACAAAGATGACTGAAGAACAAAGGGTAATACTCCAAATAGTTCAGATTGTTATTGAGGCGCCTGGGATAGAAATTGATGTCCTAGTATATCCAGGGAAGTCCTTAGTGGCACTAAGCTTCGAGGAAGATACATTAGAGGCTAGAGAGCATATCTTCTATGTTAGGGTAGAGCTAGGTAATAAGTACTCAGCTAATCGCCTGCACCGACTATATGGGGCCCTTAAACAACGAAAAGAGGAACTAAAATGAAACGAATAGATAAAATACTACAAGTAAGCAACCAGCTATATAAACTTAAAGACTTAGAAGGTATATGTATAGCATGTTACGAGACAACTACTACACCGACTATCTTAGCTTGGAGATCAAGTGATAACGACACTATAAGTAACACAGGGTCGATTAGTATGACCTATAGTAATGAGGAGCTGAGTATAGTAAACCAAGGGGACTTCTATACAGCACTAGAGGTACTAAAGATAAAAAACACAGTGTCAAAATGGCTAGAGGGGGAAGTACAATGAGAGTAACATTACAATATAGTGACCAGATAGGGTCTAGTAGAAACGAAAGAGCCTACATACGAACCACTTGTGGGCTACTACTGCCTTGGGTTGAGGCTATCCCAGAGGATGAAGACCTTATAGAAGGATTAACAGAACTATATGGGTTTGGGAAATTAGCTCCAATACAAGGAGGAAACATAAACGAGGAGACGGGTGAGTATGCTTATCCTTGTGACCCTGTACTATCACCTGTTTGTAAGGTAGAAAGAGAGCAGGAGACTGTTTATATATACACGTACGGGATACTGTCGATAGTGTATAATGATAATAGACCTCCTTTTATAACTAGACTGGATTAAGAGTATGAACATAACTATACTACTAGAAAACTATAACCCACCAATAAAACTCAATGAGAGACACTAAAACTTCCTCTAACACTGGCCATGCTAGGCATCTTAACTTCTAAACTACCCCTAACTTACTTAAGAGAAGACAATGAGACTAAAACACATACTACCTATAGTACTATTAACCTCTACCTCTGTTCATGCCGGAGAGTACCAGCATATATGCGATAGATACTCTATGCCTACTGACCAATGCGAAATGTATGAATGGACTAGGGCTACGCTAAAAGAAAGACGTCAGCCTATTACCCCTAGAATGAAAGAGAACTTCCAGAAGTCTAATACTAGAAAGTTCTTTACTGATTGGAGTGCCTATTGGGACGGACTAGAACATGAAGGGTCACTTTGTATTGCGGAAGGTACCTATGGTACTTGCCATAGGCTTAATAATTGGCTTAAGGCGTATCCATATTATTAATAGTTCCCTTATATATTTATATTACAGATTAAAAGTATCGCTCAGCCTAGCTATATCGGTATTGTCGGCTCATAGTTACAAATGTAACCGTTGTAAGTTATTGATATTTTATTAAAGGGTTTTCGGTTACACGTATACTTGTAACTATTGACTTACATGTATAATACCGCTATCCTATTGATTTTAGAGAAATTATTATGAGCCGATCAATATGGTACATGAAGCCTAGACAATGGGAGACTACTACTAATACGACCAGTAACGACTATACTGTCACTTCTACTACAACTACAAGAGTAGACAAACTTAAAGATTCTACATTGAGGATACCAGTGAGTGCAAGAGTTCACCCTGAAGGGCAAAGGCAATTAGTTAGACTATCAGCACAGCATAAGGTAGCTCATGCTAGTAGTGTTATGAATATCCTAACTACGCTACTACAGTCATCTACACAAAAGAACACAGTTAAGGTTTCCTGCGAAGAGTTAGTTTCTCTATCAGGGCTATCAACTAGTACTGTGTTAAACTGCTTATCTTTCCTAACAAAGTACGAGTTCATTTATAAGGCTACTAAACAGACATATAGGTTATCGCCTAGGATAGTATGGTACGGTAATCAAATAGACTGGGCGATAGAGTTAGCTAAACTTGATAAACGAGACCAATTAGAGGAAACCTCTTTAACTAAAGGAACAAACAATGACACCAACTAAAGAACAAGCAGACATAATAGCTGCTGCAAAGACAGGCAATGACCTTATAGTACAAGCACGCGCTGGAACGGGTAAGGAACAACCTATCTCCAGTATAGTTAAAACCCCTGAAGGGGATAGAGCAATAGGAGACCTAAAAGTAGGTGATCTAGTTTTCGGGAAAGACGGAACCCCTACTAAAGTAACCGCTATCTTTCCACAAGGGGTTAAACCAGTATACAGAGTAATGTTTATGGACGGTAGCACAGCCAGATGTGGGCTTAATCATAACTGGTCTATCCAGTCTATGAAAGATAAGTCTAAGTTCAAGACTATGACCTTAGAGCAGATACTACTCTATGGTCTGCGAAACAACTCATCTTATGCCTTAAAGATCCCTTTATGTGAGCCAGTACAATACCCCGAGAAAGAACTACCACTGCATCCATATGTCTTGGGGGCCTTCTTAGGGGATGGGTCTTTTACTGGCTCCACTCCTGTACTAAGCTACCATAAAGATGATAGCTATATACTTGATAAAGTAAAAGACATAACCCTTAAAGAGCATAACATACATCTACAATGCTGCCCTAGAGCAACTTCCAAGGATGGAAGACAAACTACCTTAATCACAGAAGATAGTTACGAAGCTAACCCATTTGCTCTAAAACTAAAGAAACTAAACCAATATAGGAATAAACATATACCCATGGACTACTTATACGGAAGTGTGGAGCAAAGGCTAGCCCTGCTCCAGGGGTTAATGGACACTGATGGTAGTATCAGCAAAGGGAGAGTGCGTTTCACTAATACAAACAGGTCTTTAATAGATGGGGTAGTCAGATTAGTACAAAGTCTAGGGGGAACCTGTATAGAAGGTGTCTCAGACATTAGACAGGGAGTAGAGTGCTATAATGTTAATGTTAAGAGTTTCCTAAACCCATTCTCTTTGTTTAGAAAAGCAGAGGAGCACTATGTCTCTTGGCAAAACCCACCAAGTAGGTATATCACTAATATACATAAGCAAGGAGAGGAGGAGCAAGTCTGTATCACGGTAGAAGCTGGTGATTCCTTATACTTAACAGACAGCTATATAGTTACACATAATACTAGTACCTGTAAGATGATGGCAAACTCTATACCAAAGCTTGCACTATACGTAGCCTACAATAAATCAATCGCAGACGAAGCCTCAAGAGAGTTCCCCCCTAACGTAACCTGTAAGACTATGCACAGTATAGCCTGGGGAGAGGTAGTAAGAGGCACTAAGTATAAGGATAAACTAAAAGGCTTCTTAGATAGAAAGCAGGTAAGGGGTCTAATAAGCCCAATACTACCTTCAAGTCTAAGTAAAGGAGATATTAGTGATATAGTAGAAGAAGCTATGGGCCTAGTTAATGAGTTCTGCATTTCATCAGCAAGTAGTATAGCAGACTTACCTACCCTAGAGGGCATACATGTCCTATCACTACCCTGTGCAGAACTGTATTGGGATAGTATGGTAGACTTAGAAAGTGATACGAATATAAGCCATAACACTTACCTTAAGCTCTTTCAACTAAGCAAACCAATATTAAGCTATGGCACTATCTTCTTAGACGAATACCAAGATAGTAACCTATGTGTATTAGATATAGTGCTAAACCAGACTGCTCAAACTATCTTAGTTGGCGATGACTGGCAGGCTATCTATGCTTTTAATGGTGCAGTAAATGCATTTAGTTATCTCCCTAAGGCTACTAAAACACTTCCTTTAACTGAGAGTTTTCGCTTTACGCAAGAAGTAGCAGATACAGCACTACAAGTCTTAAGGACTGCTGGGTATGATGGTAAGCTAACTGGCTCAGGAACAGGGGATACTAAGGATAGACCTAGAGCTATCCTTGCTCGGACTAACTCAGACCTCTTTAGTCATGCCTTAGACCTAGCTAACCAAGGCGAGAGAGTTTATGTTATAGGTGGACTAACTGAGTTATTCAAGCAGTTATATTCCGCTAACGCCTTACAGTTTGGTAATACTGAGCGTATATACGATAAGAGAATAGCATCTTTCCACTCATGGGAAGAGTTCTGCACAGCTTGCCACTCTCAGCTAGACTTAAAGAAGCTACAAACTATATTATATAAGACAAAGAATCTACATACTACTATAACATCCATAAAAGGCAGTCTAGTAAAGAAGGCTAAAGACGCTACAGTAGTATTAAGCACTATTCACAAGTCTAAGGGGTTATCTCTAGGTGACGTAGTAATAAGTGAGGGTATTATACCAGCTAACGAAGACTTTAGGGACTTATCACCAGAAGAGCAGTTAGAGGAGCTAGTCTCTTCCCAGGCATTGAATCTGGCTTATATAGCTATCACTAGGAGCAGTGGGAAAGTAGCACTACCTAGTGACATTAAAGAGTTTTTTAACATTAGATAAAGAGGGTACTATGAAAAAGTTTAATCTGCAACAAGCATTAGAAGGTAAAAGAGTAGTAACTAGGTCAGGTAAGAAAGCAACAGACATAGTACTACTAAATAAGGCAGTCCCTTGGCCTATTATAGCAAAAGTAGAGGGAAACATTAGGTTATTTGATATCTATGGGAGGGATGATACAAAGGAGAAATCAGCAAATGACCTATTCATGGCCGAAGACTATAGTTGGGTTATAGGGATAGTAGTAGCCTTACTAGGCGGGACTGCTCTAGTTTATGGTATATTACTAGTAGCTTATAGTTTGTTGTTTACGAGCTAGCATAAAAAAGGGCAGTACCATTACAGCACTGCCCTTTTAGTTTCTACTATTAAAACTGTATTACATAGAAGTAAGAGACTCCATCGCTTTACCAGCAGCTAGTTCTAATATGTTGATCTGAGTCTGAACTAGTGGATGGCGTCTAATAGCGTTACGCTCTACAGGAGTTTTATTCTCCCAGACTGCTAAGACTTGCTCAATAGCTTCTGAGTTATCTACATTAGCCCAGTTAGGGTTACCCCCTTCTACACCAGCCATAGCTAAGGCATAAGCTTTCTGTAGCAGTGTTAACTCTATGGCACCAGTACTGGAAATAGAACGAATGTTAAACTCGCCCTTATTGATAGTACCAATCTGAGCATTAATAACTTCTGCCACTTTACTCAAACTTTTAGTGCTAGATAAGCCAGTCTTAACTCTCTCTAGTAAACCATATAAGAATACGGTTAGTTGAAAAGGAGATAAGTTATCAGTTTCTTTCGGAACCCAATTAATGATAGTACCATCTGCTACACGAAAAGTGATATCTTTAGTATCTAAGTCGATTGCACTTAATACTTTATTACGTGACCCGAAATTGGCTTGAGTACCATCTTCCATAGTAACTATGTTTAGGGCTTTCTCTTTCTTAGACTCAGGAGCGTTAGCTGTAGACTCTGTAGTACCATGACCTTCTGGGATTGAATTTGACATAATGTTTGCTCTCTGTTGTTAGGTGATTAATTAATCATCTTTATTAGATGATGTAGTAATTATACAGAATTTATAGTACTATGCAAGTTATTACTTAGTTATTTTCACTATTAAAATTCGATTATTAAAGATCAATTTCAAAAATAGATTCTTAATTGAGCAGCTAGGGCACTATGTTACCTACCTAACTAGCTCTACTTTTAGCACGACACCTATATAAGAGGCACAAATGAAAACACAAGTAACAAACCTAGTAGTTAATAATGTTAAGCTAACTAGAGCTATACTTAACCAACTAGATAGAATAACACCAAACAATGTTGAAGCGGTTGCAAAGTATGGCCTACCATTAGGGTATGTTAGATTAACTAGGGCGATAATTATAGTAGTAGAGTATAAAGAGACGTTACTAACAGGTACTCTTAAGAAGAGAGAACTAAGTACTGATAGTCCTGGGTACGTTAAGATTGACGGCATAGCCTCATTAAAGTTTAAGACTGAGGAGGAAGCTAAGGTATATGTTGATAGCTACAATAGGCTAGTCGCTGGGGCTACCAAACATATCTTCATATAGCCTTAGAGCTAGGGATTAGAAAGCTAGGTCTTAGATAAGTACCACTAGAAGACCTAGCCTAGCTAAACTAAACTCTACAAAGTCCGCTACTACACCTCCCGAATGATCCACCTCCACCTCCCTCCCACTTAGCACGCTCTCTCTATAAAAGACCCTCCCCACTTAGCACGCTGGCCGTATAATAGGCCAGCAATCCCCACTAGCACCTAGTACTCCCCTTCCCACTCTTTAAACTTATATAACTATTAATACTCTTTAAACACTTAAAACACTTAAAACAGTATTATCTTTCGAACCCCTTAACCGTTTGCAGTGGTAAACAATCGCCACCATCGCCACCATCGCCACTAACACGCCCTTGTTTACCCTAGTTTATTGCCTTTCTTGCCTATACCGGCACTGTTTGCGCCCTGCCTTAGTTATTTTTTACTGGTGTATATACGGAGTAATCAGCCTGTACTGGTGTTTATTTAGTTTTATTTACTCAGTGCTATTGCGTTTTAATTTAATGAGCGTATACTCTACCCAACAGCTACGAAAACAGCTGTACCGGTTCGGTGTTTTTGCCGAACTATACCATTACTTAAACTAAGGAACCATAAAATGAAAAATCAATCTAACATGACCGTGAACCAGATAGTAGCGTCTGACGTTAAAGGGATGGGTAGTGCTGCCCACCTAGCTGAGGTGTACACGTTCCAGGGCCAGGTATTCTCAATGCCTGGACAGGCTCCCAGGGTGCTATCTGATAGTACCCTTAAAAGCTTATTTATTCGGGGGTTGTACAAGGACTACAAGAACAGCAGCGTGGCAGCTGTTAGTAAATTGCTAACCGCATATGAGCATGGGTATCTGACCACTGTTCACGCTACTATAGGCGATAGCCCGGTAAACAATCCCCTAGCACCAGTGGGGAAAGTGCTCACTGCTGACCAGTATAGTGATAATTATGTACGGGAGGGCTTTAACGACAATAACATTACAGCTATACGGAGGCTGCTGGCTAGGGTACGAGCTGTTAATGATACCACTACCAGGGCTGAATTGACTAAAATGTTGAACGACTGGAGGGGGATATTTGAAACACCGGAGAATTATGACAATTCGGTCATAATAGCCAAAAATGAGCAGCGCCACGCAGCAAAACTGGAGAGCCTGACCTCATTAGGCCTAACAAACATTGAACGGCTGAAACACGCGGAAAAATCATTATTTCGTGGTCGTGTTACGTTGGCTGATGCCAGTAATTTAATACAACAATTACCATCTAACGGATTCGACGTAGTTAACAGTACTACTGATATGACGGCACTAGAATTAGTAGTTGATATCGAGCTAGTAGATGACAAATCCTAGTCCTGTGCTAACGGATCATAAATACCGGGACACCCGCTATATACTGTACAAACAGCCGAGTGGTAACAGGTATTACTACTATTCAACTGGTATAGTATGTGGTATGGTCTATGCGGTATATACCCTAATCAGTTATATATACAACTAAAGATAAGGGGTGGTATACTATACCGCCCCGTTATGGAGATGAAATGAATACTATAACAATGTTAACAGGTTTCGTGATAGTACTATGTGTGCAGGCGCTCTGTATCTGGTGCACTCTATGAAAGAGTATATAATTCTATCAGTTGTTGGGGCGTTGCTCGTGCTAGATAGTAGCATAGACAGTTTACTTACTATATGGGGGTTATGATGACAAGGGAACAGGAGTTATTTCATGACGCCACTAAGGTGGAACGAGTGGGTAATAAGAACTTGTGGATAGTACACAGGAGCAATGTGAGCCTGCTCGTCAGCTATCAGACAGTTGTCGGGTTCAAGGTA
>Ga0075114_10000481_pt1 | contig 24353 bp, 22 predicted proteins | sample AntAceMetag02UKM_FD_69784 | JGI IMG/M metagenome (GOLD analysis project Ga0075114, IMG submission 69784) | Saline lake microbial communities from Ace Lake, Antarctica - Antarctic Ace Lake Metagenome 02UKM | ecosystem: Environmental > Aquatic > Non-marine Saline and Alkaline > Saline | place... | reverse complement strand
GCGTTTTGCCGAAATCGCAGTTGAAATGGATGAAAGAATTAGAAAATTAGGGCCCAACCCCATTAAACTGGCCAAAATTACGGCCACATGAAATAAGAACATCTGCCATATAGTTATTCAACCCTCTTCATTATCCCGCCCTAATTAAGCGTATCGTATTTTCCATACCTCCAAGTTATAAATAGTTTTTTTAGCAACATGCTTTGTCCGACCATAAGGAATCATGGAATGATAGAATAAAAAGCTTTTTTCATCACCAATTCTTCCATCCATGATGTCATCGCTTATCATTCAAAATCACTGCTAATTACAAAAAAATAGGCACAATTTTAGACACAATTAAAGATCAATAATATCAATCCTAAAAAATTTCAACTTTCATCGATCCGGGCATTTTAAGATCCCGAGCAATTGCCCTGAAACATCCAGATCATAGGAGGGTTGGACTATTATGAACAAATTGATTTTAAACGGTAACCTTGGAAGAGATCCTGATTTAAATTATGCTCAAAATAGTGGGACGGCTAAGAACCTGTTGTTTTAGTGGGACTAAATTTGGCTGTACTTACTTATAGATCCTGACAATAGGCTTGTTATTGCCTGTAATCTTGTAACCGATTATCCCAATTACAACAATAAGGAAAAATCCAAAAAATGCTTGTAAGGCCGTTAACATACATCCGATACAAAATTGCAGTAGTTCCATAACAGATTCCCTCCTTATTATTTATAAATACAATTCGATTCTCAATTTTTGGCCTTTTTTATTCTGAAGGAGGCCATCACCTTAATTGATAATGGCCTCCTTTTATGTTGAATTATTCAATCACAGTTTCTGTTTTTCGTGCAGAAAAGGCTGCGAACAGCGCCATAGCGTTAATTCCGAAAAATATGAGTTTCCCGATACCAAATCCGTCTTCTGCGACATCCTGAATTTCAACAAGTATCCCGCAAATTGCGGTAATAACCACAAGAGTGAATGCCCAATTTGAACCGCTGAATAAGCCAATAGCGGCTACCATATCCAGAACGGCCGTAATCAAAATAAAAATTGCGATTGCATATAAGATGCCGCTTGAACTAGCACCTGTTCTTCTGACTTTTTGGGCACCAACTTTATCACCAGCAAAGTCTCCCAGGCTTGCAGCAATGGATGTTGTTCCACTAACTGTTTTCCCTTTTGCAAATTGTCCGAAGGCAGAACCGAAATTTGCCACTGCATAGAGAATGAGCAATATGCCCACAGTCGTTGTTAATGCGTTTTTGTTCATTTTTTCCTCCTGTAATAAAATGTGTTAATAATCTGTGGCCAAGTGTTTTGCCACACTGTTTTGATACATATTGACGTTTATCCAATAAAATTCTTCAAAAAATTTGTAATTGAACAAAAAATTCAGCCTTAAATATTTTAAGAACTTAAAATCCTTTGACATAATTCGATATACTTGATAATTTTCCGAAAAAAATTTTCACCGTTGATTTTTAGCCTTTTAAAAATCCTACAAAATCATATTTTGAATAAATTATTCTTTTATTCGTCTTTATCATTAGGTTGAGGAAAAAATTTGGATCCTCTCTCGGATGAAAAATTAATCAAATCTTGTTTGTCGGGCAATCAAACACACTGTAGATTGCTCTATGAGCACCATAATAAGTTGATTGTTAATATAATTTGGAAACGGGTAAGGAATTCAGAGGTGGCCAGAGATCTGACGCAGGAGACATTTTTGCGAGCGTTTAAAGCATTAAAGACATATCGAGGGGAAGCTAAGTTCAAGAACTGGCTGGTACAAATCGCGGTTAATCTTTGCATTGATTACTCAAAGAAGCCTGAACGCAGACATGAAAAAGATCACCAGTCAATGGATGATCCGGAAGATTTCAGAGTTAATGAGATCGCTGATAGTGACGTTGTATATAATCCGGAACATCAAGTGCTTCAAAAAGAGATAAAATTTATGATTGAAAGTAATTTCGAAAAATTGGGAATACATAAAGAAACTCTTCTGCTCAGTCTAAAAGGCTTCGGCTATGATGAAATTTCTGAAATTACAGGCGTTCCTATAAATACAGTAGGCAGCAGAATTCATTATGCTAAAATGAAACTAAGAAAATTGCTACAGCCGTATTTTAAAGGTAAAAAAAGAGAAAAATGATGAAAGATAATTGTAGAAATATTGAACTATTATTAACCGCTTATGTCGATAATGAATTGTCGGAAGAACAGCGCAGGAAAGTAACCCAACATTTGGCTCATTGTTCAGATTGCCGGGAAGTTGTTCAGGAGCTTGAGGATACAAACCAAGTGTTGGACTTTGCTTTTTCTGAAGAAGAGGAGCCCGATGTTGATTTGTCCGGCGTGTGGGAAGAAATTGAATCTCAGCTCGATTTCAGACCCTCTATTTGGAAGCGGTTAAAAGAAGGAATTGGCAGGCCTGTTGTGTGGATACCCACAGCCTTTGCGGCTACTGCGGCTGTTTTGCTTATATTGTTGCTGCCCATGCCTAAAAAACAGATGCCGATAATGGTCAGCCAGGTGGAATCGGTTTACAGCCAAACCGGGCAGGTCATGGTGATGCAAACCGCGTCAAGCGGGCAACCACTTATATGGATTCTCCCCAAGCCGGAAAAGGAGATTAGCGGATGAAACCTGCATATACAATAAAATTAATTTGTTTAATATGTTGTATTGGACTTTCTTTTTTAATTCCGACGTTGGCCCAAGCACTTACAGGCTTAAATGTAAACGTCGAAGTGATAAAAGCAGACCGAAATTCCAAAGAAATAGACCCACAATTAAAAGATTTGGTCAAGGAACTCGGACCGCTTCTTAATTTTTCAGGGTTTTCATTACTTAAAAAAACCGAGACTCGATTAAATCTAAACCAAAAACAAGAAATAATATTGTCTTCCAACCGAATGCTTGAGCTTCAATTCTTGGAATTTGCAGACAACCAGGCACGGCTTCAAGTCAGAATTATCGAAGAAAAAAAGGAAACTTTTCGAACCATTCTTTTGCTGGTTGATAAGGGGTCTGTTTTAATCGGTGGACCTCCCCATAAAGACGGGGTTTTGCTTTTGCGAATTGGGGCTGAGTTTATTGGTGTTAAATGATAGTAAACCGGCTTTTTAGATTTTTTATCGCTGCTTAACAAACCGAAGCATCTTAATTCGGCGTTAGGCACGAATCCACTAAAGGTTTAAAAGAGACGAAGGAGGGAGGAGATGAGAAGACATGCTTTAGCAATATCTTTTTTCGTGGGCTGTTTATGTATCCTTAACCAACCTTATATTTGTCTAGGAAAAAGCGAATCTAACCTACCTGACTTCATGAATAAATTGGTTTTTCAAAAAAAAGAATTCGTTCAACCGATCCAGTTTTGCTTTCCAAAACAAGATAGCAGAGATGTTCTAACGGAGATACGGACGACTCGTTTTGGGATTGAAAAGGTGTTTTACAATTCAGGCTATTCGGAAATTGACAAGCATGTCCTAAGCTATTTAGTAAAGCATGAGTTTTGTCAGGTTGAATCAGCAAGAGTTCAGGCTCAATATGGTCCGGGCAACATATACTATTTTCTTTTCTATACAGACAAATTCAACCTTCTATCGAATTTGAGCAGCAGCAGGAGTCATGTCTGTCTTGATGTCGCTAAACGTGTTGTTAAATCAATCGATTATCAGAATAGATACAAAGGCAGCCCAAGAGGGATAGAGATGCAGTTTTACGCGATAACATTTTCCTACATTTTGGATGGTAGCTTACCGGAGCTCCCTAAAATAGGAAAAACTTACGAAGGTAAAGCAAAAGCTTGCCAAGATCCGGATGATGGTAAATGGAAGCTTGTAAACTTTCAATTGGAGGACCGAGGCAAGGAAGAATTTATGTCTCAAATAAGGGCGAAATATGCGCCCTACGATCCCAAGTTGGTCGCCAAAGAATTTCCTGCCCAAAAAGGAGTCATCAACGATTTTGCGAATGTTATATCTAATAACTACAAACAGCAGATTGAAAAAGTGGCAAAAGAATTATTGACTAGAGCAAAAGTTCCTATTGTCATAGTCACAATGCCGGACATGGGTGGCGCTGAAATCAATAATTACGCCGCTTGTCTTTATGATACTTGGGATATAGGAAATAAGGTCGGGGGGAAAGGTGTCTTGCTGTTTATTACGACTAAGGAGAGGAAAATGCGTATTCAATACGAAGGCTTAGAGAATATCCTTTCCGATCAGGTGTGCGGGCAGATCATTGATAAGGATATGGTGCCTTGTTTCCAACAGGGTAATTTCGGACTGGGACTCTTAAGGGGAGCAACCGCCATAGGTGAAATTATTACCAATTAATCTTTTTAATTAGAAGCCATTTCAAAACCTATTTAGTGCTTGAACGAAAACCTCGGTTTTTCCTATCCGCTGCTCCGGGTGCAACTTCCATTCAAAGCACGGATTCCATTTTCATTACTCTTTTGAGCTAATATTTTCGTTTAAGTATGTGGTTATTTTTCCATCGACTAAAACTATATGACATGCGTTAGTTGACATAAGTGAAATATAAAAATTGCTTAATACCTTGATTACTACAACACCGAAAACACCAGAAACCTTCCTTTGGATGAAACGGTGTGAAGCTTCTCAAAATTGTTATATCCGTCAAGCTTGGAAATGATTTCTCTTTTTAGCTGAGTAGTGTTTCCTCTGTATTTAACCATCATTTCCGTTATACCGCCTCCGGAGCTTCTCTCTGTCAACGAGACCACGCCGGGTATTGATTCAATAGCCTGCTGAAAGCTGATTACCAAACGATCAGCCTTGGTCGGGGTCTTTAAGGTAATTACGTAGGGAGGTCCATTGGCCGTATAATCCGCCCACCAGGAAACAATGGTATGCATCAGGGGTTGACATACTTTTTCAGTTACCTGTCGAGCCCCTTCCATGCGGGCCATTTCACGAGTCTTTCCGACTCCGATAAGACTTTTACCTTGAGCAGACAGAATCTGAGCAGTGGTTGTCACAATGGCCTGGGTTCGGAGATCCACGGGTGTATTTTCCATAATACCGTCAAATTCGGAGGTTGATGTTTTTAATTCATAGAGAATCACAATTTCAGCATGATGCTGGAGTCCAACTTTTGCTGCCACATTCTTAATATCATCTACCTTGAATAACTCTTTCAATTCTCCATGCAGTTGCTTGCTTTTGCCGGGATCAACCACATCAAATCGCTTGTCGGTAAAATTTTTAATTAGCACGGTTTCCGCGGCTTTTGAAGCTGAAGAATCAATATTCTGGGGATGAGGCAGTATCATGATTCGAGGATAATCCATAATCGCTTTAATAATTCCCAATTTAACAAGGGTTGCCCTGAGTTCACCGGTTTTAACAGCCGCTTGAATTTTTACTCTGTACAACCCGTTTTGTTCCTTCCGTTCCTTGATGATTTCATACGTGGTGATGTACCCTTGAGTATTGGAGTAGATCTTTTCCATTAGGTCGTCATCCTGAAGAATTGTAGTGGCATCCATAGCCATGCCAACCCCCTGCTCCAATGCCTGACGCAGAGCGTCCTGGATGGCATTCTGGCGTGCGCCGGATATATTATCTCCCTGAACAGCCGCAACCCCCGTGGCAATTACCGTCTTTTGTTTTTCCTGGGCAAGAGCCGGTAATGTTATGCATACCAATAAAAGGGTCAATAATATGCCTATCGCTGTATTTTTAAGAAGCCAGTTAAAAGATTTCATTATCTTTCTCCTTATTTTAATAGGACACAGATTTTCTCAGATTCACACAGGTAACGATAAATTTTTGAAAATTTGTGTTCACGGTTTATTTTATTTTATTCACAATACACTCAGCAGCAGCATTAAGCTTTGCTCGATCAAGCCTGCTGCCTAATTGGTGAACACCGATATCTCTGGTTTTGCCACGGGTCATGTTTATAAAATCACCTTTCCTGAAATCATCCTTAAATATATCCAGGTGTTGTGTACTGGCAATGGCATAAACCCGCTCATTTCCAACAGGAGGTTCCACTTTAAATTCAAAGCCATAGTCTTCTCCAGGTATGCAGTAGGTTACTCCTCCCCTCACATAATTGTCAGAATGGTAGCGGTTGGGAAAAATGAGGGTGACATCTCCGCTGCTGCCAATATTTACCAGGTTAATGTAACAGTTTTTTTCTGAACGGAAATAAAAATAAATGGGATCCCCTAAACTGTATGCGGTTTTGTCCGTCCACAGTCTAACCGAAAAATCCTGATGCTTTTCCACCTGCATGTATTTCTGAAAGAACTTGTTCTTTACTTCATAAAATGAGTCTTTGGCCTGAAGATTAATAATAATCGAGTTCTCATTGGCCGGGTTGAAGCTGCCGGGTTTATATTTATGCCCCTCGGCTTTGACGACATAACTGCATTCCTGCCCTTTGAGGTTCTTAATGTTTGCAAACCCTTGGGAATTCAGGAGGATATTTTCTCCGTTGACGGTTAAATGGGCATCCGGCGGTACAATTTGAAAACAAACATCATATTTTTTACTTTCCAGGGTTACGGAAAACGCCTCGGAAGGAGAACGGATGGGAATGCTTTTTCTTACCGTGTCGTATCCCTGTGGCTGGATGATTACCTGACATTCACCATAGGGAATCCCGGTTATTGTGACAACCCCATTTTCAAGATATCCTTGTTTCCCACCGGCCACAACTTTACCGGAAACTGCGGGATCTACGCTAATGGACAAGGCTGCATATTTTTTCTTTCCCACTAAACCCAGTGTGGTATCATCTTTGATCAACCGCACATCTGCCATGCCCAGGATGCGTCCGGATTCGGATTCTACAATTTTAGCGGTAACATCAAAAAAGCTGCCAAGATCTTTGATGATACCGATGACCATGCTATCTATGCCGATCTTTTTTCCGAACTTTTTTACCGTATCCTGGTCAAAGTAACCGCTTAGCTCATTTTTGTGAGTCTGTATCACCTGTTTTAGCTGCCTGCGCTCCATAAAATCCGGAAATTCTCCTGATGAAAACAGCCTGACGCTGAGCTTGTCCGAGATGTGCTCGCCCAGTCCGGTAATTTTATCACCCGGGCCTGTGAAATCGGCAACGGCAATTTTCTGGATCCTCTGTTCCTTTGCAGATACTTTTGTGGAATTGATAAGTTTTTCGGAAAGAACCTCCAACCCGTTATAAAGATTTAACGCTTTTGCGTATTTGGGTGGTGGTGTTCCGGTTTTAGTGCCATAAGTGCCTGCCGTGCAGCCCATTAAACCGAAAAACACCATCATTGAGATGGCCATAATCGCCCGTTTATTCATCTGTTCTCCTCCTTATCCCGGTATTTATAAACTATAGTTGTATAAATAACATGACAAAATGGGTTTAAAAATAATAATTGCAAGCCATTCAACCTGTTTTAACTGTTCTGCTGGGATGAACTCCAGATGGCATACTGAAATCAGTGAAAAACAGCCATGTTATTTACCCTACGGGAAAGCCGATGGCACCGCATCTCCAGCATTGTCAAGGGTTTGCAGTAAATTACTACAGCTGCACCCTTGAGGCGTTGGATCTGCAGCACCCTCGACTTTTGCAAAATTAGGGTAAAGATAACGTGTTGTATTCTGATATATTTTATTGTAATAGAGTTCAACCAGTTTTTAAGTCCCATCAATTACGTTAGACGTCGAAATCCGCATTATCTTCAAAAAAATATGAAGAAAAACGGTTCTTTTTCGTCGTTTAAAAAATAATAGTCTTCAATTTGTGGGTTTGGATCCAATTTAAATTTTTACCCTCCGGGCCAGAGGCCCCCAGGGCTGGAGACATTTTTACCTTTTGAAGGGGATTCGGAGATTGTTATGAAGATTATAAGATGTTTGGTGATTTCTTTTGTTCTTACCTTGGCTTTTTTATCTTCCGGTGTTGCTCATGGAATCAGTGTGATCGCAAAACCGCAAAAAGGTCTGCCGCAACAAATTCAGTTGTACGATTATACCACTGCTTTGATTATCGGAATCGACCGATATACCAATCTCGGCACCGAGCATCAGCTATCATATGCCGTCAAGGATGCAAAAGGCATGGAAAACGTGTTGCGTGAAAACTATCAATTCGATGAAATCATCACCCTTTATAACGAAGAAGCCACCCGTGACAAAATTATGCGAGTCCTTTACGGGTTTCGGTCATTGAGCCCTGATGCAGGGGTGTTTGTCTATTTTGCGGGCCACGGCATTACAATGCCCGGTATGGTTGGCGGAAAGGATCTGGGATATATTATTCCCTGCGACGGATCGCTGAATTCGTCGGAAATGTATAAAAATATTTCCATGCAGCAGGTTAAATCGGATATTTGCGTGTCCATTGCCGCCAAACACGTTTTTTTTGTTTTTGATGCCTGCTTTGCCGGTTTAATGTTAGATACCCGCGCAACATTAATAAAACCAAGCCGCAACCTATCTTATCTAAAATCTATTACAAACGAACAGGTCCGACAGGTGCTAACTGCCGGAGCAAAAGGACAGACCGTTCTTGACGGAGGCCCTGGCGGCCATTCTGTTTTCACAGGTCGTCTTATTCAGGCTCTGAACAATGTTGATGATTACATCACCGCACGTGAGTTGGGGCAGAACCTCAAAAAACGGGTTTACGGCGATGCGGCGGCACGCGGACATGCCCAGCGCCCTGTTGACGGTGAAATATACGGAACCGGTGATTTTGTGTTTGTGCCGGACCTGGAGAAAAGAAGCCGTGACTTAAATGCCGAGGTTGATGCACTTGAAGCGGATATGGCCCGTCTGAAACAATTAAAAGAGGAAGCCGCAAAAGCAAGGGATGAATCCAAACAGCGTGAACTGGAGCGGCAACAACTCATCAAGGAAGCTGAACTAAAGCAGGCTCAAATCCGCAAACTACAGAAACAAGAGGCATTAAAGCGTCAAAAACAGGCGGCTCTTGAATCAGAACAACAAACCAAGCAACGGGAGCAACAAGAGCGAGAAAACGAACAGAGACTGGCCATGCTTCGGATGCAGGCAGAAAAGATGCGTCAAGAACTCGGCGCTGACCTGACCGGTGGCGCTACTGTTGAATCTGCTGTGGCCGAGCTAAAACGGATAAAGGCTCAGCGGGACAAGATCTATAATGAATTTTCAGCGGAATTAAGTAATCAGACCCAAAGCATTGCTAAATTTTATGATGACAAGATTTCGCGTCTTGCTGATACATCTCCATGGGATAAGGAGTTTGAAACCCAAGCAGAGTACAAGGCCCGTTTAGCTGCGGCTGAGAGCAAGGCAGAGCCTGTTCGTCAGGAAAAGCAGCAAAAGCTTGCAGCGCTGCGAAATGAACTGACAGTTGCTCGGGAGAGCCAGATAAAACCTTTAGAAGATCAGATGAAACTACTGAAGGAAAAATGGTTTACAATTCCGGCATCACAAGTCTCGTTCAAGTTTTTATATTACAAACTGAAACATCAAATGATGATAGGTGAGGTGACTTTCGAAGGAGCAACCCAGAACTTTATAGCTTTCATTCCAAAACAAAAGGCGCGCAAATATAAACACAATCCAGACTTGCTGGTGCCCGAAGTACAGATGCAAGCCACTTTGAACGGCCCAAAGCTCAATAAAATTATTTTTCACTCCCTTGGAAACAATGGAAACAATACATCAATATCCGCTTTAAATTATTTTGATAACGGTCTCATAGTATATGATAATGATATACTTAGGGACACAGAGATGGGTATTGAATGGATTGCCGGACCTGACAGAAATACAAATTGGCTCGAGGCTAAAAGATGGGTTGAGAGTTTATCCGTTGCCGGTGGCGGCTGGCGTATGCCGACGCTCAAGGAGCTTAAGAATTTATATAATAAGGTAAAAGGGAAACATAACATGACGTTTTTGTTAGAAACCACCGGAGATTGGGTTTGGTCTGGTGAAACCAAGGATTCGTCGTCGGCTTGGACCTTCTACTTCGATCACGACGAGGTGTACTTGCTCGACCGAGGCGAATCTCACAACTTACGGGGATTTGCGGTGCGTTCACGAAGATAATGATAGATTGTTTGAATATTTGAATATTTATTTGTTGTGTATAGGGGGATAGATCTCCTGTCCGCGACAATTTACTTTGGAGAACTTTTGGCACATTACGAACATTTTCCGATTTACAAAGCAACGTTTGGTCTTTTAGTGTACTTTGAAAAGATTGTCGCCAAATTTTCCCATTTCCATAAATACACACACGGCTGAGCCCTCAAGTATATTACGTTTGTATCCTGATGTTTATCGTAAAGGCAAACAAAGAACCTGAAAGACTTTGGACACTGGAAGAATTTAGAATCAAACCAGAAATATCGGAATTCTAACCGGAGAACGAAATGATAAAGTATATAAAAATCATCTGTATTTCTGCAATCGCAGTCACTTTATTAATTCCTTATTGTCCTGAAAAAGTTCAGGCTATTGCTATTCGACCGGTATCTCCATCAGGCGAACAGGTTAAGGGTGACCAGTGGCTTTTTGTTATCGGTATCGATACCTATCTGGAGTGGCCGCGACTCAAGACGGCGGTGAACGATGCGAAGGCAGTGCGGGATGTATTGCTGGAACGGTATTGCTTCGATCAGAATCATCTGGTTGAACTTTACGATGAACAGGCCACGCGTCGTAATATTTTAGGTCAACTTCGCTATCTCGCCAATAAAACCAGTCCCGAGGACTCGCTGGTGGTCTTTTACGCTGGCCATGGTCATCTGGACCCCATTACCAGGGAAGGTTCCTGGATACCCGTTGAAAGCGGAACAAAGGATGTGGCTGCATGGATCTCAAATCATGATATCAAGAATTACCTGAGAGTTGATGCAATCAAGGCCAAACATATTTTGCTGATCTCCGACTCATGCTTTGCAGGAGATTTTTTTCGCGGTCAGCGTGGGAAACTTCCTGAAGTCACAGATGCCCGTATCAAAAGCGTTTATGGGCTTAACTCCCGTCTGGCGATAACTTCAGGAGGCCTCGAGCCGGTTAGTGACGATGGTTTTGGTAAAAACAGTGTTTTTTCCTACTTTCTGGTTAAAACGTTGGAAGATAACCAGAAACCTTTTTTGATACCATCGGATTTATATCCAAAAGTCAAAGCTGGCGTGATAGAAAACGCCCAGCAATTTCCCCAATGGGGTTCTCTGGTGGGTACCGGTGGCCAGCAAGGCGGAGAGATCGTATTGTTTTTAAAGCAGGACTATAAACTAAAACAGTTATCGTCCGAAGCGCAAACCAAACAGGTTCAGCTTGAGCGACTTCAAAAAATGGAAACTGATGCGGTTGCTGCCAAAAAACGTGAGGATACGGAAATTGCCGCATATGAGCAACAAGTTTCAGAATTAGATGACAAAATTGAGGCTATGCAAAAACGCTTGGGTAGTCCAGCTGTACGACAGGATGACAGTCTGGATGCCATGCTGGCCATGGTCAAACAGAAGGAGTCTCAAGCGGCTAAACTGGAACGATTACGCAAACAGCGCGAAATTGAAGAAGCCAAACGCAATGCCGAAATCAGAGCGTTGCAGCTTGAACGTGACAAGCAAATCTCTACCATGCTGAAACCTGAGGTTGAAAAGTACGAGCAGATTGTTCAATCAAAATACGGAGCATCCATGAAGGAAGCGGCTTGGCAGGGTTTGGTTGCGAAATGCCCACCAGGATGGGCAGATAATGTTGATATAGGGGACCTATCTGCTATGTTGCTCAGTCCGACAGAGAGAAAAATTTTAGCAGAAAAGAAGCGCCTAGAAGAACAAGCGATACTTATAAAAAAAAGAAAAGAAATAGAAGAACGGAAACGTTTAGAGGAAGAATTAGGCCGAGAGACTGAGAGAGATGGCAATTTTATAGCTTATACCACTGGTGTGGTTTATGACAAAAATACGGGACTTGAATGGGTTGCCGGACCTGATCGAAATACAGTATGGAATAAGGCCAAAAGATGGGTTGAGGGTCTGAATGTTGCAGGCGGGGGCTGGCGTATGCCGACGACAAAAGAACTTAAGACGCTTTATCAAAAAGGTATCGGAATACGCAACATGACGCCTTACCTTAAAACCACAGGGTGGAGCATATGGTCCGGTAAAACCGAAGGGTATAAGTCTTGGCGCTTTCGCTTGGACACCGGCAACGTGTCCCAAGAAGTGAGCAACTATTCCCACAACAAGCGGGGGTTTGCGGTGCGCTCTCGAAGATGGTGATAGGTCATTGGGTTATTTGAATATTTGATTGTTTAGGGGGTGCAGAGGGATATATCCCCTGTCCGCGACAAATTTTATTGAAGGTAATTTTGGCACATTACGAACATCTTCCGATCTACAAAGCAATGTTTGATCTCTTAGTAGACTTTAAAAAGATTGTCACCAAATTTTCCCGCTACCATAAATACACCCACGGCCAAACCCTCAGGTATATTACCCTCGATATTCTGATGCTTATCGTACTCGCATATACTTTGGAAAAGTTGAAGAAATTAGTATTTATCCAAATCTTGCAAGGAATGTATGCGATGGAAATCCACTCCCAAACAGAAAAGCTCCTTAAGGATAGTCATCTGTATTCATCTGCGAAAATCCGCCTCCAATTAAATAGTTATTGAATAAATAGTTCTCCTTCACATCTCTATGTTTAAAAAAACACTCACCCTATGCGAGTTATAAGCCTGCCAGCCAGAGAGCGATAATTCAACACGTTCATATTTTTAAGAATTCATCACAAAATCTTTCCTGAAATATTTTTCTAAAAAAGTTTTGAAGAATTTTTTAAAGCAGGCGTCTTTACTTACTAAAGATGGCAGATAAATAAATCTGGTCTGTCAAGATTATTAAAAGCGTTTATTAAGCAAAGGAGGAATCATGATGAAAAAAGGAATTTTATTTTTTGTGGTGTTTTTGATCATCGGCATCTCGACACCTGCCTATTCCGGACAAGGGGTTGCCATACAGCGGGTGATCACCAACACCCGCTCGGAGCTGGGACAGCTGGCTTCGTCATCAAAGGCTCGCGAAATCACCGAATTAATGAAAAAATTCGACACCCAGTACCAAACCTGGAGCAACTCTTGTGGCGGAGGGGAAAATTTTGACCCGAATCACGCCAGTGATGCGTGTAAGGCCATGGCGTCACAAATGAGGGAAACAGGAATTTTGCTGTACGGAAAACTGTCCGAATATCTTCCTGATGTGGCGGCCAGGTATGAACAGGGTGCAAGAGCTTCAAGAAAGATCATTGAAGCAAAGGCACTTGATCAAACCCCGGCATCGCTCTATCAGGCCACCATGGAAGGCATATCCCAAGCACTGCCGCTGGGCGAGCTTTCCTCGGGGAATGCAGACAGTCCGTTTGATCTGGAAGTGGATGATTTCCCGGATCCTACGGAAAAGATGTTTGCCGTGTTGGAAAAACTGGTCCCGGACTTCGGGAAGGAAATTCCTGAAGCGGTAAGGGCCGGCAATGCCCAGGTCAGCATGATGAAAAAAGCCAAACGGGCCCGTTATTTGGCCGAAAGGTTTCAGAAAGCAAAGTTTGTTTTAGAATCCCAGCGTGAATACGGGGAGATCATTTTTAATGCAACCCAAGCGGTGAGCGCCATGCCGCAGGTTCTGGGCATCCAATACACGGGCACCCGTCTGACCGCCAAACCCAATCAAAAGGTGCTTGAATATTATCGTCAGGGCAGCAAGATCCAGACAGCGGAACCCAAAGAAAAAAATATTGGCGGGTTTGAACCAAGGACATAGTTTGAAAATAAACCTATTGGACACAGATGAACGCAGATTAACAGCTTTTCTTTATATATCTGCAACAATTAGCGCCCTATTCCAAAAAACAAGGGAGGAAGTTATCATGAGAAAATCAACTAATATGGTTTGTATTTTAGGGCTAATCATTTTTAGCATGCTCACAGGATGTGCCGGCAGTCCGTTTAAGTCCGATAAAATGGCGGCACCCGTCCCTGAGTCGCTGACCGTGATTCAGCAAATTGATTCTTTCAAAACCCAAGTTGCCTGTAGCCAGGCTCTTGAGGTGATCAACAATAATTCCTATGAGCAGGAGTTTTTCGAGAAGGTGTTTACAAAGATCATCGACCAATGTCGTAACAGCACTTCTCCTGACAATGCCGATTTAATCTGGGAACACTTTATAGTGCCACTTAACCAGAGTGGTAAGGTGCCGCCGGATTTGGCAAAAGATTTATGGAACTGCTATTTCTCAAAACAGTTTGTCAGTCTGCCGGACAAGACACCGGTGAGTCAAAATTGCTACGATTTGGCCCACATTAAGAAAAACATGGAAAAGGAGTATCAGCTTAAAAAGGCAGGATTCGAGATATGTCAGCAGGGCAGTCCGGATACTCATTTTTTAAATGCCATGTATGTCTATAACACCATGTGGGCCGCGTGTAATGGGACGGACAATTAGCCCCAACCCTGCGAAGCCGGAATTGACTATTGAAAATTGAATATTTGTGGAAGTCGCTTCGCTCCGTCATTTTTTTATAGGTCTTTTAAAAACTTAAAGAATTCCTTAAAATATTCAATCTGGCTGTGGCATAAATCATGCGCAAACATGATGTGATTTGAACAAATAGGTACTAAGGTTGTATAAAAAAGGTCTGCCGGAGCTTGGTTATGAAAATTCTTAGGATCATATTATCCCTGATTGTGTCGCTTTGCCTGGGAGCCGCTATCTGCTTTGCATTAATTGCAACCGGAGTTCTGAAGTTCCAGAACCATCAGGAGAAATCTGGAATAGTGCCTTTGACCCAAAAGGTGATCTCACAGATAGCGCCCCGGAAAGCGTCTTGTGAAAAAACGAACTGCGATTATTCTGACCCAGAAGGTGCAAAAAACATTTTAACCCCTTCAACTCAAACACAAGACGCTTCGGAAAGATCGGATTCCGTTGTTTCGCCGACATCGGCTTCAGCAAAAAAGTCTATTGAAACGAATGTTCATGCCCGAGCCCTGGCGTTTTTGGGATCAGTGAACCGAACGGAAAGCGGCGATATTGAGGAACGGTTCGCAGCGTTTTTAACCGGCGAGCTTCATATAACACCGGAAACTGCGAAACAAATGGTGCGCATGAGTTTTTGGAAAAACTTCATTACCTTTGAAAAGCAGTGGCACAAAGAAGATTGGCCCCTGTTGGAGGCTGAGTTTAAAAGAGAAATGGAATTCAAAAAGGCCGGGTTCAAGGCCATGGGCATCACCTTGATGGAAAACGAAATTTCGGAAGCTGAAATTTGCCTCTATAATCTGCACCATCGGCTGATGGAAACCACTCAAGAAGGAGACAAAACATGAGATCTGCCGTCATGATTTTGTTGCTTTCTCTGCTTTGGAGCGCACTGTTTTTATGCCTGGGGATTTTTGGTGGCTGGATCACGCTATCTGTTTCCGCAGAGTGGTTGATACATCCAGCCGCTGCCCTGTACCGGCATTTACGTCTGTCCCTGGTGCCCTTTGGCTGTCTGCTCTTGTTATATTTCTTTCTGGTTCACAAAATTCGCATCTGTCTTGGAAATGATAAAACACAGCTTTCGGAACTTACCTATTATGACCGTCTGTTAAACACCACCATTTCAATGTTTTTCGGCGTGGGGGTAATCTGGACGGCGGTTGGAATGGAAACCGCGCTGATGCATGCTCTGGACGGCATAAATCAGGGGCAGGAAGCCCTCGCAGATTTGAGCGCTTTTGGTCTTCTGGAACGTCTGGTCAACGGGGGCTTGCTCCTTGCGCTGAGCACCACAATTTTCGGCGGTGTGTGCGGGTATATGTTCAGATTGTTGAAGATTGTTTTTTTAGGCAGGAACTGGGACCGGTTTATTCTACAGGAGGCAAAAACACATGGACCGATTCGCACTGCTTAGCGGTGAACACCAACAGGATGATCAGCTTCTTGAGACGGACATTATGCGTTTTGTGGCCATCATCGGCATTGTGTTCTGGATAATTTTCACGATTGTAAAAAATATTCCGCTATATGAGCCTGTGAAGGGGTCTGAGTTAAAACAACCGGAACAGATGAAACGTTCCTTACCCAAACCAGTGATGCAACCGGTTGTGCCACAAAAGAAAAATGTGACACCGGCTTTTTCAGTTACAGGAAAGAGTGATGTTGAAAAACAAAAAGCCCGGCAGTCTGAAACGATTGAGGAAGAAAAAGCCCGAATACAGATGCCTTCAACCCATCGTGGGGTTTACCTTCAGTTTCAAAGTCTGGATGACCTGATGGGATTGATGTCCGACAAGAGAGTAAGGATTTTTTGTCGTGCCCGGGCCACAGGGTTTGACATTTTTTTTGAAGGATTTGCTTTAGACAATTCCATAATCTTTAAAGGAACTTTCGATGTACCGTTAAATCTGTGGGAGATTCAGAGTGGGAAAGACCGATTATATTTTCTCAATCAACTGGCTGATAAGAATCCGGATATTGTTTCGTTTCCCGATAAACAGGTATTTGTTTCTTTTACCGATACAGAGTTGGAAAATCGCATAATCCAGACGTTAAACCGGCTCCAGCAGAACGACAAAAATGGAATCCTGTCCATTTCCCGGAAAGGGGAAGTGGTGTTTCAGAATTTTGAAAAAAACAAGACACCCGAAAAACCGATACCAACGGAGGTAAATGATGAACATCAGGACAGTTAAAATGGGCTTATTGTACTTATGCTGTTTGTGTGTGTTTTGGGAAGCAAGTTATGTGTTTGCCGCCATAGCTCCCAATCCTATAATTCAAGCGGATTTGAAAACGCTTTTTACAAATCCGCCAGAGGTGAACGGTTATCCATATCAGGATTTGCTGACAACAGCATCCGACCGGTACGGACTTTCACTTGCGTATGTGTTGGCGGTTGTGCGGGGGGAATCATTTTTTGATCCAAAGGCAAAAAGTCACAAGGGAGCTTTAGGGCTTATGCAGGTTATGCCGTCCACAGCATCTGAATACGGGGTCACCTCACAAGACCTCATTGATCCTGCCAAGAATATCGACGTGGGGGTTCATTATCTGTCGGATCTTTATGCACAGCTAAAAGACCCCTATTTGGCTTTGGCCGCTTATTATTGCGGGCCCGGCGGCGTGGACGTCGAAAATTTTACCCTGCGGGAGGATTGCAATGAATATGTTCACTATATTCACGCCCATTTAAAAAAGATTCTGTCGGGTGCAGGGAAAAAGGCACCGGGTACAACCGGAACAAAACAGCATTTTGTTCTCACCCGGTTTGATAATTTTCTGGATGCAGAGCAGTTTCTGAGTTTTTTATCCAACAAGCTGTCCAACCTAGAACTCGACATTTTTCGTGATGAGGTGGTTCGTTCGGATCATGTCCGTTACCAGTATAAGATTATGGCCGCATATGAAAAAACTGACGGCAAGGATGAAATCTGCTCATCGGTGGAAAAAGCCACGGGTTTTTCTTTTTGCAATTGAAAAGTTTGCCACGTTTTTTATCTGTGTTTATCTGTGCAGATCTGTGTCCCATTTAAAAAGGAGCCATAAAAATGAGTAACTTAAAAATCATAGTATTATTGGCTATGGCGTTTATGTTCTATGGTTGTGCCGGGTTATCAGCCAATGCACACCACCTAAAAGATGATCCGTTACGAAACACAGTGCCGGAAAGTTTTCATTTTAATCTTCAGGACCCAAGTGTTCGGAATTATCTTCAAGCGGCAGATCCTTTTTCGGTATCCCCCGACCGGGAACTTGAAATTTATTTATTGCAGGAACTGGCTGAGGCAAAAGATGAAACCGGCCTGGAAAAAGGTTTTGACCATCTTTGGGAGGAACATAAAACCATTCGGAAGCTTATTTATGAACCCGAAAACCGAGCCGGTTTTACGTATCCTCTGGTTGAAATTTATTACCTGCTGTCAGCAGTGCCGGATCAAAACTGGCAGAGGCAAACCGGGGAACGTCTTTTTCAGGAAACCCTCAGAGATGTAGAGCCCCATCAGATATCGGGCTATGCGCTACATTTTTATACCCTGGCCCTTTTGAAAAACGGCAAATACCACATTGCGCAACCGTTTCTTTTAAGATTAGAGCAGTTTGTCTCGGCTTCTATTTATATGGAAGATTTAACCGTAGCACTCGACCATGTAATGGATGGGAAAGACTATTCAGCAGGATCTCAAATCATGGCAATTATCTGTGAAGCCGGAACCCAAGATAATATAAAATTTCCGGATAAAGCCATGTGCAAGGCTATTTCTGAAATGAAACAAGCCGGCAAGTTTGAAATGATCCGGGACACCTTGGCCCCGCGGGTTAACGATAATCCTGACTTACAGCAATATGTATTTGTGAAACTATTGCGACAAAATCCAGCGCCTGTAGTCGTAACAGCATCTGTGAACCCCAAGAAGCTGAAAATCCAAGTCAAGGTGATTAAAGCCGGCAAAAATTCAACACATATTGACCATGAATTAACGGGAATTGAAAAGAGTTTGAAGGAAACGCTCAATTTTTCAAGTTTTAAACTGACAAGCCAAAAAATATTTCATCTTCAAACCGGTGAAACAGGGGAAATGACCCTGCCGGAAAGGAATCTCTTGCGAATCGTGCCTATAAGTCTGGACCGGGGTAAATCGCGGATTGAAGTTTCAATTGTAAAAGGCAATCAGGATGTTTTCCATACCGTGGTTGAATCGGTTGACGGGGGTGTCACAACCATCGGGGGTCCAAACACCAATGACGGTATGATTTTGTTGAGAATGGCCACTTATCGCTCAGGGTAATAAAATCATTGCAATTTTAATTTTGTTTGTTATTATACCGCTCCATTGTGGGCTCTTTCCTATTTTCTAATTGGGGATACTTCAAGGGAACCTTTCTTTGCACTTTATTGAAAATTTATTGAAGATTTTTTCATAAGTTGCGTCTTAATATTTAAAATGCTTCTCATTGCTTGCGCAAATTTTTTATCTAATTTTACATAGTTAAATTACAAAAAAACCATCTCTAATTTACAAAAAAGGGGGTATTGAATGAAATCTGTTAATTGGCTGGGATTTTATCGTTTTTTATTTGGGGTTTTTTGTGTGATGATTTTATCCTTGATCGGCCCTGGTTTAAGTTTTGGCCAGGAACCGGGACAGAGCGAAAAAGCTGCTATTGCTCAAGAGATGCAGGATGTAACCAGTGAACAGGGGTGGAGGGTGCTGGCGACCAGCCCCGGTGTGAAGGTTCTCAGCCAGGAGTTTAATCATCCGGGAAAAGTGTTACCATCCGGAGAAAACCCTTTGGATGTTGCTCAGAATTGGCTGGCAGAAAAAGGTTTTGAAGAAGGTCGAAATTTGTTTAAAGACAAGCTTCTGTATATCAGTGTGGGTTCAGCAGCTGTCAATGCAACTCCTTCAGATCCAGGGTATATCGACAGCCGATTTCTGGCTTTTCAAAGAGCTGAGATTGAGGCAAAGGTTAAAACTGCGATTTTTATAGGTGTTGATCTCACAACGATAAGAGGTAGCAGTGAGAGGGAAATCAATCCGAAAGAACGAGCCGAACTGGAAAATATTGTCAACGCAAGTCCAACCCTTAAAAGAAACTCAAAAGCAATGGGGGTTTTCGATACTATATCCGGCTTGTTTCAAAAAGTTAAAATCTTAACCGAAGCCAAACTGGATAAAGCCATTAAGGATGCCGGAGTGGATACAAGTAAAGATCAGGAAGAAATAAAACAAAAGAAAGCCGCTAAAAAGGACAAAACCGAAAAAACAAACCGTCTTAGAAATATCAGTGAGGCATCAATGAAAGCGGCGGCAAGTGCCTTTGCAGATGTTCAAGGGACACAGATCATTCAGTCCTTTGAGGGATCTTATCATAATAACTACCAGGTTGTGGTTATTACACTCTGGTCCCATAATATGCAGCGGATGGTAGACAGTATGCAGCAAGGAATTGCTCCGATTGGACTGCCCTATAAACAAGCCAAGGAAGAAGTTAGTAAACAACTGCCCAAAGACGTAAGTGAACTGGCCTGTTTGACCGGGGTACGCGCATACATTAATAATGAGGGCCAACATGTACTGCTTTCCTTTGGGCAGGCCGGTGTTGAGCCTCTTGGCGGTCGCATGGACAAAGCGTTTGAGCGGGCGGGGAAAAAGGCAAGGTTGCGGGCGATGGCCGCTATGCGAACATTTATGGGTGAGAAGCTTGCATTTTCTGCAACAGAAGAATTGATGGAAGTTTTGGCTCTTTATGCCAGTGAGTATCAGGAAGATGCCGGTGCCCAGGACTACAAATCTATCAGTCAGTTTCAGGAAAACATCCGGGCAGTATCGGAAAAACAAAAGATCACAGGGCTCCATGGGCTGATGACCAAAGAATTGACCCACCCCTTTACCGACAAGCCTATGGTCCTGAAAGTCATGTCATGGTCTCCGTCTTCCCAAGCCATGGCCCAGGAACTGAAGCAGGCCATTGAACACAAACCCGAAAGCGCTGAACCGGCTAAGACACCCGCAGTAAAGAAAAAAGTCGAAAGCCCAGCGCGAAAAGGGGTCATATCTTCTGGTCAAGGTGCGGATAAAGATGCCTGGTAAACCAGGTGACATAAATCTTGGCATACATTGATTAAATTCGATATTTTGCTTTCCGCTTTCTAATGGCGGAAAGCAAAAATTAATACAGCCGTTTTTTTCAGAAACACGGGCAATAAGAGTAGAGGCAGGTAGAAACGATTTTATGGAAACCATAAATAATAATTTCAACCGGCTTATTTCCATCCTAATTTTCATGGGGGTGATAGTTTTATGGGTTGCCCCTGTTGCAGCCATGGAACCGACATGGAAGGATGTCTCTCAAAGTTTGAAAAAAGAGGAAGGAATTGAGCACAAGGGAAAGTTCCTCTTTGCAACCGGAGAGGCTATTATAGAAAAGATAAGGCCGGACAAAGCGCACGAATTGGCCAAGAAAAAATCTTTGTTGCGCGCCTTGCAACTGGTTCATATGGCGTCCTCATGTAAGAACGCTCCGGCTGGATTGGATTCGAAAGAATACGGACGTTTTATCAGATTATTTGCTCTTCTGACACCACCTCTTCGAGTGCAGGGGATAACTGTTATTCGTCAGTGGGAGACTGATCAAAGTCATTTCACGGCTGTTGCCGTACCGTTATCTGCGATAGAAAATGTACCCTGCGAGTTTCCTGATTTATCGACCGCAATTGAGCAATATATTAAAATAGAACAGCCATCGATAGAAGGACTTGCCTTTTGTTTGCGACACATCCCCCGATATTCAAATTTAAACCGTGAGATACGGAACCGAATCGGAAAATGGTTCCAGGATAATGAACAAAAAGAACTGGCACTTTGTTTTATACCTGAACTTGAAACCTTATCCGTTAAATCACAACTTGAAACACTTGTATTCCAGAATTATCTGTTCAGAGCAATTCAACTGACAGAAAAGGCCGAAAAACAGGCCGAACAAGGTCAATGGGAAGAGGCTTTAATCAATGCTTCAGAATCATTAAAGATGGCGCCCGCATATGGGCGTTCTTATTTAGTTTTTACAGACTTTTTTCTTTTGGAATGGAAAAAACCGGTATTTGCTTTATGTGCCGCTGAAAAAGCCATGAGAGCCGGTACCTGTTTTAAGGAGGCACTTAGCAGAAAAGTCTCAATTCTAAAGACTCTTGGCAGCCCTGAAGCGGATATCTATCAATTTTTGCTTGCCCAGAGCAAAGCATTACCGGACTGGGAATTTTACAGTTTTTCCGAAGCTTGTCCGGACGCCTGGACGCCGGAGATAAAAAAAATGGCTGGAAAAAGAATTGTAAATCTTGTTGCTTTCAGTTTGGGTCAGGCCATACAAGGGAATCCAAAACCACCTGATAGTGAATTTGGTCAAGCAGTCACGCTTTTCAATCAGACAAAAAATGACCAAGATGTGAATCGTGTGCTTGATTTGTTGTTCAGCGCCTGTGAAAAGCAGCCTGCTTCGCCAAAAACATATAACCTGATCGGAGCCTGCTATCGACATCTTGGCAAATATGAAATGGCGCTACCGTTTCTCTGGCAGACGCTTACCCTTGAACCTGAATATGATTTTGCCCTTACAAATTTAGCACTTTGTTGTCGCTCTCTTGGCCTTGAAGAAAGTGCACGGTATTACTTTGAACACGATGCAGTAAAAGACAGTAAAAACAAATGGGTCAAGGAAAGCTATGCAGAGTTTAAGAATATTTTGGGACACAGATAAACGCAGATTTTCATCATTCACATTTGAATTTGTTTATCTGCGAGAATCTGCACCCTATAATAGAAAGTTGGGCTATTTGTGAATGCTGCACGCAGTGCCTAATTTTTTTAGATGCAGTAAAATTACAGTACAAAAGGAGGAGTTGGTTATGGCAGTTGAAAAGGAAAAAGGTGTAGCGGTTGGAGTTGGATTGTGTCCATTTTCTTGGATTGAGACGACTAAACCAGCAGGTTGTTTATCCTCACTCTTTGGCGGAAAGGAGAAAGTGGTATCTGAGCCTCAGCCTTGTATGACTTCAAGTTGCCAGCTATGGGATTCTTCAGAAGGTAATTGTGGATTAATTACAAAGAGGTAATAAGTTGAAAAGGGATGAGGAGAATAACTCATCCCTTTTGTGACTTACTGTGCAATATGTCTAAGATTTTGATTATATTAATTTGCTTTTATCAAAATAATTTTTCTCGTTTCTTTAAGGGAGCATGTATCTATTCTCCAACATGTTCACGATATGCTGTTGAAGCTATAAAAAAATATGGGTCATTTAAAGGCGGCAAAATGGCTGTGCAGAGGTTGTTGCGCTGTCGCCCTCCTTATAAAGGAGGAAACGACCCTTTATTATGATAAATTTCTGGCCTAACCATGGAGTCAACCTGTCCATCAAGGAGCATATGAAATAACGTATTGTAAAATAACTGCACGCAGATTTTCAGGATTAACCTTTGAATTTGTTGATCTGTGTTTATCTGCGAAAATCTGTGCCCTATAATAAAAGATGATGAGACACATCAAAATATTAATCAATCTATCCACCTTAATCGCCTTTCTTGTTATTGCAGTAACAGTATGGGCAAATTCCTTTAACGTTTTCGTCGAAGTAAATATTGATCCTCTGTTTCACAACATACTCACAAATGATTCTGAGTTTATGAAACAAGGCGGGGCAAGATTCATCGCCGAACAAGATGGCAGGATGGCGCTTATTGGGATCGGCAAAATTTTTCCCGAGGGATTCAAAACGGAGTTGATGCCTGAAAGCAGAAGAAAAGGTGAAATCAGGGCACGAACAGCCATCCTCGAACTCGGGGAAGATATTGAAATATCAACCTCCCGCGCACTTGAGGAAAAATCTCTTGGTGTCCGACACAGTGCAAAGAGAATCTCACTTTCTTCATTTTTCCAAACCACGGAGACGCGTATTCAAGGGATAATACAGCAAATGCCGATTATCGGAACCTGGTGGTCAAAAAATTACAGTACGTTTTTCGTGGCTGTAGGAAAGATGGCGAATGTTGAAAGCGAGGGTAGTATGTTGTTTAAACTCCCTAAATCCGAATCCGCTTTTGGGAAAATGAAAATATTGGAAGGCGAAGAACCCTTCCTGTCTCTTCTTAACGCTTCTCCGATTTTATGCCAAAACGGAGGAGTGAAGGGCTTTGTTCTGGACGATAACCGTAAAGTTTTGATTTCAGCAAATTCGACAACCATCAAATCTTCACTGACTAAGGCCAGAAAAATCGCCCGGCTTAAAGCTATTCGTTCCTTGCTCGCCCAGCAAGAAGGTATTCAAATATCATCAGTTGAATCCCTTGCAGATAAAGAACATTTGGTGCTTTCCAGAGGAAAAGAACAGCATTTAATGCTTTCCCAATTCCTATCAATTCAGGAGGAACAAGTGTCAGGTACAATAAAGGCAATGCCCATTGTCGCTGTTTGGAAAGACCCAACCGAACAAATTCTCTATATTGCTGTTGGTCATATATTTTAAATGACTTTAAATTTAAAGTTTTAATATGGCTGTCCTCGAAGAATGATATTGTTTATATTAAGCAATTATAAACATATATAAAAAGGCACCGGGACAGCAATAGAAGCGTATATCGTTATAGGAGAATTATATGATAATTTTTGATTCAATTCCTTCAAATGAAGATATCCTAAAGAAAATTATAGTTAATAATTTTCTTTTGATGAACTTGTTAACCTTTTCAGTTCTTCTTTTAGTTGGATGTGGTGGAACATCATCAATTTCCGGTAAAGGTCCTTCCTCTGATATCAATATTAAAAATCAGGATAAGATA
>Ga0075114_10000478_pt1 | contig 24490 bp, 22 predicted proteins | sample AntAceMetag02UKM_FD_69784 | JGI IMG/M metagenome (GOLD analysis project Ga0075114, IMG submission 69784) | Saline lake microbial communities from Ace Lake, Antarctica - Antarctic Ace Lake Metagenome 02UKM | ecosystem: Environmental > Aquatic > Non-marine Saline and Alkaline > Saline | place... | reverse complement strand
GCCAGCGTGAGGAGAGTGACCAGACAGATGACGAGGATAACCAGCGTGAACAGTCGCTTTCTCATTGTTTCACTCCTTTGTGAAGAGACTCGGTCGCTTCTGTGCGTTTTTGCCTGAAGATGCACTAACCCTCTGGCAATCTCTGGGGAGCCCCGCTCAACCTGCCCAGGGTAAGAGGGTACACTGGCGGAGGTCTCCGTGTGTCTGCGTTCACCACACCATATACTTCAGCGTGGTCTTACTCATTGTCTGTAGACCCTTTTCACCTACGGGAATGGCCGTTCTGAGAGTCTACGCTGTAACCCTGGCATCATCCGCTGTGACAGTCTCAGAATCCGCCTCAATCGTGACAACCACTCGCCCGCCGAGGGCTTCTACAACCCGTTGCAAGAAAGAGAGCCGGGGCAAGTCGCTGCCACTCTCCAGGCGGGCAATGCTTGGCTGTTTGGTGCCCACCAGGTCGGCCAGTTCCTTTTGAGTCAACCCGCGCATGATTCGCAATCGGGCCACTTGATAAGCGGGATCCATGTCTTCGTAAGCCTTGCGGAATTCGGGATCCCGCATCTTCTTGTCCAACCAATCTTCTAGCTTGATTGTCATTGCTCACTCTCCAGGAAAATTGCCTTGCGCCGGTGGGCCATCTCTATCTCTTTCCGGGGGGCTTTCTGTCTTTGCTTACGGTAGCCGTGCAAGATGATAAAACGCCGTCCGGTATGGACAAAGTAAAACAATCTGCCCACACCTGCTCTCAGCTCCCAAAGTCCCCTTATCGGCCTTGCATGTGGGAACCCCAACGCTGGGCCGAATTCCCGCAGAAGCTCCAGCACTCTGGTTATCTTTGCCTGTTCTCTCTTTGGCAGGCTATTGATAAACTCCAGGGTCGGACTTTTGCCCCGCACATCGGTATAGAATTCAACGGTCCAATCGTCTTGATGTGTCATGTTACCATCCCCATTATAACACTATTATTATAAATGCGCAAGTCATCACGCCAGCCAGGGGTATGCAAAGGTTGTCAGTAGGTCACTGGACCAGCCTCAGTGCCCCATACTCCATCGAGCGAAGACTACTTTAATGCGAGTGGCAAACAGACTGGGTATACCTCTGGTGTGGCCGTTGGTGTGCCGGTTGCCGTCGATGTTGGCATCACGGTGCTCGTAGCTGTTGGAGTGCTTGATGGACCTTACACTTGGGAGATTCTTCGCCTCCGCTACGCTTCGGCTCAGAATGACAGGCCCCATTTTCACCGTCGCCAGGTGCGCTACCCCTCGATCAGTTGGCTCTTTGGCGTTCCAGATAGATCAGAAGAATGGAGATGTCCGCGGGGTTGATTCCAGAGATGCGAGCGGCCTGGCCAACAGTCGCAGGGTGGTGGCGCACGAGGTTTTCCCTGGCCTCGTTGCGCAAGCCGATGACTGAATCGTAGTCGAAGTCATCGGGAATACGACGATCCTCCAGCCGGTGCATACGTTCGACTTCGCGACGCTGTTTGGCAATGTAGCCCTCGTACTTCACTTCGATGGCTACCTGTTCAGCGTTCTCCGGTTTCAGCGGGGCCGGCGGCGGAGTCAATCGCTCGATGGCTTCATATGACACGCCCGGGCGTCGTAGAAGCTGTAGTGCGTTGACCCCATCTGCTGGCGGCGCCTGGTCGATTTCGGTCAGCAACCGGCTGAGATTCTCCCCTGCAGGTAACCACGTTTTCCGCAGGCGCTCTATCTCAGCAGCTATGGCCTCTCTCCTGGCCTCGACCCTTTGCCACCTGGGCTCGCCCACTAGCCCCAGGCGATAGCCAGCGGGGACCAGACGCAAGTCCGCGTTGTCTTGCCTCAACAGGAGCCGATACTCTGCCCGGGAAGTCATGATTCGATAGGGCTCTGTGATCTCCTTGGTGATCAGATCATCAATGAGCACGCCGATGTAGGCCTGATCCCGGCGCAGAATGATAGGCTCTTCTTCCCGGACGTACAGGGCCGCGTTGACTCCCGCGATCAGACCCTGGGCAGCCGCCTCCTCGTATCCAGAGGTCCCGTTCACCTGTCCCGCCAGGAAGAGCCCGCGTACCTTGCGGGTCTCCAGGGATGCCTTGATCTGTCGGGGAGGTACATGGTCGTACTCGACGGCGTATCCGGGTCGCATGATCTCAACGTGAGACAGAGCAGGAATGGTTCGGAGCAGCGCCAATTGCACCTCGACCGGCATTCCGGTGAAACAGCCCTGCACGTAGACCTCGCTGGTGGCCCATCCCTCAGGCTCGAGAAAGAACTGGTGAGATGTCTTATGTGGGAAGCGGACGATTTTTTCTTCGATGGATGGACAATAGCGAGGGCCGCTGGCGTCTATGAAACCGGAAGCGATGGGGGAACGATGCAAGTTGTCCCGGATCAGGCGATGAGTCTCTTCATTGCTGCGCACCAGGTAACAGGGGATCTGTGGACGCCAGGAGGACACTTCTCCCAAGGGATAGAAGGGAGCGATGGGGAGCGTGTACGAGGTCTCTGGCGGCGACTCGAAGCTGAAGTAGAGCGGGCATGCACTGCCGTACTGGGGGATGGTTAGATCGTAGTCTATGGTGCGGGCGTCTACCCGAGGTGGCGTGTTGGTCTGGAGCCGCACCAGTTCAAATCCCAACTCGCGTAGAGATGCGGAGAGTCCAACAGCAGGGAATTCGCCCGACCGACCAGCGGGAGCGACATGCTCGCCGGTCATGATGCGGCCATTGAGAAAAGTGCCGCTGGCGACAATCACCGCCCTAGTCGTATAGTTGTTCCCCAGGCGAGTGACAACACCCGTGGCCCGCCCATCTCTAGCAGTAATGGTCTCGACCATTGCCTGTTTGAGATCTAGACCAGGGGCACGCTCCAGGGCGTGCTTCATGGCCAATGAATAGAGGCGTTTGTCGGCCTGAGCCCTCAGAGCATGGACGGCCGGTCCCTTGGAGAGGTTGAGCATGCGAATCTGGATGAAGGTCTTGTCGATGTTTCGGGCCATCTCGCCGCCCAGGGCATCAATCTCACGAATCAGGTGACCTTTCCCAGGCCCTCCCACACTGGGATTGCAGGGCATCTGGGCGATGAGATCCAGATTCATGGTAAGGAGCAAGGTCTTGCAGCCGGTGCGAGCCGCAGCCAGAGCGGCTTCACAGCCGGCGTGACCGGCTCCTATCACGATAACGTCATAGTCTCTGCTCACAGTGACCCGCTCTTCCCCAACAGCCATACGTATATGTAGAGACGTTTCATGAAACGTCTCTACATCGATCACTCACTGGATTCGTGCCATTCGCCCATTAGTGGGATTCGTGATGAAGGCCACTCACCCAGAGCTACGTGAGCCTACGGTCAGCTCCTCGAAGGCGAAACGGTGGGCGAGCGCCCGGAACTGACCCCATGCCTTCCAGTCCTGCGGCAGCGTCTCTTCCAGCTTCCGCGCGATCTCAGGGAATTCGTCGAGGGTGACTTCTTTGTAACCGGTGATCCGCTCGCTGCTGTCCTGCGGGGCCAGTCTCCCCCCTCTCTTCTTCAAGAGAAAAACGTACGAGGTAAAATCAGTCTCCTGATCGTTCCAGCAGAAACGGTAGTGCAGGATTCCCAGAAAGCGCTCGATGGAGACCTCCAATCCCGTCTCCTCGCGCGCTTCGCGAAAGATCGCGGCAACCAGATCCTCGCCCTCTTCTATGCCGCCTGTAAGAACGCGATATGCTCCCGGAGGGTAGAACGACTTGGTGTGCAAAAGGAACTTGCCCCCAGGTCGGCAGACGAGGAAGACGACTTCAGCGGCCCGCTGACCCCTTTTCCGACAGCGTTCCTCAAAGGCATCGCGCCGCACAATCAGACAATAGTCTCGCTCTTGGGGCGTACCGAAGCGAGCTATTGCCTTCTCTATCGCGCTTGGTCCAGCCTCGTGTTGCGACTTCACCTCCGTACTAGATGAATCGCCCGACTTCATTCCTGTTCCTTCTCCGCCAACCGGGTCACGACGAAAAGCCAAGGACCCAGAAGTGTGACCCAGGTGCCCACCAGCATGTATCGCAGGCCTCGGAAGAAAGAACCATCCGGAAAAACCATCTTCAGCCCAAAGTAAATGCCCAGCAATCCCACGGCACCCAACAAGAAACGAACGATCCTCATCCACCAGACGCCATCAACTCGGAAGCGGACCCATTCGCGCTCCAATACGCTCCCCAGCCCAAATCCCAGCATGACGCTCAACGCGCTGACCGTATCGGGAACGGCATGAATTGCCAGAAGTCCCAGCGGAACCAATACGGCTATGGCGACCTTGATCCACAAGGGCAGCTTCGCCAGCTTGCTCCGATACCGGGCGGATAGCCAAACGTAGAGCAAGACGAGAACCAGACCAAAGAACCAGCCGCCCAAGACATCTCCGGGATAGTGCACCCCCAGATACATGCGGGAGAAGCCCACCAGAAGCGCAACTGCGATCGCTATCACCCAGAACGCCTTCTTCCTGACTTCCGTGGCGAGGTAAAGCCACACGGTCGTGGTGCCCTGGGCATGGCCACTGGGGAACCCATAGCCTGAGGCATCAATGACCTGCCGCACCTGGCTCGGATCGGGGCGAGCCAAGGTGAAAAGGTCCTTGAGCCCGATGTTGATAGCTGTAGAAAACAGGAAGACGTAGCCGAGCCGCACCGCCACAGCGCGATTGAGACACCAGTAGATGGCGGGCAGCATTAGAAGATAGAACTCCTCATCGCCCATGAATGTGATCGCGGCAAAGATCGTATCGAGAGAATCAGTGCCAATGCTCTGAATCTGCAAGAGAATCTCGGTTCCCCAGGCCATGGTAACCCTCCTCCAATACTTTTCCTCTGATCCCGCGCCCTAGACAGTTGCCGTCTAGTCGCGAGTGTCCAACAGACAAGCTAGCACGACCTCCGCGGCAGAGACCATGTCGGACAAAGCGATATACTCCTCCGTGGTATGTACCTGTGCCATCCCTATACCGATATTGACGATCTGGATACCGGCGGCATTGAAGACGTTGGCATCGCTGCCCCCACCCGTGGCGACCAGTACTGGTTCCAGGTCGAGGGAACGCATGTTCTTCATAATTAGATGCACGATCTCATCGTTCTCGGTGAGATCGTAGCCCGTATAGGCTCGCACCACATCTGTGTCCACGGTCCCACCATGCTTCAGAGCACTCCCATGTAGGGCCTCGAGCATGGCAGTGGTCTGGCTCGACAGTTTATCCTCGCTCCGGCTGCGCGTCTCACCTTTGAGCTCTACCTTGTCAGGAATGATATTAGTCGCCCTTCCACCATGAATAAGGCCGATATTGGCCGTAGTCTCTTCGTCAATACGTCCAAGTGGCATCTGCGAAATGGCCTCGGCGGCGATGACGATGGCGGACACTCCTTCTTCGGGACACGCTCCTGCATGGGCAGCCTTGCCGTGCACCACGACAGACAACGAGTTCTGCGAGGGTGCCGACACGATGATCGAACCAGGTACTCCCCCCGCATCCAGACTGATGCCTACCCTGGATTGCAGACGCCCCGTGTCCAAGGCTTTGGCACCACACAGCCCTATCTCTTCCTGAACGGTAATCACGACCTCGATGGGGCGATGGGCAAGATCGTTCGTCAGAATCACCTGCAGCACTTCCAGGATGATCGCCACCCCCGCCTTGTCGTCACCGCCGAGCACCGTGGTGCCATCGCTGCGCACGATGCCATCCTCCACGATCGGCACCACACCCCGGCATGGTATCACTGTGTCCATGTGCGCCATAAGCAAGAGGGACTCGCCTTGCCCATCCATTCGCGCTGTCACGTTGCCAATCTCATCTATCTCCACACCAAGACCCATCGTACCGAAACGCTCTGCCAGGTGCTTTCCGATCGCCGCCTCCTCACGGGAGGGGCTCTCAATTCGCACCAACTCCAGTAGTGCATCCAGCAATCTGTCCGATTTTATCATTCCTGCTTCCTCTCTCATATCTGCTCTTCCTGTCACTCCAGGTCCCTTGCGTCCCAACGGGGAATATCAGTCCCGAGCAGCAAACACGCGGAGCATTCCCGCCGAGCTGCGCTAGTGGTCTGTCAAAGCCGTATTGATGAACTGTCATTCTGAGTATCGCCACGGCGGGGAGCGCGCCGTTCAGACGAAAGATGACAGGTGTATGTCAATAGTAGGTTCTCTTTGCGCCCCTTGCGCCTTTGCGTGAGAAACAAACCCGTCACCTCGTGCGTCGCTCCTCATACGCCATCGTACTGTTCGTCCCACCATTGATCCTCTCCGGCATCCTTGGTGGGGTTAGAATGCTGTCATTCTTGTCATCCTTGGCATCCTTGGCTCGCAGCCTCGACGCCTTCTTCGCCGTGGTACCTACGTCTTTGTCACTCTGCACCAGCTTCAATTCGTCGCCACGCAAGCCAGCACGATCTCCGCCGCAGAGACCATGTCGGACAGAGCGATATACTCCTCCGTGGTGTGTGCCCGCGCCATCCCTATGCCGACATTGACGACCTGGATACCGGCGGTGTTGAAGACGTTGGCATCACTGCCGCCACCTGTGGCGATCAACGCGGGCTCCACACCAAGAGAGTGCATACCGTCCATGATCAAGCGTACGATCTCATCGTCCTCGGTCAGTGTGTAACCACTGTAGCGGCGCTCCACCTGCACTTCTACAGCTCCTCCATGCTTCAGAGCCGTCTCCTGTAGAGCATCAACCATCGTCCTTGTCTGACTCGACAGCTTCCCCTTGCTCCGACTGCGCGCTTCTGCTCTGAGTTCCACTCTATCGGGAATCATGTTGGCCGATGTGCCACCACGAATACTGCCAATGTTGGCTGTCGTTTCATCGTCAATGCGTCCAAGCTCCATCTGCGTAATCGCTTCGGCAGCAATGACGAGAGCGGAAATACCATCCTCAGGGCATATCCCTGCATGAGCAGCCTTGCCGTGTACTACCGCTGTCAGTCGGTTGTGCGACGGGGCAGAGACGATGATCGTGCCAGGCTCTCCCCCCGCATCCAGCCCAATGCCCAGTCGGGAGTGTAGGGCTGACGCATCCAATCTCTTCGCCCCATAGAGTCCGATCTCTTCCTGAACAGTGAGCACAATTTCCAAGGGCCGGTGAGGAAGCTCGTGCTCTATGATAGTATGCAACACTTCCAGAACTATGGCTACTCCAGCCTTATCGTCGCTGCCAAGCACCGTGGTGCCATCGCTGCGCACAACGCCTTCTTCCACAACCGGCACCACACCTCGGCACGGCTTCACGTTGTCCATGTGAGCCGTGAGCAGGAGAGCCTCTCCCTTACCATCCATCCGTGCTATCACATTGCCGATTTCATCAGTCTCCACATCGAGACCCATTCCCGTGAAGCACTTAGCCAGGTGCTTCCCAATCTCCTCCTCCTCCCGGGAGGGACTGTCAATGCGCAGCAGCTCTAGAAACGATTCTAGCAGCCTGTCTGACTGGATCAACTCTAGGCCTCTTTCTTCAACTTTTGGGCTTGATCGAGTAGCTCCCCTACGTTACGGCGCGTAGCCTCGGAAGTCGTGCCCCCGAGCATCATAGCAAGCTCTTCTACCCGCTGATCGCCTTTCACTTCCGTCACGCCGGTTACCGTACGGTTTGCCACGATCTCCTTGGCAACGCTGTGATGTGCATCAGCGAAGCATGCCATCTGCGGGAGATGAGTCACGCAGAGTACCTGGTGACGGGTGCTGAGTTCCCAAAGTTTTCTCCCCACGACAGCCCCCGCACGACCGCCGATACCTACATCGACCTCATCGAAGACGAGCGTTGGAACCGGATCAGCGGCGGTCAGCACCGATTTCATGGCTAGCATCAGCCGCGAGGTTTCGCCGCCAGAGGCTATCTTGACCATTGGCTTGGGAGGCTCCCCGGCATTTGTAGCGACGAGAAACTCAGCCCTGTCCAATCCCGTAGCGTCGAATGCATAACGCTTACCATCTACCTCCACGCCGTCCTCAGATTCAATCCACCGGAAATCTACCCGGAAGATAGTCTGCTCCATTGCCAGGTCCCCCAGATGGGCTTCGATTTCTTGCTCCAGGCGATTTGCCGCCTCCCGTCGGACGGACGAGAGGGAGGCACCCAATTCAGCGACTACCTGGAGCAATTGAGTCTCCTTCTCTCGGAGCTCCGCTATGCGCTCCTCGCTATGCGTAATCTGATCCAGCTCGCGGGAGGCATCTTCAGCAAAACGGAGTATTTCGGCGACGGAGTCGCCGTACTTGCGTTTCAGCCTGTAGATGAGATCCAGGCGATCTTCCACCTGGCTCAGGCGTGCCGGATCGTATTCCACCTCATCACGATATGCGCGCAAATGACGGGCGGCCTCTTCTACCTGAAGGAATATGGTCTCCAGGGACTCGTGCACGTCGGAAAGCTCTGGATCCAGCTTCTCCAGCGCCCCCACCTGTTGAAGGGCTTCGCCCATCGCGTCCAGCGCGGACCTCTTTCCCTCCTCGCTCTCATACAAGGCCTGATAGGCCTCGCTGGTCAAGAGTGTCAGACGCTCGGCATTTGTGAGCAAGTGACGCTGGCGCGTCAGTTCCTCCTCCTCGCCGGGCTCCAGATGAGCCGCCTTGATCTCCTTCAGTTGGTACTCCAGGAGGTCCACCCGACGTGCCAACTCGCGCTCATCCTTGAGCAAATCAGTAAGAGAGCGTCGTACATGGTGGAGTTCGCGTACTTTGGCTGCTATGGCCGCCCGTTCCGCCTCCAAACCAGCATAGCGGTCTACGAACCCAAGATGCTCCCGTATCCTCAGCAGAGACAGGTGGTCCCCTTGTCCATGAATATCAACCAGATGCCTACCGACCTCCCGAAGCAATGCCAGAGGCACGGCTCGGCCGTTGATACGGCACACGTTCCTACCAGAACGCCTGACCTGGCGGGTCAGAATCAAACCGTCACCAACGTCGGACAAACCATATTCATCCAACAGCGGTCGGAGGTACTCTCGCACAGCAGAGCTAACCTGAAACACTCCTTCTATGCGGGATTCTTCGCTGTCGGTGCGGACGTAGCTGCTATCAGCACGCCCACCCAGAAGCACGCTCATGGCGTCAACAATGATGGACTTGCCCGCACCCGTCTCTCCCGTGAGGACATTGAACCCGGGCGACAAGCGAAGCGTCAGACTCTCGATGATAGCGAAGTCCGAGATACTCAACTCGAACAACATCCCAAGACTCTCCTAGACCTGAAGAATGGGCGCCGTAGCGCTTCTTTCCAATGCAGTGCGGAACCTATGAATTATCTCTTCGGAGCGTGATCAGGCCGGCGCAACCTGTGTACAAGCGTGCGGTAGAAGTGTGACGGCGGAGACAAACGTATGAAACAAGCCCTGTGCGCGCTTCTCTCAACAAGCACCCTGTCGCCATCCTCAAGAGAGCGGTTGATCTGACCATCAACTGTCAGAGTAGCCTCGCAGCCACTGATGGCTTCCATCCTCACCTGTGTCCGGCCGGGCAATACGAGCGCTCCGGCCATAGATAGATGGGAAGCAATAGGCACCAGTAGGAAGTCCTCCGACTCCGGGTCCAGGATAGGCCCGCCTGCAGCAAGCGCATAAGCTGTTGAACCGGTAGCTGTCGCAACGATCAGGCCATCGGCCACGTATGTAGTCAGATACTCTCCATCCACGTATGTGGACACGCGCACAACACGCCCGATGCCGCCGCGGCCAACGACGACGTCATTGACAGCCTCATACTCCGCCGTAGATCGAGTCTCGCTGCTTACCTTGACATGGAGCATCGTTCGTTCTTCGATGCGATACTTGCGTTCGAGGATGGTGGGCAGCAACCCGATAATTCCCTTGGGCTCTGTCTCCGCCAGGAATCCTACGCGTCCCATGTTAACGCCCAGGATGGGGATCCGCGCTTCCGCCATTATGCGGGCGGCGCGGATGATGGTACCATCACCCCCCAGAGTAATGATGCAATCCGTTCCGAGAGCATGTGCCAAAGCATGCGAGAGGATTTGCTCGTCATCCCAAGAGGAGGCAACCCAAGCAACGACATCCAGGTCAAGGAGAATTCGTTCAATCTCCGCCGCCAGGCGTTTGGACTGGAGCAATCGGGGATGGCAAAGCAATCCGATCCTCTTCATCATCACCGTCAATCTACCTGCCCGAAACGCCGCTGCAGCTCTGGCACTATCTTCGCCAAGTCAATTCTTATCTGTTCGCCTGATCCCATATCGCGTAGGGTCACCTGCTCAGTCGTCAGCTCATCTTGCCCCAGGATCAGAGCGTAGCTTATCTCTGCCTTGTTTGCCTGCCGGAACTGTGCCTTTAGGCTACGGTCCCCAAAACTCACTAATGCTCCAATATTCGCAAAGCGCAAAGCCGCTGCCAGCTTCAAAGCCACTCGCTTGGCGTCCTGACCCACATGTATGACCATCACCCGTGGCACAGGAATCGCAGGGACTTCTACGCCAGCGTGTTTCATTGTCAATATGATCCGTTCTATGCCAGAGCCGAACCCGATTCCCGGTGTGGAAGGTCCCCCCAATTGCTCCATTAGCCCATCGTAGCGTCCCCCACCGCATACTGCGTTCTGGGCCCCTATGCCGGCGGCGAAGACCTCAAAGACCGTCTTCGTGTAGTAGTCGATGCCCCGCACCAGGCGATGGCTGACCTCGTATGGCCACCCAAGCATGTCCAAGTAGCCGAGCAGGGTCTCGAAGTGCTTCCGGCACTCATCGCAGAGATGCTCCCGGATGCGCGGTGCGCTGATGATGATGGGCTGACACCCATCAACCTTGCAGTCCAAGACACGCAAAGGGTTGCGGCCCAGCCGGCGTTGGCAATCCCGACAGATCTCGCCCGTGTGCCCTTCATAGTAACCCAGCAGGAGTTTCAAATAGTCCGGCCGGCACCTTGGGCAACCGGTGCTATTGACCTGGAAGGAAAGGTCCTTGAACCCCAGATCCTGGAACAACTGCCACGCGACAGACATGACTTCCACGTCCACAGCGGGATCGCTCTCTCCGATGGCCTCCACGTTGAACTGTGTATGTTGCCGGTACCGGCCAGCCTGGGGACGCTCGTATCGGAATATTGGGCCGATAGAGTAGAGCTTGACCGGCTGGGGCAAGGTACGCATGCCGTGCTCCAGATAAGCCCTGACAACTCCCGCCGTGAACTCCGGCCTCAGCGTAAGCGACTGCCCGCCCTTGTCTTCGAAGGAGTACATCTCCTTCTCCACAATATCAGTGGTTTCACCTACACCACGCACATAGAGAGAAGTACCTTCAAAGATGGGAGTGTCGATCTGGCGATAATCGTAGAGTTGGCACACGTGATGGATGCGCTGGCACACGTATCGCCAGTAAGATTGATCCTCCGGCAGGATGTCCTGAGTACCGCGAGGTGCTTTGTACACGACTAGGAACCCTTCCTACATAGCTAGAAGCATCAAGATGCATCATTATAGCCCATTTTGATTGCGCTGTCCATTACTTGTCAAACACCGAGACTTGCTGTAGAATTGCTGCATACAGAAATGCTGGCACGGGTGTCTGGACCGGATGTCCCCGGCACGGTGCCAGCATCACTATTATCGGGGGGCCAGGTGACAACACTATCTCCTCAGGGCCAGATAATTCTACTGTCAGCGTTGTCCATCGTTTTCACTCTCATCAACGGCTTTCAGGGCAGTAGCAGCGTCGTCGCCACGATGATCGCCTCGCGGGCCATGTCGGTCCGACGAGCCCTCTTGCTGGCCGGCGCCGCAGGCTTCGTCGCGCCGTTCGTCTTTGGCCTGGCCGTGGCTGAGACCATCGGCAAGGAGATTGTGGATCCAGCCACTATCGATGTGGAGATCATCTGCGCTGCTCTCGTTGGGGCAATTGCCTGGACCCTGACTACCTGGTTCCTCGGTCTTCCATCGAGTTCTTCTCATGCTTTGCTGGGAGGACTCATTGGCTCCGTCCTGATCGCTCGTGGTCCTCAAGCCATACAGGCGGCTGGTCTGGTAAAGATCACGTTGGCATTGCTTGTCTCACCATTTGCTGGGCTGCTTGCTGGCTATCTGTTGATGAAGATCATATTGTTCCTGTGCCGAGCGGCTTCCCCAAGAGTGAACCGGCTATTCAAGCGCTTGCAGATCCTGACCGCCCTGGCATTAGCGCTGAGCCGTGGTGCCAACGATGCCCAGAAGGGTATGGGACTCATTGCGATGTCTCTCATCTCCGTGGGGATACAGAGTGCTTTCGCCGTGCCCACATGGGCAATCATAGCGTGCGCCACGGCCATAGGGATAGGCACGAGCATAGGCGGGATACGCATCATCAAGACCGTGGGAGCGAAGATATACCGTGTCAGGCCCATTCATGGTTTCGCATCCCAGGCCGCCGCGGCCGGCGTGATCTTCAGCGCAGCGATGCTGGGAGGCCCGGTCAGCTCGACTCAGGTAGTCAGTTCAACTGTCATGGGAGTAGGCTCCGCCCAGCGCGTTTCCAGCGTGCGCTGGAGAGTTGTGAACCGAATCGCCAAGACCTGGATCATAACGATCCCGGCATCTGCGGCCATCGCTGCTCTGCTCTACCTGCTCATCAAGGCATTCTGAGCAGGCGAGGATACAAATCTGCAATACGTGGTTTTATGAGGAGGCACCATTGTGGGACTAAGGGATCTATTCCGACGCCGGGAGAATACCTTCTTCCGGCTGCTGTCCGAGCAGGCAGCTAAGACCCTGGAAGGGCTACAGGCCCTCGAGGAGTACGTGAAGGACTTGGATGAGGAGGCCGGCAAGCGCGTTGGGGTAGCGGAGAAAGAAGCCGATGAAATCCGCCGTATCCTCATTGATGAGCTGAATCGCACTTTCATCACCCCGATTGACCGAGAGGACATCTTCGCTCTATCACGGGCCATTGATGACGTCCTGGATTATGGGTATAGCACCGTGGATGAGATGATGACCTTGGGCGTGAAGACGAACAAGTATCTTTGTCAGATGGCCGCCGTGCTAAGAGAGGCCGCCGATAAGCTCTACCTGAGCGTGCAACGACTCAACGATCATCCCAATGTAGCCATGTCACACGCCATAAGGGCCAAGATGTTGGAGAACCAGGCTGAGAAGATCTATCGTGAGGCGGTGGCTACGCTGTTCAAGGGTGCTGAAGACGCCAACGACATCTCGCACGTTATCGATATCCTGAAAATGCGGGAGATCTATCGTCATCTGAGCAACGCGGCCGACAGAGGTGACGAAGCCGCGAATATCATCAGCGACATAGTCGTCAAGATGACGTAGACAAATGTCGGAACCCAACTTCGGATAAGCTCCACTCCCTATTGGTCTTCCAGAGGCGTGATGATGATGGGCACGCCTTCTGGCCCCCACTCCGTGAACCAGAGGGCGTCCTCGGGAGACATACGAATGCACCCATGGGATGCCGGGCGCACACCGAGGATCTCCATGTCCTGATAGACCTTCACGCCGTTCTCTGTTGTATAGGGAGAGCTGTGGATGAGGATGGAGCCGAGAGACTTGAAAAGGTACCACGCCTCGTCGGCATAGGCATCGTAAGCGAAGAAGGTCCCCCAGTACTCACCAACTACTCCCTCCCAGGCAGGGGTGTTCATCTGTGGATCAGGCAGGCCTGTGCTGCAAGGCATACTCCGGGTCTCTACCCCATCCTCGTAGATATGCACCAACTGCATTACTTGATCCACAAGGATGAAGCGCCCTTCGGCAGGAATGACCACCTGGGAGGGGGAAGGGGTTGAGGAAAGGGCTGGCGAGACGGCCTCATCCGAGGGAGTTGTGGTCTTAACAGGTCCAAGAGTGGGAGCGATTGCAGAGCCAGACGTAGCCGTAGGACTCGACGGCGCATGAGTTGGTAGAGATGTCCCCTCCCACTCCAGCGTAGTGCTTGCAGGGGAAGGCCAAATGACCGGGGAACGGTCCTTCTGATACATCGAGTATGCACCGATTCCCCAAAGAACAACTATGATCAGTCCTAGCCTCACGGCCAACAACCAAACACTTCGCCGCATATGAGATTAACCTTAACTCCTGGAGTATGCTATTCCGGGTACAGACAGCTATCTACACACGATCATGCTCGCGGGAAGTCCTCAGGGAATGATCAGGGGTCATCCTTTTCTCGAAATCCTCAAGGGCTTGCCGGAGAGCATCTTGCCGCATAGCAACAGTCAATTCCCCGCGCGTGCGCTCCGTCACTCCCCGAACCATATCCGTCTGGCGACGCAATCCTCGTGTGATAGCATCTGGAAAATCGAAGGTCACCAACACATCATACACTTCATCCATTATGCCCAATAGTTCCTCGGCACGCTGCGTATCGCCACGCCGCATGAGGTCGAGAGTATGCCGGCGCAATTCCCCAACAGCTTCCGCCAGGCCGCCGAGATAGGCAGGATACTCAACGCCCAACTCTTCAGGATTAGGAAGAGAGTTGCCCTTCACAAAAGCATAGGTAATATTCGCTTCCGCATACTCCTTCATGGCATCCTGTGTGTATCCCGCATAGTACAGATCGGGGTAGGCCTGCAATTCCGAGACCAAAGAAGTCGCAATCTCTTCGGCAACGTGAATGAGATCTACAGCGGTATCAAACTCGAGACGATGGGTAGCTCGAATGGAGTTGGCACAGTGGCGGATCAGCTTGCGAGATCGCAGCAAGGCGCTATCTCGGGCCAGATTGCGGGCCTCAAAACTCCGGCAAATACGCTCCGCAATGTTCTGTATCCTGTTCATGGGCAAGGGTCACAGACCTCCTTTGTGGTGCAAGTGATCAGTTCCCAGCTTCCCGATCAACGGCGTAGCCAGCACCACCCACTTCGACCTACTTGCGGAAACCAATCTGCCGACTCGTTTCGAAGTCTTGAGAGGTGGTCTTGATCTCACCGTACTGCTCTTCGAACTTGCGAAGGTTCTCACCCAGAGCTTTGTGCAGCAATTTAGCGTTGATCGGCGTCATAATGACGCGGGCGTATATCCGAGACTTGGGGGTATTCGGTAAGACTCGGGCGAAGTCCACGATGATCTCCGAGGACGAGTGCGTGATCAGGGCAAAGTTGGAGTAGATCGCCTCGAGATCAGCGGGCAACTCCAAGTTTATACGCACAGACCGTCTGGCTTTTTTGTCACCTTCACTCATAGAAAGATTCCTTCCCCCTACGGCATCTGTCTGAACTCGGTCCACGCCAGTCTGCTCTCCTGGGCCAGCACATCCACAGGCTGAACAGGAAGATCAATCAGCGTCAGTGTGTACGTGAGCGGGTTGCTCAGCCCATCGAATGAAAAGAGCCCTGCTCCGTCAGTCACCGCAATGGACGACCAATCATACGCGGAAATCCTGACCTGAATACCCTGCACGCCCTCTCCGCTTACATCGTACACGTACCCTCTCACCATCATCAGGTGTTCTTCGATACTCATGTACTCCACGAAACGCCCGACAAAGGTCCCTCCTAGAGGCGCGGGTGTCTCAGTGGCAGGTTCCGGCGTACCGGTGCCCTCGGGAGGATTTGCGCACTGACTGGTAGCATCATCGCGTTTCGCCCTCACCTCGGGGCTGTCATGGATCTCCAACGCACCCTCGTACTGTGCCTGAGCCACACACCACTGCTGAGTCTCATACAACTGGTCCCCATAGCTGACATGAGCATCGTGTAGGCGCTGTGCTACATCCTTGTAGCCCGGCTGAATCTCATAGATCTGGGCGAAGTTCTCGATGGCCTGCTCCCAGTCAGCCTGCCAATAGCCCATGCCCGCCAGATAGAGCGATGCCAGTTTCTGCTGACGCTTCACGCCAGCGTCACCCGGCCTGATCTCCAGGGCCAGGTTCCATCGTAACAGGGCCTCCTCCATACGATCTTCGCTGGCAAGCTGAATGCCGCTGTTGTAGTAACATGCAAAGAGCATGTCAGCCACCTCCTGCTGTTTGTAAGTGGGGTCCAGTGCCAGCACCGCCTCGAGTTTTGCGATGGCCTCGCCCCACAGGCCTCGTTCGTACAGCGAACGTCCATCGCTGAAGTGAGGAGCGGCAGTGTCCAGGATAATCAGCGAAGTCGGCGTAGGGGCGGCCGTCAGCTTGGCCCGGGCTTCCTCCAGCTTGCTCTTGGCCTCTCCGTTATTTGGATCCAGACGCACTGCGGACTCCAGCTCCGCTGTGGCCAACTCGTACTCGCCTCTTCCCAAATAGGCCAATCCTTTGTTGAAATGCTCACTGGCAGCCAGACGATCCAACCGGTTACGTTCCCGCATCCCTTGGTAAATGCCGAGAGCGGCTGAAGCCAGAATGATCAAGACTGCAAAGCTTATCGCGGCCACCAGGAGAGTCGAGGAACCGCAACCCCAGGGAGTGCGCTTCCGTGGAGCTACCTTTCCCTCGCCCTCTATCTGCAACTCCGATGCCTCCCCCATGCCCACGCTCTGATTCTGGGGTTTGAGTCTGATTCCGCAGTAGGGACAGAAAGCGACCTTTCTCCGTACCTTGCGCCCACACTCTGGACAGACCATACGCTCCTCCGTCTATCAATCCGCATAATGTCAGGCCCAAATACGCTCTGCGCCCGCTCCTCCGTACCGCCAGGGCGATATCTGAAGCGGTATGGCTCAGACTCTCGGGCCGTCCGAGATGTCAACCCCCACACTGGCAGTCCATTATAACGGGTTTTGCCACATTTGTCTAGACGGATGACCAGAGCCCGCAGGGCAATCGCAGTTATTCTTTGGGTCACCTCAAGCTGTCACTCCGAGTATTTCCACGGCGCGTACAGCTCCGTGGAGATACTCAGAATGACAACCGGGCAAAAAAGCAGGACAAATGCGATTGCCCTATCAGAGAGCGTTTCGAAAAGGCCTTGAAGGCTTGCTACACGCAGGAAACGTACCGGGCTCTGTGTGGTTCCAAACCATAAACGACCGTTGCTTCACTGAAGACCTCCGGGGTCGATCGAACAGGCTTCTCTGACCCCCTCAGGCCGCGCACTCAGAGGGCTTCCACCTTGGGATGCCAAGAACACGATCCGGAGGGAATCGCACGGCCCGGCTGGCAAACTTGGCAAGCATCCCTTTTTGTGCTACAGTATTTTGCGCGCTTGGGGCGGGGGATCCCGCGCCCACCCCTTTGCGTCAGGCTAAACTGCCCCTTCGTCACTCGACAGTGAGCCTGACCTAGACGAAGACCGATGGTCATGCTGGCCTTGACCAACAATAGTCAAAGGAGACGCAAAAGAGAATGAAAGACCCACGTCTGGAGAAGCTAGCGGATTTACTGGTGAATTACTCGGTAGAGATACGCCCCGGTGATAAGATACTGATCCTGGGGAGCTCTCTAGCTGAGCCACTCATTAAAGAGGTCTACGTGAAGGCCCTACTGGCAGGCGGGTTTCCGCTCGTCCTACCTGAGTTGTCCGGTCTGGATGAGCTGCTATATCGCTACGCCAACGACGAGCAACTCCAGCACATCCCCGAGCCCCTCAAAGTTATCATCAACAACTACGACGTTCGCATTGCCATCTGGAGCGACACCAATACCAAGGCCCTGACCAACGTCGACCCGGCCAAGATCACGCTCAGACGCCGCGCCCAGAGAGAACTGATGGAGACCTTCATGCGGCGCTCAGCCAGTGGCGAACTCCGCTGGGTAGGCACCCTCTATCCTACGCAGGCCTACGCCCAGGATGCGGAGATGAGCCTAAGCGAGTACGAGGACTTCGTCTTCGGAGCCTGCATGCCCGACCAGGATGATCCCATCGGCTACTGGCGGAGCTTCTCGGCTCGGCAGCAGAAGATCGTGGAGTGGTTCAAGGGCAAGGAGAACGTGCACGTGACTGGTCCGGACACCGACCTGCGCCTGAGCATTGCCGGGCGAACCTTCATCAACGCCGACGGCCACTCTAACATGCCCAGCGGAGAGGTCTTCACCGGCCCGGTGGAGGATAGTATCGAAGGGCACGTTGCTTTCTCCTACCCAGCCATCTACGGTGGGCATGAAGTGACCGGCGTGCGTCTGTGGTTCGAAAAGGGAAAGGTGGTCCGCGCCACGGCAACGAAGAACGAGGAGTTCCTTCTAGAAACCCTGGACACCGACGAGGGCTCGCGCTACGTGGGCGAGTTTGCCATCGGCACCAATGAGAGCATCCAACGCTTCACGGGGCAGATCCTGTTCGACGAGAAAATCGGTGGCAGTTTCCACATGGCCGTGGGAGCAGGCTATCCTGAAACGGGGAGCCACAACAAATCCAGCATCCACTGGGACATGATCTGCGATCTGCGCGAGGGCGGCGAGATCAGAGTGGACAATGAGCTACTCTACAAGAACGGCAAGTTCGTAGTAGATTTTGGATAAAGGAGAGCTTTCCCATGGGTGAGCTACGAACCGTGGCAGAGTTGATGGCAATCTCTGCTCGTACCGCCCCCAAATCCGCGGGGCACGATTTCATCGTGACCAAGATCATCGAGGGCGAGGAGTGCGTGAGACTAGGCGACGAGATGATCGCGTACGGGGTTCGTTCGGGGAAGGGGAACTTCGACCGCGACGGCGAGAACGTGAAGAAGTCCTCAGCAGTGCTGCTGGTCGGTCTTCTTGATGCCTCGGCATTGGGGCTCAACTGTGGCGCCTGCGGCTCCTCGAAGTGCATCACGGTCAATACTCTTGAGGGAGAGTTCCGGGGACCACAGTGCGCTTTCCGCCTGCTGGACATGGGGATCGCCCTGGGATCGGCCGTGAAGACGGCCAGCATGTTGAATGTGGATAACCGGATCATGTACAGGGCCGGCGTGGTGGCCCGAGAGATGGGCTTGATTGACGCCGATTTCGTCATGGGCATTCCGCTTTCGGCCACTGGGAAGAACATTTTCTTCGACCGGTAGCGTGGGAGGGCAAGCGGTTAGCTGTAAGCTGACCGCTTACAGCCTTACTGCTGCTGAGTTGGGTTGCTGGTACTGGACACTCTCGGTCAGGCGGGATTCTTCAGCCCATGTGTGCCTTGGCTTTGCCCGCAACTCGTCAAGGAGCTTATCAGGGATCTATCAAGGGAAGTCTTCCCGTCTCTCGATGCTTGCCGAAGCCATCCTTCATCAGGCTTGTGCGTTAGCTTCCCTGTGCGTGGCGTCGCTCGCTACCAACAGTGACCTCGTCTATCAGCAATTCTCACTATGGCCTTCTTTCGAGAGCATCTCAGTGCTGTCGCACCGAGAACGCGCTGATTTTGATGTGTTTCGCCTCGTTTGCGGACAAAGAACAGGATGCTGTACGCTTCGTGCCTTGAATTGCTGCTCGTCTGTATTCCCACTTATGGATGAAGTCAGGATGTATTCCTGTCTGATCTGAAGGCTGATTGCTGATAGCTGGCCGCCTGTCCGACAGGTTTTGACACCCCGATGATAGGTTTTGGCAGAAACAGCGTGGTATACTTAGGCACAAGCAAGACCTGCAACTTCGCGTTGTAGGTCTTTCCACGTAAATACGGGCTCCGTAAACACGGGCAGGGTATATGAACAAGTCATCTCGAATCGGAGGTTTGTATAAATTAGGCCCGGCCGAGCGTCTGGACGTTGTGCAGGCGTTTGCGGGCCTTGAAGAAGAAGTCGAGGGCCTGAGCGTAGAGCGCGCCGACCGCATGATCGAGAACGTTATCGGCATACACGGGCTCCCTCTGGGCATCGCAACCAACTTCACCATCAACAGCAAAGACTACCTGATCCCCATGGCTATCGAGGAACCATCCGTTGTGGCAGGCGCCAGCTACGCCGCGAGGCTGGTTCGCAGCGGAGGGGGATTCCAGGCCCATAGCGACGAACCCCGAATGATTGGCCAGATTCAGGTACTGGATCTGGTTGACCCGTGGACGGCGCGTTTTGACCTGCTGGCAGCCAAGGAAAGCGTCATCGCCCTGGCGAACGAGCAAGACCCTGTCATCGTGGGGCTGGGGGGCGGGGCCAAGGATCTGGAAGCGCGCGTAATCACAAGCAGTCCTGTCGGCAAGATGCTCATCGTGCATCTGATCTACGACTGCCGCGACGCCATGGGAGCCAATACGGTGAACACCGCCTGCGAAGCCGTGGCCCCACTGATCGAGGAGATCACCGGTGGGCGAGTGAACCTGCGCATCCTGTCTAACCTGGCCGACCGTCGTCTGGTGCGTGCGCGCTGCACTGTTCCAGCCAGCACGTTGGAGAGAGAGGGGTTCTCTGGTCCCGAGGTGGTACAAGGGATCATCGAAGCATACGCCATGGCTGCCGCCGATCCGTATCGCGCCGCTACGCACAACAAAGGGATCATGAATGGGATAGACGCTGTAGTCGTCGCTACCGGCAACGACTGGCGCGCCATCGAAGCCGGGGCCCATGCATACGCAGCGCGCTCCGGTCGCTATACCTCCCTGAGCACGTGGGCGCGCAACGAGGACGGCGACCTGATAGGCACTCTCGAATTGCCACTGGCCGTCGGTATGGTCGGCGGTGCAACCAAGGTGCATCCCATGGCCCAGACGGCCCTGAAGATTCTGGGAGTACGTTCCGCCCGCGAACTGGCAGAGGTTATCGCGTCCGTGGGGTTGGCCCAGAATCTGGCGGCCATTCGAGCCCTCTCCGCCGAAGGCATTCAACGCGGGCACATGGCCCTGCACGCGCGACAGATCGCTATGGCGGCCGGCGCCACCGGCTCTGAGGTAGATGCCATCGTGGACCGCCTGGTGAGAGAACGGGCCATTCGTCTGGATCGAGCGAAAGAGATCCTGGCAGAGCTTCAAGATCAGAAGAAGGAGTTGCAACCGTCATGTCCGTCATGAAACCGGTCAGAGAAGTAGGCATTGTGGGCTACGGCGCATACGTGCCTCGCTACCGCATCTCGGCTGCCGAGATAGACCGCGTGTGGAAAGACGGGCAAGGTGCAGTCCCTATCAAGGAGAAATCCGTGCCTGGCCCCGACGAGGACACGGTCACCATGGCCATCGAGGCGGCGCGCAACGCTTTGAGCCGAGCTAGTATCAATCCCACCCTGATTCGAGCGTTGTGGGTGGGGAGCGAGTCACACCCTTACGCAGTGAAGCCTACGTCTACCATCGTGGCAGAGGCCATTGGTGCTACACCACACACTCAGGCCGCCGATTTCGAATTTGCCTGCAAGGCAGGCACAGAAGCTATTGAGGCTGCCATTGGATTCGTCGGCTCTGGCATGGCCGACTATGCCATGGGCATTGGCATGGACACAGCCCAGGGCCGCCCTGGCGATGCTCTGGAGTATACCGCGGCGGCCGGCGGCGCAGCCTGCATCATTGGCCCTAAGGATGAGAGCCTGGCCTATCTGGAGGGTTCTTATTCCTACGTCTCGGACACGCCAGATTTCTTCCGGCGGCCTTACCAGCATTATCCCCAGCACGGGGGGCGGTTCACGGGCGAACCCGCGTATTTCAATCACGTGCTCAAGTCGGCACGGCATCTCATGGAGGAGCTTGGCCACGAGCCGTCCGACTACGCCATGGCTGTTTTCCACCAACCCAATGTCAAGTTTCCCCAGCGTGCCGCCAAGACCCTGGGCTTCAGCGCGGAGCAGATTGAGGTAGGCTTGCTGGTCAATGAGATAGGCAATACCTACGCCGGCTCGTCGCTGCTGGGCTTCAGCGCGATGCTGGACAAAGCTCAGCCAGGGGATCGCCTTCTGATCGTTTCTTTCGGATCCGGTGCAGGGAGTGACGCGCTCTCTTTCGTAGTCACAGACGAGATCGATGAGCGCCGCCATAAGGCTCCCTCGACTCGCGACTACATCGCGCGCCGCAAGGCCATAGACTACGGCATCTACGTCCGCTATCGCAACAAGCTGCACATGCACTAAGAAGCATGCACTAGAAAGCATGCACTAGAAGGCAGGCACTAGAAGGCAGGCACTAGAAAGCATGCTCTAACAATCATGCACTGAGGAGGTCTGCACGGCGTGCGGGATGTAAGTATCATTGGAATCGGACAGACGAAAGTAGGAGAGCATTGGAATCGCTCACTGCGTGACCTCGCAGTGGATGCTATCCTGGCGGCCTTGAGCGACGCGAGTCTTGAACGCGCGAAGGCCCTCTACGTTGGGAATATGCTCGGTGGGGCTCTCTCGGGGCAGCAACACCTGGGAGCGCTGATCGCCGACTACGCCGGACTCCGGGGAATCGAGGCCCTCAGCATCGAGGCTGCCTGTGCTTCTGGCGGCGCGGCGGTACGTCAGGGATACATCGCGGTCGCTAGTGGATTGCTCGACTCCGTGATCGTCTGCGGCGTGGAGAAAATGACCGAAGAGGTAGGGTCCAACACCACGGCGGCTCTGGCAATGGCAGGCGATGCCGAGTATGAGGTCATCCATGGCCCGTCTTTCGTATCGCTCAACGCGCTGCTCATGCGGCGTTACATGCACGAGAACGGACTGAAACGCGAGGACTTCAGCGGATTCTCCGTCAATGCTCACCGCAACGCGGCGAACAATCCCAATGCCATGTTCCAGCGAGCCATCAAGCCCGAGGTTTTCAACCGCTCTCGGATGATCTCGGACCCGATTAGCTTGATGGATTCGTCGCCGATTGCCGACGGAGCAGCAGCTTTGGTGCTTGTGCCGACCGAACTGGCACGAAAATTCACCGACGCGCCCGTCCGCATCGCTGCTTCGGCCGTCAGCACCGACTCAGTGGCCCTGCACGACCGGCGCGACTTGCTTTTCCTGGCGGCGGCCTACCGCTCCGCCAGAGATGCCTACCAGCAAGCGGATATCGGACCGCAGGATATTGACCTGTTCGAGTTGCACGATGCCTTTACCATCATGTCCGCCCTCTCCCTGGAAGCCTGTGGGTACGCCGAGCGAGGCAAAGGCGTCGATTTGGCGAGGGATGGGGAGATCAGCCTAACTGGCCGTATCCCCATATCGGCCATGGGAGGACTGAAGGCGCGCGGCAACCCGGTTGGGGCCACAGGCGTCTATCAAATCGTAGAGGTCGTGCAGCAGTTGCGCGGCCAGGCTGGAGAGAACCAGTTGCCCGACTGTCGTCTCGGAATGGCTCAGAACATCGGCGGCACAGGAGCGACTGTTATCACGCACATAATGGAGACAAGCTCGTAGCATACTTGTCTCAAACTAGATGGAGGTATCAAAAGACATGCGACTTTCTGCTAACTGGAGACATCGCCGGCAGCGATTGGCGTTGACGGGCGAGGAATGTAAGGTTTGTGGCGCCAGGCTCTTCCCACCGAGGGACGTCTGCCCTCACTGCCACGAGCCGGCCTACGAGCCATTCGAGTTCGGTGGACGAGGAGAGGTCTACTCCTACTCGACGGTCTACCAGCCTCCTGCTGGCTACGAGGAGAGTGCCCCGTATACCATGGCGCTGATCAAGCTGGAAGAGGGGCCGATTGTCACCGCGCAACTCACGGACATGGACAGTGATGAGGTGCGCATTGGCATGCCTGTAGAGATGGTGACTCGTAAGTTGCGAGAAGAGGGCGAAGACGGCCTGATCGTCTACGGCTACAAGTTCCGTCCGGTGTTGCAGAGCGTCAGCCAGCGCTAGGGCCGAGGACAGTCACTGTGGTAGCTCTCAGCCGTAGTGAGAGGGAACGCTAGCACGCCCTGACAAAGTTGACCATCTGAGAGATTGCAGCCCGATACGTCTTCATCCTTTCAGCGGGACGGTTCCAATCTCGCGGCTTTCCTACGACGAAGCCTGAGGGCCCACGGCTACAAGTTCCGCAAAGTACTGGAAGAGCAGTCAGTCACCAGAGAGCCTTGTATAGGTCTCCGAGGCTAACCAGAAGCTCGGGGGGTCTTGTTGCCTCAGTGCCCACAAGCCGTTGTCGCGCGACAACGGCTTGTTACATTCGGGCCAATTGGCCGCCTCTGAGATGAAATGCCGTTTGCTGTCGCACCAGAAGTATTGTACAATCCTTGTGGTGTCCGAAGCAAGAGAGGGAGGGGTTGTCACCGAGCCCGAGGCGATGCCTGTTTTGCCAGGCGAAGTCCGGGGCCGGGATGACGTGAGTGCGCCGGCGGCGTTTTGATTGGCACATCTGTCCGCCGAGCAGGGTTACAATAGAATCGCTCTCCCCGGTGGCTGTGGCAGAGCCCCGGCCACTGGGTTTTGCATCGAATCGGTGCCCAGGTGATGTTCCGTCACGAAGGAGGACGCGATGACAAAGGTAGTTGCCATCAATGGTAGCCCGCGCATGGAGAAGGGGAATACGGCCATGATCCTTACCCCTTTCATCGAGGGAATGACGGAGGCCGGCTCCGATGTCGAGCTGTTCTATGCCAGCCGCCTCAAGGTCAAGCCCTGCTCCTGTGGTGAGATGTATTGCTGGTATGGGAAGCCTGGGAAATGTTGCATCAAAGATGATATGCAGACATTGTATCCCAAGCTCAGCGAGGCAGACATCTTGGTTCTAGCCACCCCCGTCTACATCCCTCTGCCTGGCGGTATGCAGAACGTCATCAACAGGATCTGTCCCCTGGTCGTGCCCTTCCTGGA
>Ga0075114_10000471_pt1 | contig 24671 bp, 22 predicted proteins | sample AntAceMetag02UKM_FD_69784 | JGI IMG/M metagenome (GOLD analysis project Ga0075114, IMG submission 69784) | Saline lake microbial communities from Ace Lake, Antarctica - Antarctic Ace Lake Metagenome 02UKM | ecosystem: Environmental > Aquatic > Non-marine Saline and Alkaline > Saline | place... | reverse complement strand
GCCTTCGATGCCCTGCTGGCCGTAGAGGCTATATCCCATTTCCGGCGGGTGGATGATTTCCTGAGCGAGGCAGCCCGCGTGCTGCGGCCGGGGGGCGTGCTTCTCATTTCTGACGCCAACAACGAGGCTAACTGGGCGCGGGCCTGGCGCACTCGGCGCATCTGGAGTGCTTTCGAGAACGGGCCGCCCACGGACAACTGCTACGGCCACAAGATAACCCAGCCCTTCGTGCAACGGCGGCGGGCCATCATCGCCGCAGCCTCCCCCGGTCTGAGTGAAGAGGAGTTGGACTTCCTGAGCAAAGGCACCTCGGGACTGTGGAAGCCGGAGATCAAGGCCGCCGTCCGGCGCTACGCGGAGACGGGGGAACGCCCACAGCATGTCTATCGCCGGGGCACTTGTCCTCTCGATCCCACCATTGGCCACTACGGCGAATTCCTGTTCCAGCCACTGGCGCTCGGGCGTCGCATCGAGAAGCATGGCTTTCGGGCTCGGGTTGCCTCGTACTTCGGCGGGGCGCGAGGCGGCGCGGTGCAGAAGCTGAACCTTTTCCTGAGCTGGCAGCCGCTGACGCCTCTGAGCATACGCGTCGCCCGCGCCTTCACCATCGTTGCCCGTCGCCGGTAGGGGCGACCGACCGTTCGCCCCTACTAGCGGAGAAGCGGAAAGAGCGGAAAGGTAGGGGGTCATTCCGTTCGTTCCGCTGTTCCGCTGACCAGAAGGGATCATGAGACCATTATGCGCGTGCTGGTCGTGACGAACATGTACCCCACAGAGGCCGATCCCGCCTTCGGCACCTTCGTGCAAGACGAGGTGGAGGCGCTGCGCCGCCTGGGGTTGCAGGTGGACGTCCTCTTCATCAACGGCAAGCGCAGCCGATGGAACTACCTCTGGGGCCTGCTCCGCCTCTGGTGTCGCTTGCTGCGACGTCGCTACAGCGTGATGCACGCGCACTACGCGCTGACCGGTGTGGTCGCACGGGCTCAATGGTGGGTCCCGTTGGTCGTCACGTTTCACGGAGCGGAGGTGGCGCTGGGCTGGCCTGCCCGAGTCTCACGCTGGCTGCGGGATTGGGTAGATGTGGTCATCGTCACGTCCCGCAGGGTGCAAGAAGACCTGGGCGCGCCGGAGGCAGCAGTGATCCCGCCGGGAGTGGATTTCGAGCGCTTCCAGCCAGGCGACCGCCTTGCAGCGCGGCGCGCTTTGGGGCTGCCGCCAGATGGGCAGATCGTGCTGTTCGTCGGGCGAGAGGAGTGGGATAAGCGGCTGGACGCGGTGGAAGAGGCCGTGCGGCTGCTGCGGGCCGAGAGACCGACCGCCGAGCTGGTGCTGCTCTCTGGACAGCCGCACGACGTGGTGCCTTCGTACATGAACGCGTCCGACGCGCTGCTGCTCATCTCCACCTACGAGGGCTCGCCGATGGTGGTCAAGGAGGCGCTGGCCTGCAACCTGCCGGTGGTGGCTTCGGATGTGGGCGACGTGAGGGAGGTCATCGGCGGTGTAGAGGGCTGTGCGCTGTGCGACGGGACGCCGGAGGATGCGGCGCGCAAGTTGGCCGGCGTGCTGGGGCGGGGCCGACTAGCCGCGGGGCGAGAGGCCGTCGCTCATCTGTCAGTAGAGGGGAGTGCCCGACGGATCATGGAGGTCTACCAACGGGTGCTGAGAACCTGAATCCTTGAAACCTGGAAGAAGTCAGCGGAGAAGCGGGTCAGCCGATTGAGCCGATGGAGCGGACTCAAATACCTTTCGGCTGCATCGGCTACATCGGCTGATCCGTTCCGCTCGTTCCGCTGACCATTCAGACCCTAAACTTGAAACCAGAGACGCAACGCATGCGAATTCTAGTTGTCTTGGGCGAAGGGGGCCACACCGTGGAGATGTTGCGGCTCTTGGAACTGCTGGGCCCCAAGCCAGAATATGAATACCACTACTTCCTGGTCAGGGAGGAAGCCATCTCCGAGCAGCGCATCCGCTACCCGGGGCCGATGTACCGCGGCAGTCGCCCGCAGTTCAAGGATGAGAATCTGCTCATCGTTGCCCTCAAGTACGTCCGGCTGACCTTCCAGTCGCTGTACGCGCTGGCGCGGGTGCGGCCGCGCGTGATCATGCACTCCGGCCCGGGCATTGCCATTCCCATCGCCGTGGTGGGCAAACTGGCGGGAGCCAAGATAATCTACGTGGAGAATGGGGCGCGGGTGCGTACGCCCTCGCGCAGCGGCCGTCTCATGTATCGCATGGCCGACCTCTTTTTCGTGCAGTGGCCAGAACTGAAGGTGACTCTGCCGCGGGCTATCTACGCTGGGAGCCTGCACGGATGATCTTCGTATCGGTCGGTTCAGGCAATTTCGATCCGCTCATCCGGTCGCTGGACAGGATATGCGTTCGGCGGCCGGACCTGAACGTGCTGATACAGATTGGCTTCGGCGCCTACGAACCGCAGCACGCTCCGTTCTTCCGCTTTGCTCCCACGCTGGAGCCCTTCTACGACCAGGCGGACATGGTCATCGCTCACGGGGGTGTAGGGGTGACCATGGAAGTGCTGAGGCGTGGGTTGCCGCTCATCGGCGTAGACAACCCCGATCGGCCCGACCAGCACCAGCTAGACATCCTGAGCTACCTCTCCGAAGGCGGCTACCTGGTCTGGTGTCATGACTTGGGCCAACTGGAGGCGACGATTGACAGCATGGCGGAGCGCAAACTGCGCCGCTGGCAGCCAGACCCGTGCACCATCCATGTCATCGTGGACGAATTCCTGCAGCAGCTTGTGGCAGAAGTCAGCGGAGAAGCGGAAAGAGCGGAAAGGTAGGGGGTCATTCCGCTCGTTCCGATGTTCCGCTGACCATTCAGGCCCTAGCGAGGAAACCAGCCGGCAAGGAACACGAAAGAGAACACGAAAGGGAATGAAACAGTTGTTGACTCACCTCATCCGCTCGAAGGGCTGGGCCAGCCTGGTGCGCCGGGCCTGGGCTATCGTCCGTCGCACGGGATTCACCGTGCGCCAGATGCGACGCGCCCTGGTGAGCTTCGCCGACCTGTTGGCCCGCTACGACGCTCGCGCCACGTTCCCCGTGACCGCCGTAGTGCTGCACCGCCATCCGACGGTCTTTCGTCAGCTCCTGGCTCGTGCCCCGACGGTGGAGCTGGCTATTCACGGCCACCGGCACACCGACTTGAGCTTGCTGTCCGAAGCCGAGCAGGCCGCCGAGATTGAGGTGGCAGCGGCACTTCTTAGAGCGAATGGCATCCCGTTCGCCGGCTTCCGGGCACCTTACCTGCGTTGGAATGACAGCCTGATAGCAACTCTGGAAGCGGCCGGCCTCTGGTACGACAGCAGCCAGTGTATCCTCTGGCCAGTGCTTGACGAAGCAACACTGGACTCGACGCAGAGGGAGAGTGTGCAGCTCCTGTGCGACTTCTGCCAGCCGCTGCCTGCTGAGACCACTCCTGCCTTGCCCTACTGGCTCAACGACATGCTGGAGATCCCGGTCAGCCTCCCCGATGACGAGATGCTGGTGGAACGGTTGCGGTTGAGAGACCAGGGGCAAATGGCCACGATCTGGTCCGCGGCGCTGGAGCAGTGTCATGCCCGAGGCGAGCTCTTCGTGCTACAATTGCATCCAGAGCGCTTCCCCCTTTGCGCGGAGGCCGTGGAATCGCTGCTGAGCCGAGCGCAGAGACTGCGTCCTGCGGTCTGGCTCACCAGCTTGGGGGGCGTCACCGCCTGGTGGCGGGAGAAGCGGGCGCTGCACCTCGACCTGGCGCCGTTGGGCGAAGGTCTCTGGGAAGTCATCGCTGAGGGGCCAGAGCGGGGTGCGCTGATGGTGCGCGGTGCCGAAGTCGAATCGGAAAACGTGCCCCGGTATGGGCAAATGGCCAGTCGCGGGTGCGGGCGACCGGCCGGTCGCCCCTACGCGCTGGTGTCGCAACGCCGCTTCAAGTTGCGGGCTGATGTGTGCCCCTGCGTGGGCGTCTCGCCCGCTGCATCGCTGGAGTTGGTCCAGTTTCTGACGGACCAAGGCTACTTGCTGGAGGTGAGCGACCGCACTGATGGATACACCGTCTACATCGATAGGGGAGGCGATAGGGGAGGCTCCCTCGCGCGCAGCGAAAAACTGCCGCTGCTGGCGGAGATCGAGGCGGCTCCCGGCCCGCTGGTGCGCTGGGCGCGCTGGCCGGAAGGTGCTGGCAGTGCCCTGGCCGTCACAGGAGACGTGGACGCTCTAACAGTGTGGGACTACCTCAGCCGCCCCTTCGAGGGCTAGAAGCCATGGATTACATCAACGCCAGCGGAGGGAGCGGAAGAAGCGGGAAGAGCGGAAAGGTAGGGGGTCATTCCGCTCGTTCCGCTGTTCTGCTGACCATGACACTATGCCTGTAGAGCTCGTTGAGACGCTGCCCGAAGACCTCTGGCAAGCTTTCGTAGAAACCCATCCGCAGGGTAACATCTTTCACACGCCGGCCATGCAGGCGGTTTTCGCCCGCACGCGAGGGTACAAGCCGCTGTTGCGCGCCGCTGTTGCCGGCGATGGCCGCGTGCTGGCATTGATGACAGCAGTCGAGATTCGCCTGGTGGGCGGCCCCCTCGCTGGGCTGACCTCTCGCGCCGTCGCCTATGGCGGTGTGCTCTGTGCGGATGGCGAGGAAGGACAGAAGGCCCTGGGAGCCTTGCTGCTCTGGCACAATGAGACAGCGTGCCAGTACGGGCGACCGGCCGGTCGCCCCTACCTGTTTACCGAACTGCGACACCGCAGCGATGCCACCGCCATGAGCCACACGTTCGCCACCTGTGGCTACGAGCACGAGCAGGAGCTGAATTTCCTGATTGACCTGTCCCGTCCAGTGGAGGACATCTGGGGAGGATTGAGCCGCACGGCGCGCAAGAACGTGCGCCGGGCCGAACGGGATGGTCTGACCGTTCAGGAGGTCACCACGGCAGAGGAGATGGCGGAGTTCTACGCCTTGCTGCGTCAGGTGTACGCGGCTGCGGAGGTTCCGCTGGCCGATCTTTCACTCTTCCAGGCAGCTTTTGAGCTGCTGCGACCCGTGGGGGCGACCGGCAGGTCGCCCCTACGAGCACGCTTCCTGCTGGCGCGGTCTCCACAGGGCCTTGCCGGGGCACGCGTCGTGTTGCTCTACAAGGGCGTCATCTTCGATTGGTACGCGGGAGCGGATCGGCAATTGCGCGGCTCCCGGCCCAATGACTTCCTGGTATGGCGCACGTTGGAATGGGGCGCGATACATGGCTACCACATTTTCGACTTCGGCGGTGCGGGCCACCCCGACGTCCCTTACGGCGTGCGGGATTTTAAGGCCAAGTTCGGTGGTCGACTGGTCAACTACGGACGGGAACGCTGTGTGCACGCCCCCCGGCTTCTGCGACTCAGCGAGGCCGCATACAGTTTGCTACGCCGATTCCTGTAGCCGAAAACAGACAACAGGGAGCACTTTTCCATGACTGCTCTGCGCATCTGGCAACGCAACCTCTTCAAGGCACTGGCCCGCATCACCCCCGGCCATCGCTTGCGGCGCTGGCTGCTGCGCCAATCTGATGACACCACCGAGTACGGGCGACTGGCCGGTCGCCCCGACAGCAACGGGAATCCGCCTCGCATCCATCCAACGGCAGTCGTCTCGCCACAGGCACAGGTGGGGGAAGGCACCAGCATCTGGCATCACGCCCAGATACGGGAGGGCGTGCGCATCGGACGTGACTGCATAGTGGGCAAGAACGTCTACGTGGACTTCGGGGTAGTCATCGGCAACAGGGTGAAGATTCAGAACAACGCGCTGGTGTACCACGGCGTGACTATCGAAGATGGGGTATTCATCGGCCCTGCTGCCTGCCTGACCAATGACCCCCGGCCGCGGGCTGTCACGCCGGACGGTGCTCTCAAGTCAGGCACCGACTGGGAGGTAGGAACCATCCTCGTGCGGGAGGGGGCAGCCATCGGTGCGCGAGCTGTGATCTTGCCCAACGTCACCATTGGCCCCTGGGCGATGGTCGCCGCCGGGGCAGTGGTCACCCACGATGTGCCAGCGCACGGGCTCGCGGTTGGCATGCCGGCGCGCTTGCAGGGCTATGTTTGCCGCTGCGGTGAGCGGCTTGAGCCGTCTGGAGGGAACGAGAACGAGGACGGCGTGCACATGCGCTGTTGTGCTTGCGGTGCCGAGTACCTCCTGGCCTGCGAGGATGCGTAGGCACTGACGGAAGGAGAGACCATGGAGTTCACCACATTACGACCTGGCCGGGTGGGTGAAGCACAGACGGTGGTAGTGCCGGAGAACACCGCCCAGAGCACATGGGGTGCGGCCTCGTGGTCGCCTTCGCCACACCAGCCATGGTCGCTCTGATGGAGCAGGCTGCCGTAAACGCTGTCATGCCGCACCTGCGCCCGGGCTGGCAGACGGTGGGAGTACATGTGGAGGTCCGGCACCTCGCTGCTACACCACTGGGGTTGACGGTTACTGCCCGTGCCGAGTTGCTAGAAGTAGACGGACGCCGCCTCACCTTCCGCGTCACCGCTCACGACGGTCAGGAACTGATCGGCGAAGGGACCCACCAGAGGGCGCTCATTGACTTGGCGCGCTTCCAGAGACGAGTCGCCGCCAAGAGCCTGTCCGAGAGGCAATGAGCCCGATTGCCACATCCGGCATTCCGACCGTGTAGGTCCTTCTGGACGGTCTGCACGGATTCAGGGTATCACAACTGATGGCGAGGGGTTGTACACTGATGGCGAGGAGTTGCACACTGATGGCGAGGAGTTGAACTCCGAGCCCCGGTTCAGCGGTACAACTGCCGAACATCGGGGACTTCGCTTAGCTTCGATGTCTCAGGCGGCGAGACTTTCCAGCGTCAAGTTCTTGCGATAGCCGAAGAAGACCAGGGATAGCTCGCGGGCGGTGATGACGAACCCCGCTCTCTGCTGCCCGGCCAGGGACACCTTGTGCCACGTGGCGGCGTGGCTGACGATGGTTCTGATATCCGGACGCTCTTTCCTCACATAGTTGAAGACAGCCTGCTGCAATGTGGACAGAAGCCTCTTGCCGCGATAAGGCTCGAAAACCCAACCGTCAATCATGTATGCCTCATCGTCTCCCAGCTTGGACCCGGCGCCGCTCACCGGTGGCATCTTGAGCCAGATGAAGCCAACGAAGTTACCCCCAGAGTAGCCGCAAAATAGAATGTCCCCCCTCTTTAGCCTTACCTTGAATTGGTCGCAGCCAAAGCCGCCACGTATTCTCCGGATCTCTTCTTCGCCTCCCCAGTCAGGGCTCAGCCTGCCGGACGTGGCCACGACCTCAGTAGGTATCCTGGGTTCCGTTTCCTCTTCCGGAATCTGCAAGTCCTTCTCCAGGCGATGGACTTTCTCGATCCAGAGCAGGTGAGGAAAGCTCTCCTTCAGCGTCGCCCTGAGTCCAATAATCGGGACAAGAGAGAGTATCTTGCGAATCCATAACCAAGCGTACTTGACGACCACGAGCTAATGCCTCCATCCATCAGACAGACCATCAGATGTATCCTAACCCTTCCAGCGCCTTGCGGATCCCCTCCTCATCCTCATCCGAGTAGATCTCGCCCGTCGCTGCACCTTCCGCGACATCTCCCAGCGGTTCGCCGTGAACCACCGGATGGTGTGCCAGGACGCCCGGCTCCAGTGCTTCTTCCAGCACTCGCCCGTCCATGTCCTGCGGCACTGGACAGCCCATGGCGTACAGGATGGTGGGAGCCAGGTCGGTGATCTCCGCTCCCTCTACGCGCTCACCACGACGGATCAGACCCTCTCCGCGCATGAACAGCACTCCCTCCATCAAGTGATCGCCGCTGAAACGGGACAGGAAGGAGTGGGGCACCTCGCTGATCAGGCGGTCCACATCGTCCCCACCCTGGTAGGCCGGATCAGTGAGAAGCACGATGTCTGGCATCTCCTCAAGGAAGGGACCGGCATAGACCTCCTCCCGCCGATAGGCCTCGTGCACCAGCGGGCGGCCATCGTCCGGGTCGGTCAAGCCTCGTAGTGCGTCCAATATCTCAGAGCGCACAGCCTCGTACTCTGCCCCTAGTTCGACGATCCCCTCTGGCTGGCGGCCTCGCAGGTTGATTTCGATCCCCTGGGCCGGGTACTGCAGATCCACTCGATAGGCCTGTGTCCTGGCCCAGTCAACGAGCGCAGCGTTGCTCCTGACCTCAGAGATGCCAAGCTTGACCCGTTCAGGGAGATGCCGATTTGCCCAGTCGGGGAAAGGGAAGCTGTGACGAGCCCACTCCACCAGTCGGCGAGCTGCTCGATGCAGAGGTCGCTTTCTGTCTGTGCGAACCTGCAACCAGCCCTGCTGCTGCAACCAAGCGTTGAGGTTGAGCGCCTGTCCTGGCCGTGGCCCGCCCCCGTGATCCGACATGACTATCACCAGCCAGTCCGATCCCGCCTGAGCGACCAACCGCCCCACCATGCCGTCCAGCTTGCGGTAGTACTCGGCGATGATGTCCCCGTGCTGGGCGGCCTCCGCCGGATCGTACAGCGAGTGCTGTGGGTCCACGTACTTCCAGAACTTGTGCTGAAAGCCATCGGTGATGCCGCTGACGCACACGTAGATGTCCTGTTCTCCGGCTTGCAGGAAGCGGGACATGGTCCGCTCGATGGCCTCGATCTCGAAGTCGGCGTTGCGCCGCTCCTCGGCTGCTCCCGCCCCCAGTATTTCATCGTGGGAGTGGAGGGCGATGGGAGTGAGCTCCTCCCCCAGCTCCGGTGGAAACGTGTAGGCCCGCCTGCGATCCGGCGTGGGATAGCCGGCCACCATCACTCCTCGCACCGGCCAGACAGGGTAGGTCATCGGCACTCGATAGGCCACCACCCCCCGCCCTTGCTGGCTTACAGCGTCGAGAAAGGTTCGGCCAGCAAAGGCAACCGAGGAGGCAAACTTGCTGGTGTAGCCGGAGTAATTGTGTAGGTCCAGATAGCGGAAGTTGAGAATGCCGTAGTGACCGGGGTTCTTGCCAGTCAGGAAGGCAGTCCAGGCCGGTGCGGAATTGGGGGGAATGGTGGAGCGCAGCCGTCCCCAGATGCCGTCGGTCATCAGTTGAGCCAGATGCGGAAGCTCACCGGCAGCCAGCAGAGGGTCCATGACGTCGAAAGTCGCGCCATCCAGACCGATGATCAGGGCTTTGCGGTTTTGTGTTTTTGCTGAAGTCACAGGCACTTCTCCGTCAAGAGTGATTGGCAGTTACCTGTTGATTATACTCACCTTGCCCATGTCTGCAACTTGCGATTCCTGTGTAGTTGACCCAATGCGCTGCTTGTGCTAAAATGTAGGCGTGAATGTGAGTGAGCAACTGCAGGCTAAACTGGACACATTGCCGACCAAGCCTGGCGTCTACTTGATGAAGGGGACGCAAGGCGATGTTATCTACGTGGGCAAGACAGTCAATCTGCGCAGCCGTGTACGTTCCTACTTCCAGCGCGCCGGTCAACATCATGCTAAGACACGCCGCCTGACGGCAGAGGTGACCGACTTCGACTGGATCATCACCGAGAACGAGCTGGAAGCGCTGGTGCTGGAGAATGTGCTCATCAAGCAGCACCGCCCCAGGTTCAACGTTCGGCTAAGGGATGACAAAACCTATCCCTACATCAAGATTCACTGGCAGAATTCCTTCCCCAGGGTGACTGTCACACGGCGCATGGTGCAGGACGGCGCCTGGTACTTCGGTCCCTACGCTTCGCCAGGAACCGTGCGCCAGACGTTGGACGGCCTGCGGCGCATCTTTCCCTACCTCACCTGCCGGCGAGAGATCACTGGGAAGGATGAGCGGCCTTGTCTCTATTATCACATTCAGCGCTGCATGGGGCCATGCATCGGGGCGGTGAGCCAGGCGGAATACCGAGAGATGATAGGAAGGATGGCTCGCTTCCTGCGCGGCGAGAGCGAAGATGTACTGGCGGACTTGGAGGCGCGCATGCAGGCGGCCGCTGCCGACTGGCGGTTCGAACGCGCCGCTCTCTACCGGGATCAGATCAGGGCTGCACAGCGCATCGTCGAGCGGCAGAAGGTGGTCTCCGCCACCATGACCGACCGGGACGTCATCGCCTTGGCCCGCCAAGATGGCGATGCCTGCGCGCAGGTCTTCTTCATTCGACGTGGCAAGCTCATCGGGCGTGAACTGTTCATCCTTGAAGGGGCAGGCGAGGAAGACGAAGCACAGGTGATGCCCTCATTCCTCAAGCAATTCTACGATCAGGCGGCCTACGTTCCGCCAGAGGTTTTGCTGCCTTTGCCGATAGACGAGGCCCCGCTCATCGCGGAGTGGCTGGGCGCGAAACGGGGCTCGAAGGTGAGATTGCGTGTGCCCCGCCGTGGGCAGGGGCGAGGTCTGGTGCACATGGCTATGGAGAACGCCGCCGAGATGCTGGCAGCGCTGCGCAAGCAGTGGCAGGCGGACAAGAGCAAGCAGGTGCAGGCGCTGGCGGAGTTGCAGAAGGCGCTGGGTTTGGCCGCGCCACCTGCGCGCATTGAGGCTTACGACATTTCCACACTCCAGGGCCACCACACAGTTGGCAGCATGGTGGTCTTCGCCCAGGGGACGCCGCGCAAGAGCGACTACCGCCGCTTTCGGGTGCGGGGGCGCGGCGCGCAGGGAGGGCCAGACGACTACGCCGCCATGCGGGAGGTGCTGCGCCGCCGCTTCCGGCGTGCCGTGGAACCGCCTGATGAGGACCCTGGCCGCAAGGCGCGGGCCAGCGACGCCGTGTGGACGTTGCTGCCGGACTTGGTACTGCTCGATGGCGGCAGGGGGCAACTCAACGTGGGCCTGGAGGTGCTGGAGGAATACGACCTGCGGGACACGGTGCCTGCCGTTGCTCTGGCCAAGGAGCACGAGGAGCTGTTTCTGCCAGATCGAGATGAACCGCTGCGGTTGCCACGCCGCTCGCAGGGGCTGTTTCTCGTGCAGCGCATCCGCGATGAAGCCCATCGTTTCGCCATCAGTAGCCACCGGCGGGCGAGGCGGAAGGCAGCGTTGGCATCGGAACTGGAGCAGATTCACGGGATCGGGCCGCGGCGGCGGCAATCCCTGCTGAAGGCTTTCGGCTCGCTGGAGGGCGTCCGCCAGGCGTCGGTGGAGGAACTGGCCGCCGTGCCGGGAATGACGCGCCCCGCGGCGCGGGCGGTGAAGGAGCAGTTGTAGTCGATTCACTTGCTGGAGGCGACCATGGCCCTGCAACAAACACAGATCGTGTCCCACTTGCGAAGCACATCGCCGTTTGTGGACTTCTCGAACGATGAGCTGCAAGCACTGGCAGCGAGAGTTCGAGAGCACCGCTATTCAGCCAACGAGGTTATCTACCGTCAGGGTGCTCTCCCATCTGCTCTCTACATCATCACCAGCGGACAAGTGCGTGAAAGTGCAAAGGACGAGGCGGGACGCGAGGTGTTTCGCAGGATCTTCAGCCCCGGGGATTGCTTCGGTTGCTACGCGCTGATTCGGGGACAGCTCCAACCAGCTACAGCCCGCGCCGTGGGCGGCACTGTGCTCCTTCAACTCCCAGCCACAGAGTTTGGCCGCCTGCTGGCTCAGTACCCGGAATTGCGTGAGCGGCTCCTGCCATCTGAACTGGCTGGCTGCTTGCGGTCCCTGCCAGTGTTTCGCCAACTGAACGATCAGGCCGTGATAAACATGGCCAACCTGATCGAGGAACACACGGCGAAGCCGGAACAGGTCATCTTCCGTGCTGGCGAGCAGGATACGCCACTGTACCTGATTCGTATGGGCCAGGTCGAGTTGAGAGGGACTGGAGGCGAGAGGGTGCTCACTGCCGGCAACTTCTTCGGCCAGGAATCTGCGCTGCTGAACAAGGCATCATCCTCCTCTGCAACGGCCCTCACGCCAGTGGAACTCTACGCTCTGCCAGCGGAGGACTTCCGCTGGCTACTGGAGGCCTATCCTGACCTGCGCGACGCGTTGGACCCTCCCGATGTCGTGGGCCGCCTTCACAAGACGCCTATATTCGCCAACCTGACGCCTGCCCAACTGCGGCATCTGGCAGGCTACGTACGCTGGGTCCACTATCCCCGGGGATACATGGTGACCTCCCAGGGGCATCCGGGCATGAGCTTCTTCATTCTTGACAGGGGAGAGGCCATCATACGCTCGGTGGACAATCTGGGTCGTGAGCGACCACGTGCCTATTTGCAGGCCGGTCAATCTTTCGGCGAGACATCCCTCTTCGTCGGCGACCTGCGCGACGCCAACGTGGAAGCCATTACTGACACAGAGTGGCTGGTTCTGCATCGAGAGGATTTCAAACTGGCGCAATCCGCTCGCCCTGACATAGGGAGGGAGCTCCAACTGCGCCCCGAGACGCTACAGCGGCTTGACCTGCCTAGTTTCACCTGGCTGCAGAACGGCGAAATCGTGATCGAGCAGATGCGCCGCCATCCCATCGTCGCTGTCCAGAGACTGTTACTTCCGCTGATTATCGCCGTGATCCTTGTGATCGTGATGGCAGGAGGTTATCTTCCTCGGTCGATGATCTGGATGCTGCTGGCTCTTGATGCTCTGTACGCGCTATGGTGCTATGTTGACTGGCGAAACGACTATCTGGTCATCACCTCCCAACGGGTGACTCACCAGGAGCAAGTCTGGCCTGTTTCCGAGCGGCGCGTTGAAGCCCCCTTGAGACAAGTCCAGGACGTGAGTTGGACACGCGGGTTGATGGGCAACTTCCTGAACTACGGTCGCCTGCAGATACAGACGGCTGCACCGGTGGGGCTTATCGCTTTCACCTTCACACCCGACCCGATGGGTGTCAAGGAGCTCATCCTGGAGCGCGTGGCACGTGCCCGTGCAGGTGAGCAGGCTGGGCGCCGCGAGAGTATTCGCCAGAATCTGGATCGCCGTCTGGAGATAGGACTGGAGCTACGCGTGCCAAAACGCGCCGTGCCCTACGACAGCGTTGCCGGCGACCGATCACCGAGACGGCTTAACTGGCAGGGACTGCGTCTCAGGCCCTGGCTGCGTCGACAGGAACCGGACCGCATCACTTGGCGCAAGCATTGGTTCCGTTTGATCTTGCGGGCTTGGCTGCCCCTGTTGGTGTGCGCGTTTCTCGTCGTTTCAGCGATTGCTGTGAGGTCCGGAAGGATGCCCTTCATTCCCTCTGAACCCGTGTTCTGGCTGCCCTGGCTTCTGTTTGCCTTCGTCAGCGTGTTCTGGCTCTGGTGGGAATACACCGACTGGGGCAATGATGTGTACATCGTGACCAATGAACGCATCATAGATATCGAAAAGAAACCTCTCTTCTTCGCCGAGGAGCGGCGTGAGGCGAGCCTGGGCATGGTGCAAAACGTGATCGCCAATTTGCCCGGGCCCCTTGCCTACTTGTTCAACTTCGGCCATGTGGAGATCTACACTGCTGCCGAGATAGGCCGCTTCGACTTCATGTTCGTGTCCAATCCGCGGGAAGTGCAGGCTGAGATCTTTCGACGCATCGAGGCGTACCGGACACGAGAAGCGCAACGCCAGGCCAGGCAGCGGCAGACAGACATGGCCGAATGGTTCGAGGCGTACCACCGCCTTACTGCCGGTAGGTCCTAATGCAAAGGAGGGCACTGGGAAACCCCAGTGCCCTTCTTCATTCAGCCTCCCGCAGCCTCGCGTTCGGGCTAGCGATAGTTCGCTCGTCAGCCTTCGAAGTCTGACGCAGAATCGTTGGCGCTATTCCTCCTCACGGCTCGCTGTTTCCATCTCTATCTCCTTCTTCGCCCTTCTCCGGCCTCGCGCCCGGCGTACCAGCCAACGGATGAGCAGGATTAGCAGTACGATAGGAATGGCGATCAGCAGCAAGATGGGCAGAAGGTAGATTACCAGCCAGATCAGGATGTCCACCAATCCCTTGAGGCTGCGCACCAGGGAGCGCGATGCTTCCGTCAGTGTGCGCAGCGGCGCCCACCCCGGCTCGACGACCGGCTGAGCCAGGGGGTCAGGCACCAGTTCCACGTCAATGGTGGCCATCGCTGTCATCTGCTCCAGGTACTGCATCCGCCCTTTCGCCTGCTCGATCTCCCCACGGATCTCGGTCAGGTGGCGATGCACGTCCAGGATGTCCTCGGCGGTGGAGTTGGGCTTCTCTCGCACCTCGGTGAGCAGCGCCAGCAGCTCCTTCTCCGTGGCCTCCAGATTGCGCAGGCGAGCGCCCAGATCAGTGTACTGCTCCGTCACGTCCTCGCCCGAAAGGCTCTCCCTCTGCACCTTCACGGCCAGTGCCTTGATTTGATCCAGCGCCGTCTCCAGGCTTTCAGCGGGCACGCGCAGCGTGAGATGCGCTCGCAGCCAGTCCCCCTGCTGCCAGGCATTGGAGTCGGCGATGTAGCCATTCAACTCGCCCACTAGATCCTTGATGTCCTCCATGCTCTCGGCGGCGTCAGTGACCACCAGCTCCAGGCTGGCCCGCTGGATGAGCATGCGCTGCGCCGCCGGCGGCATCGCCGCCAGAACCTCGCCGCTGGCCGCGTAGCCGGGGGCCGGTGGAGGCAGGGCCATCCCTGCTTCTTCCATTTCGACTTCGACCGGCCTCTCAACCACCACCGTCTCCACCACCGATTTCTCGAGGACCTGCGGCATGGGAGACCTCGCCGCGCAGCCCACCAGGGCGAACAGCAAGGTCGCCAGCGCCAGCAGGGCGATGGTGATCTTCAATCTCATTGGCTTGTTCATGATGTACTCCTCCTCGTCCTTCTTTTTGTGATTCCTTATCGCTTCACTTCAACTCTCAAGACGTAACTGGCTGCCAGAAGGTTCCGTTTGCTCACCAGCCATAGGCCAGGCGGGCGATGAGACGATCTGGTAGCTTGGCAGCCCGCATGCGCGACTGGGTCAGTTCGTAAGGATAGGCCACCCGCCGGAAGCGCAGGATGTTGGCCTCTGTGTCCAGTAGGGCGTAGGCCGCACGGGGATTGCTGTCCCGCGGCTGGCCCACGCTGCCCGGGTTGATGATCAGGCGGTGGCCATTCGTCAGGTCTACAGACTGCCTGTAGCTGGGAGCCAAGGCACGACAGACTTCTGTGTTCTCTCCCGCTTGCTGCTGCTGACGGCAGTGGAAGATGACCGGCACGTGGGTGTGGCCAACGAGGCAGGACTGTGTGTCGAAGTGGGCGAGGTTCTCCCGGGCGATGAAAGGAGAGACCATGTACTCCCAGACAGGGTGGCGGGGGCTGGCGTGGGTGATGGTGAAGTCGCCCTGCACCAGAGGCTCGGCTGGCAGTGCTTTCAGGTAAGCCCGGCTCTCTGGTGTGAGCTGTTCCTGCGTCCAGAGCACGGCGCGGCGAGCCTCGGTGTTGAAGTCGTCCACTGGCAGATTGCCCAACACCGCCCAGTCGTGATTGCCCGCCACACAGAGATGATTCTCGCCAAAGGCTCGCAGCCGCTCCACGCATTCGTTGGGGTCGGGGCCGTAGCCCACCACATCGCCCAGACACCACACCTGTTCGAAGCCGGTGTCGCCCAGGAAATTGAATTGCTCCGCGTCCGCCAGCACCGTCTCCAGTGCGGTCAAGTTGGCATGGATGTCAGAGAGTATCAGGACGCGCATCACTCCTCCTCGATGGCCCAGAAGACTTCGTTCATCACCGTTCGGTGCAACAGCCGTTCCAGCAGGGGGTCGGCGACGTTCAGAGCCCGCCGCTCGAGGCAATAGGCTGCCAGCCCCTCGGCGAAGTAGGCGTGAGGGTCATGCTGTGCCGCCTCGCTCTGGCCATAGCCCAAGGCGAAAAGCTCCTGCACCCGCTGCCCCACTTCCTGCCAGCGAGGTGTGATACCGCCGCCATCAGAGAGCCAAACACCGTCAGCCGCGCCGCGACAGCCCAGTAGGTGATCTAGCAGACGGCCGACCAGCACCAGCGGGCGGCTGTTGGCCGTCGCCAGATCGGCCAGCGCCACGTGAGCTACTCCGTCCAGCAGGCGTTGCCCACACTGCTGCGGCCCGGGCATGTAGTCCCGATCCTGCGGGCCGATGAGCACGTGACCACGCTCCTGCGCTGCCCAGAAACGCAGCAATCCGGTGGGGAAGGGACGCAGTTGCTGTTTGAACACTTCCACTGGGGCCCAGGGGCTGTCGAAGTGCTCACTGATTGCCGTGGGTGCCTTCTCCAGTGCGCCAGGCACCAGGTGCAGCTTGGCCCGGGTCAGGGCGCGCAGTGCGACAGCACGCTCATATTCCCCACGCTTCGATGTCCGATTGGGCATTCACGCCGTCCTGTGCTAAGATACGCTAGAATGGCGGGCAAGAAACCTGCCCTACTTGCTGTCCACGGTTAGGTGTGGTACTACCGTTCTCACACGAGGAGGAGAAAGGGTATGGTCAAGGCTATCCGATTTCTCATCGGGCTGACGCTGGGTATGCTCGCCGGCGCTGTGGCGGGCCTGATGCTTGCGCCCGAATCGGGCGACCAACTGCGGCGCACGCTGAGCGACCGCTTCCGAGCGATCCTCGAAGAAGGACGACAGGCCGCAGCCGAGCGACGAACCGAGTTGCAGCAGCAATTCGCTGAAGCTAAGCAGTTGCGTCCGCTTCCGCCGGAGGGAACATAGTCAGCGGAAGGAGTTCCTTCATCTCCGCTGACTCATGCTCCTCCAGCGGGCTGGCAGCGAGGGCAGAAGTGCGTGCTGCGCCCGCCCACGCGGATGCGTTCCAGCGGCGTGCCGCAGCGTGGACAGGGTTCTCCGTGACGTCGGACCACCTGTAGCTGCTCCTGGAACTCGCCGCGCTGCCCCGTCGCTGAGCGGTAGTCTCGCAGCGTGGTTCCCCCTGCGGTGATGGCCTCTTTCAGCACGCCGCCTATGGCAGTGTGCAGATGGGCGATCTCGCCAGCGCTCAGGCTCTCTCCCAGGCGCAGGGGATGTATGCCGGCGCGGAAGAGCGCCTCATCGGCGTAGATGTTGCCTAGCCCCGCTAGAACTCGTTGATCGAGCAGGAGAGACTTAACCCGCGCCCGCCGGTCCGCGAGCCGGGCTGCCAGAGCTTCGGCATCAAAGTCCGCTGCCAGCGGTTCCGGCCCTAGCCTGCCCACAAGCTCCTCGGGATCATCCACCAGGTAGAGCCGCCCGAACTTGCGCACATCGCGGTAGTGCAGCCGCTGGCCATCGTCGAGAGTGAGCACGGCGTGAGTATGCCGATCCGGCTCGACGCTCGAAGGCTGCAACAACAAGTTGCCCGTCATGCGCAGGTGAACGAGTAGCACGTCGCCGCTGTGGAAGGGGAAAAGCAGAAACTTGCCTCGCCGCCTCGCATCAGCAAAGATCTGCTGGTTCAGGCGCTGGCAGAACTCCTCCGCAGGCGGCCGGTCCACGATCCGTTCCCAGCCGATCCAGGTGGACACGATCCGCCGCCCCAGCAGGCGGGAGCGCAGTTGATTAACAATGGTCTCGACCTCGGGCAGCTCTGGCATAAGGCGTTGCGTCTATTCCTTCTCCACTTTGTAGACCGTGTCCCCGCGGCGAGCTCTGTCCACCACCAACAGGCCGATCTCCCTCCCCTTCTCCGCGACCTCAAGCGGCTGGTGTTCAAACTGCATGGAGGTCACATCTTGTTCGAAGTCGCTGGTCTGTCCCAGGACATGGATGCGATCCCCAAGCTGCAGCCGGTCGGTGAGCCACACCGACGCGACCGAGATGCGTCCGAAATAGTGAGTGACTTTGCCAACCTCTTTCCACTCCATGGTTCCCTCCCTTTTGCATCTGCGGTTGACGGCTATCCACCGCCATTATACCATGAAAGTGAGAAATGCAAAAGTGAGTGGGAGGGGGCGTCAAGCCGATGGGCCGAGCAGGAGAGACCAAGTTTGCGAAATGGAGCGTCTGTGTTACAATCACTGGCGCAGCGAGGTGGCGCAATATCAGAGACCGTCAAGGAGGGCTATCTTGTCTACCAAACCACTCAGTGGCAGAGTTGCCGTCATCACCGGCAGCGGGCGGGGGATCGGCCGCGCCATCGCCCTGGAACTGGCCGAGCGTGGCGCCGACATCTGTGTCAACTTCCTGCGCAAGCGTTCGGCCGCTGAGGCCACCGCAGCCGAGGTGCGGGCCAAAGGAGTGCGAGCCCACTTGGTCAAAGCGAACGTGGGCGAACTGGATCAGGTGAAGCGGCTCATCCAGGAGACAGTCGAGGTGATGGGCGGCGTGGACATCCTGGTGGGCAACGCAGCGTCAGGAGTGCTCAAGCCAGTCATCGAGCAGGATCTGAAAAGCTGGGACTGGACGGTGAACATCAACGCCCGTTCCGTCCTTTTCGCTGCCAAGGCCGTCGCGCCCTATATGATCGGGAAAGGATGGGGGCGGATCGTCACGCTGACTAGCATCGGCTCCGTGCGGGTGTTGCCTGAATACTCCATAATCGGCATCTCCAAGGCCGCCATTGAGGCCATCACCCGCTACCTGGCCGTAGAGCTCGCGCCGCACGGCATTCGTGTGAACGCGGTCTCTCCCGGCGTGGTAGACACGGATGCGCTCAAGTTCTTCCCCAGCCGAGACATGATTCTCTCGGAAGCGCGCCGGCGCAGTCCTGTGGGCCGTCTGGCGACGCCGGAGGACGTGGCGAAGGTGGTCGCCTTCCTGTGCAGCGATGATGCAGAAATGATCTGCGGCCAGACCATCCTCGTGGATGGGGGCTACAGCGTCCTGGCGTAGGGGCAGGCAGGAAGGAAGGAGAAGATGGCCTAGGGCCAATACGGTTCAGGCAAGCTGTTCTGAGGCAGTTGCACTGCCGAGGTCGGGAGTTCAACTCCCTCCTAACCGAATTGTATTGTGCCCAATACGGTTCAGATAAACTGTTCTGAGGCAGTTGCACTGCCAAGGTCGGGAGTTCAACTCCCTCCTAACCGAACTGTATTGGGGCCAATACGGTTCAGGCAAGCTGTTCTGAGGCAGTTGCACTGCCGAGGTCGGGAGTTCAACTCCCTCCTAACCGAACTGTATTGGGCTTAGGGCAACTGCCAGTCCTCGCCGAGGATCAGGCGGATGTCCACGGGACTCTTGAGATTGCTGCTGCTGCGCACGTTTTCCGGCAGCACGTGGAACGTCTCCACTAACTGCTGTAACGTGTACTGTTTGGCAGTGTAGTCTACCAGCACCGAATGAGCATAGTCGCTACGGTCAGCATTGCCGAAGGAGACCACCAGGAACCCCTGGGACTCCAGCCACTCGGTGGTGCGCACTGCCAGCCCCTCTCCGGTGGTGCCGTTGTGGACGACAATACGCGCCGCTTCCTCAGCCAAATGGTAGCGATCGTCTTCCACTGCAAGCGTCGGCTGAGGGGACTGCTCTTGGACTGCTTCCTGCTGAGCCTGAATCTGCTCTTGCTGGGCCTTGATCTGTTCATCGCTCACCGGAGGCGGTGGCTGGAAGAGATCATCCACCAGTGGCCGGATTTCATCCCGCTTCGGCAGAAGCACCCACGCTCCGCCCTCGGTCACGCTGGGCGTGGTCAGCGTGTTGTCAATGACCAACTGGTCGATGTGGTCCAGATCCAATTGATCGGCCATGCGGGCCAGGGAGATTGCTTGATCCAGTGGCAAGTCGGTCTGCACGGCGTCGCCCAGCGTGCTCGCCAACTGAGGCAGTTTGGGCAACAGCCCCGTGAGAAGATTCTGTTGCAGCAGCTTATCTTGTAGTGCTACGAGCACCTGCTGCTGGCGGCGAGCGCGGGCGTAGTCAGCACCCTGATGCCGCGTGCGAGCATATTTCAGCGCTAGTTCACCATCCATGCAGTGGAGCCCGGCGGAGATGAAGAGCGGGTCATACCCGTAGTTGTCATCAGGGAACTCAGGGTCATCGATATCCTCTGGGACGTCAATGTCCACGCAGCCAACGAGGTTGATGACCTGCTTGAAGCCCTCGAAGTTCACCAGCACGTAGTGGTGGATGGGGTAGCCAAGGAACTCTTCCACCGTCTTCTTGGCCAGCGCTGCTCCCCCACCTGGGTAGTCCCTCAGTTCCCCCAGCACGTAGGCCATGTTGATGCGATTCTCGCCGTAGCCCGGGATAGGCACCCAAAGATCGCGAGGGATAGAGAGCATCCCTGCGTCGCCCTGTTCTGGGTCCAGGGTGAGCACGATGATGGTGTCGGTGCGATGGGGGCCGTGCTCCTGCGGGCGCTGGTCAATGCCCAGGACCAGAACATTCAGTCGCTCCTTCTTCTGCCAGGGAGCGAGAAGAGTGAAGAAACCGCCTTGAGCTTGGGGCGTCGCAGAAGGAATCTCGGGTTCGGAGCGGACTATTGCGGGAAGCCCCAGGCGAGGTAGGGGCAACGCCGGGAGTTGTGGCGCGCCAGCAACCGCCGAGCGGGACCAAAGGTAGAGCAGGTAGCCAGAGTAAGCGAAGCCGCACAGGAAAGCTGCCAGCAGAAAGCCGAGCAGCAGGCTCGACCAAAGAGAAGCCCGGCGACGACGCACGCGGCGTGGTATTATGGTACGGGACGAAAGGTGTGTTTGTTCCATGATAGAGAGATTATAGCATAACTGCGGACGGCAGCAAAACAGAAGACAAACATGGAACACGGAACACAGTCTAGGATTTGGCGATTCCTTGTTCTTGATGTATTATGATGTGCACTGATTTGTGACTGTGACAAGGAGGGTTTTGGATTCATGGACGTGATTCTGACACAGGATGTATTGGGCCTCGGAGAAGCTGGCGAGATCAAGAGTGTGGCCGACGGCTATGCCCGTAACTTCTTGATCCCCAGAGGATTAGCGATGCTGGCGACGAAATCCGCGCGCAAACAGATGGTGGAGATCCAGCGCACCGCCGAGAAACGTCGGTCCAGCGTGCGCAGTTCCGCGGAGTTGCTGGCTCAGAAGATAGGTGGTCTGACCCTCACCTTCGTCGTTAAGGTGGGTGAAGTGGACCGCCTCTATGGCTCTATCACCAGCACAGACATCGCGGAGGCTATCGAGAAGGCCTCTGGAGAGGAAGTGGACCGGCGGCGCATAGTCTTGAATCGTCCAATCAAGACACTGGGGGATCACCCCGTGGCGATCAGGCTGGCCAAGGACCTGATGCCAGAGGTCATCGTCGTGGTGAGGCCAGAGGAGGAACCCGAGACAGAAGCGCCCGAACCGCTGGCGGAAGCCATTGAGCCTGAGGAAGATGAAGAGGAAGAAGCAACTGAGTCCGTCGAAGAGGCAGAATGACCGCGTCTGTCTGCAAGAGTGCTCGCACGCCCCTCTCCTTGCGGAGGGGCGTTTGCACTTGTGGATGGGAGCGAATCCGCGCCGTTTCTATGGCAGCCAGGGCAATTCGACCTGTCCCAGGTTCTCGAAACCGTCGGCGACAGGACGGTAGACGATGACCGTGATCCCGTCAGCCTGCACTCCCTGTGGCAGCGCCAGCGGATAGTCGTCCCGCACCACTTCGCCGTGCGTCCAGCCTCTGGTAGGATACAGCCCGTGGACAGGATGCTGGTTGTCGAATTGGATCAGTTGCTGCTCGTCGAAGAGGTACTGGCCACTGCGGGTAGGCCGGACGGAGACGGACCAGTCGTGAGCGATGGGACCGGTCGCCTGCCAGTATAGGGTGAGGCGTAAGGGACGATGGACGGGTGACGAGGGATGTGGTTGGAGGTCATGGCCTAGAAGACGTAGGTTATCGCCCAGGTCTCGGGTTAGGGTGTGCTGCATGGCTGGGATTTCTGACTGCGGTTGCCCTCGCAACTTGACCAGCGTCAGGCCGGCCGAGGAGAGATGCGCGTCAGGAGAGACCTCGCTCCAGACGAGGGGCGCGGCGCTGACGGTAACATAGATGGGACGATCGCTCCCTGCAAGCAGGTGACGCGCCTCCGCGCTGCTCACGGCGGTCACGTCCGATCGCTGCCCCCATATGTCGGTCAGATAGCGCAGCGAGACGTTCTCGCTGTGGTCACCCAGCACGGCAGCCTGCGGCGCAGGCTCATCGGCCAGGATTGCCCATCCAGGCGCAAGCCCGTCGTCCCCCGGCAGATTTGAGCTATCGGCGCGGGGATACGAAAGAGCAAACCGATAACCAATCAGTGCCAGCAGCCCAACGACGAGCACTCCCCGCACGACGCCCTGAGCCTTCGAACCTGAAACCCCAAATCCGAAGCTGCTCCCCTGCCAGATGCGGCTTGCCGCCACTGCCATCCCCATCACCAGCATCGGATAGGTGGGCATGATCACCTGGTACCAGTTGCCCAGGCGGTCCACCCAGCAGAAGGCGAAGTACAGCCCCATCGCGGCGTAGAGCAATGCCGCCCGCCGCTTGCCCAGCAGTCCGATTCCCACGAGCCCCAACACGAGCACTGCCCATGTCAGCTCGCCCCAGATCAGGCTGGGGAACTCGTGCGTCCACAGAGGCCGCAGTGACCAGGTCATCTCGGCGCGGCCCTGCTGTGTGCTCACAAATTGCCAGAACCAGACCCCGGTACTGGCCCAGTCTCCGGCGCCGCGCCACTCCGGATGCTGCGCCCCCCGCACGTAGACGAAAGCATAGCTGACCAACGGCAGCAGTGCCAGCGCTGCGCAAGCAGCGACGAGCCGTGGTCTCCTCAGCAGGTCCGGGCGGCGACTGAGAATGAACCACAACAGCGGCGGCACCACAAGTAGCACTGTGACCATGTGCGCCAGCCCAATCCCAGTGAGCACAGCCAGCAATAGCAGATGCCGATCACTCCACCAACTGTCTGAACCCCGAACCCCGAACCCCGAACCCGCAGCCCTCTCCCACCGGAGCGCCAGCAAGACCATAGCCAGCGTCTGCGCCACGGCCGACGTGTACTGCTCCGTGGTCACAGCGTAGTACCAGAAGAAGTAGGTGACGGTGTAGAAGGTGGTGCACAGCGCGGCGAGCAGCCAATGCTCTTCCGTCACCTCGAGGCAAAGCAGGTACAACAGCGCCAGTGCCAGCAGCGCCCAGAAGACAGAGTAGCCGGAGAGGATGGGGATGGGGTTGGCAGTCTGGCCCAGCAGCAAGCGGCCCAGCCGAAACCACAGCCAGCCGCCCATGGTGTAGAGGGGATAGCCCGGCGCGTTGGAAGGGCGAGCCTGCGCCTGCGCGTACTGATGCGTAATGAGATCGCCCCCCTGCAACTCCTGCAAGCGCAAGCCATCGTCCAGCGTTGCCCCGTAGAGCAAGAGAGCGGCGAGCAGCACAACTAGCCCGGCCACCACCGTTGGCCGGCGCCACAGCGGCCGTGCCCTTTTCGGTGAGACCGTGAACGCAAGCGACTCACTCACTGGCCCAGACCACTTCTGCGCCGTCCTCTGCCGCGCAGACGATGACCATCGTTTCCCTGCCTGTCTGCGCCCTGTAGCGCTGCACTACATGGTGCTCGAATTCGGCCACGGCGTCATCCGCCACCAGGCTGACGGTGCAGCCGCCGAAACCCGCGCCGGTCAGGCGGCTGCCGTAGCAGCCTTCCACCTCGTTGGCTGCGCTCACCAGCGCTTCCAGTTCCGGGCAACTGACCTCGTAGTCGTCGCGCAGGCTGGCGTGGCAGTTCCTCATCGCCTGGCCGAAGGTGGTCGCATCGCCGCGGCGCAGCGCGGCCACCGCTTCGCCCATACGGGTGGTCGCCAGCACCACATGGCGGGCGCGGCGGTAGACGACCTCTGGCAACAGCGCGTGGTGCTCTGCCAACTGCTCAGGGGTCACGTCGCGCAGTGCCCGAATGTGGGGCAGCACCGCTTGCAGCAGCCGCACCGCTTCCTCGCATTGAGCGCGCCGCACGCGGTATTCAGATCCTGCCAGCTCCCGCCGCACGCCCGTATCGCAGACCACGATGTGCACGCCAGGAGGCAGCGGTACGACCTCGTGGTCGAGGCTGCAGCAGTCTAGCAGCAGGGCGTGGCCTCGCCGTCCCAGCGCGCTGACGAACTGATCCATGATGCCGCAGGGCACGCCAGCGAATTCGTGCTCCGCCCGCTGGCAGACCAGAGCCAGGTCAGGCAAGGAGATGTCCAGTCCATTCAGGGCACGGAAAGCGAAGGCAGCAGCCACCTCCACCGCGGCCGAGGAACTGAGCCCAGAGCCAATGGGCACGTCGCTGGTGAGAGCAGCGTTCATGCCCTGCAGGCGATGGCCTCGCTCCTGCAAGAAGTGCGCCACTCCGCGCTGATAGTTGCTCCAGGTCGACGAGGCGCTGGGGCTTAGCTCGTCCAGCCTGAACTCAGCGCTCTCGTCCAGATCTAAGGCGTGGAGGAGAACTTGCCGGTCGGCCCGCGGCACGGCGGCGAACAGCACACTGCGGTCAATGGCGATGGGCAAGACGAAGCCGTCGTTGTAGTCCGTGTGCTCGCCTAGGAGGTTGGCTCGACCAGGAGCTCGGACGACAATGGCCGGGTCGCTGCCGAACCGTCCGCGGAAGCTGCGGCGGAGCGTGTCTACGCGTTGACGGAGAGATGAGTCAGGCAAGATGGTATCCTACATCCTCTAGATAAGCTTGATGACACAACAGCAAGTTTGCATCCCCGATTATAGTCAGGAAATCCGCTGGCGTCAAACCGCGGTTCCGTTCATTGGGCTGCTGGATAGGGGGCTGCTGGATAGGATGCTAAGGGTCCGTAAAAAAACAACTTACCGATTTGGTGGTTCCGCTCCGATGTCAGGGGTGACATCCGAACGTGGCTGAATGGTGTAGTTCCATTTTGGACAAACCTCGTGGCGTTCCAGA
>Ga0075114_10000470_pt1 | contig 24693 bp, 25 predicted proteins | sample AntAceMetag02UKM_FD_69784 | JGI IMG/M metagenome (GOLD analysis project Ga0075114, IMG submission 69784) | Saline lake microbial communities from Ace Lake, Antarctica - Antarctic Ace Lake Metagenome 02UKM | ecosystem: Environmental > Aquatic > Non-marine Saline and Alkaline > Saline | place... | reverse complement strand
GCTGCCCAGGACGCCGAGAGATGACTTCTCGGCATGGGCATTTTTAATTGTCGTCGATGTCCATTTCTAATTGTCGCTTGACAGCCAATTCCCTTATGGCCGATTTGTTTGCTGGCGCTCTTGGTCGTATCACCAAACTGACAAAGAGCACGGATGTTGTTCTCACCAAACGGCAAACCGAAGTTGGCAACCAGTAGAGACTCATCGGCGAGTTCAAGCCTGACTTGATTGTGGTGCTGTCTGCCTCGTTGGCCAGGATATTGCTCATATCAGTCCAAGATCGCATCATTGGCGTTCTGGAGTAATTCAAACAAGGAGCGGCCGTATCTTTTCAAAAATTCGGGGAAAGAAACCGGGTTTTTTCTGAAAAACCCGGTTTCTCATCTGTCAAACCCCAGTTTATTGAGAAGACACGAGCGGCCTGTATAGTCACGGCGTACCAGTTCCTCGGCCTTCGCCAGTCCACGCCAATGCTTGAACAAAGTAGGTTTTCTGGACTCGTGGGCATCGGCAGGTAGTCCGAGCTCATCTTCCCGAATACGATTAACCAGCTCGTCCCCTTGTTGAAATCGGTCATCAAGCTCGCTCTTGGCCACAACCGTCCTCCCAGTTGTTCCACCCGTACAGTTTCACGTATACAACCGCTGCTGCATCTCTTGCATCGTTGCTTGCAAGTGCTCCACATCCCCAAAGCGACGGATCACGCCCACCGCCTTGCCCATCTCGCGAAAGGGGCTGAGGCGGAAGATGTTAACCACCGTTTGCCTCGCCCAAGAAGCACACAAAGGGAAGCGTCTCCAGGCGGCGGGCCAACCGCTCGTCGGCTGTGATGAAGGTTGCGTTCAGGGACTCGGCCAGGGCGGCGAAGGCGGCGTCGTAGACGGTCGTCTGGTGGGTGCGGGCGATCTCGACGGCGCGGCGCATCATCGCACTAGACGGCGAAATCCATTCGAGTCCTGTGTCGAACAGGCTCTGCACGGCCTCTTGAACCTGGTCGGTGGCCAGGTCTGTTTTGTAGCGCAGGACGTTGGCCAGTTCGTAGGCGACCAGGGACGGCACCGCGATCACGATCTGTCCATCCAGGTAGGCATCGCGCAATACCAGCGCCTGGCTGGCCAGCACCTCTCCCTGGCGAAACCATTTGATGATGACCGACGTATCGAGTACGACGGAACCGTCCATCAGCGGGTCTCCCGCCAGCGGCGGACGTCGTCCGCGCTGTCCTCACCGGCGCCGGGGGCCAGGTGAGCCAGGGTGTCCTGGGTCGCCACCGCCAACTGCACGCGGGGGTCGTCGCCGGGCCGCCTTTTGCCCCGGCGCATCGCAAGGTAAAGGCGCACCGCCTCGCGCAGTAACTCGCTGCGACTGCGGTGTTCCTCGCGGGCAACGCGATCCACTTCGGTCAGGAACTCTTTGGGAAAGGAAACCATCACTTTGACAGCCATTGGACACCTCCAGGGAATATAGCCTTATTATAGCCAAAGGCTATACTATGTCAAGACTCGGTAGATCTGATTTTGATCGGTCTGGATTGTCAGATCCAGGCCAGAGGCGGGGATTTGGCAATCCCCTTGGAGCAATTCTGAAGGCTTGGGGCAGCGGTGACCTTACCCCCGCTGCAGGATTGTGGCGGCTGCTGCCGCCGCTGAAAAACGTCGGCACGTGGACCCCTACCGCACACGATACGGCACCCCCTCCGCTCGATACGCAGTGTTGGTAGGGGTGCTGGGCCTGTTGGTACTCTTCGGAGTGCTAGTTGGCTTGTTGCTTATGAGGGGATCTCCATGACCGCAGCGGTCGCCGCACACCTGATCGGTCCTTCTCTGAGGTCTTCAGGAGAGCAAAGGATTTCCTAGATCAACCCCAGCCGCCGGGCCAGACGGTAAACCTCGTCATCGTTGCGCGGCCCCACCAGTTCGACCCGCACAATTCGCTCCTCGTCGTCCACGGTGTACAGGATGTGGTGTTCCCCTATGTCTACCCGGTAGCCAATACCCACCTTCTTGCAGTCTGGGGGACGGGGGTTGGCCTGGAGCAGAAGTGTCTTGAGTGTGATCTGCCGGTGGACTTTGGCCGGATACCGTTTGACGTTGCGCAAGACCTTCAGCACTCGCTCTTCGAGGAAAATGCTGTACATCACTGCTCCAGGCTGGGCAGATCCAGGTCTTCGCCGAACAGTTCCTCGTACTGGCGCAGCAACGCCTCAAGAGGCAAATATCCGCTGGCGGTTTCCTGGGCACGCTGAAGTAGAAAGGCATCCCGCGCAGCCTCCAGTGCCTCCTGCCGTTTGACCATCTGGTTGTAGGCTTCGTAGTCCACCAGAACCGCCAGGGGGCGGCCGCGTAACGTCAGGACAACAGGTTGCTCTTTGAGTTGCCGCAGCACTTCTCTACTCATACGTCGCAAATCACTGAAGGGCCGGATCGGTGCAATGGCCTGCATATTGTACTCCTTATGTGTATTTAAAAGCACTGTTCAGATAGCAGTATAATGCACAACAGGCTCCTTGTCAAATGAGTTGGGTGTGTTTCAAATCAGTTGAGGAGCAGGCATCCCCAGATGCCGCCCCGGTCGCATCTGGGGATGCTCCCTCCTCTGTCAACCGAAATGAGCTACCTTCTTGCACACGTTCGTAGATTGCAGTACAATACAAGAACTGACCGGGTGAGTGCATCCTGGGGAATCTGTAGGAGGTTGAATCCATGTCCATCAACGGAAGAGTCGCCCATCTGAAGAAGCAAAGCCTGGAGGCCAGGCCCACTCTCTCGACCGAGAGAGCGGAACTGCTGACCGAGTTCCACCAACAGGACCTGGGGCTGGTGTCCGCGCCTGTTCGCCGCGCCCTGGTCTTTCAGTATTTGATGGAACACAAGACCATCTGCATCAACGAAGGCGAACTGATTGTCGGCGAAAAAGGCCCTGCCCCTAAGGCCGTGCCGACCTACCCGGAACTGTGCTGCCATAGCCTGGCAGACCTGGACATCCTCGATTCCCGGGAAAAGATATCCTTTGCCGTCAGCGAACAGGCCCGCCAGGTATACGAGGAAACCATCATCCCCTTCTGGCGGGGAAAGAGCATGCGCGAACTTATCTTTCAGGAGATGACAGAGGAATGGAAGGCCGCATACGAGGCCGGTGTTTTTACCGAGTTCATGGAGCAACGATCTCCCGGTCACACCGTCCTGGATGATAAAATCTACCGTAGAGGGTTCCTCGATTTCAAGCGAGACATACAGCAAAGCCTGCAAAACCTGGATTACCTGAACGATCCAGAAGCCTATAACAAACAAGAGCAACTCAAGGCCATGCGTATCTGCGCCGACGCGCTGATCCGTTTTGCGGGACGGCACACGGAAAAAGCCCAGGAGTTAGCACAGCAGGAGACGGATCCTCGGAGAAAGAGGGAACTGGAACACATCGCCGAGGTCTGTTCGCGCGTGCCGGTCCACACCCCCCAGGACCTATGGGAGGCGTTGCAGTACTACTGGTTCGTCCACCTCGGCGTGACCACAGAACTGAACCCCTGGGACGCCTTCAATCCGGGCCGGCTGGATCAGCATTTGTACCCCTTCTACAAAAAGGGATTGGAAGAGGGAACACTCACCCGCGAGCAGGCCGAAGAGCTACTGCAATGCTTCTGGATCAAATTCAACAACCAGCCGGCGCCACCCAAGGTCGGGGTCACCGCAGCAGAGAGCAGTACGTACACGGATTTTGCCCAGATCAACACGGGAGGGCTGCAAGAGGACGGTTCCGACGCCGTCAATGAGGTCACTTACCTGCTCCTGGACGTGATAGAGGAGATGCAACTGTTGCAGCCCAGTTCCTCCATTCAAGTCAGCAAGAAGAGCCCCGACAGATTCGTCAAGAGAGCGACCCGCATCATTCGCACCGGCTTTGGCCAGCCCTCGGTATTCAACACCGACCTGATCGTCCAGGAACTGGTCCGGCAGGGCAAATCCATCGCCGATGCGCGAAATGGCGGCTCAAGCGGTTGTGTGGAGGTCGGCGCGTTTGGAAAGGAGAACTACAACCTGTCGGGCTACTTCAACATGCCCAAGGTGTTCGAGATCACGCTGAACAATGGCGTTGACCCCCGGACGGGCCAGAGAATCGGCCTGGAGACGGGAGACCCTGCGCAATTTGAGACCTTTGAGGCGCTGTTTGAGGCTTACGAAAGGCAATTGAACCACTTTGTGGACATCAAGGTGCGGGGGAACAACGTCATCGAAAGGCTGTACGTCCAGTATATACCTGCGCCGTTTTTGTCCCTGCTGATCAACGATTGCATTGCCACAGGCAAAGACTACCACGATGGCGGCGCGCGGTACAACACCACGTACATTCAGGGGGTGGGCCTGGGCACACTCACCGACGCTATGACCGCTGTGAAATGTCACATCTTCGACAAGAGGACTCTGACTATGGAAGCGCTGCTGGAAGCCCTGAGAGACAACTTCGCAAGCCACGAGAGGGTGCGCCAGACGCTGTTGAACAGAACGCCCAAATACGGCAACGACGACGACTACGCTGACGACGTGATGGTAGCCCTGTTCGAAGCCTATTTCGAGGCCATAGATGGCCGCAAGAACACCAAGGGAGGGACGTACCATATCAACCTGCTGCCGACCACGGTTCACGTATACTTTGGATCGGTCATCGGGGCCACGCCCGATGGGCGAATGGCAGAGACCCCCCTCTCTGAAGGCATATCACCTGTGCAGGGAGCGGACCGGCATGGCCCGACGGCGGTCATCAAATCGGTGGCCAAGATGGACCACGTCCGCACCGGCGGCACACTGCTCAACCAGAAATTCGCGCCCCAGTTGCTCGAGAGCGATGATGACCTGGACAAGTTCGTTCAACTGATACGAACCTATTTCAGGCTGGACGGCCACCACATCCAATTTAACGTCGTAGACGCTGCCACGCTGCGCGCCGCGCAAGAGAACCCTGAGCAGTACCGGAACCTCATCGTGCGCGTGGCGGGCTACAGCGACTATTTCTGCGATCTCGGCAAAGTGCTGCAGGACGAGATCATTTCCCGGACAGAACATCAGTCATTCTAATGAACCTTGCTACGCAGATCGAACATACCATTCGCCACCACCGGCTCCCCGGCCTGGAGGAACATCTGCCGGAGGAGTTAATCCTGCCCCACTACGGCGGCTACTCCATCGCCAATCTCCCCGCCACCATCGCTGGGTTGTTGGGCGTGGAACTGGCCGACGCCGCGCCGCCGCTCCCCACCCATCTCTGGGCCGACCTGGCCATGGGCGTGCGCTGCGTCGTGATCGTCATACTCGACGCGGTGGGCTACCTGCACCTCCAGCGCATATTGGCCGAGGAGGACTCCGTCCTCCGCCGCCTGGCCCAGGCAGGCCGGCTCGTCCCTCTCACCTCTGTCTTCCCCTCCACCACCGTCGCCGCGCTGACCACGCTCTGGACCGGGCGCACGCCCGGCGGCCACGGCTTCGTTGGCACCAAACTGCTGCTCTCCCAACAGGGCCTGCTTGCCAATATGATCGGGCTCGCCCCCGTCGCCCACAGGCAGCCTGAGGAACTGCTGGGTTGGGGCTGGGTGACGGAGGAGTTTGTCACCGTGCCCAGCCTGGCGCAGCAGTTGACCGATGGCGGGGTACAGACCGTCGCCCACACCCACCTGCCCTAACATCGGAGGTGGCCTCTCCCGCATCTTCCTGCGCGGGATGGCGAGCGTGCGGGGCCACGTCGGTTTCAGCGATATGTGGATCAACCTGCGCCACACCCTTCTCCAGCGGTCCGAAGGACCACTCTTTGTCAGCGGCTACTGGGCCAACACCGACACCACCGCCCACGTCTATGAGGGTGTTTTAGAAGTTATGTAAAGGCTACACATCCGGCCCCTTTCTGGCATAATGGGGGGCATGAGCAGGAAGCCATACCCCAGTGATTTGTCCGATGCCGAGTGGCTTATCCTGGAACCACTCATTCCGCCAGCCAAAAGAGGAGGCCGTATCCGCAGAGTGAACATGCGAGAAATCGTCGACGCCATTTACTACGTCTTGCGAAGTGGTTGTGCCTGGCGTATGTTGCCCCATGACTTTCCTCCCTGGCAGACGGTCTATGGCTACTTCAACACCTGGCGCAGGGAGAGTGTCTGGGAAACTATGAATGATGCCCTGCGTGAAAGCGTGCGCCAGGAAGCGGGTCGTGAAATCGAACCCAGCGCGGCGATTATCGACAGCCAAAGCGTCGAGACCACGGAGGTGAAGGGAGAACGTGGGTATGACAGCAACAAGAAGGTCAAGGGGCGAAAACGGCATATCATGGTGGATGTGCTGGGCTTGCTCCTGGCCGTTGTCCACGAGGCGAGTATCCAAGAGCGGGCTGGCGCCAAACTGCTGCTCCAGCGAGCCGTACTGAAAGGCTTCGACCGCTTGGCGCTGATTTGGGCGGATGGTGGCTACAGTGGGCAACCGATGAGCGATTGGGTCTGGCAACTGGCAGGCTGGGTTTTCGAAGTGATCGAACGTACCGAGGAGACGGTCGGGTTTGTTGTGCTCCCACGCCGCTGGGTGGTCGAGCGGACGTTTGCTTGGCTGGGACGCTACCGGCGGTTGAGCAAGGACTACGAACAACTGCCGGAAACCAGCGAAGCGATGATCTATGCGGCAATGGTTCGCATTATGCTGCGTCGCCTGGCAAGTAACCCGTATGGATCAGATGTCTAGACAGGGGTATACCGCCTCGCAGATCGCCTCCGAGGTGGGATGGGCAATCCCGACTGTGCGGAAGTGGCGACGGCGAGCGCGGCGAGACGGGCGCAAAGGATTGGCCTCGAAGATGGGTCGCCCGGCCACTGGTGCTTTGAGTTCCTATCCAGTTCGGCTCCGTGAAACGCCGCACGCCTGGCGTGTCGCTCATCCGGATGGGGGCCGAAGACCTTGCGCGCCGAATTGGGGGCGGACGAGCGTTTCGAAGGGCAACGGCTGCCTCCTCTGTCGGGCATCGCGAGCTTTCTGAAGGAGCAAGATCTGCCGCGGCCCTATGAGCGGCACAGCGAGTTGCCTCAGTCCACATCGCAGGTGGCCAGCGTGCCTCACGAGGAGTGGGAGATGGATAGCCGGGGGCAGGAGCGTGTACCCGACATAGGCATTGTTGCCTTGGTCAACCTGTGTGACGTGTTCAGCAAGGCCAAGATCAGGAGTTATCCCTGCGTGGTGGGCCAGACACGGGCCACGCGCCGTCCTCGGACTGAGGATTACCAACTGGTGTTGCGTCTGTCTTTCACCGAATGGGGATTGCCCGACCGAATCGCCGTCGACCACGACAGTGTCTTCTACGACAATACTTGCAAATCCCCTTTTCCCACGCGCTTTCACTTGTGGTTGCTGGCCTTGGGTGTTGACCTGGCCTTTGGGCGACCTGGCCGACCGACGGACCAGGCAACGGTGGAACGCAGTCACCAAACCTGGGCCTGGCAAGCTCTGGAGGGACAGACCTTCATTGAATGGGACCGATTGCACGCTTACCTTGAGCAACGTCGCCATTTCTTGAACTACCAACTGCCTTGCAGCACATTGGGAAATCTGCCTCCCCTGCTGGCCCACCCTGAAGCTCTTGAGCCTCGGCGATTGTATCGACCGGAATGGGAAGTGGAGTTGCTGGACCTGTCGCGGATCTACGCTTATCTGGCCAAGGGGCAGTGGTTCCGCCAAGTCAGCAAGGTTGGCACCGCTTCCTTGGGGCAACAAACCTATGGCCTGGGAGTGCTGTGGAGCGGAGAGTCCGTGGAAGTCACCTTCGACCCAGAAGACAAGCACCTGACCTTTCGCTCGGCGGACGGCGAGCGAAAAAAGCGATTGCCCCTGAGAGGAATCAGCACCACCAACTTGGTAGGTGAAATGGGTCCCTTGGTCGATCTGGATTGCTTCCAACTTGCGCTTCCTTTCACCTGGGACGAGTGGCGAGTGATACGACTTTGTGAGACTCTGGGGGGTACGACTTAAATGGAATCGTCAGGAGGGTGTTCTACATGTCGAGCCGAGAGGCGGAAAGCGAGAGGTATTCCCGCTCGACGATATCGGACGGCTTGCCTGGCAGCCCGAGGCCATCGCTACCCGCCGGGCATACCTCAAGCGTTGGCTGAAGCGACAACTACCGGTACGGCTGGCAAACAACACGGGCCTGGCGAGCCTGATGCCTGGCGGCCACGTGGCCGTTCACTACCTGCAGTTCTTGCTGGAGATTGACCACCGGCTGGCGGTGCTGGCCCCGGCTCTTCGACTTTGCTCAGAGCAGGCGCTGGCACGAGCCGGTGGAAAGGATGCGGTAGATCGCGACGTCGCACTTGAGGCCGTCCGCGGCAGCGATGGCCTGCTACGGGCCTGGTGCGAAAGCGCCCGCTTGGGCGTAACAAACTGACAAACTGAAATGACAGGAGGACATCGTAGATGAGTAGTACAACTACCACACACCCCATACGCAAGATGAGTGTCTGGGAAAAGAATCTGTTGGGAGTGACGGTTAATCAAGTCCCCTCGCTGCTGCCGGGCTTGGCGGCAGCCGTCTTGCTCGCCTGGCTGAGCATCTGGCTGAGCAAGTTTATCGGTGTTACGTTGCTGGGATTTGACAAAACTCCGATTTCGGCGGTGATGCTGGCCATTCTTCTGGGCTTGATCATCGGCGCCGTCGTCCCGATGCCCAAGGTGCTCAAGCCCGGCTTCAAGTTCGCGGTGAAGAAGATCTTACGCCTGGGTATCATCATGTTGGGCATTCGCCTGACCATCTTTGCCGTGTTCGAGTTGGGCGTATATGGTGTGCCCATTGTCATCATCTGCATTGTCGGCGCGTTGTTTTTCACCACGCGCATCAACAAGTGGCTCAATCTGCCCGAGCGGCTAGGCACCCTCATCGCCGTCGGCACCTCCATCTGTGGTGTCTCGGCCATCGTCGCCACTGGCCCGGCTATTGATGCCGATGACGAGGAAGTGGCCTACGCCGTGGCCGTGATCACCATCTTTGGTCTGCTGGCAACCCTCGTCTATCCCTACGCCAGTCACGCGATCTTTGCCAGTAACGCGCTCAAGGCGGGACTTTTCCTGGGTACGTCGGTCCACGACACGTCCCAGGTAATCGGCTCGGCCAAGGTGTACGCCGACGTATTTTCGGCACCGCTGGCCCTCGACGTGGCCACGGTCACCAAACTGGTGCGCAACGTGTTCATGGCCGCCGTCATTCCCCTCATGGCCCTCTACTACGCCCGCAAGACACAGAGCGAGTCGTCCGGCAAGAAGGTCAGCTTCCTCAAGCTGCTGCCCCTCTTCGTCCTGGGGTTTCTGGCCATGGCCGTGATTCGCTCCATCGGTGACGCGGGCATCAACGCTGGCGGCAACGCATACGGGCTGTGGAACAGCGCGGCCTGGAAGGGCATCCACAGCTTTATCAAGACCTGGGCCGGGAACTTTTTGGTCGTGGCCCTTGCCAGTGTCGGGTTGAGCACCGATTTCCGCACCTTCAAGGGCCTGGGGATCAAACCCTTCTTTGTTGGCATGGGCGCAGCGCTGGTGGTCGGCGTTATAAGCTATATCGCCATCTCCTTGCTGGGGAGTTTCGTGACGCTCTGACGTGATACGCGATACGCAAACGGGAAGGAGTTTAGACATGGTAAAAGTAGGAGTAGTAGGTTTCGGCACCATTGGTGAGCGCATCGCCGACGGCATCGCCAAGCAGAAAGATATAGAACTGGTCGGCGTGGCCGATGTGGCCCCTACCTTGCCGGTGCGCGCCTTGGTCGAGTCGGGCCGGGGGTATCCGGTCTATTGCAGTCTGCCGGAGCGCATCCCAACAATGGAGAACGCTGGCATTCCCATCGCCGGGACACTGGACGACCTGCTGGAGCAGGTGGACATGGTCTGCGACGCCACCTCGCCCGGCATCGGGATGAAGAACAAGGAGATTTACAGCAATTCCCGTTCGGGACAGAAGCACATAATAGGTATGGTGACAAACATCGTACAGTAAGGCCCCAAGTAACTTCGTGGCAGTGGTCATGCTCTACATATTGGGGTAAACAACTTCCATAGCCCAAGATACGGGGATTCCTCAATCTACGCTACGGTTCTCAGCATATCGGGGGCCAATTTGACTTAAAGCGTCATTCATCTCGGCTTTCGCTAATATTATGACAAGTTCAGTAATTAGACACCGGCGTGCGAAACGCAATTTCATAAATTGTCTCGGGGACGCTCATCAAATCCAGGATGCGCCGTTGCAAAGGGGTGAGGGGTTCCACGCTCGTGCCCTCGACGTGAGTCTCGGTGCACTCGATCGTCAGGTGCAGATTCTTGAAGCGGGCCAACAGGCGCTCGGCGCTTGGGCGAGGGGTCTTCATTTTGGGGTTGCCGGGTACCAGTCCGGCCAGCGTTTCCCCGCGTTTCGCCAACTCGCGTTGGGCGACAAACTCCAGCAGGGTGAGAGCTTGCAAAGCAATCAGCAGCAACAACATCAAGCCCCTTGTCCGCTCCTGCAAACGGACCCACAAAGGCAAGGCGGGCAGGCTGCCCCGTTTGAAGCGATGATACCCACGTTCCACCAACCACTCATCCCGGTAGTAGGTGATCGCTTGATCCCGCGAGAGCGTTTCCGCAGACACATTGGTCACGTAAATCCGCCAACCAGCCAGCGTCAAGACCTCAGTCAGAGCGGCTTCATCGTGCTCGAAGGTCACCCGCAGATGGCGTACCTCCCGCAGTTCATAGGAGCGGCCAGGGCCAGGACGACCGGGGCCAATGTAGTGTTTTTCCTGCGTGATGGTTTCGTGAACCTGCACGGTGAGAATGTCCATCATTTTGCAGCGTTTGACGATGCCTTCAGCGCGAGCCAGCAACGCTGCGGTGCTTTCCTTCTTTTCGGCCTTCAGGCTGGTCAGTTCCGTCTCAGCCCGTTGCAAACGATTCAGCCAGGTTTTTTGCTTTCGCTTGGCCAACGCATCGCTGCGGGTGACCAGCCAACGTTCCGTCCATGTGTGTTGTGTACCGTCATCCAGCGCAGCTGTCATTTTCTTTTCCACCTCGAAACCGCTGCCTACGACTTTAGGTTGCCCATCAGACGTGGTGATGTCCACCAGGGTGATCGGTTCCGGGGTGACTGGTGGGGCGAGCACCAAATCACGCAATGTCTCCGGTACTTTTCCCGTCATAGGCAGAGGGAACAGGTAGTTCCCATCCCCACGGCTTATCTCAGCCCGGGTCCCCAGAGCCGCAGCCTTGCAGTCCGCGACGAACAGAAAATGAGGATGGCCAATGGTCTGCACCATTTTCCGCCAAGCGGGTACGTACAAAGGGTCGTCAGCCACCTGGCCCGCTATAGTCTCGGTCAGCAGTGGTACACCCGCAGGGTCGAGGGTAGCCAGGCTTTGCTTGAATTGCAGCAGTTCCGGGTGCTTATCCTTGCTGTGCCCTCGCGCCAACAACCCTTGCGCCGCCGTGCCATCTGCTCCAGGGACATGGTGGACGCTGAAAGTCGTCGTGTCATAACGGGCGATCTCCGTTGGCAAAGCGTAAGCCTGGATCAGGTGTTGGCCCAACTCGCGTTGCAATTCATAACCCCGTTCCTCGTCCTCGCCCAGCGCCGACAGCAAGTCACCCAGACGGTCGACGGTGGTCTACTATCCACTCTTCCACGGCGCACAGACGATGGTTGCGCAGGTACAGAACGTAGGTCAGGAAGAGGATAGCCAACTGTCCGTAACTCAAACCCTGGTGGTTAGGATGTGGATGGGGCAAGACGCGGTCAATGATCTCAGCAACACGCATTTTCAGCAACCAGTAGATGATCAGTGGGATACCGTCTACCCGTTCAATCTTCTTGTCGCTCATACGCACCTCCCGTGGTACGGTTTGCACACTAACTGTACCACAGAGATGCGTCTGTGTCACGTCACGTGAGTTAATTGCAGGAGTTTACATAAAGTTACCGAAAGATGAGTTAACAACTCAAATAGTATTGCACTCTCCGTCTAAATGGGTGTATACTTCGCCTGGGAGGGCAGGAGTGGCTATCAAAGCAAGATGAGGAGCTATTGAAGCTGCCTCTACCCTGAGATTGTCATCCTCCCCGCCCAGGAGGCCCGATTAGGAACATTGGGGATTGTCTGCGGGCGATGCCCCTAATCAAGAGCAAGCTTGGGAGAAGCTATGCACGCCTCTGGACCTGGGCACTGACGCCACTCGTCGCCTTTCCGTGTATTGGTTGTGGTGCACTAGACAGAAGAAAGGAGTTCTGAGATGCGCACTTTGGGGATTGACCTGGCCGTCGCCGCAGCTCACAAAGCGATCGTGGTGGACGCAAACGGGAAGTTCGTGCCACCAACACTGTCGTTCCACACACGATGGGACGACATCGAGAGAGTGGTTGCACGGGCACGGGAGGGGGTAACTCCCGACTGCCCATTGCGGGCAGTGCTGGAACCAACTGGGATGGCTTGGTATCCGGTGTCCGTGGCTCTCGATCAACTGGGTGTCATCCTCTATATGGTGAATGGCCAGAAGGCGCACGACCTGCGGCGCTTCTACAGTCGTCGTAGCAGCAGCGATCGCATCTCCGCTCGTGTGTTGGCCAAGATGCCTTTCGTGGACGAGGAGTCTCTGTACCGACTGGGGATCCCGTCCGACACCCAGCTTGCCTGTCAGCGGGGGTGCAAAGAACTCGATCGGTTGCAGACACGAATCACGGCCATCAAGAACCGGCTGTGAGACACCGACCGCTTCACCTGGCCTGGACTGGAAGGAATCTTCGAGAACATCTACAGTCCAACTACTCGGCTCTTCCGAGAGACTTGGTATGACCCGGCCCGCGTGGTAGCTGCTGGTGCGGAGGAGGTGTGGGGCACCTTCGAGGCCCTTTCTGACCAGGAAGACGGCCTGAAATGGGTAGATTACCTGGTCAAACTGGCCACTGAGGTGATCCAACTGTACGGTCCGGCTTCACCAGACTATGCCCTCTTGCGAGAAGAAGTCTCTCGTGAGCAGAAGCAGTTGGCATACCTGGAGGCAAGAGAGAAAGCCGTGTGGCGGGGCACCGTTCGCCCTCTCTATCGCCAGTTGCATCCCAGCCGTCATCTGGAAACCCTGCTTGGCGTAGGAGAGCGTGGAGCAGCAGTCTTTGCCAGCTTCACCGGTCGCGCAGGGCGCTTTCCCGACAATCGCCACTTCCGTGGTTGGCACGGGATGATCCCTGACAGCCGCCAGAGCGGCGCTGCCGAAAGCAAGGGGCTGCACATCTCCCAGGCCGGGCCAGACCTGGTCAAGAAGTTTGGGTTTCTGGACGCCGACGTCGGCCGCAAGTACGACCCACAAATCGCCGTCATCTATCACGACCAGATGATGAACAAGGGCAAGCATCACACCCAGGCGGTCTGCGCCTGCGCCACTCATCTCTTGGATCGTGTCTACGTGATCCTCGAGGAAGATCGCCCCTACGAACTGCGGGACGTGGACGGAACGCCGGTCACCCGAGAACAGGCCAGGGCCATCATCGCCGAACGTTACACCGTGCCCGAAGAGGTGCGCAAGCGCAACAATCGCCGGGCTCGCAAAGAGCGGGCTGAACGGCGGATGGAGCGCAAGCAAAAGCAAAGGGAGAATCGCCGAAGGAGGTAAGAGGCGAGCCGTAGCTCCCTCATACTTCAGTCAACTCTCCCCTGCCTGGTGTCTTCATTATACGTGACACTGGGCTCGTTGTCAACTTTCGAAACCCCGTTTCGGCGTGGGAGGGGTTTGTGCGTCCTATGACCAGTTGGCAGAGAGGTCAACGCCTATTCGAGAATTTTAAGGTTCAACTACTTGACAAAACTTAGAACATCTCAGAGCAGGCTCCTTCGGCCCTGCTCAGGGCAAGCCCTTTCTGCTGTCCAACCTGCCCCTGGACACACCTGACGGGCCTGTCCTGAGCCACGCCGAAGGACAGGACGTGCGCTGGTGGTGGAGCCGGTGGTACGAGCCGCTGCGGTCCAGCGCCTACGTCAAGACCACCGGTTCTACCCAGGACTACGGGCCGAAGGCACGGCATGTGTTCCGCGAGTGAGGGGGAGGAGGATCGTCAGATCAACAAAAACACCGTAGCCTGGCGGTCTACGGTGCTCTCAAGGTAGCGGGGCCAGGATTCGAACCTGGGACCTCCGGGTTATGAGCCCGACGAGCTACCTCTGCTCTACCCCGCAATGCGTCCGCATTATACAACGATTTGCTGACTGCGTCAAGGGCGCTCGGCCGGCCCGAAGACTAGTTCCCACAGTTCGACCCAAAATGGCCTGGATTCGGGCGTGGGGGTCGGTGCAGGCTGCGCGTCAACGGTTGCTTCCTCCCCTGGGCTTCCGAGTGGCACGACGGCCACTTCGCCCGGTTTGGCCATCTTTGCCTCTTTCCGTGCCCAGTACTCCACGTACTCGTCAGATTTGACGTACTCCAACAGCGCACTCAGGTCGTCGTGGCGGGCCTGCTCGGCTACAATTGCCTGTTCCAGCCGCAGTTCTTCCGCTCGCATCTGCCGCGTGAGTGCCAGTTGCTGGCTGAACCCCCACACAAGACCGCCCACTATTGCGAGGGCTATGACGATAACGACGCCAGCGGTGAGTTGGTTGCGATTAGGCTGGGGGAGCACTGTACGGTACCTCCTATGCAAAGGCATCGGTGGAACGCGACGAGACTGTTCTTATGATACCTCGATTCTCTTCTAACGTCAAGTCCGACTCGTTCCTATAGAATTACCCTACAACGATTGCGTTGCCCACGAGAATCTGTGGCACAAGATGCCATCTTGTCCTGCGTTGGTTGCGGCTGAAGGCCGCGCTATGCCGGGATGCAAGAACCCCGAGGCAGACACTTAGCCTCGGGGTAGTGGGGGGAGGTGCCGAAGGTGGGAGTTGAACCCACATGGGCATAAAGCCCACTGCGCCCTGAACGCAGCGCGTCTGCCTGTTCCGCCACTTCGGCCCGGCTCACTCCTCGTCGGAGTGGGTACCATTTTACATTAAATGACCATATTGTCAAGGGCGACCAGCCTCCGACTCGCTTACGAGGACACGGTGAGGGACGATCCACCACTTGGAGATGGCGCGGAAGCGGTCGGATGGGTGCATCAAGGGGCCAACTTGTACGTCGTGAATGCGCTCGTCTACGCCGTAGGTGTAAACTGGTACGTAGAGTAGCAATGCGGGTACTTCCTGGGCGAAGATTTCCTGGAATTCGCGGTATAATTCCTGGCGCCTTTCGCGGTTGACAATGACCCGCGCCTGCTCTATGGTCTCGCTGAAGTGGCGATGAGCGAACCCGGCGTAGTTCTGCCCGCTCTCTATCTGTGTTTCGTGCCAGAAGGGGTAGGGGTCGGGATCGCCAGACAGGGCCAGGTGAACGAGGACTGCTTCAAAGTTGCGGTTCTCCAATGCCTCGCGCACTTTCAGAGGCGAAGCGGTCTCGACCGTGACTGTGACCCCGATGGTTGCCCACTGCTCGGCGAGCATCTGTGCTACCCCTGTTCGTTCTGGCTCACTCGATGTGAGCAGCGTGAACGCCAACCGGTGCCCGTCCTTGCTCCGTAAGCCACCGTCTGCTGTACGTTGGACCCACCCGGCATTGTTCAGTAGCCCGTTGGCCCTGCCCGGGTCGTATTCGTAGTGAAGGATATCATCATTGTACGCCCAGGTGCCGGGGATCACGGGGCTGTGGGCGACCAATGCCTGCCCTGCCAGGACTTCGTCGATGATCTGCTGCCGGTCGAGCGCATACAGCAGTGCCTGCCGCACTTCCTGTTCCTGGAAGAAGGGTAAATCATCGGGTCGTCCCAGGTTGAGAAACACAAGGCCATATTCGGCGGTCTGTGCGGAGAAGAGATTAAGGCTGGGGAAGGCATAGGCGCACGGTAGATCGGCTGTCGTTATTTTGGCAACCCCATCCACTTCTCCCGCTTCGTAGGCGTTGAAAGTTGTCTGGTTGCTGGGGTAGAAGCGAAATTGAATGCGATCCAGATAGGGCTGGGCTCCATAGTAGCGCGAGAACTGTTTTAGTACGATGGCGGTGATTGCCCCGGTCTCGACCTCAATCTCCTCCAGTTGGAAAGGACCGCTTCCGACGGGGCTGAGGTTAAATTCTACAGCCGGCAGGTCGGCAGCCATGATGCCGGTCATCAGGTGGGCGGGCAGAATACTGACCGTAGTGTAATCGAGGAACGGGGCGTACGACTCGGCCAGCGTGAAGCGCACGATGCGCTGGTCTACTTTTTCGACCGTGACTGTCTGCCAGAGGGCGGAGCCCAGATCAGGCGGGCCGGGGAAATTGGGATCCTGTAGCAGGTCGATGGTGAAGATTACATCGTCAGCGGTGAGGGGGGTGCCATCATGCCAATAGACGTTGGAGCGAAGGTAGAAAGTGTAGGTCAGGCCATCGAGGGTGATTTCCCATCCACGGGCCAGGTCTGGTTCCACCTCTCCGCGCTCGTTCAGGCGTGTCAGTCCGCTGAATAGCAGGGCACAGATGTCGCGGTCAACCTCGTTGTACCCGCTCAACAAGGGATTCAGGTAGTGCGGGAACCCGGCGATGCCTTCGACATAGGTTCCTCCCCGGCCGGGGCGAAGCACGGTGGTATAGTTGATGGCCAGGTAGGTCAACAAGATGCCTACCAGCACGGCACCGAGAATGATGAGGAGAATTTGCCAGTGGATGTGACGGGGCACGTTCTGTAGGCTCCCTCACATCTGCGATCCTTCGACGAGTCGTCGAGGGGTCACAGAATTAGCCGGTGACTATTACGTTGAGGATGGTGATGATGAAAAACGCTATGGCGAGGCCGACCGTGATGTTGAAGAGTGTGCGTTCTACGCCTCGCCGCGTTTTGTATACAGCGGTTTCTGTACCGCCAAACATCCCTCCCAGGCCACTGCTTCTGATCTGAAAGAGGATAACGACAGTCAATGTGATACTGATGATAATCTGGGCGATGCTGAAGTAGACTTCCATTATGATATTCCTCCAGGTTGGGACAGATTATAGCATGCTACGGGCTTCTCAGCAAGGTCACGCTGGCTGGCAGGAAGAAGATCGGCTTTATTATCCCTCTCCTTGGATGGTGGGGGTGAACAGGCCGGGTGGGGCACTGGGTGGCACGAGGACCCGCAGCGCAAGTGGCACGACTTTCACCCTGACCGGCGTGGTACCGATGGGGTCACCATCTGCCTGCACAGGAGTCGCCCACTCGGTCCACACCTCGATGTGGCGTGCCTGCCGGCGCACGATCTGGGGGTCCTGCAGGTGGCGCCGACTGACGATTTTCAGCAGATGGCGCACGGCGTACTGGAATCCCAACCCCTTGAAGACGAAGACGTCGAGCAGCCCGTCATCCATTCTTGCCTCACGGGCGATGTTAAGCACGCCAGCGTATTGCTGGATGTTGCTCACCAGAACCAGCAGAGTACGGCCCCGCACAACGTTACCATCAATGGAGACCCGTGTCCGCACGCCCTGAAAGTCGCGCGCCACCAGTACGGCGGCGATAGCGTAGGGCAGTGCACCCAGACGCTTGGTGTGTCGGTGGCGCGGTTCCATTTCGGTGGTCACCTGGGCGTCCAGTCCGATGCCAGCCCAGCACAGAAAATAGTGACTGTTCACCTGGCCGACGTCAACCTGGTGGAGGGTTCCCTCAGCCAATCTGGCTGCTGCCTCGCGCAGGCGCAAAGGATTGGTCAGCGTGTAGGTGGAGATGCCCAGTTGCTTGGCCCACATGTTGCCTGTACCGACTGGCAATACGCCCAGCGCTGTCTGCGTGCCCACCAGTCCGTTGACTGCTTCGTTGATCGTGCCGTCTCCCCCGGCCACTATCACCATGTCGCAGCCAGCCTGAGCCGCCGCGCTGGCCAGGGCAATCGCATCTCCCGGTTTCTCGGTCATTTGCAACTCGACTGACCATCCACGCCGTCTGAGGTCAGAGCGCACGTGCTTCAGGGCATACCGGACGTCGCGGGGGCCGGCGGTGGGGTTGTAGATCAGATGGACCTTCATGCTGTCGGGATTATAGCATGTCTTGGCCCTTTGACAATTTCTTGCCGACGGTGCTGATTTGGAGTACAATATCACTGGTATAACTGGATCGGGCTGTGAGGTAAAACGATGGAATCTATGCTGCTCAACAATCGATACCGTCTGCTGGAATTAGTCGGTTCTGGCGGGATGGCTGTTGTGTATAGGGGAGCGGACACGCTGCTCCATCGCCAGGTAGCGGTGAAGGTGCTGCGAGAGGGATTTGCCAGTGATCCGGCGTTTCTGGCTCGCTTCCAGAGAGAGGCCAGGGCCGTGGCTAACCTCGATCATCCTAACGTCGTTACGGTGTATGACGTGGGCCAGGATGGCGACCGTCACTACATAGTGATGGAATATGTGGATGGACAGGATCTGAAGACGCTGGTCCGGCAGAAAGGTCGCTTGAGCATTGATGAAACCCTGAACATCGCGATCCAGGTCTGCGCCGGTGTGGGGCATGCGCACAAGGCGGGCGTCATTCATTGCGACATCAAGCCCCAGAACGTGCTGGTGACCCAAGATGGTCAGGCTAAGGTGACCGATTTCGGTATTGCGCGGGCACTTTCCGAATCGGGCCTCACCGAGTCGGAGACGATATGGGGTAGCCCCCTCTACTTTTCGCCCGAGCAGGCGGCGGGCGAACCGCCGTCCCCAGCATCAGATGTCTACAGCATCGGCATCATGATGTACGAGATGTTGGCTGGGACACCGCCTTTCCAGGCAGAGAGGCCGACGGCGCTGGCGCTGATGCACATACGCGAGGAACCGCCGCCCCTGGCAGCCCGTAATTCTCAAGTCCCGCCTCAACTGGAGTGGATCATTCGCAAGGTGCTGGCCAAAGAGCCCGCGGCGCGCTATCGTACCGCTGACCAGTTGGCCCACATTCTCGAAGAATACCGCAGGCGTGGGGAGCAGGCGACCGGATGGCAACCCGTGGCTCCAGGCCTCGCACCATCCACGTCGCCTCCTCCAGGTTATGCCGCCGAAGTCGAATCTACTCCTGTGTCGGGAGCGGCGCTTGATGGGCTGACCTGGGTGCTGGGAGTGATTGCCTTCATTGCCGTGGTGGGGCTCATCCCGCTGTGGTGGTTGGTCTATCAATCCTACTCCGCCCTGCCGTCTTTGCCGCCTACTCCCATGCCCCAGCCACCGGTTACGTTGACGGCGGAGGTGCAGTTGGTTCCTGTTCCTGGTATGGTAGGGAAGCCGGTAGACGAGGCGCGAGGCAAACTGGAACAGGCGGGGTTCTCCGTGTTGCTGGAGGAGCGAGAAGAGCCGGGCGTCGAGGAGGGGATTGTGCTCGAACAGAGCCCGGCTCCCGATGCGCTGGTGACTGTAGGTGCCGAGGTCTCCATCGTCGTGAGCGTTCCGGGGCGGGAACTGACGATGCCCGGCGTGGCGGGTTACCCGGTGCAGATGGTGCAAGACGGTCTTGAGTCGGATGGTTTGCAAGTCAGTATTGAGGAGGTGTGGAGTACGAAGCCGGGGGGGATGGTGGTAGCGCAGGAGCCTGAGCGCGGAACGACGATCCGCGTTGGTGACACGGTGACGTTGACTGTGAGTGGTGGCGTTGACATCTCTATCCCGCTTGAGGTCAACCTGGCTGATTTGGTTGTGCTGAAGAGTGCCGAGTTGCGGCAGGAGATGTTCAGGTCGGGCGATGTTATCGCGGTCACGTTGCGCTGGCAGGCGTTACGCTCCATTGATCCACATTACGTCGTGTTTGTGCATCTCATCGGTCCTGATGGTCACCTGGTGGCGCAGCAGGACGTGGAGCCGATTACCCCCACTACGGCGTGGACACCGGGTGTGGAGATTGCAGACCCGCACCAGGTCACGATTCCGGCGGATCAGCATGCTGGTCGGTACCAGTTACGCACCGGGATGTATCCCCAGGGACAGTCCGGCTCTCGACTTCCCGTTGTAGACCCGGGCTTCACGACGGTAGAGTCGGGTAGCATACTGATTGTTGAGATTGAGATACAACCTTAGCGGGGACATTTTTCTAGCGTATTTCTAATGCACTCTTGCGTGTTTAATAGGACAACATGGGATAATTGTGGTATAATAATGAAGGTCTGTTCCTGTACGCTCTTCAAGTGGAGAATTCATTGCCGGACAGTTCCCGAACACGAATATCGCGAATTCGTGCCATTTGTGATAGAAATCCGAGCGTTTGACAAAAGTGTCCGGTAGCAAAAAATGGAGGAAAGACGTGGGTTCTAAGTCGAGGGGAAGTCCGTTTATCTATTTGATCATACTCACTGCGGTGGTGTTCCTGGTGTATAGCTTCTATTCCCAGCAGGCGCGGGATGTACCACGGACGCCGTTGACAGAGGTCGCAGCACAGGTACGGGAGGGGATGGTCGCCAGCATTCGGATAGAGGGCGATGATCTGCTGGTGAAACTCAGAGATGGCGACGAGATTGTGTCCCACAAGGAACCTGAGTCCACGGTCGTGGAGCAGTTGCTGGCCCTGGGAGTCACCGAGGAGCAATTGAAGGCCGTCGAGATCGACCCGACACAGCCACCTGACTGGACAACTCTATTGAGCGCTGGTGGTTCGATTCTGCTGGTTGTGGCCATGTTGGTGGGTGGGTACATGATGCTGCGTCAGTTCCAGGGCGCTAACAGCCAGGCGCTTGCTTTTGGCAAGAGTCGCGCCCGGATGTACACCGGCGATCAGCCAACGGTCACGTTCGACGACGTGGCGGGAGTGGATGAGGCCCAGGAGGAACTGCGCGAGATAGTAGAGTTTCTCAAGGAGCCGGAGAAGTTTGTCCAACTGGGGGCGCGTATTCCCAAGGGAGTGCTGTTGATGGGAGTGCCGGGCACGGGCAAGACGCTTCTGGCCAAAGCGGTCAGCGGTGAGGCAGAAGTGCCTTTCTTCTCCATCTCTGGCTCAGAGTTTGTGGAGATGTTCGTCGGTGTGGGGGCCTCCCGGGTGCGCGACCTGTTTGAACAGGCGAAACGACACAGCCCTTGCATCATCTTTCTGGACGAGATAGACGCTGTTGGGCGTCACAGAGGCGCGGGGCTGGGCGGTTCCCACGATGAGCGAGAGCAGACGCTGAATCAGATTCTGGTCGAGATGGATGGCTTCGACACCGACACGAACGTGATCGTGATGGCGGCGACGAATCGTCCTGACATCTTGGATCCCGCGTTACTGCGGCCTGGCCGTTTTGACCGGCGGGTGGTGCTTGACCGACCGGACATCAAGGGGCGTGAGGCGATCTTGAAGGTGCATGCGCGCGGTAAACCTCTGGGCGAGGATGTGGACTTGGGAACGTTGGCCAGGTCCACCCCAGGCTTCGTAGGGGCAGACATTGAGAACATGATCAACGAAGCGGCGATCCTGGCCGCCCGCCGCGGCAAGAAAGTCGTTGAGATGGCCGAGTGCGAGGAGGCGGTTGAGCGCGTGATCGCTGGGCCAGAGCGTAAGAGTCGCCTCATATCCAGCGAGGAGAAACGTATCACAGCCTACCACGAGACCGGGCACGCAGTTGTGGCTCACGTGTTGCCCAAGTGTGACCCGGTGCACAAGGTCTCCATTGTAGCGCGAGGGATGACCTTCGGGTACACCATGGCGCTGCCGGAGGAGGATCGGCATCTCTTGAGCAAGGCCAAGTTCGAGGATGACCTGGCGTTCGCGTTGGGTGGGCGGGCAGCCGAGGAGTTGGTCTTCGGAGATGTGACGACAGGTGCGGCCAATGACCTGGAGCGAGTGACGGAACTGTCCCGCGCTATGGTGATGCGCTACGGGATGAGCGATAAGTTAGGGCCGATGACCTTTGGTCAGAAAGAGGAACTGGTCTTCCTGGGCAAGGAGATCGGTGAGCAGAGGGATTACAGCGAAGCGGTTGCACAGAAGATTGATGCGGAGGTGAGCAAGATTGTCCACGAGGCTTATGGGCGGGCCAGGGACGTTTTGTCTCGCCATCGGGAGCAGTTGGATCGGATTGCGCAGCGGCTGATAGATGTCGAGACGTTGGATGCTGAGGAGTTCACTGCTTTGTTCGAAGGTATCTCTGAGGAAGAGCCGGAGGCCCCGGAGGTCCCAGAGAGCCCGCCCACTGTGTCTGGCGTCAAACGACCAGTCGTCCGGCCAGTTCCCGAGCGACGTAAGCCCACTCTGGACATGCCCCCTGCGCCGGCCCTGGTGTGAGGGGTGATATGGTAGAGGCGGAGGTTGCCGAATACAGAAAGCACTGGGACGTGCGTCAGTTCGTCACCTTCCTGAAGGCGATGGCGGAAGAGGATTGACAGGACCGACGGGGACTGTGTCACGACCAAAGGCGGAGCCAAAAGGCTCCGCCTTTTTGTTATACGCAGGGGGAGGTAAGCGTCACTGCTGTTGCTCAGCCAGTTTCTTCTTTTCCTCCTCGAGTAGCACGCGCCGCAGGACTTTGCCCACCATTGTCATAGGCAGTTCGTCGCGGAAATCAACGAACTTGGGCACCTTGTAGCGCGCCAGGTTCTCGCGACAGAACTCGATCATCTCCTCTTCGGTGGCCGTCTGGCCCTCCTTGAGGACGACAAAGGCTTTCACCCGCTCACCTCTCCCTGGGACCGGGATACCTACCGCGGCGCACTCTCTGACCTTGGGGTGCTCATACAGCACCTCCTCGATCTCGCGCGGGTAAATGTTGTACCCACCTGCGCCCAGGATCATATCCTTCTTGCGGTCCACGATCTGGAAGTAGCCGTCCTCGTCCATGCGGGCGATGTCGCCAGTGTGGAGCCAGCCTTCGCGCAGTACGTTGGCTGTCTCCGTGGGCATCTGCCAATAGCCCTTCATCACCTGTGGCCCACGCACAGCCAATTCGCCGACCTCGCCTGGCGGCAGGTCCCGTGTCCCGGTTTCGGTGTCCACAATCTTGGCCTCGGTGCTGGGGAAGGGCAGCCCGATGGTTCCAATGCGGTTCTCACCGTAGATGGGATTGGCGTGGGTGACCGGCGTGGCCTCGCTGAGGCCATACCCCTCCACCAGCCGCCCGCCGGTGATTTCCTGGAACTTTTGCTGCACCTCGACCGGCAGAGGCGCGGCTCCACTGATGCAGGCTTTGATGGAACTGATGTCGTATTGGCTGATGTCGGGGTGGTTGACGAGGGAGACGTACAGGGCCGGCACGCCGGGATAGAGGGTGGGAGCGTGTTTGTTGACGGACTTCAGGATGTGGATCAGCACGCGGGGGTTGGCAATCAGCAGGAGTGCCTCAGCGGCCAGAATCCCCAGGTTCATGCACGTGGTCATAGCGTAACTGTGGTACAGGGGCAGTGAGGTCAGAACTGTCTCCTGGCCCTCGACCAGGCGGGGGAACCAGGCCCGAGTCTGGACAGCGTTGGCCTGAATGTTCCGGTGGGTCAACTGAGCCCCTTTGGAGACACCGGTGGTGCCGCCGGTGTACATTAGCACGGCAGCGTCCTCCATGCCAACCTCCACCGGAGTAGGCCTGGCTGGTGCACTGGCAAGAATGTCCTGGAACCAATAGGTGTTGGCGTCGCCGGAGATGTCCTGGTAGTGCCCCTCTTTCTTCTCTGTGGCGACAGTGAACAGGAACTTGAGCAGGCTGGGGAAATACTCCTTGATGTTGGTGACGATGACCTGCTTGAGGGAGGTTTTGGCGCGTATCTGCTTGGTGATGGGGTACATCAGGCTGAGGGTGATGATCGTCTCAGCGCCGGAGTCGTTCAACTGGTGCGCCATCTCGCGGGCCACGTACTGGGGATTGCACGGGACGACGATGCCGCCGATCATCAGCGTGGCGTAGTAGGCGATGGGGAATTGAGGGCAATTGGGGAGGTGGATGGCCACCCGGTCTCCTTTCTTGACCCCCAACTGTTGCAACGCGGCGGCGAAGCGGTACGTCAGGTCAAGCAACCTTCGGTAATCCATCTTGGCGTCCATGAGCGCGTTGCCTAGAGGCTCGACCACGTTGCCGAAAATCGTTGCTGTGTTGTTGGGATACTTTTCGGCAGTACTGATGAGGTTTTGAGTGACCGGGTGATCCGGTATCTCCACCTCGGGCGGGACTCCTTCTTCGTAGTGAGACAGCCAGGGCTTTTCCATCGTTATGCCTCCTTTTGTTTATGAGCAGGTGGGGCATCTCCTTGATAGGGAGTGACAGGAGCAGGGCCCCAAGACCAGGGACAATTTTCCTGAACATAGTATAGTGGAATCGGGAGTGTTGTCAAGAACCTGGTAGTCGATTACTCCAGGCTGTTGCATGAGTTCACCCTCACACAGGTGCGTCTTATCTGTGTGAATCTGTGAGTTTGTGCTAGGATAGCAATGTCGGCAGGTGTCACGCCCAGTGGGAGAGATGACGACTATGCAAACCATCACTCTCGAACTTCCTGAGCCACTCCATCGCTTCGCTCGTCAGGTAGCCGAAGCAACCAACAAGCCGCTGGAAACTGTGCTGCAGGACAGTATTGCCCATTTGTCATTGTGGGTGACGATACATCTGCGGCTGTCCGCTGGAACCGAGCATCCAGCGCCCACGTCTCTCCAGGCACGAGCAGCAATTCCCGTTATGGGGTTCGTAGTAACGACTTTAGTCGTTTGGGCCGCGCAACCAGCGACTAAAGTCGCCACTACTATGCCATATCACGTGGCAACGATGCTAAAACGGGAATT
>Ga0075114_10000469_pt1 | contig 24713 bp, 23 predicted proteins | sample AntAceMetag02UKM_FD_69784 | JGI IMG/M metagenome (GOLD analysis project Ga0075114, IMG submission 69784) | Saline lake microbial communities from Ace Lake, Antarctica - Antarctic Ace Lake Metagenome 02UKM | ecosystem: Environmental > Aquatic > Non-marine Saline and Alkaline > Saline | place... | reverse complement strand
GTAGCTAACTCTTTTTCCTTTTGGGCTAGACCACTTCTTGCTTCCTGCAAACCTTTTAAGTCACCCTCTACTTTTCTAGACTCTTCACTGACTAACCCTAGATTATCTCTATTCTCTATTAATAAAGTATCTAGCTTAGCCCGATCTAAAAGCAATCTCTTCTTTCTATTAACTAAAGAAGCTAATTTAGTTTGAATCTCAATAAGAGTATTTTGGAATTGGACTCTTTTGCTCTCTAAATCCAAAACTCTTGTCTTCTCCTGATTAACTTCTCTCTTGGCAGTCTCTACTTCTCCCTTGGAGCTTTCTTTTTCCAAAACCATCCTCTCAACTTCTTTCTCTACTTCTCCTAAATTTGTCTTAATCGTTTCCATCCTCACTGCTTCTTCCTGACTTCTATTCTCTTGCAATTTCAGCCTTTGATTGAGATTGGTACGAGTCATCTGTAAATTTGCACTTCGTTGCTCTAACTCCTTTATTCTCTGATGATCAATGTTTATATGACTAGTTGAACTTTCTATTCTCGCATTCGAAGAAACTATATCAGTTGCAGCCTCCTCTAACTTGCCTCTTAAAAGTCTCAGCTGATGGTTTAACTCTTCCCAACGATTACTAACCTCCTGCAGTTGTCCTTCTTTGCCCTTTTCTTTTTCTTCAAAAAGACTTAACTCTTGATTAAGTTTACTGATTTTTTCTTCTAACTCTGAAAATTGAACAGCAGCAATTTTTTTCTCGATCTCAACGAGGCTCTCCTGAACTTGTCTATACCTCTTTGCTTTAGCTACTTGTCTATCAAGATAACGAATCTGTCTTCGTACCTCAAATAGTATATCGTCTAAACGAAGTAAATTCTCTTCGGCCTCATCTAACCGACGCAAGGTCTCTCTCTTTCTCTCTTTATACTTTACTATTCCACTAGCCTCATCAAATATTAAACGCTTATCTTCAGGCTTATAGCTTAGAAAAATTTCAATCTTTCCCTGCTCAACAAAAGAATAAGTAGCTTCTCCAATGCCTGTTCCCATAAACAACTCTTGGACATCTTTTAGCCTAACTATATTTTTATTTATAAAATATTGACTCTCACCAGAACGGTAAAGGCGACGAGCAACTAACACTTCTTTGTAATCTATAGGTAAATACTTATCCTCATTACAAAAAGTTAAGCCAACTTCCGCATAATTTAGAGGGTCATGACGTTCAGTACCATTAAAGATAATATCCTCCATCTTAGCGCCGCGCAAAGACTTAGGACTCTGTTCCCCTAAAGCCCACTTAATGGCATCAAAAACATTACTCTTACCACAACCATTAGGACCGACTACTGCAGTTATTCCTGATTCAAACTTAAGGGAAGTTTTTTCGGGGAAGGATTTGAAACCAAAAATTTCTAGTTCTTTTAAATACATAATTGAAATTGATTACACAGATTTAGCAATATAACTGTCGCTCTTTTAGTTTCTTAATTAAAAGAGGAATAATTTTAAAAAGATCACCAATAATACTATAATCTGCAACTTTGAATATCGGAGCCTCTGGATCCTTATTAATAGCGATAATGGTCTTAGCTGATTGCATGCCAACTAAGTGCTGGATTTGGCCGGATATGCCACAAGCAATATATATCTTTGGGCAAACAGTTCGTCCAGTCTGTCCGACTTGATGAGAATAAGGAATCCAACCGGCATCTACACTAGCGCGTGAAGAACCTACAGCAGCACCTAAACACTCTGCGAACTCTTCTATCATGGCAAAGTTCTTTCCTTGGCCTAAGCCTCGACCACCGGAAACAATAATATCAGCCTCGGCTAAATTAACAGTAGAAATAGCCTCCTTTATAAAATCTAAAAATTTTATCCGCTTATCCTGTAAATTCTCGTCAAAACTCTCCTGAATTATCTCACCCTTTCTTGAGCTATCAACCTCAGCCTCAGCCATTACTTTATGCCGAACTGTAGCCATCTGAGGTCTATAATTTGGAGATATAATTTGAGCCATAATATTACCGCCAAAAGCCGGACGAGTCTGAACTAGGATCTTCTTATCCTTATCAATATCTAAACCGGTACAATCAGCAGTTAGGCCAGCATAAATATTTACAGCTATTCTTGAAACCAAACTTCTTCCAGTAGTAGTAGCTCCAGCTAAGAAAATCTCAGGTTTATGTTTTCCAATTAACCCTGATATAGCTTTGCTATAGTTCTCGGCGATGTGGTGCTTTAGCGCCGGTGAATCAACGACATATACCTTATCAGCTCCCCGCTGGATCAACTCTTCAGCTTTAGCTGATATATTCAAACCAAGGAGCACTGCCCCAACATAAGTATCAAGGTCTTTGGCTAACTCTCTTGCCTTTGCCAGAAGTTCAAATACTACTGAAGCAATAACGCCATCTCTTTGCTCAGCAAATACCCAAACACCTTTATAACTTGAAATATCGTCCTGAACTACGACTTTACGTTCAATCTTTATAGCTCCAAAGGTACAACTCTCTATACAAGCGCCACAGAGGTTACACTTATCCAAATCAATTACCGCCTTCATATCCTTTAACTCTATAGCTGCTACAGGACAAGTCTTAAGACAAAGGCCACAACCAACACACTTATCTAAAATTATTTTTATACCGCTCATATTATATCTTTAATCTCTTCAAATAATTTATCGACTACTTCTTGAGGCTCTCCCTGGAAAGTTTTTCCGCCTTCTTTATGAAGCGGTGTAAATATCTTAACTACTTGGGTAGGCGAACCATTAAGACCAATTTGATTTTCAGATAAGCCTAAATCCTTATTACCCCAAAGAGTAATCTCAGCTTTCTTTGAGCTCATCTTCCCCCTTAACGAAGGCAATCTTGGTTCATTTATTTCTTTTACTACTGTAATTAATGCTGGCAATTGAAGCTCTATTAACTCATAGCCTTCTTCAAGTAATCTCTCTACTACTATAACTTTAGGAGCAGTATCAAGATGCACTGAGTCTACCCTGCGCACATAAGTGGCTTGAGGCAAGTTAAGATGGGTAGCTATGCCTGGCCCAACTTGAGCAGTATCTCCGTCTGAGGCTTGTTTGCCACAAATAACCAAATCACACTCGTCGATTTTTTCAATAGCCTTAGCTAAAATTAAACTTGTAGCCCATGTATCTGAACCAGCAAAAGCTCGATCAGAAAGGTGAATCGCTAAATCTATACCTAAAGAAAGGGCTTCTCTTAAAGCACCATCAGCTTGAGGTGGCCCCATAGTAATAACTGTTGTATGGCCACCGAAGCGTTCTTTTAACCTTACTGCTTCCTCAATAGCATACATGTCAAAAGGGTTAATTATAGATTCAACCCCTTCTCTTATTAAGGTATTAGTCTCAGGGTTAATCTTTACGTCTGTGGTATCGGGAACTTGTTTTATACAGACTACTATCTTCATTATTTCTGCTTGTTTTTACTTAACTCTTGGTAATATTAATAAATATAGGACGATACTCTAAAATACTATATATCTGATAATTGTCAATACTATTCAGCAAAATTAGCAACGGTAAACATTTTTAAAACTTGCTTATATTTCTCTTGAGTCTTAGATACCACCTCATTAGGCAAGGTAGGAGCAGGAGAGGTTTTATCCCAACCAGACGACTCTAAGTAATCACGAACAAATTGTTTATCAAAACTGGCCTGCGGCCTTCCCGGTTCATAGTCATCCTTGGGCCAGAAACGTGATGAATCTGGGGTTAAAACTTCATCAACTAAGATGAATCTATCGTTATAGATACCGAATTCAAACTTAGTATCAGCAATGATTACACCCTTACTGGCAGCATATTCAGCAGCCTTATTATAAATAGCGATACTAGTATCTCTTATCCTATTAGCTAAATCCTCTCCGATTGAATTCTTCATATAATCAAAGTTTACGTTTTCATCATGTCCGGTCTCAGCTTTAGTAGCCGGAGTAAAAATAGGCTCATCTAACTTGCTTGACTCTTTTAGGCCCTCAGGCAATTCTATTCCACAAACACTTTGTTTAGTTTTGTATTCTTTCCACCCTGAACCAGAAAGATAGCCTCTAACTACACACTCAAAAGGTATGACCTCACATTTTTTTGTAATCATAAAGCGTCCTTTTAGTTTATCTTTATCCCCAACTGCCTCAGGTAAATCCTCTAAACTTGTTGAAGACAGATGGTTTTCTACAGTATCTTTTAAAAATGAAAACCAAAATAAAGAAATTTGAGTCAGAATTTTTCCTTTATCAGGAATTGGTGTAGCTAAAATAAAATCAAAACAAGATATTCTGTCAGTAGCAACTATTAGCAGTTGCTCTCCCAAATCATAGACATTCCTTACTTTTCCTTGTTTAAATAGCTTTAAGCTTTTTAATTCCAAATCATTACTCATAACTACGCCTCAATAGATAGCTCCGCCTACGCCAAGGCTTCAACGGACAAGTTCTTAGGATTGATATACTCTCCATTTTTCTTTTGAGCTTCTTTCAACCGATTATTTTGCGCATCTAATTCAACAAAAAGCTCAGAAGGAATTCCTTCTAATTTTTTATAAATATTTTTAATTCTCTCTATCTTTGCCAAATTCTCTGATATCCTAACAGTAAACTGCTCAACATACTCGGCCTGGCTATAGTCTTTATCTAAAATTTCTTTGAATAATTTCTTTAAATCTTGATACTCAGGTATTAACCCGGTTGGAGACAATAAAGCTTTTACCGAGTTTTCAGATCGTAATCTCATCCACTTAAGCCAAACCCGTTTATCCCATATTCCGTTCAAAAATCCTTTATTTTTGCCTCTCAAAAAATAGTTGGCTGAGAATATTAGCGGAGGACTAATCAGCTTATTAGCAAACCCTAGATTTGCCTTTATGTATTTACCCAAAGAAATAGATAAGAAATCCATATTCGCCATAGGATTAAAAACTCTTACTCCTTCCTTACCTAAAGTAGCTGCTGTTGTCTCTGACTCTAAACTTGCAGCTTTAGTAATAATTCCCTGCTGCCAGGATAAAGCTTGCTCTACCGGAACAGAAGTATCCGAATCTCTTCCACCATAAATTAACCCCCTAATCTCTACTCCTTGAGGATTATCTAAATTCTCATCTACATTCTTTAAATCTTTTAATCTTATAGTATAACGAGCATTCTTGTGAGATAGCGGTATCTCTTCTCCTTCATCATCAGTCTTTCCCGGCTCCCAATCTCCGGCATAATTAACTCCTTGATGAGGAATTTCTTTACTCTTACCAATCCAAAAAACCCCTTTATCTTTATCAATCAAAATATTAGAAAAAATGACCTCGCCTTCTTTAATCAAAGATTCAAATAGCACTGGATCATAATTAGGATTTACATCTTTTATAATACCAAAAATTCCTCTCTCTACATTTACAGCATAAGTTTTACCGGCTTTGACTCGTAAATAAGCTATGTCATCTCCAATAATCGATTCACCCTGAAGCATAGCTGTAGAAGTCTTGCCACACATGCTAGGATAAGCCCCACAAAAATAAGCTTTTTCACCACCTTGATCTGAAACATTCATTACAAACATATGCTCAGCAAGCCAACCTTCTTGGTAAGCCTTGTTTATAGCTAATCTTAAAGAAAGTTTCTTTAATCCTACGGTATTGCCGGCATATTGAGTATTTACACTGTAGACTAAATTATTCTCTAAATCAATATAAACTCTTCGCTTATCTATACTCTTGCTTACATTATTCTCTAATTTTCCAGCGGAATGCACAAAGGAGAAAAATTCTCCTTGACCCTTATTTTTTTTCAACTGTTCGTAGCCTGGCCGATAAAGAATATCTTCAGAATGCGCTACGTAGGAAGAATCAGTAATCTGTACAGCTAAAATAGAGAAATCAGAATCAACCGGACCAAGGCAAAAAAAACAAACAAACATCTCTTTGCCCTTCATGATATCTTTTAATATATCTCTTACTTCACTAATTCCTTCATTGCGATCAAGACTATTTAGATAGTCTTGGCCTTCTAGGTTCTTAGAAACAAGATACTTAGTATTCTTTTTATCTCGAGCTTGATCAAGGGGACTATCAAAGTGAGCTGTATGACCTTTGATTTTTAGACTCCTCTCTTCACCTAAAATTTTAGCCTTTTCTCTTACATAATTTGAATCCTCAAATGCATCTGTGCGAACAAAGACCGACCCAGGATTACAAAGTTTTACATACTCTCCAATGAAATCAATAACCTTAGAATTCTCTAAGGCAATAAGCTTATCGAAATTTTCCTTACTTAATTTTTTCTTTAAAAAATTTAAATAATCTTTAGGCATCCCCACTACTCTCCCTATTACTCAATACTTTTTTATAAACCCTCAGGGTTTCTTCAGTTACTTTTTCTTTTGTATATTGGGACTCAACCATTTGCCTTCCGGTATAGCCAAACCTTTCCCTAAGCTTTACATCTTCTAATAATTGACATACCCTTGCTGCCATAGCCTCAAAATCCCTTACCGGCACAACAAAGCCATTAATACCATGCTTAATGATCTCGGGCATTCCTCCCATGTTAGTAACAATCATCGGCTTTGCCATGGCCATAGCTTCAAGCATAGTTAACCCAAATGGCTCCGGCGCAGAAGAAGGGTAAAGACAGATCTCGCTTACCTCATACAATTCTTTTACCTCATCTAGGGTATACATGTCTATCAGAACATTATCTTCCATACCAAAGTGTTTTATTAAATCTACCAAATAAGCAATGTCTTTCTGTTGACTGCCTGCCCAATCAATAATATTTTTTGAACCGGCTAAAACCAACATCACATTAGGATCCTTCTGTCTTACTATGTTCATAGCTTTAATACTGAAATCGCAACCCTTAGCTAAGCCAATCCGAGCCGGATGAAATATTACTTTCTTACCCTTAAGTTGTGGGTACTTAGCTAATATTGTTTTTGTATCTACTCCCGGAATAAATCTATCCTGATCTACCCCGTGGTGGACAACAGTAATCTTCTTATCATCTATACCAATACCGATAATTTCCTTTTTTATAAAGTGGCTTACAGCAATAATCTGAGACCAATTTATCTTATGAGTCAGCTCCAAAAAGAGAATATCATCCCAAACATTATGAGCCGTAAGAACAAAAGGAACTCCTCTTTTCTTGCTCAAACTCTCTAAGGTCTTAACATGAACTGGGCTAAAATAATGCATATTGTGAACGTGAACAATATCAGGGTGGCTATCATTTAAGAAAGAAGAAAAAGTTTCTGTAATCTCCTCTTCTAAACCACTTAAACCCCGTTTGTAGAGCCAGTTTAAATCCATAATCGGAGTTCGGTAAACCTCAGCCCCCTCATACTTAAATCTTCCGCTTAAACCCTCTACTGAACCGGTAAGCAAACTAACCTTATGCCCTAATTTTACCAATTGAGGTAAAAGTATAGTAAGATGAGTTTCTACTCCACCGATTATCGGAGGAAACCCCCAGTGAAAATGAGCAATACTTAAATTATCTTTTTTCATTAATAATACGCCTCCTTTACTATTCCATGAATATCTCTTTTAAAGGTATAGGTTTTATTGGTTTTAAGAATTCTTAACTTCTCAAAAATACCTACTTTTATATTTTTGTGTTTAGAACAAGATATTTTTATCTCTATAATATCGTTAGTTAATTGTAACTTGACTAAACTATCCCTCCAACTTACAGAAAATTTAAGTTTACGCCAAGAACGAGGCATACTAGGATTTATGAATAGCTCGCTCCTTCTAATCGCAACTCCTCCAAAACCAAAAACTAAAGTCTGCCAAGTTCCTCCTAAAGATGCAGCATGAATCCCCTCAGAAGTGTTTCCGTAAAGATTACTTATGTCTGTACGCATAGCAACATTAAAAAAATTGTAAGCGCGCTGTAAGTCTCCAACTTCAGAAGCAATAAAGGCATGCATCGGAGCGCTTAGGGAGGACTTATGCACTGTTTTAGAAATATAATAATCATAATTAGCCAGCTTTGTCTTTATACTGAATATGTCATTGAGCAGATAAATAAGCATTAAAACATCCGCTTGTTTTATTATCTGAGTTTTACCTAAATCTTTTGCTTTTATCCTTGAAGGTATAAGGGGTATACCATTTTCATCGGTTCTGCTTAGAGTAACTTTCTTTAATTTAAAAAAACCATCGAATTGTTCAATAATGCTTTTCTTGTTAATCCGAGTAACTATTCGAGAGGCTATTCGTTTCCAAGATTTTATTTCCTTTTCTTTTAAATCTAACTTCTTAATTATCTTATTGTAAACTTTAGTTTTTTTCTTTAATCTTTCTAGCATTTTAACTACAACAAATAAATTCCATTTAGCCATCATGTTGGTAAAAGCATTATTATCTACGGCAACGTGAAACTCGTCAGGACCAATAACATGTTTAATTTCATACTTATCTTTCTTTTTGTTGTATTGAACTCGCGAGGCCCAAAACCTTGATATCTCTATAAGCATCTCATAACCAGCATCTTGCATAAACTTATCATCACCAGTAGCTATATAATATTTATTAATAGCGTAAGCAACATCAGCAGTTAAGTGATGTTCCATCTTATGGGTGTGTATTTTGATAATTGTCCGATCAATATCTGTGGCCCAAGTTGGAGTCTCTTCCTCTCCAGTACCTGCTGACTCCCAAGCAAACTGCGCGCCTTTATAACCATTTCTCTTAGCAATTTTTTTTGATTCTTCTAATCTTCGGTAACGATAAAGAAGCATATTCTTTGCTACTTTAGGAAAGGTAAAAAGATAAAATGGTAGGAGAAAAATTTCTGCATCCCAAAAAATATGTCCACGATATCCCTCGCCGCTTAAAGTTCTTGCCCCAATGCTTGAAAACCCATTGTCATAATGAAGACAGCTAAGCATATGATAAATATTGAAACGCATATTCTGCTGAATATTAGCTGTACCTTCAATAACAACATCAGCCTTCTTCCATAGTTTACCCCAAACATCAATATGGTCTTTAAGAAGAGTTGAGAAATCCTTCTTAAAAGCTTTATAAAATATATTAAAAGCGTCTCTTTTTTGTGCTATATGATTATCTTTTTGAGGATAATGCTTAATACAAAACACCTTAGTAAATACTACTGTCTGGTTCTTCTTAAGTTTAAGAGTGAATACATTATCTTTAGATAATACTTTTTTATTGTTAATATGATAGTAAAATCCTGCCCAATATATAACTGTATATTTTTTCTCAAAGGTTTCTTTAACAAGATAACCTGCTCCTTTATATTGCCCTAACTCTTTAAGCCGAAAATGTTTTTTCCGACCCTCGGTTAAAATACCAGCATTAGAAGCAGATGTGTCTATACCAGTATTTACATCTAATGCACACGCAGCATCTAATGGTGTTAAGGCCACTTGCATAACTCCTATGTTTTTATCGTGTCTAGAAATAAATCTTACTGACTGGTAATCATAACACCTATTCTTGCTATCCTTATATACAGTATGCCTGGCCAATACAGCCTTTTTCATGTTGAGAGTTCTCTTATGGTCAATTGTATTCATCGCGATTAAGCCAAGTTTCTCACCACCAACAGCAAATTTAAAATTAATCGGATTAGAAAAATTGACCATCTCAGAAACTTGAGACGCCATCTTATCGTAAATTCCGGCAATATAAGTTCCTGGTACACAATCATAAGGTATTTCCTCATAAATACCTCTAGTGCCTAAATAACCATTGCTCAAGGAAAACTGAGTTTCTCTTATAGCTTGAAGCTCTCTTGCCCACCCGGTTTCTTTTATCAACCAAAGCTCATCATTAATATAGTTAGAATAAATGTCTTTAGGTTTTGCCATTGCGCTCTTCTCCATAAGTGTAATTAATAATCTTGCTTTTGCTTAATGCTAAGTTAGGTACAATTACTATTGCTTTCTCTTGGGATAAAAACTTTGAGCGCCTTACTCCAATCTCTAAAACATCAACTATCTCTCCTGAAGGAATCTTAACTCTATCACCAATTCTAAAAGGACGATCAACCATAATCATAAATCCGGAAATAATATTAGCAATAGTATCTTGAGCCGCTAAAGCTATCGCTAAGGAACTCACTCCTAAAGTAGTGATTAAAGCACTTATATCAATTCCATAAAGAGGCAAGATAACTAAAAGCGCGATAACCCAAACTACAACCTTTAATAGCCTCCTGGCAATAGGGATTAGCTCATCATCAAGATTAGTGGAAGTTTTGGAAGCAATGTTTTCTTTATACCAAGTTGAGACTCCGGCAATAACCCTCTGGATAATAAAACCTACTATAATAATAAGTATGGTCAGAAAATACTTCTTTAAATCTTCTTGTAGTTGGACTGATATATAAGAAACTATTTTTAGTTGATAAAAAGTATAAACACTTAAAAATAACAGGAAGAGAAGTACTGGGAAGAAAATTGTCTTTGCTATCTCCCAACCTATTCTTTTAGAAATCTTAGCCATTTTTTAACCTCTTACTTTTATAATATATCTGATAGAATTGAAACATTATTATAGCATAAAGAAAATTTTTCCAAAAGCGAAAAAATAGCTAAAAAGAAGTTATTTGACGCGCTTTCTTCGGAAAGGAACCTTTAAAACCTTATCTAGGAGAGGATAATAAGACTTACCATTAATTTCTACAGGGATAGTGATCTGACCCTGGACCAGGACTGATACCTGACGTTTAGTAATTATTAAAGAGATCCATATTCCTTTATAGGCAAATCCAAACTTCATACTCCGCCATTTCATCGGCAGCCGAGGCTCAATAATAATTCTGTCTTCAGCGACACGCACTCCGGCAAAACCCCTTATAGCTATGTCAATGGAGCCACCCATAACTCCAACATGAATACCCTCAGGCGTAGTCCCACCTTGAGTATCATAGATATCTGACTCAAGAACATCTATATATCCCTCCCAGGCTCTTTTAGGCTTACCTAAAGCTAAAGCGATAAAACAATGAGTGACTTTACTCATTGTTGAACCATGAGAAGTCCTTCTAACATAATAATTATAATTTTTTCTTAAGGTATCTTTTTCAAGGTTATAACCTAACCTCTTAAAAATAGCTTCTATCTCAAAAGGAGGAAACAAGTAAAATATCATAAGTAAATCAGCCTGCTTCGAAACCTTATAAGCATCAGGCGATTCACCTTCAGCCTTTAAAATCCTATCCAACCTCTGGATATTCTCATACTCACTCTTGTAGCCCTGCCAATCTAATTCTTTTAAATCAAGATAACCTTCAAACTGGCTTATAATGCCTTTATCATTTATTGCCATCTTCATCTTATGAGCAATCCTATCCCAACGTGAAAGTTCTTTCTGTTCTAACTTTATCTTCTTCATAATTCGCCTCTTATTGCCTTCGGGCAAAAGACGGATAACTTCTTGAGCTCTAAGCAGAGTCCAGACAACCATAAAATTAGTATAAGCATTATTTTTTAGTCCTGGCCTTGATGAACCGGGAAGCTTTTCATGAAACTCATCTGGCCCCATAACACCTTTAGTATAGTATCTTTCTTCATTTGAATCATACTTTACTAGACTCCCCCAAAAACGAGCAATTGAAAGAATCAACTCAGCTCCATAGCGGACTAAAAAACCAAAGTCACCGGTTCTTTTCCAATACTGCCAAGCATTGTAACAAATAGCAAAAGAAATGTGCCTCTGACGTTGGCTATGATCAGGACCCCATTCACCTGAAAGAGGATTCAAATGAACTGTCTGAGTCTCTTCTTTGCCTGAGGAACCACTCTGCCAAGGAAACATCGCACCCTTGTAACCTTCTGCCTTAGCATATTCTCTAGCTTTAGGAAGACGTCTGTACCGATAAAGGAGTAGAGCTTTAGTAATATCCGGAAGATGCAAATCGTAGAGATGCATGGCAAAAATCTCATCCCAGAATATGTGTCCACGGTAAGCTTCGCCATGTAAGCCTCTGGCCGGAAGGCCAGCATCAATCTTTGTATTATGCACAGAAGCAATTTGAAGAAGATGAAAAATATGAAAACGTAAGATTCGTTGTGAAAAGGTGTGGCCTTCAATTTTTATGTCAAATTTCTTCCAAAGTTCCTCCCATCTCTTCTGATGAGTCCCAAGCAGTTTTTTAAAACGGAGCGGTTTTGCCAAAGCGGCAATTGAGCTCGAAACTGGATCAACGATACCTTCATCTTTGGAGGTATAAATTGAAACTATTTTTTCAATTCGATAAGAAGATCTTGCTCGGGCAAAAAACTTAAACTCTTGGCCAATCCTCTCTTTCCCTTTCATAAGATACCTAATACCAGGCTTGATCTCTCGCTCCGAAGCAAAAATGCGAGTCTTTGCAGCTTGAGCAACTTCGATCTTTGAACGACTAGTCTTCATTGAAAGAAATATCCCGTTTCTCTCAAAACTACCTAAAGACGAGGCTTTCCAATGTTTAGAGTTAAGCTGACGATATCTCTCTACACCGGCGTTAAGTACAGTACCGTCAAGCATAGTCCTTACAGTAACCCATTCATTATAATTTTCGGGAATAATAATATATTCAAAGGCTCCGAAATGAGGGTTATCCATATGAACAATCCTATTCATCTCAACAAAAGTTTTATGTCCCTTTCGATTTTGAAAACGAATTTTCCTGCTTAATATACCTTTTCGCATGTCAAGTTTCTGTTTAAAGGAGAGTATTCTAGCCGTCGAAGGATAAAACCACTCACTATTACCAATCTTAAAGGTTAAAAATACCCAATTAGGACAATTCACCATATCTTCATTAATGATTGTTCTGCCGGCTATATGAGTTGCTAGGCGATTGTAAAGTCCGGCAATATAGGTTCCCGGATAATGAATCTTAGACGCTACCGATTCTGGAACAGCACCTCGAGTTGCAAAGTAACCATTACCTAATGTACAGAGCGTTTCCCTTAGGGCTTCTTCGGCCGGCTCAAATCTCTCATAGACTATTGTCCAAGGAGATGAGGTTTCAATATTAGTACTCTTAAGTAGTTGCGATGGCTCTTTCAAATAACTCCCTTACATCTTTCGGCGAAGACAATACAAAATCAGCTGCTGAGGCCTTAAGCTTATCCGAAACTAGGATACTCATTCCACGAGTAGAAACTACCCTAAAAGCATCCTCATCGGTCGTATCATCCCCTATATAAACTACGGAAAAATCTTCCCAGTTAATTCCTAAAGCATTCATTACCCACTTTACAGCCTTACCCTTATTCCAATCTATAGCTGGAAGAATCTCAAAAACTTTTTTACCTTCCATTAAACGCAAAAGTTTATTCTCTTGAATTATTTTATCAATTAAAGTTTTTATTCTAGGGAAATCTTTTTTTTGGGCTAAACGATAATGCACAGCTGCACTAAACTTCTTCTCCTCTATTATTACGCCCTCAAGATTAGATAATTCTTTTTTTAACCTTTCGATTACCTTAGAAACTAAAGGAATAGTCTCCTTGGCTTGAGGCTGTACCAGCCTAACTCCAGAACCCTTAATATCAAAGCCGTGACTTCCGGCATAAACTAATCCGGGAATACCAACAAGTTTTTCAACGTCCTCTCTCATTCTCCCGCTTACAATTGCAGTCGTATACTTTTGAGATAATTTCTTTACGCTATCTTGCATTTCTTTAGAAATCTTTGCTAACTCCGGACGTGAAACTATCGGGGTTAGAGTTCCGTCATAGTCTAGAAAGAATACTATTTTCTTCTCATTAAAAAGAAGGGATTTTCCGCTATTCAAATAAGAAGGATTAACTATTGCTTTTGTGCTCTTTTCTTTTCCCTCTAAAGACTCTATTTCACCACTTTCTTTATCCCAATTTTGGAATAAATCTCTCGGCTTTTTATGAAACCACTGCTCAATTAAATCTAAATTAATCTCTGATAAATCAGTAACTACTAGGTCAGCTCCATTCTCAAGTAATTCTTTCTGGTTATTTTCTCTGGCTAAACCAATGACTAAACCAAAACCGCCATTTCGCCCAGCTGCTACCCCCGAAGAGGCATCTTCAACAACTATCGACTCAGCTGGTATAGTTCCAAGATTAAAAGCTGCTGTTACAAATATATCTCCTTCAGGCTTTCCTAAAAGGCCCATCTCAACAGAGACAACACCATCTACCCTTGTTTTAAAAAAATCCTCAATTTTAGCAGTTTCTAAAATCTCTTTACAATTTTTTGACGAAGAAGCTACTCCTATTTTAACTCCTGAAGCCTCTAAGGACTTGATCAACCCAATGGTTGAAAGATAAACTTCAACTCCCTTAGTTTTTAAAACCTGACAAAATTTCGCATTTTTTTTATTTCCTATACCACAAACGGTCTCGGCGTCAGGAGAGTCAGTTGGTTCTCCATAAGGAATATTAATACCTCTTGATTCTAAGAAACTTTTTACTCCTTTATAACGAGGTTTACCATCAACGAAGGGAAGGTAGTCATTCTGGTGGGTAAATTCACGAAAAGGCTCTTTATCTCTCTTCTCTCTTAAGCGTAAGTACTGATCAAAAGCTTCTTTCCAAGCTGCTGCATGAACAAGAGCAGTCTTGGTAATCACGCCATCTAGATCAAAAATTACAGATTTAAAGGAATATTTACTATCCATAAGCTAAAATACCTATTTTAGGTAAATTTCATAATACCACAAATAGCTTTAGATAAAAAGGCTAAATCTGGATAGCGAAATTTTAGAGAAATTTCATCATAATCAGGCCAAGGACAAGATAAAGTGCCCCTCCAGCTCGATAAACACTCAAAGAAAGGTTGGCTGAAAAGGCTATTAGTTTATCAGAAGCCTTAGATTTAAGAAAAATAAAAGCCTTGAATATACCTATGATACCCAAAACTAATAATATCTTAGGTAATAAACCGCTGGCTTTTAAAGAGGCTATAATTAAAGTAATTGAAAGAAATAATGTCAGTAAAAATAAATTCTTTTTTAACTTTTTACTACCTTTTGTCTGTAGCTTTTTGCGTAAAATTTCCGGTTTAACAAGAATCACGATACCCCAAATAACCCAGATAATCCCGATGATCTTAGCTATCATAACCACCTCCTTTTCGCTTATTGTATCCCAATAAAAGAAAGAATATTATTCAAGGCAAAACCTACTAAGGTAGCGGTAAAAAGCATGATTAAGGTTGATTTCAACATATCCTTGATGCCAAGCTCCTTAACTAGAACCATAAATGTTGCCACACAAGGAAAATATATAGCCAGAATCGTTACTCCGGTAATAAGCTGCCTTAAAGATAAATTAAGTGGCCGCAGCATTCCTACAGCGACATCTTTCCGCAAGAATCCCACAACCAACGCCCCTATTGTCTCTTGAGGTAATCCCCAAAGTTTAGTTATTATTGGAGAAAAAATATTGCCTAAAAAATCAATAATTTTTAAAAAATAAAGAATATTAACAATCAAAATACCTAAAAGTACTATCGGGAAAGCTTCCTTTAAAAACCAATTTATTCTCATCCACAGTTTTTTTAAAATACTCTTTAAATGAGGTATCCGATAAGGCGGAATTTCAATTAATATCTCTGGACTCTGTCCTCTTGTAAATATATTCATAATTCTACCCAAAGTTAACCACAAGCAAAAAATGATTGAAAATACCAGCAAAACATACTGGCCACCAAATCTACCGAGAAGATTAATTATCATCGCAGTTTGAGCCATACAAGGAACGGCAATGGCTAATAAAGTCGCAGTAATAAACTTTTCTCTTCTGGCTTCAAACAACCTACTGGCTAAGGCACCCGGTACATTACAACCTAAGCCTAAGATCATCGGTATAATCGCATAACCATGAAGCCCTACTTTATGAAATAATCTATCTCCTAAAATTGCTAAACGCGGCAAATAGCCCCAATCTTCCAATAACCCCAGTATAAGATAAAAACTGAAAATATAAGGTAATACCACGGCTATCGGAATATAGAACCCGGTAGTAAGAAGGCCAAAAGAAACTCCATAATCCACTCCGCCACCTACTAAATCTCCAATAAGGGTAGAGTGAAAAAAACTACCCTCTATTAAAAAACCACTTAATTTCATAATTACCGGTGAATAAAAATTCTTAAAAAAGGGATCGAAAATATAATTAATCAATCCTTCACCGATAAATCTAATTATTGAAAAGGATAAAAATACTACCACCGCTGCAATAATAAAAGAAAACGGTGGTTTTATGCTTAAATCTTGGAGTACGTCTAAAGGGGTATGGTGCCTATGGAAAAGTTTTTGAACTTTCTTCACTACTTCTCCGATTTCAAACCAAATCGGATCTTTTAAATCCTTTAAAGAAGAAATTTTAGCCTGGCCCATTCTCTGGACTAATTCTTTAACCCCTTCTCCAGTAAGGGCACAAGTAGTTACTACTGGTACACCTAAAGAATCCTCTAATTTATCTTTATCTATCACAACACCTTTATGTTTAGTTTCATCCCACATATTCAAGACCACCAATAAAGGTTTATTCGTTTTACGAATTAACTCTAAAGTTAAATATAGATTACGTTCTAAATTGGTAGAATCAATAACATTAATAATTAAATCAGCATCATCAATAAGACTAGTAGCTACCTCTTCAGCCTTAGAGGTAGGTTCTAAACTATAGGTTCCCGGAGCATCAATTACTTCTGCCTCTATATTGGGAAAACTCATTGAGCCTTTGGCAAACTCAACAGTAGTGCCCGGATAATTAGCAGCAATAACCCTCGCACCGGTAAGACGAGAAAAAATTACGCTTTTACCTACATTCGGATTTCCGATTAAAAGTACCTTCATAATACCTCTATTATAACCTTAGAAGCCATACCTCTACCTAAAGCAATCTGTGCACTTCCGACTTTAACAACTATTGGGCCATAAGCAGACATTCCTTTTGCTTTTTTAATCATAACTCCCTTTCTTATACCTAAATTCTCTAACCTCTGTCTAAAGCCCATACCTCCTTCTATACTTATTACCTTAGCAGACTGTCCTGATAATAGCTGAGCTAAACTTAGCATTTTTGACACTCCTTGCATAAACCTACTATTTTTAACGTATGTCTTAAGGGATAAAACTTTTTATCTTGGCAATTTTTTTCCTGTAACTTTTCTATATCTTCGTCTTCAAATTCTATTATTTTACCACAGCTAACACAATAAAGGTGATCATGATGGCCAGCTCCAATCGCTAGCTCATACATCTGAAAATCTCTAACTAACTCAATTGGTATAAGAATGCCTTTCTGAGTAAATAGCTTTACTGCCCTATAAGCAGTTGCTCTGGAAATCTTGCTACTATTTTGTTTAATGTTTTTAAGAATATCTTCGGCAGAAAAATGCCTAGCATTTAAGGAAGAGATTATTTTGAAAATCTCCCGACGAGGATAGGTGTTGCGAATATTGTATTTATCTAATGAATTAAGGCTTTTCATAATACTTTGAGACTAAGTCTCAAAGTATACCATAACCCTTAACTGTGTCAATAAAAACTATTATTCTGTTCCTTTTCTAGCCTTAATTACTACAAATCCGCCTTTTCCAAAACCTTTTTCTGGTTTTTCAACAGATTTGATCTTATCCGGCAATTGAGATATTGTCTGGAAACAAGAAAATTGGCCAAATCCTATAGCTTTAAGCAATTTAATGACTTCTTGGGGACTAAAAAAAATAACTTGCCTGTAGAAAAGGCTTTTCTTTTTCTGATAAAATTTTCCTAAAAAACTATTTTTATCTACAATACCAATAATAAGATTTCCATTTTTCTTTAAAATTCTTCTGGCTTCGCTCAAAACTTTCTGCGGGTTTTGAACAAAACATAAAGTAATAATAATTGCTACATAATCAAAACTATTTTCAAAAAATGGCAGGTTTTCCCCGAATCCACACCGCACAGTTACTCCACGACTTGCGGCGATATCAATCATGCTCTTTGAAGGATCAATTCCCATGGGAATACCTAAAGCCTGAGCGAATCTACCAGTCCCAACGCCTACCTCTAACCCTTTGCTTTCCTTAGGTAAAACTTCTCTTATCGCTTCAAGCTCTGATAAATAGGCAAATTTATTCTTCTCATACCAAGCATCGTATTTTTTGTAATAACGGTCAAATATGCTCATTGAGCGCTTAGATTTCTCCCCACCAACCATCATAGAATTTTTGCAGATGTTTATAAAAATCTTTACCAAATGAATTTCTTTTCACATCTTTCTCTTTAAAAGAATACCTGTAACCGGCACAATAGGCCGACAGGATATCTTTTGCGTGCGCGATTCTTTTAAACATCTCTTCGGATTCCTTTTTCCTTTCGCTCTTGGATCTATCCGGATGGTACTTTAAAGCAAGTTTTCGAAAAGTACTATTTATATCTTCTAAAGTAGCATACTCATCTAAACCCAATATCTTCCTCGCTTGATCAACCTCTTTGAAACCCATCATTTTCTCTCTCTATATTTCAAATGTTTGCCCTGCTTTTATCGATATAAAATTATCTAAATATCTTTCTTTAAAAATTTCCTGGGCTTCATACCCTGTACAATGAGTCGGCCCAACCTTTTCAACTCCCATCTCCTTAAGCCTTTCCGCTATAATCCTTACTTCTCTTTTATCGCTATTCATCAGATGAAATCCGCCAAAAACTAAACAAATTTTTTCGCCAAGATTTGCTTCTTGAACTTTCTCTATCATTCTCACAATTCCAGGATGGGAACATCCGGTAATTACTGTAATACCTCTACTTGTTTTTATTACCAACGCCTGTTCAGGTATACCACTGTATCCTTTTAAAATCTCCCCGGTAATAAAAATATTTTTTGTAACTTCAACAATATTATTTGCTTCAATAAGCTCAGCCTTTAATTTTTTTACTTTTTCTTTAAAAGCCTGGCTAAAACCCGGGCAAGAGTAAACTTTAAGCCCTTCTCTTTTTTTCAACAGTTCCCACAAACCTCCGGTATGATCCCAATGGTCATGAGAAATAACCACTGCTTCAATAGTAGATATATCTATATTCAAATTTTGCATATTTTTAAATAAATACTCTCCTTTTTCTCCGGTATCAAACAAAACCCGATTATCCACCAGACAAGAAAACCCCCAACCAGAGATAAACTTATCACTCACAACATCATTATTAAAAACAATTTTAATTTCCATTTTTATATACCTCTTTATCGATGCCGTTATCTCTTATTTAAATTATAAAGCAATACAATATCGCCCAGTTTACAACTGGTATGTTTAGCTACAACTTGACATTTAACCATAAACAAAAAGAAAATTGGTCTTTTTTCTTGAGATAAAGATTCAAAATTACCTTGCCCCTTACTAATAACCATATCTGCCTTTCGATAGATTTTTTTAAAACTGCTATTACATAGCCGCAATATTGTCCCTGGAGCATCAGAACCATTTGATATAACTTCCGCTAACTTATCAATTCCACAATATTCCGCATCTTCAAACAAAGCATCATTAATAATTGGCTCATCTTTAACCGCAAAATAAATGATTTTTTTAGGATATTTCTTCCTGATCTCTTCTATCAAAATCTTATCAAAAACAGTTTCTCCGGCATTATCTCCTAAATAAAGAATATTCTTTGCTTCTGACAATGCCCGCTTAAACGCTGAATAATGAAATATGGTTTTTCTATGGGTATATTTTTCTTCTCTAACCAGTATCTTTTTTAGCTCTTCATCTATATTTAAATTACTCTTTACCCCAAAATCTATAATGTTTCCGGCAATAGCTATTTCCAATGATGTCAAAAGCCTATCGCCTGAATGAACTACTTTATTTTTTAATTTGTTATAAATCTTGAGAGCAAGACGATTACTTTCTTGCTTTATCTTTTTATAAGGGTCGTTATTACGACTTAATTTTTTTAACAAATTATACCCAAAACGGGCAATTTCCGGAGGTGGGGAATTAAGCGAAACTTCCGGAATTATATTGGCAAGTTCATCTATAACCTGCTTTTGAACTTTAGGACTAGCACCGACAATCCTTGCTCCCTCAAGTGCCTGTCGAAAAAAACAAGGAATACAATCTAAATAGGTCTTCATCTTACTTTACTCTTTAGCTTATCCCAGATATTCTCAATTTCATTCTTTGCTTTCTTGCAATTATATTCCACAATTGTTTTACCTTCTACTATTGCCTTCACTACAGATTTATCAAAACTGATTTTACCACTAACTTCAACTTTGTTATCATTGCAATAGTTTTCTATTTTTTCTGTCATCTCAGGGTTCAAATCATACTTATTTATTACTAACCTAAGAGGAATATTAAAATGCTTAGCAACCTTAATAACTCTGTCGGCATCGTGTAATCCTGATAATGTTGGCTCGGTTACCACTAAAGCACAATCAGCTCCGGTAATAGAAGCAATAACCGGACAGCCTATGCCTGGTGAACCATCAATAATAATCCATTTACTGTTTTGTTTTTGGGCTATTTCTTTTGCTTTTTCTCTAACTAGGGATACTAATTTTCCTGAATTTTCTTTAGCCACGCCTAGTTTTGCATGAACTAAAGGACCAAACCTGGTATCGGAAATAAACCACTCCCCACAAATTTCTTCTCTCATTTCTATAGCAGTTTGGGGACAAATAAATTTACAAAAAGCACACCCTTCACAAGAGATATCATCTACTTTAAAATCATCACCTATAGCATCAAATCTGCAAACCCTTCTACACTCACCGCACTGAGTGCAAAGTTCTTGATTAATAAAAGCTACTACTCCGCTCTTAAATTCATGCCGCTGTTTTATCTCTGGTTGCAGCAACAAATGTAAATCAGCAGCATCAACATCGCAATCGGCAAAAACAGAATTTTTAGCCAAAGCAGCAAAACTCGCAGTGACTACAGTCTTACCGGTTCCTCCCTTGCCGCTTATAATAACAATTTGTTTCATCGTATTTATTTTGTCAACTCACATTTTACTATAGGCATCCAGTGCCGCTAAAACAAGAGGGTAAGCAGTCGGAGCACTAGTCAAATAAGGATGAGTTGCCATCTGAAGAGTTTCCAATTCTGTAAGAGACATTCGTTTTTGAATAGCAATCCCTATTAAATTTATAACCTGAGCACAAGATATACCACAGCTGACTTGTCCGCCTAAAATTATTCCGGATTGTTTAGAAAAAATTAGTTTAACTTTACTTTTTACTGTTCCCGGCAGAGTAGCTGGATGCTTGTCAACACCGTCAACCACACCACAGACTATTTCAAAACCTTCTTTTAAGGCAGTTTTCTCGGTAAGCCCTGCTGACCCTAGAACAATCCCGTTGATATAAGTAGAATAAATTGCAATTGTTCCTTTATTCTCTCGGACAACTTTTATTTGATATAAATTCGCACCAGCTATTCTAGCTTCAGCTGTAGCTGTTGAAGCAAGCATAACCGGGATAGCTTTTCTGGTATAAAAATCACGTTTACAGGAACAATCACCGACAGCAAAAATATCGGAATCTGAAGTACGCATATACTCATCAACTAAGATACCTTTACAATGTCCTATTTCAAGTCCGGCATCTACCGCAAGTTTAACATTAGGTCGAGATCCAACACCCAGAATAACACCGTCCACGTCTATTATTTGGCCATTTGAAAAACGTACTTTTTCTACCACTTTAGTACCAATAATTTCCTCAACACAGGTTCCGGTAAGGACATTTACGCCATTCTCTTTAAGCTTATTCTCGGCGGTTTCAGAAAATTCGGGATCAAACGAATTAACTAATAAACCGGGAAGCATCTCCACTAAAGTAACTTTCATATTTTGTATTTTTGAAAGTTCATCAGCAAATTCAACACCAATAAAACCTCCACCAATAACCAAAATATGCTTTGATTTTTTCACTTTAGAAATTACATTCATTAAATAATCCATATCTTTATGGATAGGGTAAACTCCTTCTTTATCAACACCTTTTATCGGAAGAACAATTGGTAAAGACCCTACAGCTATAATTAATTTCTCGTATCCATATTCTTTAGAATCTTTGGTAATTACTTTTTTACCAGCTCGGTCAATTTTTACAGCTTGATTAACAATTACTTCTATATTATTTTTCTCTAACGCCGCATTACCTAATTTATTATCCTCTGGGTTATCTAGGCTAGCAAACATATAAGGAATACCGCAAGGTATACAGCCATTAGCTATGCTTTTCATAACTACAATTTCTTTACCGGGATAATATTTTTTTGCTGTAACTGCACTGATTATTCCTGCCGGGCCGCCGCCAATTACCAAAATATCTGTTTTCTTTTCCATAACTACCCCTGACCTCCTCAAATAGTTTCTAACATTACACATAAACCATGAATAACATCAATGTTGTTTTGTTTACAAAAATCTATCGCTTGCTTATTTTCTGCTCCTGGCTGAATCCACACTCTTTTTATCCCTTTATCTTTGCAGCCCTTAATAATATTTATTGTCACTTTAGGTGGAGTAACAATATTAACCGCATCAATATTTTCGGTAATATCTTTAATGCTAGGATAGCACTTACTCCCATCAATTTCACCGCCACGAGGATTTATAGGAAAAACACTGTAGCCTTTCTCTTTCAACTTTTTAAAAATACGATAAGCGTATTTCGTTTCGTTACGAAACGATCCAACGATAGCAAAGCTTTTTTGGCTCAAAAAATCTTTAACTAAATTTTCCATCTTTAATGCCTCTAAATAATTTTTGAAATCTCTTTTTGTACTCTGGTAATGCTTCAATAACCGCTATCCCTTTTGAATAAGCCACAGCAACTTCTTTTTTAAAAGGAATTCGCATAAGTATAGGAATATTTTCTTTTTCACAATACCCATCTGTATCTCTATTGCCTAAATCAGAACGATTGATAACTACACCAAAAGGAATATTAAGAATTTTGACCACCTCTACAGCCAGAATCAAATCATTTAAGCCAAATGGTGTAGGTTCTGTAACTAAAATAACAAAATCACTATCTTTTATTGCTGTAATTACCGGGCATGATGTCCCTGGAGGAGCATCTATTATCACAGTTTTGTCAGGATGAATATATTTTTTAACCGCCTTAATTAAAGGTGGAGCCATCATTTCCCCTATATTAAGCCTACCGTGGATAAATTGTAAATTTCCTTTATCACCAATTTCAACAGAGCCTATTTCTTTATTAACTTCCTTTATTGCCCCTTGAGGACAGAAATAACTACAAGAACCACAACCATGACAAAGCTCAGAAAACACTAATACTCTTTTATTTACAACCGCTATTGCATTGTAAGCACAAACTTCTTGGCACTTGCCACATCCGTCACATTTTGAATTATCAACTTCCGGCACAGGGATAGAAACAATTTTCTTGTCCTTGATATCTGGTTTTATAAAGATATGTGCATTCGGTTCCTCAACATCGCAATCTAAAATCTGTGCGTTTGTAATTGATAACGCAAGATTTGTTGCAACTGTGGTTTTACCTGTTCCACCTTTTCCGCTGGCAATTGAAATAATCATATTTTATATAATCGGATGGTGAGCTATTAGCACTTCCTGAAATTTACTCTCAAAGTTTTCTATGCTAAAACCTTTTTTTAATAAATACTTCTCGATATCTTTTAAACTAAGAGGACCAACCTGATGCTTTCCTCCTTCGCTTTGATGAACCTTATCAACTACTTCTAGCCCTTCCTTACTAAAATCACTAAGAATAATCTTTCCTTCATAAGAAAGAATTCGTATAAACTCATCGATAACTTTAAAGGGATTACTAAGATGATGCACTAGGTGAGAAGAAATAACTATATCAAAATTTTTATCAGCAAAACTTAAATTTTCAGCATTTTCTATTCTAAAATCGACTTTCTCCTCTAATCCTAAATGTTTTAAATAAAGTCGAGCGCATTCCTGTTCCTCTTCGGAAATATCTACGCTAATAAAATTATACCCCTCTTTAGCCAAAATAGCTGCTAAATGACCTTTACCGGTACCAACTTCTAGAATATCGCCAAAAAAAGGTTCTGATTTATCAAGTAAAAACTTCCTTTCAGCTTCAATATCATAACCAAACTTTTTATACAGATCAGCTCGCTCTATATACCTTTTATAATTTTCTTCGGTTACTTTCTCCAAAGCTATCCTCTCGCCATTTTTATTCCGCATTTTGGACAATTCATAGAATAACAGGGTGTCCCTGTTTGATGAGATACTTTCGTGCCGCAGCTAGGACAAATACAATCTCCTCCCAAACCTGCACCTGGACGATTACCACCCATGCGTCCTTTACCACCGCCTTGCCCCATGCCTCTACCTGTTCCCGGGCCTCCTCCAGAAGGACCAGTTCCATCTCCTCTTGGCATTTTACACCTCCTTAATCATTAAACGAAATTGTTTACCCTTTTTTAGCTAGCCCCAAATTTAGAGTCAACGTTCGGGCCCTGAATTGATTTAAACCCACCATTCTTATATTTTTCTATTGCTTCTTTAACACTACCTGATACTCCGGTAATTATCTCAATATTTGCTGCTTTTAAAGTTTGGAAGGCATTTGGCCCAACATTTCCGGTTAAAACAGCCTTTACTGTCTTCTCTGATATAAACTGTGCTGATTGAATTCCAACCCCACCCATGCCAGAAACATTGGGATTTTCAATTGCTTCAAATTCTAAACTGTCTGTCTCTACAACGATAAAGTATTGACTCCTGCCAAATCTA
>Ga0075114_10000468_pt1 | contig 24721 bp, 24 predicted proteins | sample AntAceMetag02UKM_FD_69784 | JGI IMG/M metagenome (GOLD analysis project Ga0075114, IMG submission 69784) | Saline lake microbial communities from Ace Lake, Antarctica - Antarctic Ace Lake Metagenome 02UKM | ecosystem: Environmental > Aquatic > Non-marine Saline and Alkaline > Saline | place... | reverse complement strand
GAGCCCGGTTTTGCCCTGAGCAACGACAAACAAACCGAAGCATATCATCCAGATGTAGGCCAGGCATGCCGCAATCAAGAACCGACTAATGCGGATGCGGTCAGAGAGATGACTTTTGTGAATGTGAAAACCACGAATTTTCTGGTCGGAGAAGAAGGTTTCGATACGAAAACGGCGCTTATAGAACCAGCAGGCCCGGCTGCCATTGGGCAGATTCGTGATCAAGTAGATGGGTTCTTCGTAAGTGGCTCCCCACCACGCCACCAGATTGAGCGACAGTGCTGCCGTTTTGGTGAAAGCGACCTGATAGGCAGTCACGAGGCTTCCCTTCTGTTTGGAATAGGTGTCCACTCTGCGCCAGACCTGCCCTTGCCGCACCTTGATATTGGGGGACGTCCGCAGCACGAAATACCAATCAGTTTGGGTTTGCACCCATTCCACCATCTCGGTGTCGTCATATTCACCATCGCCCAACAAGACCACTTCGGCTCCTTCTGGAATGAGCTGCTTTACTTTTCGCAGTACTTCCACGTGCCGAACCGACGAAGCATGCCCTTATCTTGCCTTTGTAGACCACCCAAGCCAAGGGCAATGCCCGCTTGCGATAGATGACTCCTACCATCAGCATCATACAGCCACGCCCGATAGTGCTCCCATCCATCGCCAAGACCAGAGGCGCACTCGCCAACGCTGCCAATATCTGCCGCGCAAACGGCATGTACGTCACTTCTACATCGATCTTCTCGTGTTTGACCCAGCGCCGCATACGCATCTCGGTGCTTTTCTCTTTCGCATCCGTAGGTACCTCTCCACTCATCACGGCCAATTGGGCTTTGTGGCTCATTACAATGCCGGTAATCATCATCGCCAAGGTCACGACGTGGCCTCGTCTGTACATCTTGAGTTGGCGTTTGAGTGTTTGCAGCACTTTGGTGTATACTCTATGTCGGTCAATCATGGGGCCCTCCTGTTCGCGGTTTTGGGTGAACAGAATCTTACCCCATGGCTGGCTTTTTGTCATTCTTGCAATTGATTATTTCGCACAGCAGTGGATGTCTGAGCGCAGAACAAAGGTTCTGTACGGTAGAGAATGCCCAGAAAGCCCTCTACTGCACCAGGGTCGAGTCCCTGGCCCATGCCGCCGCCGAAACCGACGACGACTTTCTGCGACTGGTGCTGGAGTTCCGTCAGGGACAGTTTGAGGCCATCATCCACTGGTTGGACCGCTGTCTGGAGACATTGTGATCCACATTGACCACCTCACCACCCGTTACGGTTCCCGGCTGGTTCTGAACGACGTCTCCCTGGATGTGGAACAAGGCGAGTTTGTGCTGGTCAGCGGCCCCTCCGGCTCTGGCAAGAGCACCCTGGCCCTGTGCCTGGCCGGGTTGATCCCACAAGCGGTCTCGGCCAATCTTTCCGGCCGGGTGACGGTGGCTGGGCTGGACACCCAGACCCACCCCCTGCCGGCTCTGGCACGGCAAGTAGGCGTAGTCTTCCAAAACCCGGCCACCCAACTATTCAACACCACGGTGGAAGAAGAGATCGCCTTTGCCCCGCGCAACCTGAGCCTGCCTGGCGAGGAGATTGAGGCTCGCGTCCGCCAGTCACTGGCGGCCACCGGCATCGAATACCTGCGCCGGCGGTCGGTACGCGCCCTCTCAGGCGGAGAGCAGCAAAGAGTAGCCATCGCAGCAGTGCTGGCCCTGCGCCCATCGGTGTTGGTGCTCGATGAGCCCACGGCTAACCTGGACTGGCACGGAGTGGAACAGGTCACCTCGACCTTGGCCCGGCTGCAACGGGAACACGGCCTGACGGTGGTCCTCATTGAGCACCGGCTGGCAGCCATCGCTCCCCTGGCCACGCGGGTGGTGCTGATGGACGCTGGCCGCATCGTTGCCGATGGTCCCCCCGCCGCAGTGCTGACCGACAAGACGCGACTGAAGGCCCTGGGTCTGCGCTACCCCTGGCTCGACGTAAGCCGCCGGGTCGAGCCGGCCGACCTGGAGCGATTGCCTGCCGATGGCGACCCTCTGGTCGCCCTGCGCCGGGTGACTGCCGGCTATGGCCGACGGCAGGTCTTTTCAGAACTGAATCTGGCCCTGTACCCCGGCCAATTCATCGCCTTGGTGGGGGACAACGGGGTCGGCAAAAGCACCGTGGCCCGGCTGCTGGCCGGCATCCTGCGCCCCCAGCGCGGACGGGTGGAGTGGCATCCGGCTCTGCGCCGCCTATCCCCTGGCCGGCGCGTGGGCCTGCTTTTCCAGAACCCTCTCCATCAACTCGTCTGTGACCGCGTTGAGGACGAAGTGACTCTCGGCCCCACTAACTACGGGCTGGCCCTTGTAGACAACCTCTCGCCCCTGCTGGCCGCAGCCGACCTGACACCGTTGCGGCACCGGCGTCCCCAAACCCTCAGCGCTGGCCAACAGCAACGCACTGCCCTGGCGGCCACGTTGGCCCTGCGCCCCCGGCTGCTCATTCTCGACGAGCCGACCATGGGACAGGATTGGGCCCACCTCAGCCGGCTGATGGATTACCTGACCCACCTCCACGACAACGGGCAGAGCATCTTGCTCATCACCCACGATGATCGGCTGGTCTGCCGGTACGCACGACGGATCGTCCGGCTGGACGGCGGTCAGGTGGTGGCCGACGGCCACCTACCCACACCAGCCACTCCCACGCCCTGGCCAGACGTCTCTATTCCTTTCATCTTTCAGGAGGCCAAACGATGAAATTCTCTACCTTCACTGTGCGCGATTGGGTCTACGTGGCTGTGTTTGGAGCGCTGTGGGGTGCACTAGAGATGACCCTGGGCGCGTACCTCCACGTTCTCTTTCCGCCCATAGCCAACACCTTCTTCACCGGCCTGATCATGGCTGGCATAGGCGTTGCCATCGCCCTGGTCGGGCGCTACTTTGTGCCTCGGCCCGGCGCGGTGCTCAGCATCGGGATCATAACCACCCTGCTGAAAGTGCTGAGCCTGGGTGGGATGAAGATCGGACCGGTCGTGGCTATCCTGGCCGAGGCCATCTTGATGGAACTGGCGTTTCTCTCGAAAACGCCGCCCACCCGCTGGCGGTACGTGTTAGCCGGCACCCTGGCCGTGGGCTGGAATTTCTTCCATAAGTTCGTCATGATGCGCCTGCTGTACGGCAAGGGGATCACCGAAGTGTACCTGAAAATGGTCAAAGACGGCAGTCAAGCACTGGGGTTAGACATAGGCTATGCCGTGGCCATCATTGGAGTGCTGTTCCTGTTCCGGGTGGCGGTTGGCGCAGCGGCTGGCTGGCTAGCCTGGAGACTGGGACGGCTGGTGGCCCGGCGGATAGCATAAGCATGACGAGTCTTGGCGCTCAATTGAACTCGGGCAGTTACCTGTGCTTCTTGTTGTGGACATTACTGCTCGTAGCCTTGCTGCCCGATGGCCGGCAGTGGCTGCTGCTGGTCATCGTCGTGGCTTTCGGCTGGCTCAGTGGGCGGGCAGTGTTTCAGGTATTAGCCAGCCGCCGCTTCTGGCTGTTCATCCTTTCGATCCTGGCCATGTCCCCGTTCGTCCTGGGGGAAGCGGACATCCGCTGGGGAATGTTGCGCCTCTCCTGGACAGGATTGGAGACAGGGCTGTGGATGGCGGTGCGGGCGGCCACGCTGATGCTGGCCTTCAGCGTGAGCCTGGGAGCCCTCTCGGTAGCCCAGATGGTCCGCCTGTTCGATAGGCTAAGGCTGCGGGGGTTGGGATTCGCCCTGGGGGTGGCGCTGAACCTGGGGCCAGTCCTGCGCGACGTGGTGGAAGCGGCTTATCATACCTTGCGTCTGCGAGGCGGCTTCCGCCGACCGGCCCGGAACGCGCGTCTGTTTCTGATCACCGTCATCGCCAATGGTTTGCGCTACGGCGACGATGTGGTCAAGGCCGCCTTGGCCCGGGCCTTCGACCCGGCTGCCAAACTACCCCAGACCAGCCGCTTCCTGGGTCAGGCCGACAAAGCGTTCATCGTCGGACTGGCAGCCGTCGGAGTGGGGTTGCTCCTTTAACGTGACAGTCCTGATTTCCGAAACAGCCATGTAAACGCAGAATCTTGACTTATTCCGACAAACATGATAAAACCAGCACCATCCTGTTACCGTTGGTAATGAAGGATGTCTACAACTGGCAGATTCCTGATTCTGCGTGCGTGGATAATAAGGAGTGAAACATGAACAAAACGAACTGCTATGCGGGAAAGGTACTGCGAGTGGATCTTTCCAGCGCAACCGTGGTCACGGAGCCACTGAACGAACAGTGGGCCAGAGACTTCATCGGTGGCAAGGGGTTGGGGTTCCGCTACCTCTTCGACACACTGCCGGCAAACGTCAACCCGCTCTCCCCAGCAAACGTGATCGCCCTCTTCCCTGGCGCGCTGGCCGGCACGTGCGTCGCCACCACCACCCGCACCGCCGTCTTTTGCCGCTCGCCCGCCACCGGCACCATCCTCGACTCTTACGTGGGCGGATCGTTCGGCCTGCAGCTCAAACTGGCCGGATACGACGGTCTCATCATCACCGGACGCGCCCCCCGTCCCAGTTACGTGCTCGTCCTGGACAACCGGGTAGAGATCCGGGACGCCGCGCCCGTGTGGGGCAAACCCATCTGGGAGACGGACGCCTGGATGAAGGAGCAGGCCGGCGACGACCACCTGGTCTCGCTCGCCGCTGGCCCGGCGGGTGAGAACCTGGTCCCCTTCGCCTGCCTGACCTCGGAGGCGTACCATCAGGCAGGGCGCGGCGGAGCCGGGGCGGTCTTTGGCAGCAAGAACCTGAAGGCTGTCGCGGTGCGCGGTACTGGTTCCGTCCGCGTGCCCGATATACAATCCTTCATGGCGATGTACGATGACATCTTCCACAACCACCTGCTGACCGACGACAACCTGTGGGCCTACGAGGAGGGCACACCAACCATCGTGGACCTTTCGCAGACGACAGGACTGCTGCCCACCCGTGGCTTCAGCGAGGGAATGTTTGAGGGAGTGGAGGGCATCAACTCCACAGCCATTCAGGCTCGCAAGAGCCGCAACCGGGCCTGCGCCACCTGCCCGCTAGCCTGCGGCCAACTCACCCATAACACCGACGGTCCGATGGAGGGGCCGGAGTACGAGACACTGGGACTGGGCGGTTCCAACTGCGGCATAGACAACCTGGATGCAATCATCGCCTTCAACCGGCTGTGCGACAACCTGGGGCTGGACACCATCTCCACCGGTAACGTGATCGGGTTGGCGATGCTGATGGCCCAGGAAGGCATCCACGACTTCGGAGTCCACTTCGGCAACGTGGAGGAGTACCTGGCTGTGACCGAGAACATAGCCCACCTGCGCGGTGCGGTGGCGGAACTGGCCCGGGGCTCTCACCACATCGCGCAAAAGTATAGTGCCGAGCACCTGGTGATGGAGAGCAAGGGACTGGAGTTCCCAGCATACGACCCGCGCGGCTCTTACGGCATGGCCCTGGCCTACTGCACGTCAGATCGGGGCGGGTGCCACATGCGTGCCTTCCCCGTCAGCGATGAGGCATTTGGAAACATGGACCCCTTCACGCTGGAAGGCAAAGCGGCATTGGTGATAGAGGGACAGAACTTCAGTTCGGTCAAGTGGACCGGCATCTTTTGCGACTTCTGGGCCATCAGCATTGAGGACATCGCGAATCTGGTCTCGAGCGGCACAGGCCACCCGTACACCGAGGAAGAACTGCCCACCATCGGCGAGCGTATCTGGAACCTGGGCCGTATCCTTAACGTGCGCGAGGGCTTCAGCCGCAAGGACGATTACCCGCCGTCAGCCATCTTTGATCGCCCGCTTCCGGCGGGGCCAGCGGCTGGCAAGAACTTCACGCGGGAGGAGTACGAGACCGCGCTGAGCGAGTACTACCGGCTGCGCGGCTGGACCGAGGACGGCATCCCGACACCGGAAAGACTGGCGGCCCTGGGACTGGCCGGCCTGATGGAGTAAGAACCTATTGGATAAGCCTTGAATAAACACCAGGGAGGAGACCCATGCCCCTCAAGTTCAAGAACAAACTATGCACTGGCTGTCACCTATGCGAATTGATCTGCTCGGTCTCTCACTTCGGCGAGTTCGCCCCCACCAGGGCGCGCGTCCGAGTCAGCAATCACCCACTGGAGGGCAAGAGCGAGGTGATGGCCTGCTTTTCCTGCCCCGATGCCCCCTGTATCGCGGCCTGTCCCCAGAACAGTATCTCGCGCGCCGGGCCACGCCAGCCGCTGTTCATCGATCCCGAGAAGTGCGACGGCTGCAATGGCGATCCGGCCTGCGTGCCAGCCTGCCCTTACGGCGCGATGTACTTTGACACGGTCACTCAATACGCGCTGGCGTGCGACCTGTGCGGCGGTGACCCCCAGTGCGTGAAGTACTGCCACCCCGGCGCGATCAGTTTCGACAACGGTAAGTCGCCCGTTGCCGAGGCCGCCTCACCCGCAACCGATTCACCTGCGAAGGAATAAGAACGATGACCATGCGTTCATCTAACCGTGAAAAGAGCAAGATGGCGTGGCGCAGGGCCGCCGAGGTGATGCCTCTGGGCGTCAATTCCAACTTTCGCTACTGGGGCGATGATGAGACGTTCGTCATAGAGAGAGCCAAAGGCGCTTATATATGGGACATAGACGGCAACCGGTACATTGACTACAGACTGGGCTTCGGCCCGGTAATTCTAGGCCACGCCTACGAGGAGGTGGACGCCCGGGTGCGGGACGCGATTCACAACGGCGTCACCTATGCCTTCACCAACCTGTTGGAGATCAGCGTGGCCGAAAAGATCGTCACCATGTGCCCTGGAGTGGAGAAAGTGCGCCTGGCTAACTCAGGTACCGAGGCTACCATGCACGCGCTGCGCGTGGCCCGGGCATACACCGGCCGGGAAAAGGTCATCAAGTTCGAGGGCCAGTACCACGGCATGTACGACTACATGCTCTTCTCGACCTATGCTGACGTCGGAACCTATGGCAACCGCCACAGCCCGATCCCCGTCGCAGCCAGTTCCGGCATCCCCAGGTGCATCCACGACCTGGTCATCACCCTGCCCTTCAATGACCTCGAAGTCCTGGAGGCCACGCTACGCCGGGCCTGGTTCGACGTGGCAACCATCATCATTGAGCCGGTGATGGGCAACTGCGCCGCCATCGAGCCACTGCCGGGCTGGCTGGAGTTCGTGCGCTCCAGGTGCAACGAGTACGGCATTGTCCTCATCTTCGACGAGGTGAAGACCGGTTTCCGGCTGGCCCGCGGTGGGGCGCAGGAGTTGTACGGCGTCGTCCCCGACATGGCCACCTACGCCAAGTCTATGGGCAACGGTTACCCCGTCGCTGCCTTCGGCGGCCGGCGTGAGGTGATGGACATCGTCGGCAAGGGTGTCGCCCACGGTGGCACCTACACCGGCAACGTGGTGGGCGTGGCCGCGGCCGACGCCACGCTGGAACTATTGCAGAGCAAGCCCATTCTGGAGAGCATCGCCGAGCGCGGGCGCAGGCTGCAGGCCGGTCTCAAGCGCATCTTCGAGGACGCTTCCATCCCTGTGCTCATCACCGGCCACCCCGCCATGTTTAGCATCAACATCGGCGTGAAAAAACTGACACAGCAACGAGACTGGGCTCAGAGCGACCACGAGTACTACGAGCGGCTTATCGCGGCGGCCATCGAACGCGGCATCATGCCCGACGTGGACCCGCGCGAGCCCTGGTTCCTCTCCTACTCCCACTCCGACGCTGACATTGATGAGACGTTGAACGTGATGGAGGATGTGGTGCGGACGGTGAAGCGATAGCGTCAATTCCGCGTCACAGACTAAGAGCAGAATTCTCAGAATTAGCGGATCAACCCACGATCAGAACAGCAGATGGCTCATTGCAAAATATGGACGTAATATCTACTATCCTGCAAAATACGGGGCGGGGGATTGACATTTTGTCTAACATGTTGTAAAATAGGGGGCATCGGGGCAGTGTTTTTGACAGTTAGTCTAGTTCCTTGCCCTGCCAGGATCAGGCCATGTCACCTCTAGAGCAACCGTGGTTTCTCAACATCTTGGAACGCCTGGCTGAAGGTATCGTGGCAATCGTGGGGCCGCACTGCGAGGTTGTAGTACATGACTTCAGTGATCTTGAGCACTCAGTAATTATGGTCGCTGGCAACGTCACCGGTCGCAGGCCGGGCGCTCCGGTGCCCGACCTCAGTTTCATTTCTGGGGAATTAGGCCGCGATACGCCTGACCAGTTAAATTACCGCGCCAGGATTGGCTCCCACCACCTACAGTCATCTACGATTTGGATTCGCGATACCGATGGCATTCCCATCGGGGCCGTGTGCATCAACGTTGACTACTCGGCACTCCTTCAAGCGCGTGACCTGCTAGACAAATTAGCCACGTCAACAGAAATCGTCTCCGACCTCGTGGTCAACGACACATTCGCCAAAGACGTGGATGAATTGATCAATCTGTCCATAGCCGACTTTCTTCGTAATGCACGCATCCATAGCATTGAAAAGATGGCTTACGAGGACAAGCTCCGCCTGATCAAAGTACTCGAAGAACGAGGGTTGTTCCAGATACGAGGCACAGTCAACCGACTTGCTGACCTGTTAGATGTCTCCCGCGCCAGCATATACAACTACCGATCAAGCCTGAAGAATGAGATCACACCGCTACACCCTACGCCTGAAGAGTAATTTAGGTGTGCCACCCGTGCGGCGATCTATTTCCTGCTCACATTACGCCCAATCGTGATGTAACATTGAGGCCGAGGATTGGGTAAATCACTCAACGAATGGAGAGACAGATGGAAATCACCATACTGACAGAAACCGAGATCCGGAACTGTGTGGCTCTCGACCATGAAGCCATCTCAGCCGTAGCAGATGGGTTCACTTCCCTGGCAACTGGCGAGGTCATCTTACCACCTATCGTGTGCGTTGATATCCCAGAGCACAAGGGAGAGGTGGACATCAAGACCGCCTATATACGAGGGTTCGACAGTTTTGCCATCAAGATCGCCGCAGGGTTCTTCGAAAACTACCGCCTGGGATTGCCCACTGGCAGCGGCATGATGGTGCTCGTGAGTGCCAAAACCGGCCGCCCCGAGGCGGTGTTGCTGGACAACGGCTACCTGACCGACGTGCGAACGGGTGCCGCGGGCGCGGTGGCAGCCCGCTACCTGGCCCGCAAGAAGATAGACACGGCTGGCGTCATCGGGTCGGGTGCGCAAGCGCGTTACCAGATGATGGCCCTGAAACAAGTGCGCGACTTCCAGCGGCTGATGATCTACGGCATCATCCCCGACCAGGTCGAGCAGTACGTTGCCGAGATGACCCCAGCGATTGGTGTTGAGATCGTAAAGGCAAAGGACGTCGAAACCGTCGTCCGAAATAGCGACGTCGTGGTCACGTGCACCCCGGCGCGGGAGCCTTACCTGAAGGCCGAATGGTTGCACCCCGGCCTGCATATCACGGCGATGGGGGCTGACTCTGAGAACAAGCAGGAATTGCACGCCGACGTGCTAGGACGCGCCGACTTACTCGTCTGTGACCGCAAGTCCCAGTGTTTTCGCCTGGGCGAGTTGCACCACGGGCTGGAGGAGGGGATCATAAGCCAGGACGACGAGATTGTCGAGTTGGGAGAACTGACATCCGGTCGGAAACCAGGCCGTAGAAACGATGAAGAGATCACGATCTGTGATCTGACGGGGGTCGGCGTACAGGACACGGCCATCGCACTGCTGGCCTATCGAAAGGCCATGGAAAAGGGGCTGGGACTGCAGATTCAGGTCTAAGGAGGATGAATCACATGATCACATTCCAACCGTTCGACATGGAACGCATGATGTCCAAGTGGGAGAACATCGTGACGTACAACCTGTCGGAGAGCGGCGTCCATCCCACCACTGTCCGTGCACTGGTGGACGACCCGGCGGTGATCGAGGAACTGCTGACCACCGAACTGAACTACCCCCAGACAAACGGCATCATCGAACTGCGGGAGCACATCGCTGCCCTCTATCCCGGCGCGACTCCCGATAACATACTGGTCACCGTCGGGTGCGCTGAGGCCAATTTTATCACCGTCCAGACCATTCTCGCGCCCGGGGACGAAATGGCGATGATGCTGCCCAACTACATGCAAATCTGGGGCATTGCCCACAACTCCGGCATACAACTCAGCCCCTTTCATCTCAGAGAGGAGCGAGGCTGGGCTCCCGACCTGGACGAGTTGAACGACGCCGTCTCGGAGAAAACGAAACTCATCGCCGTCTGCAACCCGAACAACCCCACGGGCTACGTCCTCACCGAGGCGGAGATGGACGGTATCGTGGCTGCCGCCGCGCGGGTCGGGGCCTGGATCCTGGCCGACGAGGTGTACAGCGGCACAGAGCGGCTGACCGACACCCGGACCCCCTCCTTCTGGGGCCGGTACGACAAAGTACTGGCTATGAACAGCCTGAGCAAAGCATACGGTCTCCCGGGGCTGCGAATCGGCTGGGTGGTGGCGCCAGCGGACACTATAGACGAGATCTGGGCTCGCCATGAGTACACCGCCATCGACGCCACCATGCTGTCCAATAAACTGGCAGCCATCGCCCTATCGCCTCAGGTGCGGCCCCGTCTCGTCCAGCGGGCCCGTGATTACATCCGCCGGGGCTTCCCCATTCTCGATGGGTGGCTGGAGAGCCACGAGGGAACCTTTAGCCTGATCCCACCCAGAGCGGCGGCCATCGCTTTCGCCCGTTATCACCTCGACGCCAACTCGACCGAGATGATGGAGCGTTTGGTCCACGAAAAGAGCGTACTCATCGTGCCTGGGGACCACTTCGGTCTGGATCACCACCTTCGGATCAGTTTCGGCCTGCCACCCGACTACCTCCGGGCGGCACTGGATCGCATCCACGAGTTGATCGTTGAATTGCAGGGATAAGCAATGCCTGACTCCGACGTAACACTGCGCGATATCTACCTGGCCAAGCGAAGGATCGCCGCCATAGCCACGAGGACACCCTTGATCAATTCCCCCCTGCTGGCAGAACGGGCCGGCGCGTCGGTCTACCTGAAGCCTGAAAGTCTGCAGAAGACTGGCTCTTTCAAGATTCGAGGCGCCGCCAACAAGATGCTCAGTCTCACAGCCGAGGAGAGAGCGAGAGGGGTAATCGCTGTCTCCAGCGGCAACCACGGCCGGGCAGTGTCGTACGTGGCGAGACAACTAGACATCCACGCCGTGATCTGCCTCTCAAAACGGGTGCCGCGCAACAAAGTGGAGGCGATTGAAAGGCTCGGCGCCGAGACGGTAGTGCACGGCGAATATTACGACGAGGCCGATGAGCACGCCGTGCGGCTGCAGAAGGAACGGGGACTGACGAGGATTCACCCTTTCGATGATCCCCTCGTCATTGCCGGGCAGGGCACAATCGGCCTGGAGATTCTGGAGGACCTCCCCGAGATAGACACGATCATCGTGCCCCTCTCAGGAGGGGGACTGATATCGGGAATCGCGCTGGCCCTCAAATCTGCGAGCCCCGCGATTCGCGCGATCGGCGTTTCGATGGATCGCGCGCCCGTGATGGTCCACAGCCTGAGAGCAGGCGCACCGATAGAGATGGAGGAGGAAGAGACCATCGCCGATGCCCTGGCAGGTGGTATCGGCCTGGACAATCAATACACCTTCCGCATGGTCCAGGAATACGTGGATGACACTCTTTTGGTCTCAGATGAGGAAATCGCCGAGGGTATGGCCTTTGCTTTGGAGAAGCATCATCTCGTCGTGGAACCGGGCGGCGCTGTGGGCATCGCAGCCATGCTGCACGGGAAAACGCAAGGAATTGGACAAAACATCGTCGTCGTTGCTAGCGGGAGCAACGTAAGCCTTCCGTTGCTCCTGAGAATCGCTCAGAATCATGCCGATCCATGACATCTCGCTTCCCATCTCTGAATCTCTCATCGTCTGGCCCGGTGACCCAGCGGTGAACATCACCCAACCCTTCCACCTGGCCAGAGGCGACGAGGCGACGGTCAGCCAACTGAACATGGGCGCGCACACTGGCACACATGTGGATGCGCCCGCACACTTCATCCTGGGCGGCCCTGGCGTGGACGCACTCGACCTGAATGTGCTGGTCGGTCCGGCGCTGGTCGTCGAGGCGATGGAAGCAGACATGCTCTCGGCGGACGTCCTTCAAGCGCTGTCGATCCCGCCCGGCACCACGCGCGTGCTCTTCCGCACCCGCAACTCCAACCGCTGGGCAGACGGTGAACGTGAGTTTTTCCAAGACTTCGTCGCCATCACGGAGGACGGCGCACGCTGGCTGGTGGCGGAAGCGATCCGGCTTGTGGGCGTGGACTACCTCTCGGTCGCACCCTTCAAGGAGACTGCCCCCACGCACCAGACGCTGCTGAGCGCCGGTGTTGTTCTCGTTGAGGGCCTGAACTTGAGCGACGTTGCACCAGGCGTGTACCAACTTGTGTGCCTGCCGCTGAAGATCGTCGGCATTGACGGCGCGCCAGCGCGTGCGATTTTGATCGACATGTAAGGAGGATTCGAACATGACAGTACGACACTTCCTGGACACACAGGATTTCAGCAAGGAAGAACTACTCGACTTGATCGAACTCATCCGCATCATCAAAGAGGCAGACAAGCAAGGGGCGACCCCCAAACTGCTGCAGGATGCCTCGCTAGCCATGATCTTCGAAGAACCATCAACGCGCACCCGGGTCTCCTTTGAGGTTGGAATGACAGAACTGGGCGGGCACGCTCTCTACCTCAAACCAGGCGAAATCCACCTGGGGGAGCGAGAATCGCTCAGCGACACCGCTAAGGTACTTTCCCGCATGGTAGACGTGATCATGGCCCGCACGCTGAAACACGAGACGATCGTGGGACTGGCCGAGGCGGCTACCGTCCCCGTGATCAACGGCCTCACGGAGTATAACCACCCGACCCAGGTTGTGTGCGACGTCTTCACGATGATGGAACACAAGCCTTCGGGGAAGGAACTCGAGGACCTGAACGTCGCCTTTGTGGGCGATGCCACCAACGTACTCAATTCGTTGATGCACATCTGCACCCGGATGGGGATGAACTTCACGCACGCCGCGCCCAGGAAGTATCAGCCTCCGGCCGAGTGGCGGGCAATCGCCGAGGAAAACTGCATGGTTTCGGGCTCCACTCTTACGATTACCGAAGACGTGATCGCAGCGGTGCAGGACGCGGACTTCATCTACACCGACCTGTGGTGGTGGATTGGTCAGGAAGACGAGATCCCCGAACGCCATGCCGCCTTCATGCCGACCTACCAGGTGAACATGGGGCTACTCAAGCAAGCGCCCGCCCACTGCAAGTTCATGCATTGTCTGCCCGCCTCGCGCGGGGTTGAGGCCACCGACGAGATAATGGATGCGCCTCAATCAATCATTTTCGACCAATCGGAGAACCGCCTGCACGCGGAGAAAGGCATACTGGTCTGGTTCGTCTATCCGCGCCTTGAGCGCCCTTCAGCCGAGCTAAGGGCCTACCATGCGGGCCGTATTCAAGCGTTTCTCGATCAGTGAAGGAGGTGATGCCAAGAGAAAGTTGCCCAGGGAAAAACTCCTGTGTGTAAAAATGGTTCACCGTCTCCGGCGGTCCGACCCACGCTTCGCGTGGCGAGAACCGGACCGAGGGGACCCACTCCATGAAAGGGAGGTTCTGTGATGTCCGACGAAATGGAACCAAAGGTGCAGGCTGAGGAAATTGAAGAGGAAGAATTCGAGCGCGGGGGGCTGGCGACGATCGCCGGTGCGCCCATCTCTTGGACTGCCCTCTTTGCAGCAATCTGCGCCGTGACCACTCTCATCCCATTCTATTTCTACGTCACCGGTGGCGGCTACGTCTCGATGGCCTCCGGTCTCTTCATGCCGCTGGCGGGGCAGATCCTAGGCCCCTGGGCAGGCACGATTGCCGCCTTCGTCGGTGGTCTGGTTGGTATGTTCATCGCCCCTGGCGCGTTCCCACTGGGGCTGCTGGACGTTATCCTCAGCGGGGCTATCTTCGGCCTCAGCGCGGGGTTGATGGCGAAGAAATGGCGTTGGTGGTTTCTGGTTTGGTGGATCATCAACCTCGCCATGATCTTTCTCTACCCGTACCGGTTGTGGCCGGGTAAGGCGGGGGGATTTGCCGCTCCTGAGGAACTGGGCTACACGATCTCGTGGACGTACGTGTTGCTGGCGTTCGGCGTGTGGCTGGTTCTTGGTCCCTTTACCACGGACCTGCTGCATAAGTGGGCCAGTAGAGGCTCATCAAGGGCGTTGCAGGCGCTTTCGCTGCTCCTGATGGCCTGGATCGCTCGGAGCTCGATTCAGCCCATGTGGTCATTGCCATACGCCCACATTTTCCAGTGGCCGTCGGATTGGGTGACCGTTGACAACTGGGTCTCTATCCCCACCTACGTCTTGGACTGGGTCGGTACCTGTGGGCTTGCCCTGGTAGTATTCCCGGCGCTGTGGCGGGCGAGGCTTCGTCAGGTGCCAGGCAGCCTGGTGGCCGAGTTGTCTGCTGGCGTGCCTGAGGAAAGGGCGGTCAGACCCGTATGGGTGCGAGTCGTGCAGATCGTCGGCGTGCTGCTGTTCCTCTGGGCGGCGGTCACGCTGATCTCTGGACTCTTGCTGGCCGACGTCGGCATAGAAGGCCGGATGGTGTTCTTTGAGGATACGGGCATTCCCGGCTACGGGACCATCGCCTGGGTAGGAGGTGCCATTGGCCTCGTACTCGCTATTGCCGCTTCCTTCCTGGGTAAGACGAACAAGGACTAGCGGCGCGCTGGAGCCCGCCGCAAACGAGCGTATAGGAGCGACCCGGCGGTTGCGGGGTTACTGTAGCCGGGTTGCTCCTTTATCCCCTTTACCGCCCAGCACCGGCTCTTCAGGCCGGTGCGAAGGAATTCGAACAGGAGGGCTGTGAGTTGAACAAGGAGACAGCGGGATGTCGCAGGAAGCGATAGAAATTCCGATCTCGGTCAAGAATGTGACCTACACCTATCCTGAGCAGGATACGCCGGCGCTCAAGGACGTGAGCCTGGAGGTGGAGAAGGGCGAATACCTGGTCGTCATGGGACACAACGGAGCCGGGAAGACGACGCTCTGTGTCCTCTTGAACGGGGTTATCCCCAACGTGCTCGGTGGCAAGATGCGGGGCCGGACAGAGGTGATGGGCCTGGACACGCGCCGCCACCACGTCTACGAGATGGCGCAGTACATCGGCATCGTACTCCAGGACCCCGAGGCGCAGCTCTTCACGTCCAACGTACGCTCGGAGGCAGCCTTTGCGGCCGAGAACCTGGGCGTCCCTCGGGAGGAGATGACCGAACGGATTGAGTGGGCGCTTGAGGTCGTGCGACTGCAGGAGTTTGTGAAGCGAGCGCCCTCCCATCTCTCGGGCGGGCAGAAGCAACGGTTGGTGATCGCGGCCGGCCTGGTGATGCGTCCATCGGTCCTGGTGCTGGACGAGCCGACCTCTCAGTTGGACCCTATCGGTGCACAAGAGGTCTTCTCGGTGCTCCGCGACCTCAACCAGGACCTGGGTATGACCATCGTGATCAGCACGCACAAGAGCGAGCACGCAGCTAGGTATGCCGATCGCATCGTCGTCTTGGACCAGGGACAGATCGTCACCCAGGGTACACCTACGGACGTCTTCTCCCAGGTGGAGTTGTTGGACCGGCTCTATGTGCAAGTGCCTGCCGTGACGCGGGTGGAATGGGAACTAAAGGAAACCCTGAGAAAGGACCGTTTTTCAGTTCTCCTGGAAGACACCCGGGCCAACCTGAGCAAGTTATTGGACGAGCGAAGTGTCGTCACACAGAGCATAGCCGCCAGCAAGCCGCCCCCACCCACCCCACCGGTGCTGAACGAGCCACACATTGTACTGAAAGCCATCAGTTTCCAATACCCTGGCACCGACGAGAAAGCGTTGGACGACGTGTCCATAAGCGTGGGGAAGGGTGAGTTCATGGGCATCGTCGGGCAGAACGGGGCCGGCAAGACGACTCTCGTCAAGCATATCATCGGCCTGCTGAAGCCAACAGCCGGACAGGTTATTGTGGGAGGAAGGGACATCGCCGACGAACCGGTCGAGGACATGGCACGGACCGTAGGCCTGGCCTTGCAGAACCCCGACGCGCAGCTCTTCGCCATGAGTGTGGCTGAGGAGGTGGCGTTCGGTTGCACCAACCTCGGCCTCCCGCAGGAGGAAGTAATACAGCGGGTGGATCACGCCCTGGCGGCTACCGGGCTGGAGGAGTTTCGTGAGGCATATCCCTTCAACCTCAGTTTTGGCGACCGGCGAAAACTCTCCGTCGCGGCAGTCGTTTCGATGGAACCTCTTGTGCTTATCTTCGACGAACCGACGACGGGCCAGGATTACAGGGGACGACGGGAGTTGGCCGACATTGCCAAAAGGCTAAATGAGATGGGCCGCACCGTTCTGATGGTCACGCACGACATGGACCTGATCGCGGAATACACCCATCGTTTGATCGTGATGGGTGACGGCAAAGTGCTTCTAGACGGCCCGACGGCGGAGGTCTTTCAGCAGGTGGAGACGTTGGCTGAGACATTCATCACGCCACCGCAGGTGACGCGACTGGCACAGGCCCTGGCAGAGTACGGCGTGCCCGGCAACATCCTCGTGGCCGACGAACTGGTTCAGATGTTGAAAGGGAAGATGAGCTTATGAATGCGCTGATGTTCCTCAATCTGGATACACCGATCCACAGGCTGAACCCGCTGGCCAAGCTCTTCATCGTGGCTTGCCTGTGGACCGCTTCCTTCGTTTCCTCCAATCTGGTGGTCATGCTGGTCGTGGTCGTCTATTGCCTGATCCTTTGGCGGATCGCGCGTATCCCACTTTCCGGGATGAAGATCTTCCTTGGCACGGTCGCCTTTATCGGCTTCCTGATGGTCGTGATCCAGGGCTTTTTATACTTCAGCAACGAAACGGTTCTGTTCTACGTGTTTGGGTATCCGTTCATGGCCGAAGGCGCGATCTACGGATTTACGATGGCAATCAAAGTGTTGTCGGTGGCGACCGCCATTCCCATCCTGACGATGACGACGCCGGTTTCGCCCCTCATGGCGGCACTGGCCGCGTTGAGGCTGCCCTACAAATTCATCTTTGTGTTTGGCACGGCGATGCGGCTGACGCCGTTGGTGCAGGAGGTGTTTGAGGAGATCCGTGACGCACAGCGACTCCGTGGGCACAACATCAAGCAGATGAACGTGATCAAGAAGGCCACCAAGGGCTACCTCCCCATTTTCGTCCCCTTGCTGCTTTCGTTGCTGCGCAAGACAAGCGACATGGACGTGGCGATCGAGTCGCGCGCCTTTGGCGCGCCGGTGAAGCGGACTTATCTGGATGATGTGAGGCTGAAAGGACCAGACCTGCTGGCGATGGCCATCGTCTTCATCTGTGCGGCTGGCTTGCTGGGGTTCTCCTTCTATATGGGATGGGGGGCTGGCCTGATCGGGTGGGGTGGCCCGACCGGCACCGGCGGCAATTAGACGCAGAGGTATTCGCGGTGACTTTGATCAACAGCACCCCCAGGAAAGACGGCTTCCGTATGCCAGGTGAGTTCGAACCCCACGCTGGCTGCTGGATGCTCTGGCCCGAACGGCCTGACAACTGGCGACTCGGTGCCAAGCCCGCTCAGCGAGCCTTCGCAACAACCGCCGCCGCCATCGCCCAGTTTGAGCCGGTCACGATGGGTGTGTCCAGAGGCCAGTTCCTGAACGCACGCCAGATGCTGCCCGCTCATGTCCGCGTGGTCGAAATGTCCTACGACGACTCCTGGATCCGCGACTGTGGCCCCACCTTTGTGATCAACGATAAGGGAGCGGTCCGCGGCGTTGACTGGGATTTCAACGCCTGGGGGGGCATCTACTTTCCCTGGGACCAGGACGCCCTGGTCGCCCGCAAGGTTCTCAAGATCGAACGGCTCGATCGCTACAAGGCAGATCTGGTGCTAGAAGGCGGCTCTATCCACGTGGACGGCGAGGGCACCCTGCTGGTCACAGAGGAGTGCCTGCTGAACCCCAACCGCAACCCTCAGTTGACGAAGGAAAAGATCGAGGAAACCCTGAGAGAATGCCTCAACGTGGAGCAGATCGTATGGCTGGACCGAGGGGTTTGCCTCGACGAGACCAGTGGCCATATTGATAACCTCTGCTGCTTTGTCCGTCCCGGCGTCGTCGCGCTCACCTGGACCGACGACAGGTCGGACCCGCAGCACGAGATCTCGCTGGATGCTTACGACCGATTGCGTGCGGCCACCGACGCCAGAGGGCGCAAGTTCGAGGTTCACAAGATTCATCAACCGGAACCGATGACCATCACTAAAGAGGAGAGCGAGGGAATTGATGCCGTGGAGGGTACGCTGCCCCGCAGGGCAGGGGATCGTCTGGCCGGGTCGTACATCAACTTCTACACCGCCAACGACGGTATCGTGATGCCTACGTTTGATGACCCTCATGACGGCGCGGCCATCGAGACACTGCAACGACTGTTCCCCAAACGCAGGATCGTGGACGTGCCCGCCCGGGAGATCCTCCTGGGTGGTGGGAACATCCACTGCATCACGCAGCAGCAGCCGTGAGAAGGAGTAAGGAGTAGGGAGTAGGAAGTAAAGGAGGTCTCAGACAATGGCAGACAACCGTATGGGGATCGTCTCACCGGTGTGGACACATCTGTCCGACGTGGTGGTCGAACGGGCCAAGGGGGTGTACATATACACCTCCGATGGTCAGCGCTATCTGGATTTCACTTCCGGCATCGGTGTGACCTCCACCGGTCACTGCCACCCCAGGGTGGTCGCCGCCGCCCAGGCCCAAGCCGCGAAAGTGATACACGCCCAGATCAACATCTACTACCACCAGCCCGTCTTTGACCTGGTCGAGGCGCTCAGTCCGGTTGTGCCCGCAGGGCTCGACACCTTTTTCTTCAGCAACAGCGGCGCGGAGGCGGTTGAGGCCTCTGTCAAGTTGGCCCGCCAGACTACAGGGAAGCCCAACCTCATCGTCTTCCAGGGCAGTTTCCACGGGCGCACGGTGGCCACGATGTCCCTCACCACCTCCAAGACCATCTACCGGTTGCGCTACCAGCCGTTGATGCCCGGCGTGTTCGTCGCTCCTTACCCCTACGCCTATTACTACGGCTGGGAACCAGAGCAGACCAGCCGCTGGTGCCTCAAGCAGTTGCGCCACCTGCTCGTGACCCAGACCGACCCCTCCGAGACGGCGGCGATCCTGATCGAGCCGGTGCTGGGAGAGGGGGGCTACGTCCCGCCGCCCCCTTCCTTCCTGCCCGGTCTGCGCCAGATCTGCGACGAGCACGACATTCTGCTCGTCATTGACGAGATCCAGTCCGGCTTCGGACGCACTGGCAAGTTCTTCGCCCTCGAGCATTTTGGTGCCACCCCCGACATCATGGTCATGGCCAAGGGGCTGGGGTCGGGCTTCCCCATCAGTGGCATCGCCGCCCGGCGGGAACTGATGGACCGCTGGGTGCCTGGCTCCCACGGCGGCACCTACGGCGGCGGCAATGCCGTCTCCTGCGCTGCCGCCACGGCCACCGTGCAGGTCATTCGCGAGGAGGGACTGGTCGAGAACGCTGCCCGTATGGGCACCCGGCTGATGGACGGCCTGCACCGGCTACAGGCACAACACCCTGTCATCGGTGACGTGCGCGGGCTGGGATTGATGATTGCCACCGAGTTCACCATCCCAGCAGGGGAAAACTCTGGTGAACCGGACAAGGCCACGGCCAAGGCCATACAGAAGCGCTGTCTGGAGGCAGGACTGTTCTTGCTCACCTGTGGCTCCTACGATAACGTCATCCGCTGGATACCGCCGCTCGTCGTCAACGCCGGGCAGATAGACCAGGCGCTTGAGATCTTCGGGCAGGCGCTCGCGCAGCAGACCGCCTCGAAAAGTTAACACATTCGAGAAATATTCACCAGATTACCCCCCGACCACTTCTCGTCGCAGCCGCAGGGCTTGCACCACCGCCCCGAGGGCCAGCAGCGCCATGGCTGCACCCAGCACCCATCCGCCCCCCGCCCACGCCGTCGCACGCCCCGTCGTCGCTGGCGTAGGCGTGGCCGTGTCGGGCACGAAGCAGGTGGATGTAGGAAGCGGGGTACGCGTCGGGGAGGGGGTGGGCGTCGGAACAGAGGTCGCCGTGAGGGTGGGAGGCGGTGTTGGAGTGCCGGTGGGAATCACCGTGGGAGTCGGCGCAGCGGTTGGAGTGGGAGTGGGCGAGGCCATGGCCGTTTCCCCCCGAACCGTCCCGCCTGAATCCAGCGTCGAAGCCTCAGCCGAAAGGGTCGGCGGGACCGTCGGCGTGGCAATGGGCGAGAACGCTGCGGTCTCCGTGGGGCTGGCAGCAACGGTCGGGACCGGTTCCTGCTCCGGCGACCCACCAACCCGGTACAGGTCTGCCAGTTCCCTCGTCAGGCCCAGGTAGAAATCCCCGTAGCCCACGCTGGGCTCAATCTGCGTTCCTTCTTCCCACTCATTGAAACTCGTTAGAATTATCCAGTCCGCCCCACTCTGGACCGCCCCCTCCCAACAGCGGCGGTAGTAGGCCCCACCCGCCCGGTCGCGGACGAAAGCATCGGAGCGGCCGGTGACCAGGTCGTCGTACCCCGGCATCACCGTCGCCACCCAGTATCGGGCCGGGCCGTGCTCGGCCGTCCAATTCCAGATACGCTGCCCCCAGCGGCGCAGCACCCCCTCCGGATCCGGGTCCCAGGCCACGCTGTAGAGATGGTTCCCGTCGAACGGCCCCAGGTAATCCAAATCCACCCCCTCGGCAATCCAGATGCTGCCGTGCTGGGGGTCCACCTGTTCGCGGACACTATACCACCACTCCAACGGATAACGTCCCTGCCGCCAGAAGAAGACCACAGGCCGTCCCCCCACCCGCAGATAGGCCGGGTGCTGGGCGTGGACAGCCAACAGGTACTCGAGCGCCGCCACCACGTCCACCTCCGAGTGGAAGAAAGGACTGACCAGCTCGAAATCCACCGCCGCCGCGAAGCCGTGCTGGGCGGCGATGTCCAGCAAGGCCGCGAAGTTCGGTTCCGTCTGATTGTACTCCACCTGGGGGCCATACCAGGACTGGACGAACCCGTCGATCCCCGCCTGCTTCGCCCAGAGGACGTGCCGCTCGATGGCGGCTGGGTCGGTGGAGGTGTAAGGCTGCGCGGGCTGATCAGGGAGCGGTTTCTGCCACATCGTCATGTCGTACCAGGCATAGTAGAACGCCATAACCAGCCGTTCGCCCTGGGCGTCGGCCGGAACCGGGCGGCCCCAGCCCCAGAGGAAGGAGAGGGCCAGCAACACGACGAAGGTCAGACAAAGACGCCAAACCGTCACGCTGCCGATTGTACCACAACGGCGTGGGACGTAAAGCCGACCTCGTCGCTCGCAGCCCTCGTCGCTCACAGCCCTCGTCCCCGAGGGCGTCTTGCGCGCTAAAGTTGACACCCACCCTCAACCGGGATATAATGTGGTCATATGAGAAACTACATTAGCAAACGGGTAGGGTATAACTACTCAGCCCAGCAGTCGTTACACAGAGTTACACGGAGAAGACACAGAGAACCACAGAGATAGGGAGATAGCCCGTATGCAAACGCTGTATTCTTTGCTGAAACATGGTATTACGGGCAAACTTGGTCTTTTTCTCTCCGTGAAACTCTGTGCATCCTCTGCGCCGCTCTGTGTTCCTGGTTATGCCTGAGTAGTGAGGGAGGAAACAGTGCCTGACGTCGGTGTACGAGAACTGAAAATCCGCGCTTCGGAGATCATCCGCGACGTGCGGGAGCGACGTGCTCGTTACGTCATCACCTATCGGGGGCGACCGGTGGGCCTGCTGATACCATTGGACGAGACGAGTCCGGCAAACCTGCACCCTACCGGCAAGACGGCCACGGCCGCCTGGGAGGAATTGACCCGGCTGGGCGAGGAGATCGGTCGGGAGTGGCGTTCCCCCCTGACCAGCGCCCAACTCCTGTCGGAAATGCGCCGGTAGGAGGACGCCGTGACCAGTACCTACACCGTCGATGCCAGCGTCTTTCTGAACGGCTTCAACCCTTACGAGGCAGGTCACGAAGAGAGCCGTCGCCTGCTGACCCTGATGCAGGAGCGGGCCGCTCCCATCGTCGTGCCCACGTTGCTGTTGCCAGAGGTGGCCGCCGCCATCGGTCGAGGTCGGCAAGACGCCGGCCTGGCCCGCGAGTTCGCCACCGCACTGAGCCACCTGCCCCACCTGGTGCTGATCCCATTGGACATCACCCTGGCTCAACAGGCCGCCGACGTGGCGGCGCAATGCCGTCTGCGGGGCAGCGATGCCGTCTACGTCGCCGTCGCCCTCCGCTTCGGCAGCACCCTCGTCACCCTGGACCGGGAGCAACGAGAGCGGGTCACCGACGTGGTCCCCACCCGCTACCCCACCGAGGCGCTGGCGGAGTGGGAATAATCTGGAAGTTAAGAGAAGTAGGAGGAGAACGATGAAAGGCGATTTTTCCCGCTTGACTTTCGACCCGCGCAAGAACTTCTCTAGCGTGCTCATGCAACAGGGACGGGTCCAACTCGACGCCGACTGGAACGAGCAGGGCGCCATCCTGCTGCACTACGTGCGAACGTTGGTGGCCGACCTCATAGGACCACACGGAGGGCCGGGGGATGGTTTCAAGATAGAGCCATACCGGGACCCAGACGACTTCGTGATCTTGCCAGGCCACTACTACGTCGCTGGGTTCCTGTGCGAGAACGAAGGCCCGCTGGCCTACACCGGGCAGCCCGATTGCCCGCTCCGGGAGAACGAACGACTCAAGCGCGATGCGACGTACCTGGTCTATCTGGACGTATGGGAGCGCCACATCACCTGCGTCGAGGATGAGCGCATCCGCGAAGTCGCGCTGGGCGGGCCAGACACAACGACGCGCACCAAGGTCGTGTGGCAGGTCATAGCCATGCCAATTGAACCGGGTAAGCCAGAGACAGATGAGCCCGCAGACGTGAAGAACTGCGCTACGCTGCTACACGAGAAACTGGCTGAGCCTGACAAATCCGGCGCAGCCCGCCTACGTGCACGTGCAGAAACTCGCTACCGGGGGGTCGAGAACCATCTCTACCGCGTCGAGGTCCACTATGGCAGCGACAGGCCAGGCGGCCCCACCTTCAAATGGTCGCGCGACAACGGCTCGGTCGCTTTTCCCATTCTCGCAATAACCAAGCCGACGACCCGTTCCAGCGACTCAGACCGAACCACGGTCACAGACACCACGACGCTCACGCTGGAACACCTGGACCATGACGGCCCTTCCGGTCTAACCACCGGCGATTGGGTAGAGCTCGTTGACGATGACTATGTCCTGCAGGGACGCGTCGAACCACTGTGGCAGGTTCACGCAATTGACCCGGCCAACGTGCAGGTGACCTTAACGAAAAAGAGAAGGAGGAGGAGCAAGAGTAGGACGTCCACCTCGCCTATCTCCGATGCCGGGCAGGATCCGTCGAAACACCCCTTGCTGCGCCGCTGGGATCACAGGGGAGGCGACCACAACATGCGCGGCTTACAACTGCACGAGGGCAGCGCGGTCATCGTCGAGGGTGAGGGCGAGGGCGAGAATGAGAACAGCTGGCTCGTCCTGGAAAAAGGCGTGCAGATTCAGTTCCAAAAGCCAGCCGGGAGACAGCCAGAGAACCGGTACTGTACTGGCGACTACTGGCTGATTCCGGCCCGCACTGCAACTGGCGATATCGAGTGGCCCCCATACGCGGCCGGCCCCGAAGCGGTGGTACCGCAAGGTGTTGGGCACCAATACGCGCCGCTTGCCATCGTTTCAGTGATGGAAGATGGCAGCGTCAGCGCCACAGATTGCCGGCGCAAGATCAAGCCACTACCGCTCCTGACCGAGTAAATCTCCATTCCTGCAGGGTGCGACGATTGTTCATAGGAATTCAGGCAACCAGCGGTGTCTCTCTGCGCTGATACTGTCTGGATGGCGGGTGGAAGTCAGACCAGAAACCGTCCCAACGGTCACTCAAAATGGCAGCCCGAACATGAGCAACAGCCTCGGCACGCTCTCCGTCCCAACGCATACCTGGTTGGTTGATGCGAACACCTACGATTTGTTTGACGGCACTTTCGGCAGAACCACTGCCGATTTGAAGCCCTTGCTCGATATACTCGGGGTAATTCATACGCAGGCTCTGGTTTTCAAAATAGGTAATCGCCTTTGCCACAAACTCAGGTGTCGTGCTACGCTCCAAAGAGAGAGCGTGTAATTCTCGCGATACTGGAGCTGGCCCTTCGTGCTTGAGGATGTGGCAGTATTTCTCGCCCCACTCTTTGACTTCGTCTGTTTCCTTACCCCACACAGACTTTCCAGCGTTCCATATGTACTCACTGGCATGATAAAAATCCAGACATCGTCCCGAATTATGTGCTTATCGTTAGCGTTCCAGCCGCGAGAGCCAAAGTGGGCCAGGCACACAAGACCAGGTTCACCAACTGCATCCACGGGATGCCGAGAAAGTTGGCTCCCGCTAACTCGAGTGGAGGCACTCTTCCATCGGCTATGTGCCGCCATTGACGTACATCGAACGTACGCGTTCGGACTTTAACACACGACATTAGGCTGGGCACC
>Ga0075114_10000462_pt1 | contig 24840 bp, 20 predicted proteins | sample AntAceMetag02UKM_FD_69784 | JGI IMG/M metagenome (GOLD analysis project Ga0075114, IMG submission 69784) | Saline lake microbial communities from Ace Lake, Antarctica - Antarctic Ace Lake Metagenome 02UKM | ecosystem: Environmental > Aquatic > Non-marine Saline and Alkaline > Saline | place... | reverse complement strand
AACTGATTTCTGTGCGCGATAACGTGGTGCTCCTGGTGCTGGTTCTGCTGGGCGGCACCGTCAAGCAGCAGGTACTGCATATGGAGCAGCCGCTCTCACAGGAGGCCCTCAGCTGGCTTTCCAACCAACTGAACGACGTGCTGGCTCAGGCCGATGCCAAAGAGATAGAAACCCGGCTGGCGCATGCGTCCGCGTTGGCAATACAGGTGAGCCAGTTGGTAGCCGACACCATGCGTCAGATAGACTGCCGGGCCAGCGATCGGATCTTCAGTGAAGGGCTGACCCATCTGCTGAGCGAGCCAGAGTTTGCCGATAGCGAGGAAGCGCGCCGTGTTGTGCAAGTCTTGGAGCAGAGGCCCTTGCTGGACACCATCCTGCAGGAAATGCGGGAGCGGCAAGGTGTGCAGGTGCTCATCGGCGGCGAAGGGCGCTGGGAAGAGCTAAGCCAGGCCAGCCTGGTGCTCTCGAGCTACGGCATCGAAGAGGTATCCGGCATATTGGGTGTGTTGGGCCCGCTGCGCATGACCTATTCCCGCACTATCTCCACCGTACGCTACGTGGCTGATCTGATGAGCGGTTTGGTTCAGGAATGGTACGGTTGAGATGGCTGTTGGATGATGGCCGATGGCAAATGGCAGATGACAGATAACGAAGGGAGGCATGCAGATAAGTGTCCATAGAAGCAAGAGAAGCAAGAATAGAGGAGGCAGGGGTAGTGGATGATCCGCTGACGGTGCTGCAAACCGAGTTGGATGCCGCCAAGGCGCAGGCAGACGAGTATCTCGACCAGTGGCGGCGCACAGCAGCGCAGTTCTCCAATTACAAGAAACGCATTGATAAGGAGCAGTCGGAGTTCACCAGGCTGGCCAACGCCACTCTGATCACCCGCCTGTTGCCCATCATCGATGATTTCGAGCGAGCTTTTGAGACGTTGCCCCCTAATCTCAGGGGCATAACATGGGTCGAAGGACTGGCCCTCATCCAGCGCAAGCTGCAACTGCTGCTGGAGCAGGAGGGGGTGGAGGCCGTTGAGACAGAAGGTGAGGCCTTTGACCCGATGCTGCACCAGGCAGTGACGTACGAAGATGCAGAGGGCTTTGAAGAAGGGCAGATCATTGCCGAAGTGCAAAAGGGGTACAGGATAGGTGAGTGCGTGCTGCGACCCAGCATGGTGAGAGTAGCAAGGTAGACGCAAGATGCGAGGTTTGGCATCCTGGTTGGTTCATTTCACACAAGGAGCAGTTTAGAAAATGGCAAGGATAATCGGTATAGACTTAGGAACAACGAACTCGGTAATGGCTGTGATGGAGGGCGGCGAGCCCGTCGTTATCCCTACAGCCGAGGGCGGGCGGCTTTGCCCTTCCGTGGTGGCCGTCAATCCCAAGACCGAAGAGCGGATGGTGGGGCAGGTGGCCAAGCGCCAGGCCGTCACCAATCCCGAGAACACCATCTCCTCCATCAAACGCCTCATGGGCCGCAAGTTCAGCGACCCGGAGGTGCAGAAGGCGCGTGAGATTCTGCCCTATCAGATCGTCGAGAAGCAGAACAGCGACGCCTGGGTGATCATGGGCGGCAAGGAGTATTCGCCGCCGGAAATCTCGGCCATGATCCTGCAAAAACTCAAGAGGGACGCCGAGGCCTATCTGGGCGAGCCGGTGGTAGAGGCAGTGATCACCGTCCCCGCCTACTTCAACGACTCGCAGCGGCAAGCCACCAAGGACGCCGGCAAAATCGCTGGCTTGAACGTGCTGCGCATCATCAACGAGCCCACAGCGTCCTCGTTGGCTTATGGGCTGGATAAGAAGGTCGACGAGCTGATCGCAGTCTACGACCTGGGCGGTGGCACCTTTGACCTCTCCATCCTGGATATCGGCGAAGGGGTCTTCGAGGTCAAGTCCACCAACGGCGACACATTCCTGGGCGGCGACGACTGGGATCAGCGGCTGATCGGCTACATCGCCGACGAGTTCCGCAAGGATCAGGGCATTGATCTGCGGCAAGATCGCATGGCGCTGCAGCGGCTCAAGGAGGCAGCAGAGAAGGCTAAGGTTGAGCTGTCCACGGTGATGCAGACGGAGATCAACTTGCCCTTCGTCACCGCGGATGCCTCCGGCCCAAAGCATCTGCAGGTCACTATCACTCGCTCCAAGTTTGAGCAACTCACAGCCGATCTGGTGGAGCGCACGGCTGGCCCGGTTCGGCAGGCACTGGAAGACGCAAAGATCACCCCGCAGCAGATTGATGAGGTGGTGCTGGTGGGCGGGCAGACCCGCTCGCCGGCCATCCAGCGGATGGTGCGGGACTACTTCGGCAAGGAGCCACACAAGGGCATCAATCCCGATGAAGTGGTGGGCGTGGGCGCGGCCATCCAGGCAGGTGTGCTGGCCGGCGAGGTCAAGGACATCCTGCTGCTGGACGTCACGCCGCTGACCCTGAGCATCGAGACGCTAGGCGGGGTGGCGACACCGCTCATCGAGCGCAACACCACCATCCCTGTGAGGAAGAGCCAGACCTTCTCCACCGCTGCCGACGGGCAGACCCAGGTAGAGATCCACATTCTGCAAGGCGAGCGGCCCATGGCGGCGGACAACAAGACGCTGGGCCGGTTCATCCTCGATGGCGTGCCGCCCGCGCAGCGCGGTATACCGCAGATCGAAGTGACCTTCGACATCGACGCTGACGGCATTCTGAACGTCTCGGCGGAGGACAAGGCGACAGGCCGCGAGCAGCATATCACCATCACCGCCAGTTCCGGCCTCTCCAAAGACGAGGTGGATCAGATGGTGAAGGATTCGAAGCGCTACGCCTCGGAGGATCGCAAGCACAAGGAACAGGTAGAGGCGCGCAATGCCGCCGACACGATAATCTACCAGGCGGAGAAAACTCTGCGCGAGCAAGGGGACAAGGTGCCCGCCGACGTGCGCAACGATGTGGAAAGCCATATAAGTGGGCTACGCAGTATCCTGGACACCGGCAGTGCGGAGGAAGTGCGGCGCAAGGCGCAAGACCTCTCGGACAGCCTGCAGAAGGTCGGTGCGGCCATGTACGAGCAGCAAGCTCCGCCGCCACCACCCGATGGTGAAGCCGACGGTGCGCCAGGCAGTGACGAGGACATCGTCGAGGGCGAATTCCACGAGGCAGAGTAGCCCTCAGAGCACAGAACACAGACGAAGACAGAACTTGGCCCCTCACTCCGTTTGGAGCGAGGGGCTTTGTATTGCATCAGAGCGCAACAAATGCCGCAGTCCTGATGTACAGATTTGTTAAGTAGGGCTTCACACTTATCAATCCCGATTTGACAAATATTCAACTCTGTGCTAAGATTATGCTATCATGAGCGGAGGTGATGGCATGTACCCTGTTCCCGGTTCCTGTCCTGTCTGTGGAGACGCACTGATCGTCACCCTGCTGCAATGTCCCCATTGCGACACGGTGATGGAAGGCCGCTTCGGCCTGGGCCGCTTTCATCAACTCTCTCAGGAGCAACTCAGCTTCGCCGAGCTCTTTCTGCGCTGTGAGGGCAAGCTGAGCTGGACCGCCGAAGAGATGGGGATCTCCTACCCCACCGTGCGCTCCCGCCTGGAAGAGGTTATTCGCGCCCTCGGTTACGAGGTACGAGAGGAGACACCCGCCGAGGAGAAGCAACGCCGGTCCGAGCGCCGCCAAACCATCCTGAACGACCTGGCTGCGCGCAGCATCACCGCCGAGGAAGCGGCGGAATTGCTGAAGAAGCAGTGACCCCATGACCAGTGATAAACATAAAGCGTCACCTACTCCCGCTGTTGGCTTGTCCGGCCTGCGGCGATGGTCTCGACTTCGATGCCATCACCCAATACCCAATCTCTCGTCCGTAATCCTTGACTGGAGCGAACAGTGGCCGTAACTATTCTTGGTCGGCGCAAGCCGTTCCGGGGCCTTCGCCGCTTCAAGCCCCATCGAGACTTGCGTCAGGTGACAGAACTCATAGCTGAGACCTTCGGCGCTGGCCTGGACGCCGAGGGACGAGCCGCACTGCGCGAGATGCGGCAGATCAGTTGGCTCGGCCCGCTCGTGGGCTTCGTTCTAGCTGCCGACCCCCAACTGCAGCGATTACTCAACGGCTACGTCTGGATCGAGGAAGGACGGGTGGTGGGCAATCTGACGCTGCAGAGTGGCATCCGCTACGGGGCGCGCTGGTACATCTCCAACGTGGCCGTCGCGCCGGCCTATCGCGGCCACGGCATCGCTCGGGCGCTCGTCGAAGCTGCGCTGGAAGAAGCACAGCAGCGGGGGGGGAGCTGGGCCACGCTGCAGGTGGAGGCAGAGAACGAGACCGCTCGCAGACTGTATGAAGGGTTGGGCTTCGAGGCTCTGGGTGGGCTGGCCTATCTGCGGTTGCCTGAGCCGCCTGCCGCGTCACCACCGACCGCGGCGCCACCTTCGCTTCGTCATTGGCGATCAGACGACTGGCATCAGGAGTATGAGTTGGCCAAGGCCGCCACGCCGAGCCTGTTGCAGTGGTGGCAGCCACTGCGCTCCGAGGCCTTCCGACTCCATCCCGAGGAGCGGCTGGGCGAACTGTTCAGTCAGCTCATCGGGCGGCGGCGCACGTACCGCTGGGTGGTCGAACAGGAGAGCGGCGCGCAGGGCCAGTTGGCCGCCTCGCTGATGGTGCGTGCCACCCGCTGGCGGGGCGAGCACCAAATGCAGTTGATGGTGCACCCTGATGCCCGTGGTCCGCTGGAGGAACCGCTGGTGCGGCACGCTCTGGCGCTGCTGGCCTCCTACCCGAGCAGGCCGACGGTTATCCGACATCCGGCCGAACATCGCACAGCCGTCAATGTCTTCCTGGCGCACGGCTTCCGACTGCGCCGCACGCTGATGGCGATGAGGAAGAGAATCAGATAGAGTTTGGGTCTGTGGCATCTGCGAGGATCGTTGCCCACGAACGTTCGCAGATCAAGGGGATGACCAAGGACAGTCGACGAAGGACGAACACACGCCATGTGACGTTCGTCGGTCGTCCTTCGTTGTTCGCCTGATTGATGGATGCAGGAAAGACTTCTGGCAGCCGCCGTCCCGGGTTGCCACTCGGAGCTGTACCATGACTCAAGGCAACTTCTTGACAATTCTGCGCAAACGAAGGGACTTCCGCCTGCTCTGGCTGGGGCAGATCATCGCTCGCCTGGGCGACAATTTCTACTGGCTGGCGCTGCTTATCACCGTCAACGAGTTGACTAGCTCTACGCTGGCCATGGGCTTCACCACTATCTCTCTGGCGCTGCCCCAGCTTCTCCTGGGCCTGCCGGCGGGGGTACTCGTGGATCGCTTCGACCGCCGTAAGGTGATGATCGCCAGCGACGTGCTACGCGGTGGGCTGGTGCTGTTCTGCCTGCTGGTGGGCAGCCGAGAGCAAGTGTGGATCTTCTACCTGGTCGGCTTCCTGATGTCGGCCATTAGCGTCTTCTTCTTCCCCGCCAGGCAGGCGGTGACGCCGTCGCTGGTGGCCAAGGAGGATCTGCTAGGCGCCAACGCGCTGCTGGAGACCTCGCGGACACTGGCCATACTGATGGGGGCGGCGGCCGCCGGTTTCGTCATCGCCTACGCGGGAGCTAAGGTCGCCTTCATCCTCGTTTCCATGTCATTCCTGCTGTCGGCGATCTTCCTGTGGGCCATGCGCGTGCCGCAGATGGCACAGTCCACACGCTCCACCAGCCTCGCCAACCTCTGGGCCGAGCTGCGTCAGGGGCTGGGCTTCGTGCGGAGCAGCCGCTTGCTCACGGGCATCATGATCGTCATGACTGTGGTCATGCTGGGCATCGGGGCCATCAATGTACTCTGGGTGCCCTTCATGGATCGCTTGTTCGGCATTGGCCCTGAAGGGCTGGGCATCGCGGAAACGTTACAGGGCCTGGGCATGTTGCTGGGCAGCATCATCGTGGGCAATCTGACCAGCCGTTTCCGGCTCACGCGGCTGTTGAGTGGCAGCCTCGCGCTCTTCGGCTTGGCCGCGGTGGCCATCGGGCTGGCCGCTACATTCGTCGCCGTACTGGTGTTCCTTATCTTCGTGGGACTGTCGCTGCCACCCATCAACGCGGCGGCCAGCACGCTGGTACAGACGGTCACGCCTGATGATCTGATGGGCCGCGTGAACAGCGCCTCGGGCACCATGCAGAGCGTGGCCAATCTGCTCTCCATGGCATTGGCCGCCACGCTGGGCGATCTCGTCGGCGTGCGTACGGTATTCGTCGCCTGTGGGCTGGTCGTGCTTGTGGCGAGCGGCATGGGCTGGATGATGCTGCGGGAGCCGGATGAGGTGGGTGCTTTGGGCACTGCAGTGGCGGCGGCTCCTGCGTCTGAGTAGCAGGCAAATCCATAGGTTGGGCACATTGATGGACCACACAGAACAACACCAATCCCGATGGGCAGTCCCATTCTTTTCGATCTGGACAGGTCAGGTGTTTTCGCTGATCGGCAGCAAGGTAGCCCAGTTCGCCCTGATCTGGTGGCTCACCAGGTTGACCGGGTCGGCCACCGTGCTGGCCACAGCCTCAATGGTGGCGCTTATTCCAGAGATTCTCCTCAGCCCCATCGCCGGAGCGTACGTGGACCGCTGGAACCGGCGTATGGTGATGATTATCGCCGATGGCATCATCGCCTTGGCTTCGCTGTGGCTGGCCTATCTGTTCTGGGCTGACACAATGCAAATCTGGCATGTCTATGTCATCATGCTGGTGCGCGCTGTGGGTGGAAGCTTCCACTGGCCAGCCATGCAGGCTTCCACCTCGCTCATGGTGCCCAAAAGGCATCTGACGCGGGTGGCTGGCCTCAATCAGACGCTGAATGGGGCGCTAAACATCGTTGGCCCGCCGCTGGGCGCGCTGTTGATGGAATTGCTGCCGCTGTACAGCGTCATGTTGGTGGACGTGGGCACGGCCATGTTGGCTATCGTCCCGCTGTTTTTCGTGCACGTGCCACAGCCGGAACGCACGGACGAGGGACAGGCACAGAAGACATCCATATGGGCCGACATACGCGAAGGTGTGCGCTACATTCGGGGATGGCCTGGGCTAATGGCTCTGATAGGGTCGGCGATGATTGTCAAGATTGCGCTGACTCCAGCTTTCTCTCTGCTGCCGCTTCTGGTGAGCGAACACTTCGGAGGCAGTGCAGCCCGGTTGAGTTTGCTGGAATCAGTGAGCGGAGTGGGCATGCTGGTGGGCGGACTTGTCCTGAGCGGTTGGGGCGGCTTTCGGCGCAAGATATACACCACGATGACGGGCGTGATCATACTGGGCTTGGGCCTCTTGGCGCTGGGTCTAACGCCAGGAGAGCAATTCTGGGCGGCGTTGGCCAGCCTGTTTGTGGTGGGGTTGATGATTCCGCTGGTAGATGGACCGATTATGGCCATTCTCCAAGGTAGTGTTGCCCCCGAGATGCAGGGACGCGTGTTTACGCTGATGGGAAGCTTGCTCGGGATAACCTCGCCTTTCGGCTTGGCGGTTGCCGGCCCGGTGAGCGATTGGCTTGGCCTCCAGGTGTGGTACGTGGCAGCCGGTGTGCTTTGCGGGGTGATAGGACTGGCTGGCTTCTTCGTGCCGGCGATCGTGCACATAGAGGAAAACAATGGGACGCAAGCCATCGCCGAAAGAGAACCGATGAAGGCAGCGAGCCCGGCATCCGAGTAGCGGGCTGGTAGGTAGTAGACTGGTAGATTGGTAGATTGGGCCGTGGCGAAGTGGTGAACAGATTCCCAATGTACCCATTTGCCGGTGTACCAATCTACCAACCAACATCATGACTTGTTGACAAGGAGCAGAGAAATGACAACCACGGAAGAACGTCTACACATCCTACAGATGATCGAGGATGGAGTGATCACTGCTCAAGAGGGGGCCAGGCTCTTGGCGGCCCTTGGGGAGTCCACACCGAAGCGGGAACCGCCGCGGAGCGGTGCTGTGCCGCCGCGCTGGTTCCGCGTGCGGGTCACCGACCTCCAGTCGGGCAAGAGCAAAGTCAACGTCAACATCCCCATGGGCTTGGTGGATGTGGGACTGAAGATGGGGGCTCGCCTCGTGCCGGACGTAGAGGGGCTTGACTTCGCCGAGATGGCCGAAGCCATCCGCCAAGGCGTGCAAGGCAAGATCCTCGACGTCGAAGACAGCGAGGACGGCGAGCGAGTGGAAATCTACGTGGAGTGAGGTAGAGACATGACGACAACAGAGGAACGACTGCGCGTCCTGAAGATGGTCGAAGAGGGAAAGATCACAGCCGAGCAAGGGGCTCAGTTGCTGGCGGCTCTGAAAGGCGAAGGTCCCCGCCAGAAGTCAGAGGAGCCACTCGCCGGCCGCGGCAAGCAACCACGCCGGCTGCGCATCCAGGTCACCAACCTGGAAACAGGCCAGCGCAAAGTCAACATCAACATGCCCTGGGGCCTGGTCAGTGTAGGCGCAAAGATGGGAGCTCGCTTCGCCCCCGAAGGCATTGACCTCGAAGAGCTCATGGCCGCCATTGACGCTGGCGCCACGGGCGAGATCATCGACGTCGTAGACGAAGAGGACAACGAACGGGTGAAGATCTACGTAGAGTGAAGCTCCTCGCCATCATCGCTTCTTGCTATCGATGCCGAAGGACCGGACCACTCGATACGCTGCACATCACGCCTCTGGCAAGCCCAGGGCATGGTTCTGCAGTTGCTCAGGGTGTTATGATGATTCTGCCAGCAGAAGGGCGAGGGGAAGGAACGAAATGGACGAAGCGCACGTCAAGATTCTGCAGATGCTCCAGGATGGAATCATCTCCGCTGAGGAAGCGGAGAGGCTGCTAAGCGCCTTGGACGGTGAAACTGACCTTGGCGACGGGCCAGAGACTACGGCCTTCACGGAGAAGCCACTTCACGACGGGGTCGGCTCCCCGCGCGGGGGACCGCCGCTCTGGTGGCACCGAGTCTGGGTCTACGTGCTGGCGGGCGGCCTGCTGCTGGCAACGCTGGCCGTGGTATTCACTGTTCCGATAGCGCAGGGGCGTCGCCACCCAGGCTGGTTGGCCTGCACAGTGCCGCTGCTCATATTCGGCGCGCTGGTGGCTGGCCTGACTTGGTGGTCGCGCACCGCCCGCTGGCTGCACGTGCGCGTGCGTGAGGAGGAGCAGCGGATCAACATCAGCCTGCCGTTGCCGCTGCGCCCCGCCGCCTGGGCGCTGCGCCTGGCCCGTCCCTGGGTGCCTCAATTGAAAGACACCGCTGTTGACGAGCTGATCCTGTCGCTGGCTGAAGCGGACGTCGAGGAAGAGATCCTGATCGTAGAAGTTGACGGGGGAGAAGGTGAGCAGGTGGAGGTTCGCATCGGTTGACAGGTGGTGGGAAGCAGGCAATCCCTCACCCGCCTCCCGCCCTAAGCAAGCCGGCGGAGAACCATCAGCGTCAGGTCATCAGAAGGCGGATTGTCCCCGACGAAATCGCTCACCGAAGCACAGATAGCCTCCAACATCGCCTGGGCTGGAGTGTCAGCGGCGGCCTCGATAGCTGCCTGCAGACGTCCTTCGCCGTAGATGTCGCCTCCTGGGGAAAACGCCTCGGTGACACCGTCAGTGTAGAAAACCAGGACATCGCCCGGTTCCAGAGCGACGATCCTCTCCCCAAAATGTATCCCTTCCAGCACACCGAGCACCATCCCCTCGGTGCGGAGCCATTCCTCTTCCCCTGTGCGGGGTCGCAACAGTAACGGCGGGTTGTGCCCGGCACTGGCATAGGCTAACTGTCCCGTTTGCAGTGACAACACCGCGTAGAAAGCGGTGACGAACATACCGTCCTGGGCGTCCGGCACCAGCAAATCATTGACGCGAGCCAGCGCACCGGCCGGCGACGCGGCTTCTAGCGCCGCCGCCCGCACCAGCGTGCGAGTGAGGCTCATGAAGAGCGCGGCCGGCATCCCCTTGTCGGCTACATCAGCAATCACCAACCCGAGCTTCCCGTCGGGAAGCTCGAAGAAATCATAGAAATCGCCCCCTACCTCGCGCGCCGCCTGCCAGGTAGCCGCCAGCTCCCAGCCAGGCAGGTGAGGCAATCCGCTGGGCATGAAGGCCTCCTGCAATTCGTGAGCGAACTGCAGTTCCCGCTCCAGCCGCTCGCGCTGTGCTCTCTCTTGCAGCAACCGGTCGTTCTGCACGGCCAAGCCCGCCTGCTGCGCGATCCCCGTGATCAACTCCAGCCGTCTGTCACGGAGGTGATGTGACTTGTCGGCCTCCTCCACCAGCATCACACCCAGCACATCGCCCATCACCAACATGGGGACAGCGACTAGCGAGGGGGGCTCACCCTGCTCTTGCCGCGCGATCTCGGCGGCGAAGTCAGCAGGGATCACGTCGCCCGACTCCTTGGCAATACCCAATGAAACGTCCGAGGGGTAGGTCACCAGGCTGGCACGATCGCGGACGATATCGAGGAGCGGGAAATCGCCAGGTGCATAAGGCCGTGTCAGCGGGAGTGAGCCGCTGCTCGCCCCCACATTCTCGCCGCGGGGGAAGCCATAGGCCCGAGCTAGCTGGAAAACGGACTGCTCGCCGTTCCACAGGAAGATGACACATCGTTGCACGCCCACCAGCATGGAAGTGATGCGGACGATGGCTTCCAGGATGTCATCCAGTGTGTCGAGGCTGACCACCGCCTGCGCCACCTGCAGCAGCGCCACCGACACGTAGGCCTCCTCCTGCCGCTCCTGCAACAGCCGGGTATTGGAAACAGCGGCTGCCGCCTGGTAGGCGATGCCGCGGATAATGGCCAAGGACATATCGTTGAGTTCACCCATGCCGAGTTCGGGCTCGCCGCCCCGGTAGTCAACCAGTATCGCTCCCAGCACCTCGCCATGGGCCACCAGGGGCACCAGCCAGGGCGACTCGAAACCGCACGCCGAGGCAATGTCCTTCGCCAATCCCAGGTCAGCAGCCGCGTCGGGGAGGAAGATGGGGTCCCTGGCGACATCGAGAAGGTCAAAGGCTGGTGCGCACCTCAGGCCAATGTCCCAACTATCGAAGGCAGCTTGCTGTGCCTGGCCAAGGCCGTAGGCCGCGGCTGGCACGAAGGTCTTGACGGCTTCATTCCACAGAAGCAAGGCGCATCGCTCCACGACGGTCAGCATCGGCACCAACCGGACGACCGTCTCCAGCACCTCGTCGAGGGTGGTCTGCGACTGGGTGGCTTCGGCCACCTGGAGCAGCACCGTCGAGACATAGGCTTGCTCTTGGGCGGCCTGGTAGAGACGGGTGTTCTCGATGGCAACAGCGGCATGGCTGGCAAAGGCGTCCGTCATCGCCCGGGACTCGGGTCCGTAGCGTCCAGGCGTGCGATGGGCCATGGTCAGCAATCCAAGCTGCCGGTCACCGGTGCGCAGCGGGGCGGCGATGGCGGAGTAGTCGGGTGGAAACTCCAGGGCTGCCCCCAGCGGCTCGTAGGGAGACTCCGGAGTGCGGACCGTAGGCTGGTCGGCCTCCAGCGCCTGGCTAAACCAGGCAGGGGTCTCGGACGAGAAATCGGCGATGCACACTTCCTCCGGGAACCCGTGAGCTGCTGCCAGGCACAGATCCCCGTCCCGCAGAAGCCAGATGGCAACTGCGTCACTGGGGAGGTTGCGCTCCAACTCGGTCAAGATTGCGTCGAGCATCTGATCGAGATCCACGCCAGCAGCCAGGAGGCCGGCCACCTCCCGCAGACTTTCAGCGACCTGCCGCCGCCAGCGCTCCGAGCGATACAGGTTGGCATTGCGGATGGCGATGGCCACATTGTCGGCCAGGGCCTCCAGCAGAAAACGATCGTGGTCGCCAAAGGCATCTTGCCGGTCGCTTTGCACATCGAGCACACCCAACACCTCAGTGCCGAAGACGAGGGGCACGGCCAGTTCAGCCCGCGTGTCATCCGGTGGCAAGGGCGATGGTCGATAGCGAGGCTCGCTGCTCACGTCGTTGGCCAGCAACGTTTCGCCGTGACGGGCCACCCAGGAGATGACTCCCTCGGGATCGTCCAATCGGTAGCTCAACCCCTGCACTTGCGACGCCTGGCTGCGGGCGCCGCTCCCCGCCCGATAGAGGATTCGCTGGCACACAGGGTCAACGGTGAAGAGGTGTACGAAGGGATAGCCCAACCTGTGATGAAGTAGGTCCACGACTTCGTTGAGCAATCTGTCCAGGTCGAGCAATGAGACCACCTGGGCGCTGACCTCGCGCACCAACAAGAGCTGCTCGCACTGCCGCCGTTCAATCGCCAGCAGGCGCGCCGCGTGCAAAGCGGTGGCCGACTGAGCGGCCAGGCCATCGAGGAACTGCGCCTCCGCATCGCTGAAGGGCGGGCCGTCAGGTCGTTCCACCTGCAACACGCCCAGCACGGTATCCTGCGCAACCAGCGGTACAGCAAGGGCCGATGCGAGGCTCGATCCGGCCTCGCCAGTGCGGACAGTCTGGCGGGTATCGAGAGCGCGGCGCATCGCCTCGGACGGGAGTTCAGCGGGAACCGCGGTCGATCCCGCCGAGTCGTGCAGACCGCTAGGCAGTTCGGCCAGCCACAGCTCGGCCTGGCCGCCCAGCAGCCTCTCGGCTGTCTGCACGATGAGCTCTCGCTGGCCAAGGATGGTCGGCTGGGCCATCAGTTGCCCGCCTAGGTCAAGCAGTTGTCGCCACTTCGGTTGATCAGACATTTGCAGCCAGTTGCTCAGAACAATCTTTCCGTCTCGGCACTCCTCACGGTGCGCATTGTATCACACTCTCTTTCATCCAACAACTACCGCTTTTGATCAGACAAGTGCAATGCCAGACCACCTTTGGCGGAGCAAAGGAGGTGTGGTACAATGCAGTGGTACAATGCAATGGTACCCGCACCTGGACAGGCTAGGAGCGGCGGTTCGTTTTCCAAGACTTGACGCTGATGACTTCAACCTGGAGATAGATCGATGGCTAGCCAAGACCCTCAAGCAATGCTCCACGCGCTTCTACAACCCTGGCACGACGCCGTGAAGAATCCGGCGGAGGCTCAACAGGAGGTGCTACACCGTCTCCTAGCGATCTACTCGCAGAGCGACTACGGGAAGCAACATGACGCCACCAATATCAGCAGCATCGAGGAGTACCGCCGCTCCTTCCCCACCGCCACTTATGAGGATTACAAGCCGCTCATCGAGCGGGTGATGGCCGGCGAGGTGAGTCTGCTTCTGGCTGAAGAGCCAGTGGGCTGGGCGATCACCCGAGGCACGACGAAGGGTGAGTCCAAGTTCATTCCCATGACGCCGACCGACCTGCGCATGCGCGTCAGCGCCGGGCGGGCGATGATGAACTACGTGGCCACCACTGGCCGCTACGACTTGTTCCAAGGGGTCAACCTGAATCTGAACTTCCCCTCGGTCGTGGGGACTGTGCGGATGGGGGAGAGAGATGTGGAGTACGGCTACAGCTCGGGCATCTACACGAAGTATGTGTCAGCCCACACGCCTATCCGTTCGCTGCCAACACAGCAGGACATTGACGCCTTGGGTGGAGGCAAGACCAAGCGCGATTGGGACGCTCGCTTCGAGTTGGCCTACGAGAAATGCAAGGAGCAAAGCGTCACGCTGGTGGGAGGCGTGATCATGACCGCCCTGCGCTTCGGGCGCTACCTGCGGAGGGCGCACGGCGTCTACCCCAAGAAGCTCTGGAAAACGCAGATCATGACGCTAGGCAGCGCGCCGGGCATCAACACCCGCTATCAGCCGGCGCTCACCGCGCTCTACGGGCCGGTGACCATCCGCGAGATCTACGGTGCCACCGAGGGCATGTTCGGGCAGCAGCGGGATGAGCGCCGGGCATGGGTACCGAACTACGACCTCTTCTTCTTCGAGGTGCAGACGCGGTCGGGCATCAAGATGCTACATGAAATGCGCCGCGGCGAGATGGGCAGCCTGGTCGTCTCCACGCCCGTCCTGCCTCGCTACAGGATCGGCGATGTGATCCTTGCCCTCCAGCCGCCCTACTTCCGCTGCATTGGCCGAACCTACTGGTGGACTCCCCTGAACTACGCCTGGGATGAGTTCAGGACGCTCAACCTGGGCCGGCTGTGATCGTGAGACGTATCGCTGCTCTTGGGCGAGTTGGAGCGACCCTTTGTCTTCATATAGGGCTAGGTAGTTCCCGGTGCAAAAGTGGGGCAGACTTTCCAGTCTGCCGGTCAAGCAGGCTAGAAAGCCTGCTCCACACGCCGTTTTGCACCGAGAACCAGGTACGCGCCGGGGAGAGGTTCCCATGAAAACGATCTTCGACGGTTGTGAACCACGAACCGAGGTTCTGAAGGGTGAGCTACGAGAGGAGATCTTCGCTGCTCGTTTGAGGGACGTCATCGTCGGCAAGGCCGATCGGGTCTATCAGGACCCCGCTACCTTCTTCGACAACACTTACCCCACTGAGGGGCTCAAGCTTCTGCTGGACGAAGCCCTGGGACGGCTGACGGGCCTCAAACCGGCTAACAACGCTATCATCCGCCTGGAGACGGCCTTTGGCGGCGGCAAGACGCACAACCTGATTGCCCTCTACCACGCGGCGAATGGCCATGAGCCCGGCGCCTCGCTGGTGGACAGGGCGCTCATTCCGACTCCAGGTTCCATTAGAGTGGTGGGCGTCGTCGGCTCGGACCCGTCCCCCTCGACAGGGATACCTCACAAGGGCTTCAGGACATACACTCTCTGGGGCGAGATCGTCGCTCTGTTGACAAGGGACTCGGACCCTGAATTGGTGCAACGCTCCGAGCAGGACAGGGCTGCGCCGGGCACCGCTCTGTGGGATGAGTTGATCGGCGACGAGCCCACGCTGATCATGTTGGATGAAGTAGCCCGCCACCTACGGGCTGCTAAGAACGTGCGCACCACCCTCAAGTCGGACCTGGCCGAGCAGACGGTGGCTTTCCTCATGTCCATTTTTGAGTTCGCGGCCAGCAGGGAGCGGGTAGTGATCGTCTACACCTTGGCCGATCCTCAGGATGCCTTTGGTAGGGAGACGGAGGAGCTGCGCCAGCACCTGGCCGAGGCCAGGCGCGTCTCGGCCCGCCAGGAGCGGGTCATCACTCCGACGGGCGAGACTGAGATTTCGGCTATCGTTACCCACCGGCTGTTCCGGCGCATAGATCGCGTCGCAGGTCGAGCAACATCCGCCGCCTACGCCACCTACTTCAAGAAGGCTCTGGATCAAGGCGCCGATCTCCCCTCCAGGGCGGTGAGGGCCGAGTACGCCCAAGAGATGGTCAACGACTACCCGTTCCACCCTGAACTGTTGACCACCCTCAATCGCAAGACCTCGACCATCCCCAACTTCCAAAAGACGCGAGGGGCGCTGCGGTTGCTGGCCATGGTTGTCCGGCGTCTATGGGAGACGCGCCCGCCCGATGCCTACCTGATTCACCCTTACCACCTTGACTTGGCAGTGGAAGACATCGCCAGCGACCTAACCAGTCGCCTGGAACGGCCAGCCTTCAAGCAGGTGATCGAAGCGGACATCGTCAGCTCTAAACCTGGCTCGCCAGCCCATGCCCAGGTGGTTGACAGACCTTGGCTGGAGGCTGGGAAACCACCCTACGCCCAGCGCATGGCCACCACAGCCTTCCTGCACAGCCTCACTCAGGGCATCGCCACTGGAGTGGACCCAGCCGATCTAGCGCTGGCCGTGCTGCAGCCTGACGACGATCCGACTATGGTAACCAAGGCCACCGAGCGGTTGTATGGCATTGGTTGGTTCTTCGACTGGGATGGGCGCCGCTATCGCTTCAAGACCGAACCATCGCTCAACAAGATCGTCACCGATGAGATGGGGCTGGTGGGACGCACCAGGGCCAAGGCTGAACTGGATGGACGCATCCGCCAGGTGTGGAAGAGGGGATACTTCAAGCCGGTCTTTTTCCCCAGCGAAGCTGGCGACGTGGACGACGACGCCGACAAGCCCAAGCTGGTGGTCATCCACTACGATGCCGCTACCAGCAACGTTGGAGCAGCGGCCCCAGCCGACCTGGTGCGCAAGATCTTCGACCACGCCGGGTCGCTGGAGAGCTACCGCCGTTTCAGAAACAACGTCCTGTTCCTGGTGGCTGACGAAGATCAGGTGGACAACATGGTCGCGGTAGCGCAGCGCTATCTGGCCATCGGCCGCATCACTGGCGACGCCGAGCGGATGGCCGAGTTCCACAAGGAGCAACGTAAAAAGCTTAAGAACATGGGTGAGGCCGCCGAGCTGGAGGTGCGTGTGGCCATCACCAAGGCCTACAGGTATCTGTACTATCCCAGTAGTGACGCCCCCCAGAAACACAGTAACCTAACCCGCGAGACGCTGCCGCCCCAGGATCAGGGAGAGGTCAACCAAGACCAGAGCAACGTAGTGCTGCGGGTGCTGAAGCAGTTGCAGAAGGTCTTGACGGCCGACGACCCAACCATGCCCGCCGCCTTCGTCAGGGCCAAAGCTTGGGACGCAGGCCAGGTGACGATTTCCACCGAAGACCTGCGCCGCGCCTTCGCCCGCCGCATGGCATTGCGCATCCTGCTGGACATGAACCAACTCAAGAAAACCATCCGCAACGGCATTAACCAAGGCACCTGGGTCTACTACGACACAGCCGAGCAGATCGGCTACGGGACTGTCTCTCCCGCCCCGATGGTGCAGGTCAGCGAGGACACCATCCTGTACACGCCCGAGGAGGCGCAGCGGCTGGGCTTGCGCATCAAGGGAAAGAGAAACGGGCGCAACGGTCCTGAGCCGCTGTGCCCCGTATGCCATCGGCCCCAGAGCCAGTGCATCTGCGGTCAGGTCTGCCCGATGTGCAGCCAGGATCCCTGCGTCTGCGAGAGGAGGGTCCGACTCCATGCCGAGGGCGCGCCGGCCCAGGCGTTCCAGGGACTCCTCGATCAGTGCCACGACCAAGGAGTGACTGGCCTGAGCTGCCTGTTCGTGCGCATCGAGGGCAGGGGCAGAGAGGGCGCCACGGAGACCCGCGCCATGGGGCTGGCCATACCCCAGTTGGGCAGAGGGCGATTTCGCATCGAGCAGTCTTTCAACGCCGAGTTCGGCGAGGGCGAGTCGCTGGAGCTGAGGTTCAACGGTGACTGGGATCGCTACAAGCGATTGAAACAGGTGACTGATGGTCTGGGTCAAGAAGCCAGTAAGCTGTTTGCCAGTACCACTCTGCGAGCCGATTTCCCCGCTGGTCTGGCCGTAGACTCGGATCAGTTCCAGACTATCCACGAGGTGTTCACCACTCTAGGCTTCGGGCACATGGTCTTGGATGCCGAGCCGTTTGAGAAAGTGGAGCAGACTTTCTAGTCTGCTTTGATAGGCAGGCTAGAAAGCCTGCCCCACACAGGAAGCAGGCCATACATGAAAGCTCTCAGCATCCACCAGCCTTGGGCTGAGCTCATCCTTCAAGGGCGCAAGAGCATCGAGTTGCGGATCAGTTCCAGACCATCCACGAGGTGTTCACCACTCTGGGCTTCGGGCACATGGTGCTAGACGCCGAGCCGTTGGAGAAAGTGGAGCAGACTTTCTAGTCTGCTTTGATAGGCAGGCTAGAAAGCCTGCCCCACACAGGAGACAGGCCATACATGAAAGCACTCAGCATCCACCAGCCTTGGGCTGAGCTCATCCTTCAAGGGCGCAAGAGCATCGAGTTGCGCACCTGGCGGACGAACTACCGCGGCCGTTTTGCCATCCATGCCGGCCAGACAGTCGAGGAGGAAGCCTGCATTGCCTATGGGCTGGACCCGGCCAGGGTGGTGCGCGGCGCGCTGGTGGGCACGGTGCAACTAGCAGGCATCCTGCGGTTGGACGAAGCGGCGTGGGAGGTATTGCGCGACCAACACCTATCCCTGCGCGACTTCCCCGGCTCGACGTTCGGTTGGCGGCTGGAGGATCCCCAACGCTTGCCCCGGCCGATCCCCCTGCGTGGCCGCATGGGTTTGTTCAACGTACCCGATGAGGTAGTAAGCGGGAAAGCGCCACCGCCACCCAGGGTGAGCTACACTCTGCAGCACGATGCATCGGCCTACGATCCTGAGAAACCCTTCGAGTTGCGGGTGGTGCCCGGCGATGGCGGCGACTACGGCCTGGCGCTGTACCAGTGGCCACTGGCTGCCCACGCCGGGCGGGAGTCCAACACTCGCCCTACGAAGCCCCTGCGGTTAGCATCGCTGGCCGGCGATTCACTGCGGTCCGTGGCCGACCATGTGCTGGCAGCGCTGCGCAAAAGCGGCTACAAAGTGACCGATCTGTCCCGCAACCGCCAACATCCTTTCCGTCTGGACGAGGAGACCGGTCTGCGGTTGGGCTTGCTCTTCTTGGCCATCAAACCGCTGAGTCGCATGGACCGCGTCGAGGCCATCTCCAGCAGATTGCGCACCATGTCGTCCGAGGAAGCCTACTACTGGTTCAGCAAATGCACCGCTGAGGTGAACGCTGCCAACGCCCAGAAGGCGCTGCGGGTCTTGTTAGCTGGAGAGTGAGAGGAACAAAGGAGCAACTGACATGGAAACCACGACAGTGCGTGCAGAATTGCCGGCCCGGTTGTTCGTGCAAATGGAATCACTGATAAGCGACGGTTGGTTCCAGGACATCAATGCCCTGATCGTAGATGCGCTGCGGCGCTTGCTGGAGACCCATCGCCCGGAGCTGATGGAGCAGTATATCTGGGAAGACGTTGAGTGGGGGCTCCATGGCGAAGACTAGTTCGGCACCCAAAGTGGTCTGCGATGCCGGCCCTCTCATCCACCTCGATGAGTTAGGCTGTCTGGATCTGCTGACTGACTTCGGTGCTGTGCTGGTGCCGGACATCGTTTGGCAGGAGGTAGCTCAACACAGGCCTGGCGCATTGGGACAGACGGTGCCGAGACTGACTCGTGTGGGTATCTCACTTCCTGACGAGGTGGGATTCAAAACGCTGGTCCGGGCATTTTCCCTTGACGCTGGTGAACAGGCTGTGTTGGCTCTGATGCGCCAGCGTCCAAGAGCCATCTTGCTTACCGACGATGCAGCGGCCAGGCTGGCTGCTGAACAACTGGACATGCGTGTCCATGGGACGATCGGCATTCTGCTGCGAGCAATCCGGCGCGGGCAACGAACACCGGAGGAAGTTTTGGCTTTGCTACATGCCATGCCGCGGCAGTCCACCTTGCACATCCGCCCCGACCTGCTAAGTGCGGTCATCGCTCGGGTACAGCAGGGCTTTGGCCTTGGCTAATGGAGACTGGTTCGGTAAGTGTACCGCTGAGGCGAACGCTGCCAACGCCCAGCGGGCGCTGCGGGTTTTGCTTGCGGACGAGTGACGCGGTATAATCATACTGCAATCCCTCAGTTTTTCTCTGTGTTCTCTGTGGCAGATTCTACTTGCGGACGAGTGACGCGTGTGATCACGCTGTGCTGGTCCCAACACGTTAGAGTGGAGGTATTCAGATGATACACTTTCCACAACGAGAGGACATTCGTCTACTCAGCCCGGCGATAGCTACAGAGCCGTCCGAGACGAGCGTTTTGCCCCAGGCATTGGATGTGACCCAAGATCGCGGAGACGGCATGGCCGCGTTGCAGATAGCCGCCGAGACGGGCGATGAAATGGCCTTTTTGCAGGCGGCCGGTGAGATAGATTGGTCTCATCGCCCGGCGGCCGACTTTGCGCGAGCCGTTCGCCTGGCTCTTGCGGCTGGGGCACACCTACTGGCTCGCAACCTGGCTGACCAGGGCCATCGCTTACACCCGCACCACGAGGAACTTGCCAAAATGGCACGCATTCTGGCTCCTCCCCGCGTGGTACGCGCCAATTTGCCGCCTGATCCGTCGGTGCGGGCGAATCTGGAATGGATGCGTGCCCACGCAGCCGAATACCGGGGGCGGTGGGTCGCGCTGAAGGCCGGTGTGCTTCTCACTTCCGCCCCTACTGCTCGCGAGCTCAAGGATCAGTTGTCATCCACGGATGGTCTCTTCTTGACGCGAGTGATCTGATGGTACTGCAGTTTGCCGATGGCCGTCCCTTTGCCCTCGGAGCGTGTCCGTACTGGGATCAGCTTTCTCCGGACCCTGCTGAAACGCCACGTATCGTCGTTGCCATCTGGATCGGTGATTCCCAGACTCAGGCAGTGGTGGATACAGGTGGTGTGTATCTGGTTTGTGACCCTGAAATACCCGACTTGCTCGATCTTGATTCGAGCGTACGCCTTGGCGTTGCCACCTTGGTTATTCGCGGCCATAGATATGTTGGTGACCTCCACAAGCTTACGATCACATTACCAGCCGAGGAGGGAGAGAGTCTCGAACTGGAGGTAACGGCCTTTGTCCCTAGTCTTGACCCAGGGCAGGAGTGGCGGTTTCCATCGTTCTTAGGGCTGCAGGGTTGTCTGGAGTTTGTGCGCTTTGCTATCGATCCAGGCGCGAATGTCTTCTACTTTGGCCGATTGTAACAAGCATCTTCGAGAGGCCAACCATCAATGCATAGGAGCACGGTGGCAATGTCCCACCCACCCGCCCCCCTTATCAAAATCCTGTCTGCCCTTCGGAGCCACCGACTGGATTAGCAGTCGCCCTGCTGACGCGAGCCTTGCCAACGCCCAGCGGGCGCTGCGGGTACTGTTGGCGGGAGAGTCATGATGAAAAGAACCCGCTTCGGCAAACTGCCACCCAGGTACACCTTCATCCTCAATCCCTACCCTGATGCTCGCTTCTCCAAATGCCCCGACTGCGAGCAAAAAACGAGGCAGCGCAAGTTGCCCCTGCTCATCCATGTTGACCCGATGCACCTGATTGCCCTCAACTACACCTGCCGCTACTGCCCTGACTGCGACCTGCTGATCGCCCATCAGGACCAGATTGAGGAGCATCTGGCCGCGCTATTTGCTCAGCGCGATCCTTCGGTCATTGGCAATGACTACCTGATTATCGGCACGGTGGAGCGCAAAGCCTGGCGGGAGAGTATGAAGCAGCCCAAGCCCTTTGCCGAGATGATGGCCCAGACCCACGACTTCAGAAGCCACTACACCATCCAACTGACGATCGCTGGCTGGTTCCCCGAAGGTGTGGAACCCCCGCTCTGGCAACCACCCTCGCCGACTGTCTGGGTCAAGCCGAGGCCGAAGCGTCAAATGGCACTACGGCAGAAGTGACACGTGGGGCAGGCTTTCGAGCCTGCCAAGCAGCCTGGAAAGGCTGCGCCACGTGCGGCTCTTGCCCCCATGCGTCAAATTGCAGACTCCAAGGAGCAGTCGATGCCCAACCCACCCGCCACCCTCATCGAATCCTGGCTACCCTTCGAGGCCATCGGCGCAGAGAGCCAGCGGGAGCGCGGCGCCAGCAGCGCCCTGCCACCGCTGTACTTCCTGCACGTCTGGTGGGCGCGCCGGCCGCTGATCGTCAGCCGCGCCGCCGTGCTGGCCAGCCTGCTGCCGCAGTGGTCGCCCGAGTGGCCGCCCCGCTTGCAGGCCAAGTTCCCCACCGAGGAGGCCTACCGCGCCTGGTTCACCCGCCTGCTGGGCATCCTGGGCGATCCGGTGGCTGCTCGGAAACTGCTTGTGCGTGCCCGTCAGTCCGGCAAGAGGATTCCCAGTCCCTACGACTATAGCCGGGCGTTTACGTACAGCCCGCCGACGGATGAGCTGGAAACGATGCTCAACCTTCTCGAGATGACCTGGGGTAGCCGCGAGATCACGGTGATGGACCCCATGGCTGGTGGTGGCTCCATCCCCTTCGAAGCTCTGCGCTATGGCTTCACGGTGCTGGCCGGTGAACTGAACCCCGTTGCCTCAGTTATCCTCAAGGCTACGCTGGACTACCCGGCACGCTACGGTTCGGCTCTGGTCAGCGACATCCGAGAATGGGGCAGACGCTGGTACGAGCTGGTCAAACCCCGGCTGGAACCGTATTTCACGCCATTGCCGTCAGGGGCTGAGGGGGCTGCCTACCTCTGGGCGCGCACCGTGGCCTGCCCCACCACCGGCAAGCCGGTGCCCCTCTCCCCCAACTGGTGGCTGAGCAAGAAGAAGACGTTGGTGGCTGCGCGCCTGGTAACGGATGCTGCCTGGGACAGGCCACGCTTCGAGATCGTGCAGGGTGACGCTATTGACTTCGACCCCGACGAGGGCACGGTCAAGCGGGGGGTGGGCCGCTCCCCCTGGACCGGCGAGGCCATTGACGGCGACTACATCAAGCGGGAGGCCCAGGCTGGCCGAATGGGCCAGATGCTCTACGCCGTAGCGGTGAAACGTCGGGGTGGTTTCGACTTCCGCCCCCCGACGGAGGAAGACCTGGCCGCGGTGCGCCGCGCCGAGACCGCCCTGGCCGAGAAGCTGCCGCGCTGGGAGGCAGCCGGGCTGGTGCCACGAGAGCCATTTCCTGGCGGCAACGACCCCCGTCCGCTCCTCTATGGCATGCCCACCTGGGCCGACTTCTTCTCTCCCCGCCAACTCCTCTCCCTGGTCACCTTCCTGGAGACGCTGCGGGAGGTGGGCGTGGAGATACGGCGGGAGATAGACGAGGAGCGCGCTGCGGCGGTGGAGATGTATCTCGCCCTGGCACTTGACAAGGCGGCTGACTACAATTGTATTCTGGCAACATGGGAGTCCACTCGGCGGATAGTGAAGCATATCTTCCAACGCCACGACTTCAGCCTCAAGTGGAGCTTCGGTGAGTTCGATGCTTCAGCCAATCTGCTCCCCTGGGCTACCCGCCAGATAGGGGATGCCTACAAGGGACTTGCCGACCTGACCCGATCGGCCCAACTTCCCCTGTGGGGCGTTGTTGGCGGCTCACCCGTCGAACGCCTGCAAGTCTGGCAAGGCTCGGCCACTGACCTGACTCAGGCCGAAGGCGGCTCCATCCACCACATCTGCGTAGATCCGCCCTACTACGACAACGTCATGTACGCCGAGCTCAGCGATTTCTTCTACGTCTGGCTCAAACGCTCCGTGGGCCATCTCTACCCCGATTTCTTCCGCGACGCGCTGACCAACAAGGACGATGAGACGGTGGCCAACCCCGCCCGCTTTGCCGACCTGGGCCGCAGGAAGAAGGAGCTAGCCAAGCGGGATTACGAACGCAAGATGGCCGCCTGCTTCCGCGAGATGCACCGCACGCTGCGCGACGATGGCGTTCTGACGATCATGTTCACCCACAAGAAAGTAGAGGCCTGGGACACCCTGGCCACAGCGCTGATCTCCGCCGGCTTCACCATCAAAGCCTCCTGGCCTGTTCATACCGAGTCCGAGCACTCCCTGCACCAGGCCAGGAAAAACGCCGCCGCCAGCACCATCCTGCTGGTGTGCCGAAAACGGGTGGGGCAGACTTTCCAGTCTGCCCAGGACAGGCTGGAAAGCCTGCCCCACACCGTGTGGTGGGATGACATCAAGGGCCGCGTGCGCCAGGTGGCCCGAGAGAAGGCGGCCGAGTTCGCCGCCCAGGGCGTCGGCGGCGTGGACCTGTACATCAGCACCTTCGGTCCCGTGCTGGCCGTCATCTCGCAGCGCTGGCCGGTGCTGACCAGCGAGGTGGACGAAAAGACGGGCCAGCCCAAGCCCCTGCGTCCCGAAACCGCGCTCGACCTGGCCCGCGAGGAGGTCATCGCGCTGCGCAAGCGGGGGCTCCTGCTGGGCCGGGAGATACAGTTCGATCCCGTCACCGACTGGTATCTGATGGCCTGGGACGCCTTCAAGGCCGAGCAATTCCCCGCCGACGAGGCGCGCAAGCTGGCCATGGTCCTGGGGCTGGACATCGAAGCGGACCTGGTGCGGCGCAAGCGGGTGATCCGCAAGAAGGGCAGCTTCGTGCTGCTGCAGCGACCCATCCAGCGCCGCCGCAAGGGGCTGGCCGACCCCGACGCCGTCGTCTTCGACACGCTCCTAGACGCTGCCCATGTGGCCATGCTCATCTATCAAGAGGATGGTGCGTTAGCCTGTGAGGCCTTCCTGAAGCGCGCCGGCCTGCTGGCCGACAGCACCTTCAAGGGTTGCCTGCAGGCCATGCTCAACGCCATCCCCCGCACCCAGGTCGACGGCAAGTTCGTCCGCCCCGAAGCGGAAGTTCTGGATCGGATGCGGGATGCCTTCTTCGAGGATCTGGTCGTGCCGGTGGAGGAGGAGCCAGGGCCAGTGGTGGAGCAGTTGAAGTTGGAGTTGGATGCAGACTGAATGCCCATGTGGGGCAGACTGTCCAGTGTGCCCAGAAAAGCAGGCTAGAAAGCCTGCTCCACCATGTGGGCTGAGAGGCTGGCGCTGGCGAGGGCATGTGGAGCAGACTTTCTAGTCTGCCAAGAAGATGGGGAAAAGAGGATAGAGTAAAGCATATGAGTTCACCAAAGCAGAGGGGGCAGTCCAACCAGTTCTATCGCCGCCGTCTGCCCCACTGGCAGCCGCCAGGAGCAACCATCTTCCTTACGTGGCGCCTTTTCGGCTCCCTCCCGCAAGAAACTCTTGACCGGCTAGCAGCCGAGCGGCGATTGTTGGAGAAGCAACCCATAAGGACAGATGAGACACCACGAGACTGCGCTCTGCGTGACGGCAAGCGGTTCTTTGCCCTGGCCGACGAGATGCTCGCCATAAGTGCCATTGGGCCACGATGGCTAGAAGATGAGCGAATCGCCCCGCTAGTCGTTGATGCTTTGTTCCATCACGATGGTAATCTGTACACGCTCCTGGCGTTCGTCGTCATGCCAAACCACGTCCATGTGGTGTTGACGCCACTAGAGGCGCGCGCAGACCTACCTGCTGGTGAAGAGCAGGCTAGAAAGCCTGCTCCACAGCTGGAGGCGCACGCGGACCTGCTTGCTGGTGAAGAGCAAGCTGGAAAGCCTGCTCCACAGCAGGCCGAAGTGCCTGCTCCCCGTTACATCCCACTGCGGAAGAT
>Ga0075114_10000459_pt1 | contig 24907 bp, 21 predicted proteins | sample AntAceMetag02UKM_FD_69784 | JGI IMG/M metagenome (GOLD analysis project Ga0075114, IMG submission 69784) | Saline lake microbial communities from Ace Lake, Antarctica - Antarctic Ace Lake Metagenome 02UKM | ecosystem: Environmental > Aquatic > Non-marine Saline and Alkaline > Saline | place... | reverse complement strand
ACACTGATGCACTGTCAACTTTGCTTCTGACGACATAAGGTCACCTCTTGTTTCGAGATTGCCCAATTATACCACATGTGCGGGAAGTTGTTCTTTTACGAGCCCTTAGTAAGCATGGCAATACTGAAAGTCAACTGGGATCGACTTGGCAGGGACTATCTGGAAAACTTCGTACCCATAGTCGCTGAAGCAATCAGATTGTCCAAACTCGTCGATGAACCAGTATCGCTGCAAGCGGTACAAGAAGCGCTTCGAGCGAAGTTCGGCCTTGACCTGCCACAGCACACTATCGAGACACTGCTACGGCGGGTCAAAAGGAGGGGAATGCTGTACGTCAAGGATAGGGCCTACTATCCGAATCAGGAGCGGCTCAACGCCCTTGACTTCCGCAAGACGCAGCAGAGCGTACTTGCTCTCCACGGGCAACTAGTCGATGGGTTTACGCGATTCTGCCACGAGCGGCATGGTGTGACACTGAGTGCTGCACAAGCTGAGGCGGCCATTCAGGAGTACCTCGAAGAGAACCAGTTCCAACTGGCGCGCTCTATGGCTTCTACGCGAGCAACCATTCCAGCGCCCGCGTCACATGTCAATGGTCAGCGGTTCTTGGTCGGCTCATTCATACGGCATCTTCAGAACGAGGCTTCGCATCTGCTTGACCACTTCGAGACCGTAGTCAAGGGAAGCATGTTGGCAAACGCCATCTTCCTGCCTGATCCAAGCCAAGCTGCCAGAAGATTCCGCAATACTGAGATCTACTTCGACACACCGTTCCTGATTCTCGCACTGGGCTATGCGGGCGATCCACGGCAGCGGCCTTGTTTGGAACTACTGGATCTGCTATATGAGACTGGCGCTGAACTGAGATGTTTTCGGCACACTCTGGATGAGCTGCGGGGGGTACTCGACGCATGTGCTCACAGGATTGAGACAGGCAGGCTGCGAGATGCCTACGGACCCAGCTTTGAGTACTTCCTGGAGCATGATTGTAGTGCCTCAGATATCAGAATGTTCATCGTGTCACTGGAGAGACACATGCGGCGCCTCAGGATTCGTGTCGTGGACGCACCCGTCTACAGTGAGCATGAGTTCGTGATAGGAGAACAGCACTTGGGGGAAATCCTGGAACAAGGGATCACCTACTCGAACCCAAGGGCTTTGCATCACGACGTGTACTCCGTCTCTGCTATCATGCGTCTCCGGAGAGAGCGACGGCCGTACTATGTGGAAGATAGCCAGGCGGTATTCGTCACCACCAATGCGCGCCTTGCACGGCTTGCCCAAGAGTACTTCTATCGTGGCGAGGAGCATCAGGTCATCGGTCCTTGTCTGACAGACTATACCCTGACGACTCTGTTGTGGCTAAAGCGACCGACCGCAGCCCCAGACTTACCGCGAAGAAGGATTATTGCTGACAGCTATGCTGCTACTCAGCCTAGCACTGGGCTCTGGCTGTGCTACCTGCGGGAGATCGACAAACTCGCCGAGAGCGGAGAGATGACTCAAGAAGATTACTACCTGCTGCGGTATGATCTACAGGCCAGGAATCTATTGATGGGTCTTACCCTGGGCCAAAAACACACCTTTGCACAGGGTACCGTCAAGGAGATCCTCAATATGACACAGAGTCGACTGAGAGCAGACCTGGAGGAGGAACTGAAGGCAGAGAGGCAAGGTAGGCTTGAGGCTGAGCAGGAGGCAAGGGAGGCTAGGAGAACGCACCAGTTGGAGATAGTGCAGGCGAAGGTCAATGCTGAACTGTTTGCACAGCAGGTAGCACGTATCGTGATCCGATGCCTAGAGGGGGCAGCGTTTGTACTCTTGGGCATAGGCATGTGCCTGACGTTCCCTTGGAGAGTGCCTCAGCCAAGAGCACTGGTGGCCAAGGTGCTCGTGTGGTTCGTGTTGGCGGCGGTCTTCGCGCTTTCTCTCCTGAACCTCATGTACGGTACGGCCGTCAAATCGTACCTCCGCAGACTTGAGCTCGCATTGTCGAACCTAGTGCTAGGATGGCAATTGAAGATCTTGGGACTCGAAGCGAATGTCCCGAGCGAGTCAGAGGAGTAGCTCTGTGTCGAGCCCATCATCCACCACAATCGTCCAACGCCTCTGGAACTACTGCCACGTCCTGCGAGACGACGGCGTCTCCTACGGCGACTACGTCGAACAGCTCACCTACCTGCTCTTCCTCAAGATGGACGACGAGCAGGTGCGCCACCTGGAAAAGCCTAGCGCCATCCCTGCCGAACTCAACTGGCAGAGCCTGGTGGATCTCAGCGGCGACGAGCTGGAAACTCAGTACCGTCGCATCCTCGCCGAACTGGGCAGGGGCACGGGCCTCATCCCCACCATCTTCCGCAAGGCCCAGAACAAGATACAGGACCCGGCCAAGCTGCGCCGTCTGATTCGGATGATCGACGGCGAGACCTGGGTCGGTCTGGACATCGACGTCAAGGGCGACATCTACGAGGGCCTTTTGGAGAAGAACGCCCAGGACGTCAAGTCCGGCGCGGGCCAGTACTTCACACCCCGCCCGCTGATCAAAGCCATGGTGGACGTGATGCAGCCGGCCCCTGGGCAGACCATCTGCGATCCGGCAGCGGGCACCGGCGGCTTCCTGCTGGCTGCCTACGACTATGTGGGTAGCCACAACACCCTCGACCGGGACCAGTGGCATCACCTGAGCAACGAGGCCCTGCACGGCTGGGAGATCGTAGACAATGCGGCTCGCCTCTGCGTGATGAACCTGTATCTGCACGGCATCGGAGTGGACGGCGACCGCAGCCCCATCCGCGTGGACGACAGCCTGGCCGCTGACCCCGGCGAGCGTTTCCACATGGTGCTGACCAACCCACCCTTCGGCAAGAAGAGCAGCGTCACCTACGTCACCGGCGAGGGCGAGATCAAGCGAGAGTCCCAGACCGTGGTGCGTGACGACTTCTGGACCTCCACCAGCAACAAGCAGCTCAACTTCGTGCAGCATGTGAAGACGTTGCTGAGGATTCACGGCAAGGCGGCCATCGTCGTGCCTGACAACGTGCTCTTCGAGGGCGGGGCGGGGGAGACCGTGCGCCGCAAGCTGTTGCACGAGTGCGATATCCACACGCTGCTGCGGCTGCCCACCGGCGTTTTCTACGCTCAGGGCGTCAAGGCCAATGTGCTCTTCTTTGACCGCAAGCCCGCCAGCGAGACGCCGTGGACGAGAGATCTGTGGATCTACGACCTGCGCACCAACAAGCGTTTCACCCTGAAGCAGAATCCCCTGACCCGGGCCGACCTGGACGAGTTCGTAGCCTGCTTCAACGCGACCAATCGCCACGAGCGCACACCCACCTGGTCAGAGGAGAACCCCGATGGCCGCTGGCGAGTGTACACCTACGACGCGCTGATAGCCCGCGACAAGGTTAACCTGGACATCGTCTGGCTGCGGGACGAGAGCCTGGAGGACACCGCGAACCTCCCCGATCCCGACGTGCTGGCGCAAGAGATCGTAGATGACCTGCAGGCAGCGCTGGAGCAGTTCAGTAGCATCGCAGCAGCTATGGAGGATATGGGAGGCGAGTAGGAGCGTTTCGGGGGCAGTTGCGCACGGAGGGCGTTTGGATCACGAAACCCACAAAAGAGCACGAAAGGTGCGAGAGTCTTTCGTGCGTTTCGCTTCCTTTCGCACCATTCGTGTCTAAAGTCGCCCTCGACGAACAGCGCCGCATCGGCACCCACCTGGACGGCCTGCAAGCCCGAGTCGATCAACTTACCGCCTTGCAGCTTGCCACCCAGGCGGAGTTGGATGCACTGCTGCCGTCGGTGCTGGACAGGGCGTTTCGGGGGGAGTTGTGAACGGAGCGTATTTGAATCACGAAACCCACGAAATGGCACGAAAGGTGCGAAAGTTCTTCGTGCGTTTCGCTTTCTTTCGCGTCCTTCGTGTTCCAAGTCGCCCTCGACGAACAGCGCCATATCATTGCCTACTTGGATGCACTGCTGCCGTCGGTGCTGGACAGGGCGTTTCGGGGGAAGTTGTGAACGGAGGGCGTTTGGATCACGAAACCCACAAAAGAGCACGAAAGGTGCGAGAGTCTTTCGTGCGTTTCGCTTCCTTTCGCGCCCTTCGTGTTCCAAGTCGCTCCGGACGAACAGCGTCGCATCGTTACCCACCTGGACGGCCTGCAAGCCCGAGTCGATCAACTTACCGCCTTGCAGCTTGCCACCCAGGCGGAGTTGGATGCATTGCTGCCGTCGGTGCTGGACAGGGCGTTTCGGGACGAGTTGTGAACGGAGAGCGTTTGAATCACGAAACCCACGAAAGGGCACGAAAGGTGCGAAAGCCTTTCGTGCGTTTCGCTTTCTTTCGCGCCCTTCGTGTTCCAAGTTGCCCTCGACGAACAATAAGGAGATACGGTCCGCGTAGACATAACAGGAGAGAGAACCATGGAACAGAAAGCAGGCGCGCAGATCAGCCGAAAGGCCTTCGTGCAGTCGTTACTCATCTTGCTGCTGTTGATGATCGTGGCCGGAGTCCTGACTCGTGTCATCCCGGCGGGAAGCTATGGGCGTATCGTCCAGGAGGGGCGGGAGATCATTGATCCTCAATCCTTCAGAGTCATGGCGCGGCCGCACTATCCCATCTGGCGCTGGTTCACGGCGCCGGTGGAGGTGCTCTGGGGCCCCGATGGGCTCATTATCATCACCATTCTGATCTTCATCCTGGCGGTGGGGGCCTCCTTCGCCGTGCTGGACAGAAGCGGCATCCTCAAAGCGGCCATCGCCCGCATCGTGAAGCGTTTCGGAGGACGGAAGTATCTCTTGCTTCTGGTCATCTCCCTGGTCTTCATGCTGCTGGGGGCTTTCTTTGGCATCTTCGAGGAGGTTGTGCCCCTGGTGCCGGTGATGCTTGCCCTCTCCTACTTCCTGGGCTGGGATTCGCTCGTCGGCCTGGGAATGAGCATCCTGGCCACGAACATGGGCTTCTCCGCCGCCATCACTAACCCCTTCACCATCGGCGTGGCGCAGGAGATCGCCGGGTTGCCCCTCTTCTCCGGCGCCTGGCTGCGCGTGCCGATCTTCCTGGCCATCTACGCTGTCTTTGCGCTCTTCCTTGTTCGCCACGCGCGCAAGATCGAACGAGACCCGCAAGCCTCCCCCGTGTTCGCGGAGGACCAGGCCGAGCGCTCCAAGTACGAGGCCTTCGACCTGGACTTGCTTTCAGAGGGGAACCCTCGGCTGGGCAAGGCCATCGGTTGGTTCCTGGCCTTCTTCCTGCTGATCCTCGTCGTGCTGGTGGTGGGTCCCTTCCTCCCCGCCATCTCCGGGTTCTCCCTCCCCCTCGTGGGGCTGCTGTTCCTGATCGGGGGAGTGGGCGCGGGTCTGGTGGCTGGGACCGGCGGTAAGGCCCTGCTGGCGTCCGTGGGCGAGGGGTTGGCCGGCATTGCCCCCGGCATCCCACTGATCCTCATGGCCGCCAGCATCAAGCACATCGTCGCCCAGGGCGGCGTCATGGACACGATCCTGCACAGCGCTGCCCTCCCCTTCTCCCAGACCAGCCCCCTCGTGGCGGCGTTGATCATCTACGGACTGGCCTTGCTGATCGAGTTCTTCATCGCCTCCGGATCGGCCAAGGCCTTCCTGCTGATGCCCATCCTGCTGCCGCTGGCCGACCTGGTGGGCGTGACCCGACAGGTGGCCGTGACCGCCTACACCTTCGGCGACGGCTTCTCCAACATGGCCTATCCCACGAACCCTGTGCTGCTGATCTGCCTGGGTCTCACCGTGGTGAGCTACCCCAAGTGGCTCAAGTGGTCGTTGAAGCTGTGGGGCTGGGTCTTGCTTGTCACCGTCGCCTTCCTGGCGCTGGCAGTGGCCATCAACTTCGGTCCGTTCTGAGAGCTTCTCCAAAGCCTGCCGGGCCGACACACCATCGTGAGCCTCGTCGAACGGCTCATCGGCGGCGATTCGGCTGCGCTCAGGACAGTCTGGGAACCGCCTCCGCGGGCCTTCGGATAGATCAGAGTCAGGAGTGTCTATGGCACAGCTTTCTACCTTGTTTCCCGACAGCTACGAAGAATCGAGAGCCAGGTTTCGCCAGAACCTCCACCGCGTCCAGGACCTCTGGCCCAGTGCTCGCCTGGCGGCCCATCCAGTGGATGGAGATGAGAATCTCACCATAGACTGGATCGAGGCGGACGCGCTGGAGGAGAAGGAGAAGTTGCTGGCTCTCACCACAGGCGAGCATGGCATCGAAGGCTACGTGGGGTCGGCCATGCTCCAGCTCTTCTTCGACGAGATCCTGCCGCGGCTGGAGCCCAGCAGCACCGGCCTGCTCCTCGTGCACGCCATCAACCCCTGGGGCATGAAGCACAGGCGGCGGACGAACACAGCGAATGTGGACTTGAACCGCAACTTCGTCTGGGAAGCGAGAGCTCTGGACCAGTCGTCCAATCCTGATTACGCCAAGCTGGAGCCCTTTCTGAACCCCAGGGGATCGATCCACAGTCTGTGGTTGAGTAATCTCTCCTTCACCTGCGGACTGCTGTGGCGCCTCCTGCGCTCGGGCGTACAGAGCATTCGCGGGGCCACGCTCCTGGGCCAGTATCGCTTTCCCCAGGGGATCTACTACGGCGGCACATCCATCCAGGAGGAGACGATGGTGCTCATGGAACTGTACCGGCAGCACCTGCGGGAGTACCAGCACGTCGTCCTCTTGGACATGCACACGGGATACGGGCCACGCTACCAGATGAGCCTGGTCAACTCGTGTCTGGAGCCGAGGAAATCCGAGGAGTTGAGGCAGCAGTTCTCCTACCCGCTGGTGGTGAAGAGCGACCCTGCCGAGTTCTACGCCATGCAAGGGGACATGATTGACTACCTCTACACCCTCGTGCGCCAGGAGTTTCCCCATAAGCGGCTCTACGCGACGAGCTTCGAGTTCGGTACGCTGGGGGACTCCCTGTGGGCCACCGTGCGCAGCCTGCGTGCGATGGTCCTCGAGAATCAGATGCACTGGTTCGGCGCGACGACTCAGGAGGTACGGGAGCGCATCGAGCGGGGCTTCGCGGAGCTGTTCTTTCCCTCAGAAGAACGATGGCGGGCCAAGGTGGTAGCGGACGCTCGCCAGGCTTTGCGGGGGATTCTGGGCGCGGAGGGGTTCCTCTCCTGACGGGACTGGGTATTGGATGATGGATATTGGGTATTGGGGATACCTGACATGAAACGACTGACGTTGCTGCGCCACGGAAAATCGGATTGGAGTGGGCCGTACCACACCGATTTCGAACGTCCCCTGAAAGCGCGGGGCCGCCGAGACGTGCCGTGCATGGGCGAATACCTGGCCTCGCTTGACCTCACTCCTGACCTCATCGTCAGTTCTCCGGCGGAGCGGGCACGGCAGACCGCCGAGCTGTTTGCCGAGGCAGTCGGCTACGACGAGGCTATCCGCTGGGAAAAGGCCATCTACGGTGCCAGCGTTGGCGAATTGATGGCCGTGTTGCGTCGGCAGCCTGACGATGCCGAGCATATCGTGCTCATCGGTCACAATCCTGGCTTCGAAGAGCTGGCCAGCTACTTGATCACCGCTGACCCGCACGGCCTTGCCAAGGACATCCGGTTGCCCACAGCCGCAGCCGCCCACATCCTCCTCGACGCGACGAGCTGGCGGGACGTGCAGATCAACTGTGGCCAGTTGCAGTGGCTGGTGACGCCAAAGATGCTCAGGAAAGCCGCATGAAGGGCTGAGGGGTCTGTCACTTTCCTAACCTAAGCCGTTCTGAGGCAGTTGTACTGCCGAAGTCGGGAGTGCAACTCCCTCCGAACCAAGGGCAACCAAAGCCGTTCTGGGGCAGTTGTACTGCCGAAGTCGGGAGTGCAACTCCCTCCGAACCAAGGGCAACCAAAGCCGTTCAGAGGCAGTTGTACTGCCGAAGTCGGGAGTTCAACTCCCTCCGAACCAAGGGTAACCAAAGCTGTTCAGAGGCAGTTGTACTGCCGAAGTTGGGAGTGCAACTCCCTCCCAACCAAATTGCATTGTTCCCAGTCCCCCAGGCGCCACCACAGAGCGGGAACATATGGCTTCTCCCTGGCGTCATAGAAACAACGCACGACCAACAAATCGCCATTCACATCGAGAGAGAGGAGAAGACATGTCCCGCAAGAATGCCCCGCTTGTCGTATTGGTGCTGTGGATCATTGGAAGTCTAGCCTGCAGCGCCCCCACATCACAGTTGTTGGGACAACAGGAGATCAGAGGCGAAAAGGCCATCCAGTCAACCGCAGCGCCTCTGGCTGAGGCGCCTGCAGCCGTCCCGCCGTTGGCGCCGCCCAACGATGAGGCCTACGACGCCATGTTCTTCGACAACTACGGCGTCAATCCCTTCATCGACACCGAGGACGACCATCTGTCCACCTTCGGGCTGGACGTGGACACCGGCTCCTACACCATCGCCCGCCGCTACGTCACCGACGGCAACCTGCCCCCCGAAGATGCCGTCCGCGTGGAGGAGTTCGTCAACTACTTCCAGCAGGACTATGCCTACCCGCCGCAGGATCAGGCCTTCGCCATCACCGTGGACGGCGCCCCCTTCCCCTTCGCAGAGACCGAACGCTATCGTATGATGCGCGTGGGCATCCAGGGGTACGCCGTTTCTCCGGAGGAGCGCAAGGACGTCTCGCTCACTTTCGTCATTGACGTGTCTGGCTCAATGGCCAGGGAGAACCGCTTGGAGCTGGTCAAGCAGTCCCTGGCATTGCTCGTCGAGCAACTCCGTCCGACCGATACGGTGGGCATCGTGGTCTACGGGAGCAACGCCCGCGTGTTGCTGGAGCCCACCGGCGGCGACCAGAAAGATGCTATCCTGGAAGCCATCTACGCTCTGGAACCCGAGGGAGCCACCAACGCCGAAGCGGGGCTGCGGCTGGCCTACGAGCGAGCCAACAGTGCCTTCAGGCCGGAGGGCATCAACCGCGTGATCCTCTGCTCCGATGGCGTTGCCAACGTCGGCAGAACGGGCGCCGGATCCATCTGGGAAGTCATCGAGGGCTACGCCAGTGAGGGCATCACCCTGACCACGGTCGGCTTCGGCATGGGCAACTACAACGATGTGCTGATGGAGCAACTGGCCGACAACGGGGATGGCTTCTACGCCTACGTGGACTACCTGAAGGAGGCCCGGCGGCTTTTCGTGGAGAACCTCACCAGCACGCTGCAGGCCATTGCCCTGGACGCCAAGGTGCAGGTGGACTTCAACTCAGAGGTGGTGGCTCGCTACCGGCTGGTCGGCTTCGAGAACCGAGCCATCGCCGATGAGCAGTTCCGCGATGACACCGTGGATGCTGGAGAGATCGGCGCCGGACACGACGTCACTGCCCTGTACGAGATCAAGCTGCACCCCGATGCGGAGGGGCAGATCGCCACTGTGTACCTGCGCTGGGAGGACCCTGACACCCACGAGGTGACCGAGCTAAGCCAGGGTTTCGGTAGCGGCGACATGGCCCAATCCTTCAGCGCAGCGGCCCCCCGCTTCCAGTGGGACGTCGTAGTGGCTGAATACGCCGAGATCCTGCGTGGCAGCTACTGGGCCGAGGGCAGCACGTTGGGGGCCGTGTTGGAAGAGGCCCAAGCGGTGAGCAGCCTGCTCTCCGATGACCCCGACGTGGTCGAGTTCGTGGAGTTGGTGCGCCAGGCCAAGGCGATAGCAAACAAGGAGTGAGGCAATAGCAGACTATGCCGGGACGTGTTGCCCTTCGCCGTACACCAGCCAGCGGTAGCTCTTCTCGATGCGATCCCAGTTCTCCTCGCGGTCCAGTGACCAGAAGCGACCGATGATAGAGACGAAGCGGCCCAGGCCCAGTCGCTGCATCTCCTGCTCGATCTCCTCGACGTAGATCGCTCCGCTTTCCGGACGTTCGCCCCGCCGCCCCAGCATGCCGTGCACGTACACCTCGGGCACCTCCTGCTGCTTGGCCAGCCGCAACAGCGCCTTGAGATGCTCCACCGAGCCGTGCGAGCTATAGAAGGAGATGATGCCCAGAAGGTGCAGCCGCCTGCCGTCCCGCTTGGCGCCGTGTGCGGCCCAAAGGAAGGGCTCATTCTCGAAGAAGGAGCCATCCTCGATGGCGCGGTTGACCTGTACCCGGTCAGAGTAGATGCAGCGCCCCGCGCCCATGTGCAGATGCCCCATCTCGGAGTTGCCCACGGTGCCCGCGGGCATGCCCACTGGTTCGCCGGAGGCCGCCAGCCGCGTGGCCGGAGAAGTCGTCTGCAAGCGATCCATGACCGGCGTGTCCGCTGCGGCGATGAGATTGCCGTACAGATCATCCCGCTGGCCCCAGCCGTCGGCGATGAGCAGCAGCACGCGCCCTCGGCGGCGCGGCCCGTCCCCCACCAGCAGGCTGGCCCCGGTCATCACGTCGGGCTGCTGAAGCCCCATAAGCTCCAGAACGGTAGGGGCGACGTCTGTCAGTGCACCGCCATCTCGCAGTGTCACGTCCGGCAGATCGGCAGCCACAAGGACGCAGGGCACGGGGCTGTCGGTATGGCCGGTGTCTATGGCCCCGTCGGGGTAAAGCCATTTCTCCACAGTGCCGTGATCGGCGACGACGAGCACGGCGACCCCCGCCCCCCGCGCCGCATCCACCACCTCACCAATGTGGTAATCCACCGTCGCCACCGCCCGCTTGATGGCTTCACTGTCCTCAGAATGGCCCACCACATCCACGTTGGCGAAGTTGGTGACGATGAGGTCGTTGCGCTTGTCTTGCAGCGCCTCGATAGTGGCCTGAGCCACCGCCGCAGCGCTCATCTCCGGTACCTGGGTGTAATCCATCACGTGGGGCGAGGGGATAACCACCCGCGTCTCGCCCGGGAAGGGCTCCTTGCGCTTGCCGTTGAGGAAGAAGGTGATGTGGATGGACTTCTCCGATTCGGCAATCTTGACCTGGTGCAGTCCGTGCGCGCTGATCGTTTCGCTCAGCGTGTCCCTGATCTCGCCCACGGGCGGGAAGGCGACCTGCACATCCAGGGTTTTGTCGTACTCGATCATGGTAGCGAAGTGCACCCGCATGTCCTGGCGGGGGAACTCGTCGAAGTTCGCCTCGGTGAAGCTCTGCGTCAACTCGACCTCACGCTCGCCGCGCAGGTCGTAGAAGATAACGTAGTCGCCGTCCCGGATGCGACCTATAGGCTGGCCGGCGCCATCCACCAGCACGATGGGCTCCATCGTCTCCTCATCCTCGCCGGCGCGGTAGGCCGCCCGCACGGCGTCGGCCATCGCGTATCGGTCATCGTTCATCATCAGCGTCTCCTTGACGTTGTCGTTTGTGCAGCGACTGGCTGAACCGCCGCATTCTATCACAGGCCGATGGGATGGTCAAAGCCGCGTGCACCTGGCGTGGGGCAGCGCTGATTTCGGCCGGAATCCCTTTTTCCCTTTATTCGAGGATTCTGATATAATCTTGAAGTCCGGCGAATCCCGGAGTGCCTTATGAGAAGGACGGCTTGACTTTCGACGCACTGGGCGACGAGGGGCTGTTGGAAGTCGAGGAGGATTGTCAGATCCGTGTGAGGAGGAACTGACCGATGGGAAAGATGGGCTGCGGGTACGGGAGCGAGTGTCACCTTCTGCGTTTCCTGGGCAGGCACCGACACGAACTCGACAGACGAATCCTGGCGGTTGTAGGCGGAGATAGCATCGACTGGGAGGACTTCCGCTTTAATGCGAATGAGACTTGGCCTGATGCTGAGCTCAAAGGTCTAGGTTTCCTCCCTCAAAACCACCCGGCGCATGCCGCATGGAAGCAGTGGTGGCCTCAAAGAGGGGGCATCCACAACTGGGACGCAGTGGGCCAGATCCGTCTCGGAGGTGTGGAAGAATGGCTGTTGGTGGAAGCCAAGGCAAACTTGCAGGAGCTCCGGTCCGACTGCAAGGCGTCACCTCGTGGCGGTCTTGGCAAGATCGAACGTGCTTTCGGCGAGACCAAGCAAGCTTTGGGCGTGCCCGAGGATCGGGATTGGCTGCATGGCTACTACCAGTACTGCAACCGGGTCGCTGCCCTCTACTTCTTGAACGAGCATGGCGTCTCCGCCCGCCTGTTGTACATCTACTTCGTGGGCGACAAGGGCGACTCAGGCCTAACCTGCCCCTATGATGAGGAGGGATGGCAGGAGTCACTGCGGTCACAGGACGAACAGGTCGGCCTGCCCAGAGGCCACATCCTGGAGGCGCGTATGCACAAGATGTTCCTGGCCATTGTTCTGTAGCGGCTCTGCTTCTCCAAGCAGACTTCGATGGAATCCCGCGGGGTTCCCGGGAGCAACCTGGTTTCTGCGGTAGAATGACAAGGAAGTGGGGCTGCGCGGGCTGCTTGCGGATCACGCGGCCGTGGCCAGCGGGTGGCTCGGTGACTACCTGGTGGCCTTCGACGATTGTGGGGGCTGGTCTCGGATGTAGGGGCGGGTCTCAGACCCGCCCCTACGCGAGACCCGCCCCTACGGGAGATTGTGGAGGCGCAAAGACATGTATCGTGGAGGGTGGGGGAGCTACCTGCGCTACGACGAGTCGCAGGCCCGTCCGCAGGTCGACCGGCGGCTGCTGGGCCGCGTGCTGGGCTACGCCCGGCCCTACGTGGGCACGCTGTCGCTGATGCTGGTGGTCATCATCGCCGACTCGCTGGTGGGGTTGGTGCCGCCGCTACTGTATCGCGAACTAATCGACACCGTCCTGCCCGGACGTGACCTGGCCCGGCTCAACCTGCTGGCGCTGGGCATGATCGGCATCCCGCTGCTCAGCGGCCTCATCGGCGTAGCCCAGCGCTACCTCAGCGCCCGGATGGGTGAGGGAGTCATCTTCGACCTACGCCAGCAACTGTACACCCATGTGCAGCGTTTGTCCTTGCGCTTCTTCACCCACACCAAGTCGGGCGAGATCCTCTCCCGGCTGAACAACGATGTCGTCGGCGCCCAGAGTGCCGTCACCAGCACGCTGCCCAACATCGTGACCAACGTTGTCACGCTGGTATCGACGCTGGTGGTGATGGTGTCCATCGAGTGGCGACTGGCGCTGCTGGCGGTGCTGGTGCTGCCGCTGTTCCTGTTGCCGACGCGGAGGGTGGGCCGTTTGCTGCGCACCATCCGGAGGCAGTCCATGGAGTACCGCGCCGACATGAGCAGCATCATCAGCGAGACGCTGAGCATCAACGGCGCGCTGTTGGTCAAGACCTTCGGCCGGCAACGGCAGGAGGTGGAGCGCTTTCGGGACACCAACCGCAAGGTGCGCGACATCGGCGTGCGGCGGGCATTGGTGGGGCGCTGGTTCTTCCTGGGGCTACGTGTGGCCAGCGCGGTGGGCACGGCGCTGATCTACTGGGTGGGCGGCCACCTGGTGCTGGGCGAGGCCCTTACCGTGGGCACCATCGTGGCCTTCGCGGCCTATCTCACGCGGCTGTTCGGCCCCATCTCGGCGCTGTCCAACGTGCAGGTGGCGTTTGCCACCTCCATGGTCAGCTTCGAGCGGGTGTTCGAGTACCTGGACCTGTCGGTGGAGATCCGGGACCGGCCCGGCGCCGTGGAGTTGGAGGAGGTCGCCGGGCAGGTGTGCTTCGAGGATGTCTCCTTCCTCTACCAGCCCGGCCGCGGCGATGCGGCGGAGGGTCAGAGGCCCCGCAAGCGCGGTCGCAACAGGGATGGTTCGGAGGAGACGCTCGCACCCGTGGCCAGCCGGCCCTGGGCGCTGCACCACCTCTCCTTTGAGATGGAGCCGGGGCAGTTGGTGGCCCTGGTGGGGCCCAGCGGCGCGGGCAAGACCACGGTCACCTATCTGCTGCCGCGGCTGTACGACCCCACCGAGGGGCGGATCACGCTCGATGGACGCGATCTGAGCGATGTGCAGCTCGAGTCCCTGGCGCAGCAGATCGGTGTGGTCACCCAGGAGACCTACCTCTTCCACGACACGGTGCGGGCCAACCTGCTCTACGCCCGGCCCGATGCCACGCAGGAGGAACTGGAAGCGGCCTGCCGCGCGGCTCACATCCACGACCTGATCGCTGGCCTGCCCGAGGGCTACGACACGCTCACCGGTGAGCGGGGCTACCGGCTCAGCGGAGGCGAGAAGCAGCGGCTGGCCATCGCTCGCGTCATCCTCAAAGATCCCCGTATCCTGATTCTGGACGAGGCCACGTCGCACCTGGATTCCAGCAGCGAGGCCCTGATCCAGGCGGCGCTGGCCCCGCTGTTTGAGGGGCGGACCAGTCTGGTCATCGCCCACCGGCTGTCCACCATCCTTGCCGCGGACAAGATCCTGGTACTGGACGAGGGGCGGCTGGTGGAGCAGGGCACCCACGTCCAGCTCCTGGCCCAAGAGGGGCTCTATGCGGAGCTGTACACCATCCAGTTCCAACAAGAACTGGAGGGGACGCGGTTGTAGGGGCGTTGTTTAGCCCCATGTGGGCGTACTTGTCAGCGGGGAAGCGGAAAGAACGGAAGGGTGTGAGGACGCAGCTTGCCTTCTCGCCGTAGGCAAGAGTTCAGCCGTGGGAATCAGAAATCCGACTGGCAGAAACCTCTGCTAGCCGGATTCCTGATGGTTTGGCTCGGGGACGAGGATTCGAACCTCGATCGGAGGATTCAAAGTCCTCTGTCCTGCCATTAGACGATCCCCGATTGTGGCTCATGGCAGATGGCCGATAGCTCACTGCCGCCTTCCAGCCTGGCCATGAGCAGATCGACTACCCGCTATCCGCCAGAAGGAGCGGGTGATGGGACTCGAACCCACGACATACAGCTTGGGAAGCTGTCGTTCTACCACTGAACTACACCCGCTGACAATGGCATTATACTGAAAGACGACAGAAAGTCAAGTTTCAGGGTCAAGCATCACCAGCAGCAACGATCGTGGAGGCCAGTGAACCTCCGAGGTCGAAGTAATCGCTGCTCCACCCAAGGGGCGCCGCACAACCACTTGGCCGTGTGAGATATGATCTGCACCAGAAAGGAGAAACGATGGCCCATCTCGTGTCGATCCCCAATCTCGGCTCGTTTTCAGACGATTCACGTCTGATACCGCTGACCGAGTGCAGTGACGCCGTTTTCAAGGTCGGTCGGAACGGTGTCGTCTCCATCACGGCCACCGGCGACGGGAAGGTGGAGTTCATTGCTTTCGAGAAGCATACGCTGGCGTACGTCAAGTCGGCGATGGGCTATCCCGCCTACTACCCCGTGCATCCAGTGAGGCTGCAAAAGCCCGTCCAGGCCGTCCTGATGGATCTGGACGGAACGAGCGTGCGCAGTGAGTCATTCTGGATCGGGATCATTCGGAAAACCACCGCCAGCTTGCTGGACGATCCCAATTTCGAGTTGGAGGATGCCGATCTGCCCTATGTCTCCGGGCACAGCGTGTCTGAACACCTGGCGTACTGCATAGAGAAGTACTGCCTTGGCAGGAGGGTGGAAGACGCACGCACCCACTACTTCGAACACACTCATCGCGAAATGCGGGAGATCGCGGCGGGGCGGGGAAGCTCAGATGCCTTTGTGCCCTCGCCGGGGCTCAAAGAGTTCCTCTACGAGTTGAAGGCAATGGGAGTCCGCATTGGTCTGGTCAGTTCTGGTCTCTACGAGAAGGCCTATCCTGAGATCCTCTCGGCGTTCAGAACCCTGGGCATGGGCGATCCAGAACCATTCTACGATGCTTTCATCACCGCCGGCTTCCCGCTGCGCAAGGGGAAAATGGGTACACTGGGCGAGCTTTCGCCCAAGCCGCATCCCTGGTTGTACGCCGAAGCCTTTCGGGTGGGGCTGGGCATGGACTTTGACGATCGGAACTCGGTCGTGGGCGTTGAGGACAGCGGCGCCGGGGTCTGCTCGATCCGGCTGGCTGGGCTGCCTACCATCGGCGTCAGTGGCGGCAACATCGTCGAAAGCGGCGCCAGAGCGCTGTGCGATCTCTACTGCGAGACCCTCGACGAGGTCCTCGAGGCGATTCGGTGAATGCGTGCGGGGTGGCTCTCAGTTGCAGTTGAGTTGGGAGGGAACAGTTGAGTTAGGAGAGAGCTGAGTTGAGAGAGAGTCGAGTTGGGAGGGAGTTGAACTCCCGACCTCAGCAGTGCAATTGCCTCAGAGCGGGCCTTCAGCCAGCGGCCACAAGCTCAGTTGCAGTTGAGCTGGGAGGGAACAGTTGAGTTAGGAGGGAGTTGAACTCCCGACCTGGGCAGTGTAACTGCCTCAGAACGGGCCTCTAGCCGTCGGCCAAAAGCACAGTGAAGAGGTCCGCTCCCTCGCTCAAGACCTGCTCCACCCGCCAACCAGCTCGCTCGGCCAAATCCGCTGCCTCCGCAGGCGTCATGAACAGCAGATCGAACCAGGGGCCGACCTGACCACCGTACTCCACGCGCATAGTCACCTGACCGATGGGCCGCCCGCGGGCCCGATTGCGCTCGTGATAAGCCAGATGCACAGGGCTATCCGTGGCTGTCGGGTTCCTGCAACTGGCGATGACCACGCCTCCCGCTCGGGCCAGACGGCGCAGCTTGCGCAGCATGGCCACCGTGCCCTCAAGGGTTCCCCCGATCCCCAGGTTGTTGCCCAGAAGCAGGAAGGCGTCGAAACTGGCTGCGGCGAAGGGGAGCGCTGTGGCCGACGCCCAGACCGTGTGACGTACTCCTCTCCGGCGCGCCACTTGCAGCGCCAGTGGTGACACGTCCAGGCCCACCACAGCAAGGCCTCTTTGCTCTAGCACGAGGGCGTGACGACCTGCACCGCAGCCGATATCCAACACACGTCCCTTGGCGGAGGCGAGCCCCGCGGCTTCGGCGGAGTCGAAAGCGTCGGGACCAGCGAGGTAGAGCGCCGCGTCCTGCTCGTTGACCAGGCCGTCGTCGCGGTGAAAGATGAGACGCGCCGGGCGGCCGCTGTGGGCGTCCCACAATGCCTGCCCGAAAGGATCGGGCGCGCTGCTTATTGACAGTGACATAACCAGCCTCTCCTGGGAACCGCGATAGAAGAACCGGAATGGACAGTGACTGCGCTACCCATTCTCAAGCATGCGGTAGGAGCTGCCATCAGCGAAAACTGAGATGGTTCCCACTTCATCGGTCCGATGGACGTTCTGTTCCCCAACGGTGCTGTACAGCAGGTCCAGCACCTCTTCGTGCGGATGGTCGAAGCGGTTACCTCTTCCCACTGAGATGATCGCCGCCTGCGGTACGATCGCCTGTAGCAGGGCGGCGTCTGTCCCCGTGCGGCTGCCGTGATGGCTGATCTTGAGTACGTCGGCGCGCAGCATCTCTTGGGCTTCATCCTCAGTCTTGGACCGCAGCATCCTCTCCCACGCCGGCAGTTCTGCATCCCCCGTCAGCAGCATGGCGAACGAGCCGTACGCCAGCTTGAGCACTATGCTGGCGTTATTGACGTGGTCTTCCGTCGTGTTGTCCAGGCCGGGCGGTGGCGCCAGCACATGCAGCTTGACGCCTCCAATGTCTATCACGTCTCCCTCCTGGGGCACGTGGAGCCGATTCTCAGGGTTGTGATTCATCCAGCGATACATCCATTTGAAAGTGAAGTTCAGCATGTAGGCGCCTGCATGCTGGTACTTGGACATCCACAGTTGCTTGATGAAGATGTCTTCGGCTGTCAGCAGTTCCGTGATGCCGTAGATGTGATCCAGGTGGGGGTGGCTGACGATCAGGCGATCTATCTCCGTGATGCCCCGTTCTCTCAAGAAGCGAATGGTGCGGTCAGAGGAGTGGGAGTCGACCACGTAGACCTGGCCGTCGGGGAATTGGATGACCACGCTGTCCCCTTGTGCCACATCGAGGATGTGCACAGCCAGCTCTCCTGTGGCTCTGCGCCGGCCAGCGGCCCGCCCCGTCCCACACGGGGCCCGTCGGACCGCAGGCGGTCTGGCCCAGGCCTCGATATCCCCCATATCCTCCAGCTTGACCGGCCACTCATACGCCGTCGGTGTGGGTGCTCTCCTGGTATCCGGTGGACGCAGTCCGCTCATTAGCTCTAACAGGCGGCTGTAGTCTGCCCGCAGCATTTGCTCCAGTGCCTCGTCGCTGTCCGCCAGGGGCTCGTATCGCTTGAGGATGGGAAGCTCTTCTGCCGGAGGTCTAGTTTCGCTGGCCCTGGTGTCCCTGCCAGCCCTCGTTCCTCTACCTGGCACTGCTGCTCGCGTCTGCCGGTCTCCTGCATCCAGCGCTGCCTTGCTGATGGAGGTCACCTTCCCTTCGTAGAGCGTATACTCGTCTACGTAGCTCTGGGGAAGGTACCAGCGGGTGATGCCGTCCTTCATGCTGACGGCCAGGGCTATGCCCTCTTCAACCTTGTCAATGGAGACTTTCATGGTCGCTTCCCCTTTCTCAACCCACTTGTGCTTGTGGTCTAAAATGGCATGGGGGCAAACGCCGCACGTGGAGCAGCCTTTCCAGGCTGCTTGGCAGGCTCGAAAGCCTGCCCCACGTGTCACTTCTGTCGTAGTGCCTAGAACGTGATGTAGTCATCGTGGCTAGCTGAACTTGCATCAAGTTGTGCTGGGTCTGCTCTTCGGCAGCAGCAAGATGAGCGGCAGGCCGAGCAGCGAAATGACCGCGCTGGCGGCGAAGGCCCATCGCAGCCCGAAGAAGTCTGCCAAGCTCCCGACCGCGACCACCACCCCCGAGCGGAGGATGAAACTCAACGACATGTACATGCCGTTGGCCAAGGCCCGGTTCTGGGGGAAGCTCTCCTGTACCAGCGCCATGATGACGGGCGTCACGGACAGGGCGGTGAAGCCCAACATCAGCAGCAAGGGGATCCTTGCCCAATCCTTGACTTCCAGGAAGACGAACAGAAGCAGTGGGGTTGCCAGCATGGAGATGAACAGCACCGTCCTGCGGCCCAGGCGGTCGCTGATGGAGCCTCCTGCCAGCGCGCCCACCACCCCTGCTGCTTCGAGCACCGAGAGGGAGACACCGGCGAACCAGAGGTCAGCGCCATCTTCGCTCAGAAAGGTGGGCAGGTAGATCGTCAGCGCCGAGATCATGAAGGAGCGCACGATGATGAAGCCCACCAGCGGCGCCAACAACGGCCCCATCTTCCGCAGCGCCTGTCGCCAGGGTAGCCCCTCACCTGCGTTGGGCGGACGTCCGGACACGTCCCGCAGCCGGAAGAAGAGGATGGCAGAGGTCAACAGGCCACCGATCATCAGCCAGGGCGTGCTCTTCAGGCCCAGCCATTGGACGGCGCTGACAATCAGGATCGGCCCCAACGTGCGTCCCAGCTCGCCGCCTACCATCCAGAAGCCCATGCCCCTGCCCAGTCTCCGCCCCGAGAGGTTTCCTGTCATCACCGGTCCCACGGCGTGCAGGCTGGCCGAACTCAGGCCGGCCACCACCAGGAGGAGAGCCATCGCGGCGTAGCTCTCTGCGATGCCCAGCAGGCTCATCATCACAGCCGTAACTGCCGGCGCCAGGATGACGAAGGTGCGCAGGCTGACGCGGTCGGCCAGGTGGCCGATGAAGGGCTGGAGGAGCGAGGGCGTCTGCAAGAAGACCGTCAGCAGCCCCGCCTCGGTCTTGGAGAGGGCGAGATTGACGATGAACAGCGGCAGGAGAGGGGCCAGGAAAGCAGTGTAGGTATCGTGCGCCGCGTGCGCTCCGCTGATGGTCAGCACGCGGCCCGTTTGGAAGTGTTCCGGTTCAGCGGTCAGCGTCGAGGTAGTGGGTTCAGCTTGGGAATCGCTCTGGATGGTATCGGGCATAGTTAGTGAGTTATGAGGGCTCCGCGTATGGTAGTCGCTCACATCATTCTCCCATCTCGTCCAGCAATTGCTTCAATTCCCGACGGGCGACGTCTTCTCGATCCGACTTGGCATACAGCAACAGCAGACAAATGGTTGGTACAGGTTGGTCCTCAACACAGTATAGCAGGCGATAGCCACCCCTCTTGCCTTTGCTCAGATCGGTGTTGCGCACCCGCAACTTACGCACGTCAGAGCCGCCAGGGATAACTACCCCCAGCCTCGGAGTTTGCAGAACCACATGAATGGCCACGCCTACGTCGTCCTTGACGTGTCTGAATCGTTTCTTCAGCTGTTTGACACTACGCTTGAAAGAAGGTGCGAGGACGAGGCTATAGCTCATCGAGTTCCTGCTCCCAGTCGAGCAAAGGTGGCTCCTGTCGAGATTGGGCTACCAGCCGTTGCAGAACGGGGGAAGCCGCCAAGATAGCATCTTCAGGCTCCTCCTCGCGGTTCAGCAGGTTATCTATGATGAGCTCGATCTGAGCGAACGAGGCAATGTCCACCAGGACGGCTCTTGCCTCGCCACCTTCGTAGAGGACGGGAAAGTGGTCTCGGATCCAGAAGGTCGTCTCAGCCATGATTCGTCTCCTCTTTGCAGTCGCTTCGCCTGGCGTGGCGCAGCTTGTCGTCGATGCGGTCAGGGCCGCTCTGGCACAGAGCCGGGTCATCGGGTTCGGGGCACTCGTCGGTAAGGCGGCCCAGTCGCGTTAGGGTGGTTCCTGTAGCTCCACAGTTGGCCAGCATTCCCTCACCCAGCAAGTGGTCGCTGCTCATTATAGCACACATCCTGCTGTCGGAGAAACAGTGCGCCCTACGGCCTCTTCATTTGAGCGCACGACAGCCCATCAAAATCTGTCCAGCGGCGCGCATATGCCTCCCGTGCCACGGCTTGAACCAGTGGATCCTGTGCGGGAGGGTAGATGGGCGCAAAGAGAGCCCCTGGACGATTCAGCAGACGAGCGAAGAGGTCATAGGTAATGTGATAGTCCGGGCCCCGCAGGGGATCGTCGGAGATGAACTCACCGGCGGTGTCATCGTACCCCTGAATGACGCGGTAGTGAGAGATATCTAAGCCGGGTTCGAGTCGCTGCAGAACGATGACCGGAATGGACTCGGCCAGCAGTTGGCGGATCACCCGCAGTCTGGACTCGCGGCTCACAGGAAACCGATAAACCCGTCCCATCAACCCCTGCTCCGACATGTACCAGGGGACATAGCACGGCGCTGGCCTGCTCGCAGCCCACTCCTGCACCTCCTGTTGGGTCACCCAATGATCGTAGTAGCCGAGCAGGATGGCGATACTGGCGGGACCGCAGTTGTTCGCGCTCTGTGCTTGATGGTTCATGGGTTCGAGCAGGACGCTGGCCGGCAGAGGCGTAGGCGTCGGTGTTGCGGTCGCCGTCCGTGTCGGCGTCGGACTTGCTGTGGCCGTCGCCGTTGCTGTCGGCGTGGCGGTGGGAGACGGTGTCGCCGTCGGTGTCGGTGTGGCAGTGGGAGAGGGTGTCGCGGTGACGGTCGGCTCTGGTGTTGCCGTGGGCGCGGGCTCCGCTGTGGTGCAGGCGACGATGGTCAGCAGCAGCAGCATCATCAGCGTCAACAGCGTGACCAGGGTGGTGCTCAGAGTCGTTTGGCGTTGGTTGGTTGTGTAGTCGTGCACCGGAATGGTCTCGCTATGCGTCACCCAGAACTCCAGAAGCTGAGAGCATTATGGCTGCAGCACCAGCACGCCCTCTGCATCAGCCTCCACGTCGGCGCGCTCCCACAGCACCGGGTGGTACTCGATGCTGCGCCAGGGGTCAATCATGTCGTCGTAGTGGCGGTGGAAGGGGTGGCCGGACTGGCCGGTGGTGTGCATCGAGAGCGAGCGGCTGAAGTCCCCCATATCCACGATCTGGCGTTGGGAGGCGATGTGGTTCACGGTGTAGGGGTCGTTCAGGCTGTAGTTGGTGGGGTTGACCGTGGCGATGGTGCCATCCACAGGCACGGGCCCGCGGTTGAAGAGTGCCTCGATGGGGCCGATGCCCGACTGGCCCAGGCTCTGATTCTCGAATGTGGCAGTGTGCAGGTCGCCCCAGCGCCAGCGGCTCATGTTGCGCCCCAGCGTCTCGGTCAGTTCCTCCTCCGCCTCTTCCAGCGCCTGCAACAGGATCTCGTCCCGTGTCTCCACTTCGCGCGTGGTCACGTCGTCGAACCAAGAGGATACATCGTCTGCCAGGAAATCCTCCAGTGCGACCGCTGCGCTGCCTCGGGCCCGGCGCAGAAGCTGCTCCCCCAGTTCATCGCCGAAAGTCAGGTCTATCAGGTGCAGGCGGAAGGCCTCGAAGAGGGTAGCCCCTGCGCTGTCTCGCATGGCTCGTCCGTCCCACGTACGTAGCAGTTCCAGAGCTTCGGCCAGTCGTGGCTCCTCAGGTGAGGGGAGCGCCAGGATGTAGGGCAGGACGTCCCGCGCCCAGACGGGGCTGCTGTCACCGTGAATAGCCTGCATGTCGGCTATGGAAAGCGAAGAGTCGGCCGAGATCAACTCCACGATCCGCCGCGCCCGATAGCCGGCTGCCCAGTCCATGGAGATGAAGTAGGCGTAATCTGGCCCCACTACGGCGTTGTTGGCAGTGACGATGTACCCCTCCGGCGGATTGAAGGAGCGGGGCAGTTCATCAAAGGGGATGTAGTCCACCCACTCGTACTCGCCCGTCCAGCCTGGTACCGGCATCGAGCCGTTGCCCGAGGCGCGGATGGGAATGCGGCCGGGAGCCTGATAGCCGATGTTCCCCGCCACGTCGGCGAAGACGAAGTTCTGGCTGGGCACAGTCCAGTATGAAAGCGCTTCCCTGAATTCCTCCCAGTTGCTGGCTTGGTCCAGAAGGAGGATGCTGCGGACCATCGTGCCTGGCTGGAGCGCAGTCCAGGAGATGGCCAGTGGCTGCCAGCCGAAGGCCCACTCCTCCTCGGTACCGCCGACCACATCGTTGATGATGGGGCCGTGGCGGGTGACGCGCACGTTCACCACCACCGGCTTTTCCTCATCACCTTGCTCATCACCTTCCGCGTCCCTGCCGGCGACGGTGATCTCCTCGCGGATGATCTCCATGTCCAGCCACTCCCCCTGGAACTCGTACTGGTTGGGGTTCTCGGGGTTGACCCGCTCGATGAACAGGTCCTGCACGTCCGGTCCCAGGTTGGTGACCCCCCAGGCAATGCGGTCGTTGTGGCCGACGATGACGCCGGGGGTGCCAGCGAAGGAGTAACCGACCACGTTGTAGGGACACTCTGGCCCCACTGGATCGCAGTGCAAGCCGATCTCGTACCAAATGGAAGGCATCTGGATACCCAGGTGCATATCGTTGGCCAGCAGGGGCGTTCCCGTCTCGCTGCGGTTCCCGGCGACAACCCAGTTGTTGCTCCCGATGCCGTCTCCGCTCCCCAGAACGTGGGTGTCCAGCGCTGCGTCGGGCACCGCGTCGAGCGCTGTCCCCGCCAGCGGATGCAGGGCGATGACCGGGTGGTCGGCTGGGTATCCGGGCACGACCAGGCCGACGGCAGGTGTCCCCAGCCGGGCGGCGACGTGGGCACGGAGAAGTTCGCTACTCATGTTCCCGCTCAGATCCCAGGCCATCACCTTGGCCCAGGTGAGGGTGTCCAGAACCGTCCAGGGCTCCGGTTCGAACTTGACGCCAGTGAGCCCCAGGATGGTGAACTCCAGCCCCAGGCGGTCCTGGTGGGTGGAGATGTAGGCGTTGACTCCCTTGGCGTAGGCCTCCAGCGCCACCCTGCTCTGATCGTCCAGGAGTTCCAGTTCCTGGGCGGCAGTGCGATGCCAGCCCAACGTGCGGATGAAGCGGTCGGAGTCCAGCGCAGACTCGCCCAGGACCTCCGCCAGTCGGCCGGAACCGATCCTGCGCCAAAACTCCATCTGCCAGAAGCGATCTTGCGCGTGGGCGTACCCTTGGGCGAAGAACAGGTCGTGGGAGTTGCTGGCGTAGATGTGGGGGATGCCCCAGCTATCGCGGATGACAGTGACCTCCGCCTGTAAGCCGTCTGTCTGGGCTGTGCCCTTGATCTGCGGCCAGGAGCGCCGCACGGTGACGAAGCCGTAGCCGAAACCAGTCAGTCCCAGCAGCAGCACGAAGATGACGATCCCAATGATGACTTTGGAAGGCGTTCGCATGTTATGATCTCCCATGGGTATTGCCGAGGGGCGTCCCCGCCTCGCTTCGGCGTGGTTTGATCGTCGGGCAACTGGTCAGCCAGGCAGAAACTGGACACGGATTCCACAGATATGCACAGATATGCACAGATGTGTGTTGAGGAATCCGTGAGGATCCGTCCAATCCGCGGGAATCCGCGTCCCATTTTGAGTCCTTTGGGCAGCAGCCTCAGTAGTATGACGACGTCACATCGCGTGTAGCACGGAGAGAGGCTCGTAGTGCGCCACGGAGCGGAGCAGAGTGGTGCGAGACCGCACTCCGCTGCGCTACGTGCGTGGCTACGAACCTGACTCACGTCTTTCGTGTCCACACCCGCAACACTCGGTCGTGGCCGGCATAGTCGGGCAGGACGTCCACGCTCGCCTTGAGATCTACGCTTTGTAGACATCGCGCCGGTGCTTGACGAGGTGGACAGTGAGCCGCCGTTCTGCTGCGTTGATCGTGTAGAGAGCACGATAGCTGCCTATTCGCAGCCTGAACAAGCCCTTCCATTCGCCGGTCAACGGCTCCGGTGTTATCGCATCGAAGTTCTCGGTCAGCCAACGGAGCTTGTTGAGAACTCGTTGGGCTACGGGCTTGTCCAGGCCGCCCAGGTCGTCTCTGGCCTCGGGCATCCATTCCAGGCTATACACATGACCACTCCAGGCCAAGTTGAGCGGCAACTTCTTGGGCAGAGATGGTTCTGGCTCCCTCCTCTTCTGCCGTCAGGGAACGTCGAAGCCTGGTCGCTGTTTCTTCTCGCAGCTCCAGCCCTTCGTCGGGGTCACCGAGCATCTCCAACAGCTTCCACTCCACCGTGGCTTCAATGAACTGCTTGAATTCGTCTACTGTCAATTCGGTCACTCTTGTGCTCACAGTGAACTCCTCCAACTCCATCGGTTTCATCGGCTGATTCACGTCTGTACGCGCAACACCCGGTCGTGGTCGGCATAGTCGGGC
>Ga0075114_10000452_pt1 | contig 25245 bp, 27 predicted proteins | sample AntAceMetag02UKM_FD_69784 | JGI IMG/M metagenome (GOLD analysis project Ga0075114, IMG submission 69784) | Saline lake microbial communities from Ace Lake, Antarctica - Antarctic Ace Lake Metagenome 02UKM | ecosystem: Environmental > Aquatic > Non-marine Saline and Alkaline > Saline | place... | reverse complement strand
TCACTGGTACGGTGATGCATTATCTCTTGCGCTAAGCTTTCTCTAACAAATAAAGGAACCGGTGAAGGACCAGGCGTCATTAAGAATCTGCGTTTCATTATTTTACTCCTATTGTATACATTGTTTGTTTCCTTTTAAATAATTTAACCTGTGTAATCTCAACTTATTTTTTACTATTTTTACGCTTGGCATTAACAAGTACCTCATCTAGTATTCCATACTCTTTTGCTTCCTGGGCGCTCATAAAAAAATCTCTATCAGTGTCTTCTTTTATCTTATCAAGAGACTTTCCAGTATGTGAAGAAAGAATTTCGTTTACTTTGCTTCGAAGCCTTAAAATTTCTTTTGTCTGTATCGAGATATCCTCAGCTGTACCCTGAACTCCACCCCAAGGCTGATGAATCATGATCCGTGAATTTGGCAAAGCAAATCTCTTACCCTTAGTGCCAGCACAAAGAAGCAAAGCCCCTAGAGAAGCTGCTTGACCTACGCAATAGGTCGCAACATCGCACTTTATAAATTGTATTGTATCATACATTGCCAAACCAGCAGTAATAGCTCCTCCGGGAGTGTTTACGTAAAGACTGATATCCTTGTTTACATCCTCCATCTGTAAAAATAGCAGCTGAGCAATCACCACATTAGCAATATTATCATCTATTGGTGTACCAATAAAAATAATTCTATCTTTAAGCAATCGCGAGTAGATATCATAAGCGCGCTCTACTCTTCCGGTTTGCTCAATAACCATAGGAACATACATTTGGTTTTTCATCTCTAGCCTCCTTTTTGGTATTGTGCGTGACTTAAAACAAATCCTAAAACAACATCACCTAAATTATTATCGACCTTTATCCCTTCATTCTTAGCAATTGCTTCTAAGATATAAAATAATTTGAGATCTTCCTCAGCTACTGATTTAAATTTCTCTTCTAAATCCTTCTTGTATTTATCAATATCTTCCTGGGAAACGCCTCGGCGCTGCAAATTATAAGTTTCTCTCTCTACTAACTCCTGATGGTGCCGAGTGAACTCATCTTTAGGCAAATCAACCTTAAATGTTTTAAGCAAATGGGCACGAACTTGACTATCTACTTTCTGACGGCGCTCTCTTGATTTCTCCATAAAAAGCTGAGCTCTTATTGCTTCTCTTAAAGGCTTAATATCAGGGTAAGAAGCCCACTTAGCTAAATCGCTATCCTCTAGGTCTTTATTAATTACTTTCTTGATCCCTTCTTTTAAGTTAGTTAATACTTTTTCGACTTCGATTTCCTTTACTTCACAATTTTTATCCTTGACCTTTATCCCCTTATAAGAGCTCTCCTCTGCCTCTATCTCAGGTCTGGCCTCAAAATCTGCAGAAAAAGATAAACGATTAGATGTAAGCTTAATATCGTAAACATGAGGCATGCCTGCTGGTAATATTTTTTTGTCTTCTAGAGCCTTGCGATAAAAATTTGGCAAAGATTCCTTTAACACCTCTTCCTTTAAAAACTTACTATGATGCCTCTCAAGAACATCTAACGGTGCACTTCCTGGCCTAAACCCCGGAACCTTAAGGTCCTTGGCTTTCTTACTATAAATTTCATTCTTTTCCTTTAGGAATTCTTCCCCTTCAACCTCTACATTAATTGTTCGTTTTAGTTTATCTAACTTTTTTACCTCTACTCGCATTATGTTCATTTCTCCTTTTGATTAAATCTTATGCTTGTTAAAACTTACATCTTAAAGTCTTTTCCCAAATATATCTCCCTAGCTTCTTTGTGATTAATCAAATCATCCGCTGTTCCTGAAATCATAATCTTCCCCTCAGAAATCAAATAAGCTCTATCAGTTATTGACAGAGTTTCTCGTACATTATGATCAGTTACTAAAATTCCCATTCCTTTATCCCTCAGCTCAGTAATGATCTCTTTTGCTTCACCGACTACTATCGGATCAATTCCCGAAAAAGGCTCATCCAAAAGAAGAAAAGAAGGATTAGTTACCAAAGCTCGGGTAATTTCTAATCGTCGAGTTTCTCCCCCGCTTAAGGTATAGGCTTTGCTCTTTCTTAAGTGTGAAATATTTAACTCTTCTAACAACTGATCAAGACGTTTTAAACGCTCTAGGCGCTGCAAAGGCAAAGTCTCCAAAATTGCCATAATATTTTCTTCTACGGTAAGTTTTCTAAAAACTGAAGGTTCCTGGGAAAGATAACCAATACCAAATTTTGCCCGCACATGAATAGGAGTATAGGTAATATCTCGATTATCAAATAATATTTGACCTTCTTCGGGAGAAATGATTCCTACTACCATATAAAAAGTAGTCGTTTTGCCTGCTCCGTTAGGGCCGAGCAAACCTACTATCTCCCCTCTCTTTACTGACAAAGACACACCCTTTACTACTGTCTTATTGCCGTATGATTTAGTTAAATTGTCAACTTCTAAAAGTCGCATTACTTAAAAAGATCTAAATCTTCCTCGCTGTCAGGATAATAAATTACTCTTGGCCTACCTTCAAGAACTATTTTTTGTTCCTTACTCAGATAAGTTGCCCTTTGCGAAAAAGTAGTATTACAATCACGCACTATCTTAACATTCCCTTCAGAGATAATCTTTACTATCTCTTTACTCTCGGTATCGAAAAATAAAGTAGCTTTATCTGAATATAACTTACCTTGAGGGTTTGTAACCACTACATCTTCGTTGAATATTGCTTTGCCCTCATTGTACTCAATCTCTAAAGGACCACTACAAATTGCTGTAGTGACTTTTTTAGTTTTTTTATCGGGAAGTCTTACCTCCACATCCTTTTTAAAAGCTGCTTTTTTAAGTTCAGTATCAGCCGAAAGACCAGCTGCTTCTATCTGCATCGAGTCTCTAGTAGTCTTTACCCAATCATCGGTCTCAATACGATTCTGATCTCTATGCCAGTTCAAAGAATCAGTCTCTAAGGTTGCCCCCTCTTTATTCTCAATATGAACGTTATCTTTAAGAAATACGTCCATGTTCTCTTTATTTAATCTCGCTTCATTAGAGGTAATTAGAATAGTGTCATTCTCTGTGTAGTAGTTTGCCTTCATATCGTCAATGTCTACATAATTATCGTGCAAGATAGCAGTTTCGCCTCTTACCTCCCAATCTTGAGTACCATCATCTTTAAAATTAGAAAGGTAAAAATCCTTGATTTTCTGTTGTGAGTAAGCCTGAGTATTTATAGATTCAAACGACAAAAGAATGGTAATTAAAATTAGGCTTCTTAAAAACATATTAATATATCAAATTACACCTTAAAGTCAACCACTTAGCTAGGATTTTTAACTATTTTATAGATCTTTTTCTCTAAATTTTGAGCTTTTAAGATTAAATCTACTACCTCTCTTACTGCCCCTTCTCCACCATTTTTTTTAGTAATATACTTAGCTGCTCGCTTAACTGCTAGAGGCGCATCAGGCACTGCTACCGATACCCCAACCTTCTCAATTACGCCTAGATCTATCCAATCATCACCAATAAAACAAATTTCTTCTTCTTTAACCTTATACTTCCTCTTAATTCTTCCTAAAACGCTCTCTTTGGGTAAAATTCCACCAATTACCTCAACCACCCGCATATCTTTAGCTCTTCTTTTAAGCACTGGAGAATTCTTAGCTGAAAGAAGGATAGTCTTAATTCCCAATTTACTAAGCAAGAACACTCCAAAACCATCCTTAACATTAAAGATTTTAAGATCTCTGCCTTGACTGTCATAAATGATTTCACCGCGGGTTAAAACTCCGTCAACATCTAGAATAAGCAGTTTTACTTTCTTAAATAAAGTTTTTGTATTCTTCATAATTCAACTACCGAACTTTATAAGTTCGAGTTTCATTATATGATCCCGGCAGCAATCAAATCCTGGATATCAAGCATTCCGGCAGGATGATAATTTTTATCTACTACTGGAACTTCATCAACCTTCTTTTTCTCTAAAATCTTTAAAGCCTCTGAGGCTAAATCATCATCACAAACTACTATTGGATTCTTAGTCATCACCATCTTAATTTTTTCCCTTAAAAGATGCGGATATTTTTCTAAATTTCGGCGTAGATCTCCATCAGTAAATATTCCAATTAATTTCTTATTCTTATCAACAACAGTTGCTGCCCCAGCGTGAGCAGTTGTTATCTTCAAAATTACCTCTTTAACTAATGTATTCTCACTAACAATAGGATTGAATTTTCCCTTACGCATAATATCCTTAACCTTAAGAAGTAATCTTCTCCCCAGAGAACCTCGGGGATGAAAAAAAGCAAAATCCTTCTCCTTAAAACCCTTTATCTTCTGCAAAACTACAGATATTGCATCACAAATTGCCAACATCGCTGTGGTTGAAGTAGTTGGAGCTAAACCTAAAGCACAAGCTTCCTTGTCTACCTTAACATTAACCACGCTATCGGCATATCGAGCAAGGCTGGATTTAACGTTACCGGTAATCGCGATAATCTTTGCTCCAATCTTTTTTATAAAAGGAATTAAATTCTTTATTTCATCGGTCTCTCCACTATAAGAGAGAACTACCACTATATCGTCTTCACGCACACTACCTAAATCTCCGTGAACTGCCTCAGCAGCATGAAGCCAAAACGACGAAGAGCCGGTAGAAGAAAGTGTGGCTGAAAACTTTTGGCCGATTATCCCAGCTTTACCCATGCCAGTTACAACGACCCTACCCTTACAACGAGAAATTGTATTAATTACCTTTAAAAAACTTTTATTTAGGTTACGGCCTAAATCATCAATACCTTTCTTCTCTGTCTTAAGGACTTCTTTTGCCCAACTTATTACTTCTTCTTTCTTAATTTTTTTCATTTACGGCCTCTCTTACTTTTAAAATGCTCTTGAGCAAACCCTTAAGCTTAGCTAGAGGAAAAGACGTGGCGGCATCTGATAGGGCTTTTGAAGGTTTAGGATGCACCTCCATAAATAAACCATCTACACCGCAAGCAACTGCAGCCTTAGCTAAGCCCGGAGCAAATTCTCTATCCCCTCCTGAGACACCCCCTTTTGCTGAAGGACTCTGTAGGGAATGAGTCACGTCATAAATTACTGGGTATCCACTTTTTTTCATAATTAGAAAAGAACGAAAATCGACAACCAGACTATTATAACCAAAACAACTTCCTCTTTCAGTAATAAGGATCTTTTTATTTCCGGTAGCCTCAACCTTCTCAACCACATACTTCATATCAGCCGGTGAAACAAATTGACCTTTCTTAATATTTATCATCTTTTTAGTCTTTGCCGCCTCTATAATCAAATCAGTTTGACGACAAAGAAAAGCCGGTATTTGAATTACATCTAGAACATCTTTAATATCTTTTATTTGGCTAACACAATGTACATCACTTAAAATCGGGATTTTCAACTTAGACTTAATCTCTCCCAATATCTTAATTCCCTTAGCTAAACCTACTCCTCGAGGAGATTTCACCGAAGTACGATTGGCCTTATCAAAGCTAGCCTTAAAAACAAATTGTATCGGAAGAGTTGAGAATAAATCCTTCAAATAAGAAGCAATATCCATTGTCTGACCTCTACTCTCAATCACACAGGGACCAGCGATAAAAATTAATTCCTTTCCTAATTTAAGCATATTACATCTTCTCTCTTTTAATTGTTTTTTTTCGCAGATAAAAGCCTTTCGACTTTACGAAGATCTTCTTCAGTATCAACGCCACAAGAATCAAACTGGGTTTCGACAACCTTTATTCGGTAACCAGCCTCTAAAGCCCTTAATTGCTCTAGTTTTTCTGCCCTCTCCAACGAAGACTCAGGAAGATTCTTAAAAGTATAAAGAAAATCTTTAGTATAAGCATAAATTCCCAGGTGTTTGTAATTTAAAGCCTTGCTGCCTTGATCTCGGTAAAAGGGAATTGGGGAACGAGAAAAATAAAGTGCAATATCTTCCCGAGTCGTTACAACCTTAACAACATTGGAATTATTTATCTCATTCTCCTGATCAATCCTCTTTTTAACTGTGGCCATAACTAATCCTTGATCTGAAAGCATCTCCTGAGCTAACCTATCGATTATTGAATGATGAATAAGTGGCTCATCAGCCTGGATGTTTATAACAATTTTAGCATCAATTTCTCTTATAGCCTCAGCTATTCTATCGGTGCCTGAAGAATGTTCAGGAGATGTTAAGACAACTTCAGCCCCAAACTTTTCAGCTTCCTTTTTTATTTCAAGGTGGTCGCAAGCAATGATGAGCTTATCTAAACTATGGGTAGCAGATGCATTCTCCCAAGTCCACTGAAGCAAACTCTTGCCACAAATTACACGTAAAAGCTTACGAGAAAGCCTGGTTGACTCGTAACGGGCCGGTATTACCCCAATTATATTAAACTTAGTTTCCATCAATTGCCTTATTAAGCTCTTTTCTATCTACAGTTGCTGCCCCTAACTTACCAACTACAACCCCGGCAGCAAAATTCGCAATCATTGCCGCCTCTCTATAAGTTGCCCCAGCAGTTAAAGCTAAAGTAAATACAGAAATCACTGTATCCCCGGCTCCACTAACATCGAAAACCTCTAAAGCGGTTGTTGGGATATGATAATGGTTTTCGCCGGAAAACAAAATCATTCCATCTTCACCCAAAGTAATTAACAGCGCTTTAGGATTTAGCTTCTTCATGATTATCTTGCCTAAGAAAGGCAACTGGTTCTTATTTCTTATCTTAGTTCCAGCTGCAGCCTGAGCTTCTTTTAAATTAGGGGTAAGAGCGGTTACATCTTCGTAATAATCAAAGTGTTCTTCTTTAGGGTCAACAGTAATTATCTTCTCCCTTTTGCGGCATAAACTTATTAACTCTTCAAGCAATGACGGATTTATCATCCCTTTCCCATAATCTTCAACAATCACAGCATCAAAATCATCTATATTCTTCTTAATTTTACTAAGAACTAACTTATTTGTGTTTACCGAAAGAAACTCTAATGATTCCCAATCAACCCTTACTACTTGTTGATGGTGAGCCATTATTCTAGTCTTTAAAGTCGTAGGCCTCTTGTTATCTTTAACAATCAAATCAGTAGAAATACCACACTTACTAATAAGGGAAAATAAAGTTTGTCCAAAATGATCCCGGCCAGTAACTCCACAAAGACTCACCTTTGCCCCAATAGCACTAAGATTAAGACCCACATTAGCAGCTCCTCCGGGAACGAAATTCTCCCGATTAGCCCAGACTACAGGAACTGGAGCCTCAGGAGAGACCCGGTCAACACTTCCAAAAATATGATGATCAAGGATTAAGTCTCCGACTACCAGAATCCTCTTATTCTTAAAACGAGAAACGATATTTTTTAGCTTCTTCACCACTTTCCTCCTTTAAAATCAAGCCCTAAGGCTCTCCAATGTAAGAAGTAATTATACCATTCTATTAAAAAAAATCTACAACAAAACTATATAATTTAAAGCAAAGAACTAGAGGCGGTATCAGCAAAGCAGAAGCCCTTTTTGGTCAAATAAACCCCTATTTTTCGGTCCTTTTTACTTCGAAACTTAACCAGACCATCATTTGATAGCTCCTCTAGGACCTCACTCTCTAGCTTTAAGAAATCATAGCCGGTACGAGCCTTAAACCACTCAAAATATATGCCCTCTTTAGTGCGAATCTTTATTGCTGCTAACTCCTTAGCCTGACTTCTTTTAGACAAGGCCTCTTTAAAGGAAACCGGATTTTCTCCCTTTTTTACCTTATCAATATACTTAATGACACTAGAAACATTCTTCTGCCTCTCGGCATTAACAAAAGAGACTGCTCCCGGGCCTAGGCCTAAATAGGGATTACCCCGCCAATAATTCATATTGTGCTTAGATTCGAAACCTGGTTTTGAGAAGTTTGAGATTTCATAGTGTTTAAATCCTTGCTTGACGAGATAATCAATAGCCGCACCATACATCTTAGCTAGTACTTCATCACCTAAGGGAACAATAAACTTCTTCTTAACCTGCAAAAACAGCGGAGTATTCTTCTCATAGGTTAAACAGTATGTTGATATATGCTTAAGGTCTAAAGAAGCTGCTTGTTTTAATTCAGAAGCCCATTCAGGAAAAGTCTCCCCGCTTACACCAAAAATTAAATCAATTCCTATATCCTTAAAGCCGGCTGCCTTGGCCAATTTGACTGCTTCTAATGACTTCTTACAATTATGGATTCGTCCTAATCTTTTTAATTTCGCATCAGAAAAAGACTGCAAGCCAATACTAAGACGATTAACCCGGTTATCACGAAAAAGCTCCAGCTTGCTCTTATTTATGCTTTCAGGATTAACCTCAACAGTAAACTCCTCGGCCTTAACACTTATTTTACTCAAAGCCTTTAGCAGCTTCTTCAATAATGGCAAGCCTAAAACACTAGGGGTTCCACCACCAATATAAACGGTAGAAAAATCACAACCCAAAGTCTTTATCTGCTTACAAAGAACCTCAATGTAATCTCGGGCTAAGATCTGATCATAACAACGACTATAAAAATCGCAATAGGGGCACTTTTTTCGGCAAAAAGGTATGTGGATATATAAGGATTTCTTCATTTTGTGCTATAATTATACAGTAATGAAAGAACTTTGCAAAAGCTTATTCGAGAACAATTTTTCTTTTCAACCCAGCCAAAACCAGTTTCGGGTCTTAGGACGGCTAATTTTTGAAATCATCCGCAGAGAAAACAAATCTCTTTGCCAAGTAATTGATTACCTTAAGGAAACATCCCCCGTTGATAAACACAAAGGAAAAAATAAATTCATCGCCTTAAGAGATACTCTAATTAAATACCGCTTTCCCCAAACATCACAACGACAGACAATTGAACCTGAGAGTATCTTTCTCAGTGAGCTAAAAGAGCCTCTAGCTGATAACTGGCAAGTGAAATCTAATTTTGAGCCTTCAAAGATATTTGTGGAAAAAGATGTCGAAAAAAGCCAACTTTTAGCTAATTTTGCCAAAAAATTTCCAAAGATAGAAGTTGAGGAGATTGATTACTATAGCCGTTACTTGAGGAAAAATAAATTTACAGTATCAGAATTGAAAAAACCGCTTGTCTTTATCGTCAAAGAAAGAGGAGACTTCATAAAAAGATGCCCATGCACTAAAAAGCATCTGTCTTGTGGTTACTGGATACTTAATCTGGGTTTTGGCTGTCCCTTTGATTGCTCTTATTGCTTCCTTCAGCAATATAGTAACTTTCCGGGAATCATTTTACCAGCGAATGTAGAAGATTTTTTTAGCAGTTTTAATGACTTTTATAAAAACTTAAAAAAACCAATAAGAATCGGAACTGGTGAATTTTGTGATTCGCTAGCTCTTGATCATATAACTGAATACTCTAAAGCATTAATCCCTTATTTTAAGGATAAAAAAGTCTTATTTGAACTCAAAACAAAGAGTAATAATATTGCCAATCTTCTCACTTTAAAGTCTTCGCCAAATATCATTATCTCTTGGTCCCTAAGCCCTTCTTTTATTGTTGAAAAAGAAGAAAAAGCAACTGCTTCTTTAGACCAAAAATTAGCCGCGGCAGCAGAAGTACAAGCTGCTGGATACAGCGTTGGCTTTCACTTTGACCCAATTATTCATTTAAAAAAATGGCAGAATCTATATGGTGAGGTTATTGACAAGCTATACTTAAAACTCAAAAAACCTTTTGCCTGGATAAGCTTAGGCACCTTACGAAGTAACCGCCAACTAAAAACAGTTACAGAACTGCGCTTTCCTCAAAGTAATATTTTCTACGGCGAATTATTCTTAGGAGAAGATAAAAAATTACGTTATCCTGATTTTATAAAAAAAGAAATTTATAAAGAAATAATTGGCAAAATAAGACACTACGACAAAAAGACACCAATTTATCTCTGCATGGAGAATAAACAAACTTGGACTAATACAAAAGGACTGGTTGATTTAAGCAATATCGAAGCTTCTCTTATCGCTTAAACTCGTGCTAATAAAGCTTCTTGATTTTGGTATTGGGAAAATAATGGTTAGTTATTTGACGCCAGTTGTAACCTTCGCTAGCCATAGCTATGGCCCCATCCTGACACATACCAGCTCCATGGCCAAACCCGGCCCCCCAAAAAATAAGTACCAAAGACTGGCCTTTTTTTGATAATTTCCTCTCGACCTTAAAAGCACTACTTCGTAAGTGGTCAAAATAATTCCGTATGGTTAAATCACCCCTTAGGTTTTTACTCCCTTCTAGAGTAATAACTTCAATCTCCTTATGATGGAAACAATCACCCTTCTCTTTGAGAAGAATATCTTTTAAATCTTCTAACTTTTCCCCAAAAGCAATAGAAAAGTCTTCCTCATCATAGGCTCTTTGCCAACGAAACTTGCTCGCCTTTTCTTTGAGACAAAAAACTGAAGGCAAACCCGAAAACCAATCCTCTTCCTTGTAGCTAGAGCTAGGGATATCTAAATCAAAACTATCTGTTTTCTCTTCTAAATAATCACTATCTCCAAAGACATCAGAGGCAAGGCAGCCTCCGCAATTAGCATGAAATAGCACTTCTATTGGTTTATCATTATAAACGATAACTTGGCCCCTAGTATCCTTAACTGCAGCTATGGTAGTAGGGGTCTCTGCTGATATCCCGTGATAAACCTGACAATGTACTAGAGAACAAAAGTTAAATCCTTCTTTTTTATGCCGGTCTAAATTCTTAAAAACAAAAGTTCGAGCCGCCACTGCCTGGGCTCTAAGAGCTTGAGGATGGGCTTTAGCCGGCATCTCAGCTGATAAAACTCCATAAAGATACTCCTGGGCACTTAAACTATTAATTAAGGTTAAGGTTTTATTCTCTATGACTACTTCTAAATCACCCCGGTAAGCTCGGTCTCTTTCTTTATGCCAAAAATCACCCTTGCCAGAAGAAAGACCCAATACATAAAAAGGAGGTTTCTTCTCTTTAGATTCTAAGGAAGTAATATTAATTATTCCCGAGAAGGTTTTATATTCTTTCTCGCCTGAATAGCTTTTTAAGATTATTTTTTCATCTTCCAGAACAAGGGTATAAAATTTATCAGCAGTAGCTGGATAAAAGTCTTTGCCATTACTAATTAAAAAATTACCCTGGCAGAAAAAAGATATCTCTTTGACTCCCCTGGCTAAACCAACTCTAACCATAGGGACATCTTCTTCCGGGACATGTGCAGTTAATTTAATCTCCTTCCTCTTCTCTTCCTTCTTCTCCTTCTTGGCCTTAAAGAAATCTTCTCCCAAACTTTGTTTAACTGTCTTTAGTTTTTCCTTAACTCTTTTTTGGTTAGGATAAAAGCTTATTGCTTTAGCTAAAAACTTATAAGCCTCTTGGTCTTTGCCAATCTGACTAAGGCACTCACCTAAATAATAATAAGCTAATCTTACACTGGGATCAAATTTAATAAGGCCAGAGAAGTATTTTACGGCTTCTGCGTAATTACCTTTTCCTCGATAAATCTTTCCTAAACGAAGATAACCAATAGAATTGCTTCTTAAGCCTAAAGATTTTGAATAACTTTTTATTGCTAAATCTCCCTTTCCTAAATCTTCATAGATTAAACCCAAATAAAGCAAACTCTGCCAATCCTTATTGTTTATGCGATTAAAAGATTCTAAGGCCAGATTACTGCGGCCGGCAAGAAACTCTAATCTCCCTCGATATTTTAACAATTGGGGATTCTCGCTGAAATCTTTAGCAGTTTCTAAAACTTCTATCGCTCGGCTATACTCCCCCGATTCCATAAAGATAGCAGCTGTATCTAAGTAGTCATTGGAAGAATTTTGAGCGAGAATGTTAAAGGAAAGGCTTAGAAAAAATGAAAAGAGGACCAAGACAAAACATCTATAATGCACAACTTTTTTTTCTCCCGACTACAGGAATCTTCCACTTCTTTGCTAAAGATAAAAACTCCTGTTTTTCTAAAATAATCACTTTATCCGCCTCAAGAATTACAGCTGCAGCTTTAACCCGTTTAAGAAGTTTTAAGGTGGAGATACCTACTACCGGGACATCAAACCGTAAATCTTGATTGGCCTTAGAGAACTTTAAAATAACACAGCCATTGCCTGCCAATTTATAGGCCCGTTTAATAGTATTGTCAGTCCCTTCTAAAGACTCTAGAGCCACAACAGCTTTTGACTTTACAGCTATCACCTGGCCCACGTCTAAATCTACAAACTTTGATATTGCATCCAGGCCAAAATCAATATCCTTAATCACTCCCTCAGGTAAGGTTAATTTGTTCATAACTCCAGCATCAGCTAAATCGTCTTTTAGGTATAGCGTAGAATCTATAAACTTAGCTCCGGATTTCTCCAAATAGGAAATTATCTTACCAAATATACTATGCGGCCGAAAATCTTCGCTACTATCTATTAAGGAAGTTAATTCTTGATCCCAATACTCCCTTCGAAAAATATATAAAGGATTAATCTGACCACCCATAATACACTCACTAAGTGCCTCACTCTTTATTGATTTTCTTAAACTTGAGAGCGCACCCACAGGAAACCAAAAACACTTATCCACATACCTACAAATCTGTTTAGAAGTTTGACCCTTAAAACAGAAGGCAATAACTTCGCAATCCTTATTACTTTTTTTGATTCTCTGGGCAAGAATTAAAGGCAGGGAACGATTGCCAGCAATAATTCCTAATTTCGAGTTCATTTACTTATGCCTCTTTTTGAGGATGAAATAAACTCAAAAAGGTGCTCTAATTCTTTTAAAGGCAATAAGTCTCTCTGAACCAACTCTTTACTTTGGGCTATTAGATGATTATCAAAAAATATTATCTTAAAAGCTTTCTTCAATGTTCTTATCGTAGAAGACGAGAACTTAGCCCGCTTTAATCCTACTAGGTTAAGCCCACAAATTGTAGCTGGATGGCCATCGCACATTGAGTAAGGTGGAATATCTTGGACAACCTTAGAACAACCGCCAATTATTGAAAAATCTCCCAAACGACAAAACTGATGTATTGCTACTAATCCACCAATTACTACTCTATTGCCTACTGTTACATATCCGGCTAAGGTAGCAGAGTTAGCAAAAACATTTCCATCACCAATTCTACAATCATGAGCAATATGCGAATAGGCCATTATAAGATTATCATTGCCAATGACTGTCTTAGCTCCCTCATCGGTTCCAGGATTAATGGTGACGAATTCTCTTATACGATTGTTGTCACCAACAATCAAAAAACTCTTATCACCTTTGTATTTTAAATCTTGAGGAATATTACCTATTACTGCATAAGGAAAGATATGGCATCCTTGACCAAGCTCAGTATAGCCTAAAACTTGAGCAAAAGAATCAATAACACAACCGGAACCAATCTTAACATCATCTCCGATTATTGCATAAGGCCCAATTTTTACGCCCTTACCTAACTGGGCTTTTGGGCTCACTATAGCTTTGGGGTCAATTTGAACAGACATGATTTTTAAGCATCAACTAAAGCAAACATGAGTTCAGCTTCAGCAACTACCTTCTCATTCACAAAGGCCTTAGTAATAACTGAACCTGTTTTGCTTCTTATTTTTCCAGAAACTACCTCTATAACCAGTTGATCTCCAGGCAGAACAGTTTTTCTAAACTTGATATTATTTGCCGCCATGAAAAAGGCTAGCTTACCCCTATGTTTTTCACAAGCTAACATAAGCACTCCGCCAACCTGAGCCATTGCTTCAACAATAAGTACACCGGGCATAACCGGCTTACCAGGGAAATGTCCTTGAAAAAAATACTCGTTCAAGGTGACATTCTTAATACCAATAGCCTTTTTCCCTTTATCAAGATAAGTTATCCTATCTACAAGTAAAAATGGATACCGGTGCGGCAATATCTGCATTATCTCTTCAATGTTAAGCTCTTCCTTCTGAGGTATGAAGAGAGATTGTGACCTTATCCCGGCACTTCGAGCTTTCTCCTTGTATTTACGCAATTTTTCTAATAATCTTATATTCAATGAATGGCCACCTTTAATAGCAATTATATGCCCTTTAATTGGGCCAGCTAAATACAAGTCGCCAATTAGATCCAAGATCTTGTGCTTAACAAACTCATTGTCGAGCCTTAGTTTATTATCTAATATTTTTTTATCAGAAACAACCAAGGTATTCTTATAATTTGCTCCCTTTCCTAGCCCCATATCCAACAAAGGCTTAACCTCAGTCTCTAAGCAAAAAGTTCTGGCTTTATAAAGATCATCTTTTAAATCTCCGTCAAGGGTTATATCAATATAACCAGCACCAACTACAGGATTATCATAATTTAAAACATATGATATCCGTAAGCTAGGATAGGGTAAGATTACAATGCTGGTTGAACCTTCTTCAACCCATAAAGGTTCTCTAATTATCAAACGATTACGAGTGAGCTTCTGCTCCTGCCAACCAACCTCTCTAATTTTTTCTACAAAATCCTTAGCACTTCCATCTAACCCCGGGACTTCTTCACCCCAGATATTTATCTGTATATTATCAATACCGAGAAGGTGTAAGGCAGCCATAAGATGTTCGATGGTATGCACACATACTCCGTTTGCACCCACAGAAGTACGTCGAGGAAACTCATCAGGGTCTAAAACAGAATAAAAATTAGCCTTAATTAAAGATGAAGGTTCGATATCTTTTCTCAAAAAAGTTATTCCAGTATCTGCCAATGCCGGTAAAAGCTCTAGTTTAGCTTTTTTCCCAGTATGAAGACCTACACCTTCCAATTCTATCTTGCTCTTGATTGTTCTTTGATTGTCCATATTTACCCTTTGTCTTTTTTTTCTAAGCTTTTCAATTTCTCCTCAAGCTCTCTCATCTTCTTGTAAAGTTCCGGCAAACGTTGCAGGCAAGCATTCACTCTTAACGCTGTTTCGTGAGGTTTTGCTGGATACCCAGAAACTTTAGTATCGGCAGGAATAGACTTTGTTACTCCAGCCTGAGCAGCAACAATCGCCTTATCACCAATATGGATATGCCCTACTATTCCAGCTTGACCGGCCAAGATAACTCCTTTACCTAAAGTAGTGCTTCCTGAGACACCGGCCTGAGCAACGATAATGCAATTCTCTCCAGTAACTACATTATGAGCAATTTGGACAAGATTATCTATCTTAGTCCCTTTACCAATAATTGTCTTATCAAATCTAGCTCTATCAATCGTAACATTCGCACCAATTTCAGCATCATCCTCTATTGAAACTATTCCAATTTGAGGTATCTTCTCTTGCACGCCTTCCACCATAGCAAAACCAAAACCATCACTGCCGATTACAGCTCCCGAATGAATAATTACTCTATCTCCAACTTCTACCCCCTCCCTTATCGAAACATGAGGATAGATACAGCACTTCTTCCCAATTTTAGCGCAGCGGCCAAGATAACAACTACTATAAATAATTGAACCGCCCCCTATTTCAACACCATCTTCAACAACCGCATAGGCACCGATAGCTACATCGTCTGCAATTTGTGCACTTGGAGAAATTACTGCTGTAGGATGAATACCCTTAGGATGTTTAACACGATCAGAAGCAACTAAGCTGACTACTTTAGTGAAAGCTATCGAAGGATTATCGGTTTTAATCAAAGGCCTGGTAGTCTTAAGCTGCTCTCTTGAGGTAATTATTGCTGCAGCCCTAGTAGTTTCTACTAAAGAAGCATATTTAGGGTTAGCCAAAAAAGTTATATCCCCTTTTTTAGCTTCTTTTATGCCTGAAATGCCAGTAATGGCAATACTGGGATCACCACCAACTAACTCCCCTTTAACTAAGTGAGCAATCTCTTTAAGAGTAAACTTCATTTCTTTTTCTTTTTATATTCCTTATTAGAGATCTTGAGAATCTGACTAGTTACATCCATAGCCTTAGCGCCATAAAGAACAACATTAGAATTAACGATTAAGTCAAAACCATTCTTTTTAGCGTAATCTTTGACTATCCCGTCAATATCCTCAACTATATCTTTCATCTTCTCATCTCTTTCCTTTTTTATATCGGTAAAAGCTTCTCTCTCTAAGCCACGGTATTCTTTAAGTTCTTTACTGAGCTTCTCTTCTTCTTTTGCTTTTTCACCTTCTTTAAGTAGCTCCAATTTACCTTGGAGTTTTTCAATAGTTCCTTTCTTTTTTTCTAATTTTTTCTCAGCAACATTTTTTTTCGCCTCTAGTTTCTCGTCGTATTCTTTAGTCTTCTCGTAATCATTGAAGACTTTGAATATATCCACATACCCAATTTTTAAATCTTTAGAAAAACAGGTAGAAGAAAACGACATCATTACTCCAAAAACCAACAAACACCCAATAACTCTCTTCATAACTACACCTCCTAAAACGATCTACTTACATTAAAATGGAATCTTCCCTCTTGTTCATCTTCACCAGGTTCAGTTTTTAAAGGCCAGCCATAGTCAACACTTACTGGCCCTATCGGAGTATTCACCCTAAAACCTAGGCCGACACTAAACATAAATCCGCTCTCATCAACATCGCTAGTCTCCCCACCCCAAACCTTTCCAATATCAAAAAAAGTGGCAGCCTTAAGAAAGTCAGCTAACGGATAGGTATATTCAATATTTCCTATAATCATTCTATTACCACCAACCGGATCCTCACTCTCTTTATCAATAGGGCCCACTTTTCTTTCCTGATAACCACGAACAGTAGAAGCTCCTCCAGCAAAAAATCTCTCATAAATAGGTATCTTGCTGGTATCACCAAACTCAGAAGCTATGCCGCCTCGAAGCCTTAGCTCCACTACTGATTCATTAGGCATCGGTGTGTAAAAGCTTACTCGGCTAAAACATTTGATGAAATCTTTATCTCCAGCAAAAGGTCCTCCAAAAATTTGGAAGATATTACTAACGTAAATACCTTTCGAGGGGTTAAAAACACTATCACGGCTATCATAAGAAAGTTGTGCTTCTCCACTACTTAAATCAGTGCTTCCTACCTCATCACGAAGTGCTCGACTTGCATCACTAACAACATCGCTAATCGTAACGTTCTCAAATCTATAAGCAAGTCCGCCTTTCCAATAATCATCAAACTCTCTACCCAAGCGCAATAATCCTCCTTTTACATCTTCTTCATAAGCATAACCAACATTATCATCCTGGCTATGACCTCTTCTGTAACCATCAAAGCCAAAAGAAACCGGCTTGTCAAATATCCAGGGATTAGTAAAACTTAGTTGATAACGTTTAGTCAAAGTTCCCATGCTAAGCATTACGCTCAAATCTTGGCCGGCACCGGTAAAAGTAGAAAAATTTCTGTAATCAAAATTACGCTGCCTTATCTCTACAAATCCCATAAATTCATCTATAGAACTATAACCCCCTCCAAAACTAAAATAACCGGTCTTTGCTTCTTTCACATCAACAACTAAATCAACATCATTAGACTCAGAACCCGGCTCTGTACCAAATCTTATTTCTTCAAAAAATCCCAGGTTATCTAATCTTTCCTTGCTTTTTCTTATTTTCTTGCCGTCAAACCTCTCCCCAGGATAAACTCTTAGCTCTCGACGAATCACTTTATCCTTAGTCTTTACATTTCCCTTGATACTTATATCCTCAATATAAGCAATATCGTTTTCAACAATATTATAAGCAATATCTATTTTCCCTGTCGTCGGATTAAGCAAACTTAAGGGCTCAATCTGGGAGAATATATATCCTCTGTCCACATAAACTTCTCTTATTAGCGAAGAATCTATATAAACAGCTTGTTCACTATAAATACTCCCTTGTTTTAACTCCATTGCCAAAAACACAACATAGCTAGGAATTTCTTCTGCTCCCTCTACTGTTATCTTACCTATATAATAACGCTGGCCTTCATTAACATTAACACTAAGATAAACCCCCTTGGATAAATATTCAACGTCAATGTCTACTAAAGCATCACTAAATCCTTCTAATTTATAAAAATCACTTATCCGTTTTATATCGTCCTCTAAAACTTCCTTTTTGAAAGTTCCTCGATTAAAAAGCCAGGCTTTTCTGGTCTTCATCAATTTCATAATCCTGCGTGTTGATATGTTTCTATTACCTAAAACTTTTACACTCCTAACCTTTAAAACTCCCTTCTCGTTAATAGTCAGCTTTACTGTAACTTCATTCTCAACATCTACAGAACTTATCTTGTAGGCAACCTCTGCCTGAGAAAAGCCCTTAGTATTGTAAAGGTCTCTTATCTTTCTCACTGCCTCTTTTATTTTGAACTCGTCAACAAAAGAACCCTCTTTTATATCAATAGCCTCTTCAATATTTCTCTTGCGGATAAAACGCATCCCTTCAAAGGTTATCTTCTTAAGCACAGGTTTCTCTCTAACCTTAAAAAGAATAACTACTCCTTCAGAAACATCCTTTTCTTCCGCTTCCACAGTTTCAAAAAAACCTGTAGCATAAAGGTTTTTCACATCTTCATTAATAATATTTTCATTATAAGGCTGACCGGCACGGATTTTGATTTTAGAAACAATGGTAGCATCGCTAACAATTGCATTTCCCTCAATATCAATGCGGAATACGGAATCTTTGGGGTATGCTGTCAGAGCAAAACAAAAAAGTAATGAAAATAAAAGAACTTTTTTCACCATTTTGAATATTATAAAGGTATTGTTTCTCAAAGTCAATCCTCCTTTTCCCTAGCCAAGTCAACAAATTTAGTATATTCCTTCAAGAAGGTCAGCTTAATCGTTCCTACTGGCCCATTTCTCTGCTTAGCGATAATAACATCGGCTACACCTTGATTCTCGTCGGTAGGTTTATAATACTCTTCTCTAAATAAAAGAACAACTACATCTGAATCTTGCTCAATTGCACCCGATTCTCGTAAATCTGATAATTTAGGACGATGGCCTTCTCGCATCTCAACTGCTCTTGATAGCTGACTCACGGCAATCACCGGAATGCTCAACTCTTTAGCCAAGGCTTTTAGGCTTTGAGAAATATCTGAAATCTCCTGTTGTCGATTATCACCTCGACGCACGCCTCTAATTAACTGCAAGTAATCTACGAGGATAAGCTGAACGTTATGGTGGGCCTTTAATCTCCTTGCTTTTGATCTTATTTCGAAAATATTCAAGGCTGGAGTATCGTCAATATAAATAGGGGCTTCAGATAGTTTTCCCGCAGCATTAGTTAAAATTGGCCACTCTGAAGGAGCAAGAAAGCCAGTTCTGACCCGATTAATCTCAACTTTAGCCTGTGCACATAAAAATCGCTGCATAAGCTGTTCCTTAGACATTTCCAGGCTGAAAATAGCTACCGGTATCTTTTCCTCTACAGCTACGTAACCAGCAATAGAGGTAACGAAAGCACTTTTACCCATTGAAGGCCTACCAGCAGCAATTATTAAATCACCATTTTGCAAACCAGCAGTCTTTAAATCAAAATCCTTGAATCCAGTAGGTATCCCGGTTACTCGTGATTTTTTATGATAGAGAGACTCGATAAGCTCAATGCCATCTTTGATTATATCCTTTATATGAACATAGCTTCCTTCTACCCGGCGATCGCTTATTTCAAAAATAAGTTTCTCAGCTTTATCTAAAATACTACTAACTTCTTCCTGCTCCTTATAAACCGAAGTTGCAATTTCGTTAGCACTCTCTATTAAAGATCGCAAAATTTCTTTCTCTTTTATAATACGGGCATAGTGGGAGGCATTGGCAGAAGTAGGAACAAAATCAGCTAAGGTAGTCAAATAAACACTACCGCCAATCTTCTCGATCACCTTCTTTTTGCTTAAGGCTTCTGATACTGTTAAAATGTCGACTTTTTTCCGGGCATCAAAAAGAGAAACAATGGTTTTAAAAATTACCTGGTGTTCCCCTTTATAGAAAGACCCTTCATGGACAAACTCAAGGATTTCTGCTATGACTTTCTCGTCAATTAGCATAGCACCCAAAGTAGCCATCTCGGCTTCAATATTCTGGGGTGGAATTTTATCCAAGTGTTTGATGGGGCTATCTACGCTCATTAAGGTATGGCTATTTTTTCACAACCCAAACACGTAAAGTCGCTTCTACTCCAGAGTATACATTTACCTTTAAATTGTATACTCCCAGTTTATTTATTGGCTCATCCAAAACTAAAGAATCTTTTTCTAACTCTACGCCTTCAGAGCTCAAAAGCTTCACAATCTGGGCTTCGTTAATCGCTCCATAAAGCTCTTCGTTATCTTTAGCCTCAGCAGTAACAGTTAAAGATATCTTTTCGATTTTCTCTTTTACCTTTGAAAAGTCCTGTCTCTTCTTCTCTTCTCCCTTAGCCTTAGCTCTTTTCATCTCCTCAATCCGCTTAGAACTTCCCTCTGTAGCCACAAAAGCTAACCCTTGAGGAATAAGGTAATTGCGGGCATAGCCATCTTTAACTTCTACAATATCCCCTTCCTGGCCCAACCTCTTTGCATCTTTAAGAAGAATTACCTTCATCTTGTCCTACCCCCTTATTAAGAAAAAACTCTTCCTGTGTATGGAACCAAATTAAGAAACCTTGCTCGTTTAATCTCTCGAGATACCTTCCTTTGATGTTTAGCACAATTGCCACTGATGCGCCGAGAAAGAATCTTTCCACGCGAAGATACATAGCGACTAATCAGTTCTAGATTTTTGTAATCAATCTCTACCTCATTCTTGCAAAAAGCACAATCCTTGGGAACTCTAATAGTAACTCTTTTTCTAGGAGCTCTTTTGTCTTTATCATCCTTGGTTTTCTTTTTATTAAACATTTAAATCGCCTCTCCTGGTTTCTCACTGTTACTCTCTGAATTTAAAGCTTCTACTGGCTCTTCTCCTAAATCTACTTCGCGAGATTCCTTCCTTTGGCCTCCCGGCATAAATTGCACAATTGTAGCCACTACCTCTAAAACACTTCTATTTTTACCCTCGTTATTTTGCCAAGAGCGAGATTGGAGCCTTCCTTCTACAAAAACTCCTCTCCCCTTTTGCAAATATTGATTACAAACTTCAGCCATCTGAGCCCAAACAACGACATTAACAAAACAAGTATCCTTTTGCGTCTGGCCATCTTTATTCTTAAAAGATCTATTAGCCGCTATTCTTAGAGTAGTTACAGCCGTGCCTTGAGGCGTATATCTTAACTCTGGGTCTTTAGTTAAATTGCCAACTAAAAGTATCTTGTTTAAATTAACCATTTTCTCCTCCCTGGCTAAGCTTGGCTAGTAAGCTCAGGCTTAATTTTACCCTCTTTGTTTACGATAAGATTCCTCAAGATTCTCTCTTCTAACCTCATCGTCTCTTTTAGCTCAGGTAGTTTTTCTGTATCTAAGGTAAAATTTATAAGCCAATAACAACCTTTATAATACTTCTTCTTCTCGGCACCTCTTGAACGTAGGAAATAATAAAATTTCCTCTCCTTAATCCAAACTTTAGAATCTAAAACCTCTCCATCTAGATCTTTGATTCGCTTGGATATTTTATCAAAGATTTCTTCTCTTTCATTGTCTTCCAAATCAGGCTTTACAATAATCATATTCTCATAATCTCTGTTCACTATTCTCCTCCTCGTCTGTTATATTTTTGCATCGAAAAATCAATTCCTTTATCAACCCAATCCAAAGATGCTAATGCTGCCTCCTGGATAGTATTATCTAAAATATTTCTTTCTGTTTTAGAAAAATCCGAAAGAACATACTCAGCTAACTCTTGGCCTTCTGAGCTACCAATACCTATCCTTAATCTATTCACCTCCTGGCTCCCTAAAACTGATGCTATCGAATCCATACCTCGATGCCCAGCAGAAGAACCCCCAACTCTAAACCTAATTTTGCCTAGAGGCAGATCAGTGTCATCATAAATTATCAAAATATCTGAAAGCTTAATCTTGTACTTGTTTAGAACCTTGTTTACGCACAACCCCGAATTGTTCATAAAAGTACGAGGTTTAACAAAAAAAAGCCAATCTCCAGAGCCTTTCTTCTTGGCGATATAAGAAGATGTTCGAAAACTTCTCTTAAACTCTAAGTGCTGATCGCTTGCCAAGCTCTCAAGAACTTCATAACCAACATTATGCCGATTATTTTTATATTGCTGGCCGGGATTGCCCAAACCAAAGATAATTTTCACTCTTTTTTCTCTTTCTCTTCTTTCTTGGTTTCTTCTTCCTTACCGGCTTCTTCCCCTGGTGCTCCTTCCTTCTTCTCCTTAATAACCTCTGGTTCCGTAGATGCCTCTTCCTCAAGTGGGACTTCTTCTTCAATTTCTTCCACCTTAGCCAAAGCTGTAACTACGGCTGCTCCGGAATCAGTTACGACTACTACACCAGCAGGAATAATTAAATCAGAAACATGTAAGGAGTGGCCAATTTTCAATTCAGTAACATCTACCTCCACCTTCTCAGGAATATCTAAAGGAAGGCCTTCTACTTCTAACTCTCTTAGAATCTGCTCTAAAGTTCCGCTTTCTTCCTTAACCTGTTTAGGTTCGCCCTTGAGAACTATAGAAACGTGCACTTTAATCTTCTCTTTTAAAGAAACCTTCAAAAAATCAACATGGATAACATCCTCAGTAAGAGGGTGAAATTGAACATCCTTAATCAGAACCGGAATAGTTTTAGCTTTCTTTTCATCAGCTATCTCCATATCAATCACAGCACTCTCAGAAAAATGTATTGACCGCAAAGCCTTAAGTCCAATAAAAGGAATTGATAAGATAGCATTGGTATTACTACTATACACTACTGCCGGAACATAACCCTGTTTGCGTAATTTCTTTACACCTTTTTTGCCTATTGCCTCTCTCTTCTCGACTTTAATTTTTATTCTTTCCATTACACCATCTCCCTATTGGTCAAAAAGCACGCTTATTGACTTCTCAAAATGAATTCTCTTTATTGCTTCAGCAAAAAGACTACCTACAGAAACAACTTTGATCTTCTTAGATTTCTTGTTCTTATCTAAAGGAATAGAATCAGTAATTATCAAGGAATCAATACAGGACTTATTTATTTTACCAACAGCATCGTTAGATAAGATACCGTGAGTAATAGCAGCAAATATCTTCTTTGCTCCAGCATTCTTTAAAGCCTTAGCTGCTTCAGCTAGAGAAGAACCGGTAGCAATTATATCGTCAACTATAATAACGTTTTTTCCTTTAACTTCACCCAAAATATTCATAACCTCTGTAGCCTCAGGTGTATTTCTTCTTTTGTCAACAATCGCTAATCCTGCTTTAAATCTCTTAGCATAAGCTCGAGCCATCTTTATCCCACCAACATCAGGGGAAACGATTGTTAAATTATTAGACTTCATCTTCTTAAAATAATCAACCATGGTATTAATTCCATAAAGATGATCCACTGGAATATCAAAAAATCCTTGAATCTGACCAGCATGTAAATCTAAAGTTAATACTCGATTTGCTCCTGCTCCATATAAAATATTAGCAACCAACTTAGCAGTAATAGGTACTCTCGGTTGATCCTTCCTATCCTGTCGTGCATAGCCAAAATAAGGAATTACTGCGGTTATTCTAAAAGCCGAGGCTCTACGCAAAGCATCAAGGATAATCAATAATTCTATTAAATTTTCATTTACCGGCGGGCAAGTAGGTTGAATGATAAAAACATCTTTGCCCCTTACATTCTCGTGAACATGCACCCCGATTTCTCCATCACTAAAGCGAGAAACATTTAATTTCCCCAAATCAATTTTCAAACTCTTAGCAATCTTTTCGGATAATTTCCTATTGGCCGTTCCACTAAAAACTATCATCTTCTTCATAATCCTACCTTCTTTTTTTCTTTAACTCTCTTGCTGGAACACCGACTACTACTGTATTGGATTTAACATTTTTGGTAACAACGCTTCCGGCACCAGTAACAGCACCTTTGCCTACTTTAATTGGTGCCACTAGGACAGTATCTGATCCAATAAAAGCGCCTTCTTTAATGTCGGTTTTCTGCTTAGACTTACCATCATAATTAGCAACTACAGTACCAGCACCGATATTAACTCTATCAGCTATTCGTGTATCTCCCAAATAGCCAAAGTGCTTTATTCTTACCTTCTTTCCTACTTGGGTACGGTTTATTTCCAGGAAATTGCCCACCTGAGAATTATCATCAATCGAGCTATTTCCACGTATACGCACAAAAGGACCCAGGGAACAATTGCTGCCAATTATAGCACCTTTCTCAATGAAGGTAAAGGGATAAATTAGGGTATTTCTGCCAATTCTGACTCCAGCTTCAACAAAGGTAGATTCAGGGTCAATAACTTTAACCCCTTTTGCCACCATCTCCTCTAACACCTTCTGACGCATCATTTTATTAACTTTCCAAAGGTCTCTCTGGCTATTTATACCTAAAATTTCCTCAGCTCTATCTAAAAAATAGGTATCAAGCTTTTGTCCTTGATTATAAAGAATTTCTATTATATCAGTAAGAAAATACTCTTTTTTCCTCTTATTCTTGTTTATTCTCGGAAGATTCTCCCCTAAAGTCTTCTTTTTAAAGCAATATATTCCGCTATTTACCTCTTGGTAAAAAGAATCTCCGGCTCGACTAGAGCTAAGGATATTTTTTTCTCTAATTCCTTTCAGTTTTCCTTCCTTATCTCTTAAGATGACGCCTAAAGAATTCTCATCGCTTAAGTCCGCAGTAAGCACAAAACAAGATAGTTTTCTCTTTAAAAAGGATGAGATAAAAGCTCTAAGAGTCTCGGCAGATATTAGGGGGGTATCAGTACAAAGAACTAAAACATTATTATTTTTTACCTTTTTATAAGCTACTTTTAAAGCGTTAGCAGTCCCGAGCATTTTAGATTGGTAAACAAATTTTATTTTTTGCTCCTTTGGGAAAGACTTCTTTACCTCTTGTACGACCGCCTTTGCCTTATACCCTACTACAACAATTATTTCCTTAAGATATCGCTTCAGCTTCAGTACTTCCTTTAAAGGGTAATAGATCAAAGTCTGACCCAATAAATCGCAAAGAGCCTTAGGCGAAGTTGACTTCATCCTCTTGCCCTTTCCACCAGCTAAAATTACCACTGTAAAATCATTCATTATTACCTACTTATTATTAAATCGCTATTTAAAATTTTGGTTGCCCGGCCTGGACCAATCTCAAGCTACGCGAGAGATTGTCCTGAGGCTTTACTCCCATGAGAAAAGCCGAAGGATCTAATCAGGCTTATTTTTTCACTACGCGCTAACTTTTTTATCTCTATTTCCCTTCTTAAAGCTTCCGATTTATTTGATACCTCTTGA
>Ga0075114_10000446_pt1 | contig 25465 bp, 16 predicted proteins | sample AntAceMetag02UKM_FD_69784 | JGI IMG/M metagenome (GOLD analysis project Ga0075114, IMG submission 69784) | Saline lake microbial communities from Ace Lake, Antarctica - Antarctic Ace Lake Metagenome 02UKM | ecosystem: Environmental > Aquatic > Non-marine Saline and Alkaline > Saline | place... | reverse complement strand
GCGAGGTGAACCGCGCCGAAGCTCATCAGAGCGAAGGCGGGTTAATTCCGTTATATCATTTCAACGTTAGAATGGCTACGGCGCAATTCCGCTTTGATACCCCGCAGTTTGCTGCGGGAAGCTTTATTTTATTGATTTTTTTCCCGTATTCAATTATAGACCTTCAGAGCTTTTTTAAGCAGGGAGAATATCGGGAACGCCCCTTGATTCTCCTGTTGTAATGACCACCTGCTGCCGCTTTACAGTATGTCCGATAATATATGGACGTTCCCAACCTGAATTTTTCATTAAGAATTCAAGTCACCGCTGTTCTAAATGTTCGAGACAAACAAACGCATAATTTCTAAATGTTCTGGAATACATCCCGGATTATTGATGAGGGGTTAAGGCGCGTTCAGCATCAACGGTCCAAAGATTCGGAGCTCTTTTTATGCCGACAATTAGTGTGTTTTTTGGGATTTATATACGAATGTATTTTGACGACCATGGGCCGGCACATTTTCACGCCTACTATGGAGATCATTCGGTCATCATTGGTATTGAAACATTACAGGTGCTTAGAGGTTCTTTTCCTCGGCATGCGTTGGCGATGGTTTTGGAATGGGCCTTTGCACACCGGGATGAATTAATGGAGAACTGGAATCTTGCAGAAGCTCATCGGCCTTTAAAACAAATTAAACCTTTGGAGTAATATTTTATGGAACGTGTCATTTCCGCCAAACCACTGGAAGACTTTAAAGTCGAGGTGGAATTTTCCGATGGTACTCATGGGGTTATCTCGCTGAAAGACCGTCTATTCGGACCCGTTTTTGAACCGTTAAAAGATCCTGATTATTTTGCACGGCTTACCATTGACGAATTTGGAGTTATATGTTGGCCAAACGGCGCCGATATCGCTCCGGACGCCTTATATGAAAAGCTTATTAAAAGAGATAAAAGCGGGTTTGGAAAAACAAACCAAAAGATAGCAGGAGCTGAAGTAAAGGAAAACCAGGATGATTACGGTAAAGACACTTAACTATTAAATGTCCATAGCTGTCTGAGACTCGTAACCTTAAACCCTGAACCTTTGAACGGAGAACCTCGGCAGAAAAATGCCCGACTATTATCAAAAAAATTACAAAGCGTACCACGAAAAGACATTTTCCATTGATCCATCATCATTTTTATTCCCTCTGGCCCAAAGGCTTCCGCCAGAAGCGTTTGTCCTGGACGTGGGGTGTGGCAGCGGCCGGGACCTGCTCTGGATGAAAAAACGGGGGTTTGATGTGATCGGATTTGAACGGTCTCCGGGGCTTGCGGAACTTGCAAGGGACAATGTCGGATGTCAGGTCATCCAAGGGGATTTCGAGACTTACGATTTTTCATCAATTTTTGTGGATGTCATCATGCTTGTCGGTGCCCTGGTTCATGTGCCTCACGAAAGATTCTCAGATGTTTTTCAAAACATCACATCGGCAATATCTGAAAATGGAAATGTTTTAATCACCTTAAAACAAGATTCCGGAGACCGGACGGACTCAGATGGAAGGATTTTCTATCTGTGGGAGGACAAGAAGACCCGGGAAGTGTTCGACGCCCTGGGGTTTAAGGTGTGTGACTTTTCAACATCTGTTTCCAAAACAGGGAGTGGGGATGTTTGGATGAGTTATGTTTTGGATAAGAATGGGTGAAGAGATTTTTTAAATAAATTTAAAAGGTGACAAGAAACTTATAATTTAAGGGGCCCGGAAGTCACATGAACAGATGAAAAATAGGCAAAATTGGGCAACAACACCTTGATATCGTATAATAATTTACACTAATCAATGATCAAGGTTTGACCCCATTTATATTCATTTATATTCAACCGGGGCGCAGCCTATTTCACCAGGGCGGAGCCTATTCCTCTGGGGTCAGCAGAAAGGTTAAAAAATAATAAACGTCTGTGGCTGTCCGTGTGTGTCTGTGGCTAATTAATTGGGATGACCCAAAGGCCCGGGAATTGTTCGATACCCAGGGGTTTAAGGTGTGTGACTTTTCAACGTCTGTTTCCAAAACAGGGTCCGGGGATATCTGGATGAGCTATGTTTTAGACAAGACCCCGGTTAAATAAAAAACAAAAGATTTAACTGGACAAGCAGGATGAACACGAAGGCAAAGGTTGTTTTTGCCAGGAAATTCAAATATTAAACCAGTAACTTATAATTTGAGGGGCGTCCCGGAAGTCCCATAATAAAATTTTAATTTTTGTGTTGCATAACACTAAACAGTATGTTAATTTCCCAAACATGAAAAATTTTGGGGATACAATAAGAGAACTGCGTGTTGCACAGGAGTTAGGATTGCGGGAAGCGGCAGGTAAAGTGGGTATCTCTCCAGCCTATCTCAGTCGTATCGAGCGCGGGAAAGAACGCCCTCCCCGGCCGGAAGTTGTTAAATCCATTGCAAAAGTATTGGCAGCAGACCCTGACGTGCTGTTTCGTCTTTCTTCATCAACGGATCCTGAGGTTGTCACGTATCTTCATAGCCAACCTGAGGCGATGCAGCTAATACGTTTTGTCATGGAAGAAGGTTTTTCGGTCCATCAACTAAGAAACCTGATTAAGACCGCTGAACAAATCAAATTGCCTGGAGTGAATAAATAGAGGCATGTCGCTATAACGAGAGTTGAACTTTTTCCATCTGAGGATCCCTTTGCATGAAAAAGGCTAAAGTAGGTCAACATATAGATACCATAGCTCCAGGATTTCTGCTCGACTATATTTCCGGCGTTCCGATTAAAGAGACAAAAAAAGAAATTGTGCGACAACGCATTGTCAGAGCGTTGATCCATGAATATGGACTTTCCCCCGATGATATGGAAAGAGATTTTAGTGTTGGCGGTCGCAAAAAGGCGGATCTCGCCATTTTTTCTAACAATACCGAGCATACCATTGAGAACCTTCGCCGGGCTGTTCTTTGCCGTCCGGAACCGAAGCTTGGGAGGAACGCCATCCGCATTAGGGATTTTAACCAAGCCGCTACTGATTTAGAAGGACTGGAATCGATCATGCAAGCGGTCGAATCCATCCAATATGGGTTATGGACAAATGGGTTGGAGTTTTTCTTTCTCGAGAAAGAAAAAAAACGGTTTGAAACTAAATGTAGCCCAATCGGAGATTGGCCGCCTGCAGAGGAAACCATTGGGACCAAGGATGTGGTTTCAGACGCGTATACCCGCATTGCTGATAACGAGATGCTCAAGATTACGTTTCGGCGCTGCCATAACTTCATTCACGGTAACGAGGGCATGCCCAAAGATGCGGCCTTCTGGCAATTTCTTTATTTGATATTCTGCAAGATGCATGACGAAAACCTTCGTGCCGAACAACGGCATAGCTGGCAGCGACGCTTTTGGGCCGGCCCCAAAGAGCAATTTACGGACACTGGACAGAAAGCGATACGCAAGCGAATTGAGGAGCTTTTCAAGGAGGTAAGAGCAAAATATGCCAATATTTTCAGGGGAAACGAGGAAATCACCCTATCGGATCGTGCCTTAGCTTTTCTTGCATCTGAGCTTTCAAAATACGATTTCAGTCGAACCGATGTGGATGCCAAAGGGGTAGCCTATCAGGAGATCGTCGGAACGAATCTTCGCGGAGATCGCGGTCAATATTTTACCCCCCGCGGTGTGGTAAGGCTGATGGTTAAAATGCTCGATCCTAAGGAAAACCAAAAGATTCTCGATCCTGCCTGCGGAACTGGGGGGTTTCTGGTAGAGGCCATCGGACATATGCTGAAAAAATTCAGGGCCGAACGATCGAATAAAACTCGCCCGGAGGATACCGATGAATTTCTGAATATTCAGGAACGGTTAAAAGCCTATGCCGGTTCCATGATTTTCGGTGCGGATTTTGATCCGTTTCTGATTCGTGCTTCTCAAATGAATATGGTTATGGCCGGTGACGGCAGAGGGCATTTATACCACATTAACTCTTTGGAGTTTCCGAGTGGATATTTGCCCGATTTAGAGACGGCCAAAAGAGAGATACCCTTTGATAGTGTGGATGTGTTGATGACCAATCCACCATTCGGATCGGATATTCCGATTACCGATAAAAATATTCTCCAACATTACGAGTTGGCCCATAGATGGGAACCGGATGGTGGGGGCGGTTTCCGCAACACAGGGGTTGTAAAAAACAGCGTGGCACCCGAAATCCTTTTCATCGAACGCTGCCTGCGGTGGCTTAAACCAGGATCTGGACAAATGGGCATCGTATTGCCGGACGGTATATTGGGAAATCCGGCAGCAGAATATATTCGGTGGTGGATTATGAGAGAAACCCAAGTATTGGCAAGCGTAGATCTGCCGGTAGAAGCTTTTATCGCTGAAGCCAATGTGAATATCCTCACCAGTCTTCTTTTTCTGCGTCGCAAGAGTAATGAGGAAAAGCGTACGGAAGCTTTGGGCGGTATAGGGGAATACCCTGTTTTTATGGCCGTGGCCGATAAGGTCGGTTTAGACCGACGGGGCAACAAACTCTACAAACGAACACCTGACGGCGAGGAGATTGTCGAACCGCGCGTATATGTAGAGCGTCTTCGTATCGGTGGAAAAATGGTTGAACGAACTTTCGTTCGAAATGAAAAAATCGAGGATAACGACTTGCCCGTAATCGCGGAGAAATATCATGAATTCCTTAAGGAGTACGACTAATGACAAGCCCTGTTCATTACCATGAGGGGAAGTTCCCCCCTTCTATCCTGGATTGGCAACGATTGATCCCATTGCTCGGGCCGGCGAACGCTGCGGTGGCACGTTATGACGGTACCCTCTCGGCGATCCCCAATGCGGCGGTGCTGCTATCTCCCTTGACAACGCAGGAAGCCGTACTTTCCTCACGCATCGAGGGGACTCAGACTACCATGGGAGAGGTGCTCGAATACGAAGCCCGGGGTGATACCAGCGACCCTGGTTCGGACCGCGAAGCAGACATCTGGGAAGTACTCAATTATCGAAAATCAATGCGCACTGCCGTAGAAATGCTCAACGAGATGCCTTTGTGCCAGAGACTCATCCGGGAGGCCCACAAAATTCTATTAAATAGCGTGCGCGGGCATGGTAAGTCTCCCGGCGAATACCGGCGCATTCCGAATTGGATTGGCCCCCGTGGATGTTCGATCGAAGAAGCTAGCTTTGTACCCATTGTCGCTCAAAAGCTTCCAGAAGCCATGTCAAGGTGGGAACGCTATATTCATGAAGATACTTCAGACCTTCTGGTCCAACTGGGAATCCTCCACGCTGAATTTGAAGCCCTACATCCCTTCTTGGACGGTAACGGTAGATTGGGACGCATGTGCGTGCCCTTATTTATGTACAGCAAGAAACTGATTAGTGGGCCTATGTTTTACATCAGTGCATTCTTCGAGGCGCACCGCGATGAATATTACGAAAGACTCCTTGCCGTTTCTCGTGATGGGGATTGGACCGGTTGGAGCGAATTTTTCCTAAAGGCCGTTCAAATCCAGGCGGAAGAAAACCTTCGAAAAACAAATGCAATATTGGCGCTTTACAACCGAATGAAGCCTCAATTCGTTGAACTTACGCGCTCCCAGTATGCGATCCATGCGTTAGACTGGATTTTCGATCGCCCGATTTTCAAAAGCTCGGATTTCGTCAGAAACGCCGATATCCCAGAACCAACGGCAAAACGCATATTGAGCGTTCTAAAAAATGAAAGTGTTTTAAAGACGTTGCATGAAGGCAGTGGGCGGCGTGCGGCTGTCCTAGCATTCATCGAGCTGTTGAACATAGCAGAGGGACGTGAAGTCTTTTGAGGATCACCGGTTAACAAGAAACTAGTTTGTGGGTCACGAAACCTAAAATATGATCCACAAACTAGTTTGTAGCTATTTCACGAGCCACAACAAATATAGCTGATAGAGTTTGCAGCGTGATTTAAGGAGAGGCTAAGAAATGAATGACACAGATGGGCAGGAAGGCCAGCTCGAAGCTCAAGAGTCCGAGGAAAGTGCACCGGATGATTTTTATATCGATATCCTGACGGGTAGCAAGGAAAAGCCATCCCCTAAAAAACTATTGGTTCAAAAGGTTCTCCGACAGCTGATCGAAAGTTACGGGTTTGACCGGGGCGATCTCGAAATCGATTATAACCCGGCCATTCCGGGACAAGGTCGCAAACGGGCAGATATTGCCATTTTTCAGCCAGGAGCCGAACATACCAATGAAAATCTCCAGCGTGTTATCATCTGTAAAACGCAGAAAAAGCGTGACAAACTCAGGTCCCCCCAAGAAGCGGAAAGTGACTTGAAAAGCCTCAGAGAGCTTATGGAAGTGCTGCCGTCCGTAAGCTTGGGTATGTGGAACAATGGACAGGAAGAATTTCTATTTCGGGTTGAACGGACACGTTTTGAGGTTCGATTTAAACCTTTGGGAGTTTGGCCGGCGCCCGGTGAGCATACCAGCGACCTGGATAAAACCGGTGGTGTAATCCAGGTCAGTGCAGACGTGAAAGACTTGGAAGAGGCTTTATCCCGCTGTTTCCTTTACCTTTCAAGCAATCAAAACGTAGGTCTCGGCGATAAAGCAGGATTTCAGCAACTTGCTCTGTTGCTATTCGCAAAGATCTTCGATGAAGCCCAGCCGATGCTTGAACGACAATTCTGGATCAAAGGGGATGAACCATTTATCACGGAAGGCCAGGAGGCTATTCAGCGTCGAATTCATTATTGTATTCAGGAAGCTATGAGCTGGCAGCCGGGAATTCTTGAACAAGGTTGGATTCCTACCTTACGACACAACCAGACAGCCCGTGTGGTCACCGAGCTGGCCCGTTACTCTCTAAGTGAAACCCAGCCGCGTTACCGAACTGATGCTTTCCGCGCTATAGCCCGCAGTGTGATGGACGGCCGCCATGGCCGCTATCCCACACCGCTCAACGTGGCCGAGATGGCGGTGCAGATGCTCAACCCTAAACCGGATGAACGCTTGCTGGACTGCTCTAGCGGAACCGGAACTTTTTTGGCCATGGCTGCCGCCCATATATTTAAACAACACCTAAGCTCTATGGGTACAACTCCTGAAGAGGCGAACCCCGAACAGCTACGCGAGGCCCAAAATCGTACCGCCCGATGGGCAGAAACCAATGCTTTGGGATGTGATATTGATCCATTTTTGGTTGTTGCCACCCGGATGAACCTGCTGTTTACCATCGGTCATCCGGGCCGCATCTTCCGCCTGGATGCTCGCACGTTTCCGGAAGGCGATCTGGACGGTGTTGAAGCCGGCAGCCAAGCCATGCCGCTTGAAAGCATGGATATCGTTTTACTAAATCCCTGGTTTTCGACGCAAGATCGGATAAGCGACGCAACCATTCTTCAGAGCTATGACCTGGGGAATGTGTGGGAAAAAGACGAGGAGGGCGGCTACCGTAATACCGGCAACCTGAACACCGGTGGTATCCCTCCGGAAGTTCTATTTATAGAACGATCCCTACAATGGGTCAAACCAGGTACCGGTCGGGTAGGCATCCTGCTTCCTGATGGAATTTTGGGTAATCCAGGAGATGAATACGTTCGCTGGTGGATACTTCGGCACTGTGAGGTGCTGGCCAGCGTGGATCTGCCGGTGGAACCGTTTAAGGTCACGGTCAAAAAATACGGTCTTAAGCCGGCGCTCCCAAGTCTATTGGTGTTGCGCCGCCGCAGTAAAGAAGAACTGATTCGCACCGAACACCCCGAATACAAAGTTTTTATGGCTGTCGTGGATCGTGCCGGGGTGGATGCCCGCGGCAATTTGCTGTTCCAGCGGGCACCGGATGGAGAGGAACTATTGTTTGATGATGAGGTTATCGAACGGATTCGCTTCGGAGGCGAAGTTCAGGTGCGCCGAGTTACCCGCCGCCGCAGAAGGATTAACGATGATCTGCCGCTTGTGGCCGAAAAGTTTAAGGAGTTCCAGGAAACCGGCGAGGTGACGCCATGAGAAGAAGATTCCAGTGCAAAGCGATTCCGAGCAGTTGGCTTGAGACTGAAGGTCGTCGCCTTGACTGTGGGCCATACATGTCGGGAGCAATTGAGGCTCGTGAGTTGCTCAAAAAACATAGGACCGTATCTTTGCAGAATCTTTGCCACGATATCTATCATACTGGTAGAGAGGGCAGAACATATGTTGTAAGTGCAGAACATGGTGTTCCCTTTATGGGCAGCACAGATATTCTTGCTGCAGATTTGTCCTATCTTCCGTATATTTCTAAAAAGCAAGTGGCTATGACTCCAAAGTTTATACTAGGAGAAGGATGGACCCTTATTACTCGATCAGGAACAATCGGGCGAATGGCTTACGCAAGGTCTGAAATGGATGGCCTCGCTTGTTCAGAACATGTAATGCGAGTCGTCCCCAAGGAAAGTAAGATAAGACAGGGATATTTGTATGCTTACTTGTCGAGTAAATTCGGTATACCTCTCGTAGTATCTGGCACTTATGGATCAATTGTTCAAAGCATCGAACCGCATCACATTGCCGATTTGCCAGTCCCCCGTTTAGGTGAATTGGAGACTCGCGTTCATGATTTCATCCAGCAGGCGGCGGATTTGTTGACGCAATATCAAGCAAATATCAACGATGCGACAAAGCTTTTCTTTGAATCTGTTGGACTGGAAGATATTTCAGCTGCACAATGGCATAGCTGGGGGAGTGATACTGGGTTTTTGACCACAATAAAGGGTATTGAATCGATTCGAGCGGTAAACTTTAATCCACGCTTTCTGAAGATCTGTGACCGAATGAAACAAGGACACTGGAAACCTTTGGATGAAATATGCCCTGCAAGCCTCAAAAGGGGGGGACGGTATAGAAGAATTGATGCGGAGCCAGAACACTCGTATTTAATGGTTGGCCAAAAACAAATTTTTTGGCTTCGCCCTGAAGGACGATGGATAGCCAGAACTTGCGTGAATGATGAAGTTATTGTAGAACCAGGCACAACTCTAATAGCTGGAGCTGGGACACTTGGGGAGTCTGAACTATACAGCCGATGTGAATTTATTTGGGGTGAGGCTGTAAAAAGAGCCTATTCAGAACTGTTTTATAGAGCGATGCCTGATGAAACCATTATGCTTAAAGGCGCACTCTTTGCCTTTTTACGCTCAGAAACAGCATTTAGAATGCTACGCTCAATTTCATATGGATCAAAACTGCAGTATCCTCACCGTGATTTCTTACCAAACCTACCAGTACCATACCCCAACAAAAGCACACAAAAGAAAATAAATGCATTAATTATTGATGGGTACGAAAAGAAAGATAGGGCAATCCAACTCGAAGATGAAGCCCGCACCTTGGTCGAGCACGCCATTGAGGAGGGATGTCGGTAATGGCCAAGGTCATCCCCATCGGACAGCCTGCAAACGATGCCGAACGCCAAGCCATCGGATTCCTCCGCGATCGCCTACCTGACGGCTGGCTTATCTTTCATAACTTTGAAATGCGTCAGGGCCAGGAAGTATTTGAAATCGATATAGCAATCCTTGCGCCACACGCGGTTTATCTGTTGGATATTAAAGGCACGCGTGGGACTATCGATTTCCACGGCTCCAAGTGGTATCCCGATGGACGACAGCCATTTCATTCTCCGTTGGCGAAACTGCGCCAACATGCCAAAACCCTTGCTACCATTATCCGGGAAAGCAATCCAGGTCTTACAGAGCTGCGCAAAGCCCATGTTCATGCTGCAGTACTTCTTATCGCCAATGATGCCGTATTTTTCGACCCTACCGGTGTTGACGGCCCGGATGTTATAGATATGAAGAGTTGTTTGAAATACTTTCACGATATCACCCGTATTCCGGATAACCGCCTCAAGGATATACGATCTTTTCACTCCCAAATCGCAAAAGTGATTCAAGGTAAAGCCAAGCCTAAAACGGCTGCTTTGGTGTTCCGAGACTGGCAGGTGGAGGAAAAACTCGGCGGCACCGATCGTTTCACTGAATATCGCGCCAAACACAGCCTTCTCGGAAAGCGGGGCGGAATGGCACGGCTACGGGTGTATCAGGCTGACCCCTATCAAGACGAAGCGACACGGAAAAATGAGTTTAAAAAGATCAGCAATGCATATCGAGCTGTCGCCCACATGCAGGCGCACACGAATGTATTGGCGGTAAAGGACCTCTTCGTCAATGAAGATGAAAACAGGGTTATACTCGTAACCGAGGACGTGGCCGGTCAGGCGCTTCGACAACATATCAAAAAAACGACCCTGGCTCTGACTTTCGACCAGAAGCTGCAAATTATGCGGGATGTACTGTCCGCACTGGATCACGCCCATAAATATGAGGTAATTCATCGCAACCTTACACCTGATGCTATCATCGTCACAAGGGGTGGCCAAGCTCGGGTGACAGCCTTTGATTTTGCTCGTGTCGGAAAAAATCGGACCAGCACCATCGCCGACCAAATCGTGGATGATCTGGACCCTATTTACCAGGCCCCCGAATGCTATAAGGACCCCACCCAAGCCAGTATTGCTTCTGATATCTATTCCGCTGGGTTAATTTTTTATGAACTGTTGACCGGTGAGCTTCCGTTTGAAAATGTGGATGAGATGATGGAGGCTGACGGTAAATTTCCCATAAAGCCCTCAGAACATAAGCCTGATTTACCCAAAGGGTTTGATGATTGGTTGCAGAAATTTTGCGAGTTCGATGATGAAGAGCGCCACACCAGTGCAGCCATAGCACGCAAGGTCCTTGACGAACTGATGCTTCCGGAGGCCAAGGACGAATCCTCAGAAGTCGACACCGGAAAACCCGGCCAACAGATACCTGATGATCTGAATGATTTACCGCAGGATTTTATTCTATCCAGTCGGTTTAGAATTCAAAAAAAACTTGGCAGTGGTGGATTCGGGGTTGCCTATAAAGTTTTTGACGCATTTGGAGATGTGGTCCGAGTACTTAAACTGGTAACCCGGGATCGGCGAAGCGTCTATGAACGGCTGCGACGAGAATACAAAACATTGGTTAATCTGCCTGAACACCCTCATGTGGTAAAGGTGGTATGGGCCGATCGGCTCAATGATGCCGAGCAAACCCCTTATATCGTCTTTGAATATGTTGATGGACTGGATGTTTCTGACCTGATCTATACCGAAGCCTTGTCTTTGGATGATGCCGTCCAGATTGTCCGCGAGGTTGCCGAGGGGTTGGATCACCTTCACCGAAACGGCGTTTACCATCAGGACATTAAACCTTCGAATCTGATATGGACGCGTAAAGGAGCACGGATCATCGACTTCAATGTGGCGGTTAACGAATCGGACGAGTTCCAGGGCGGCGGTACCCGGCGGTATATACCACCGGATTTTTTGTTTTCAACAGATCCCACGGCTGAGCAACGAATCGACAGGGACCTGTATGCATTGGGGATCACATTTTTTGAATGCCTGACGCGGAGCTATCCATTTAAAGAACCCACACCGCCGATAAAAAAGCCGCCCAGAGATCCTAGACAATTTAAGGGCTGCGAAGATCTCAACTACGCGTTAGTGCAGACTATGACAAAAATGATTGCACCGAAACGCAAGGAACGCTTCGAATCGGCCTTGGAATTTCTCAGGGAATTTAATGACATTAAGCAATACCGCTCCGTATTGACTACCGGAGAAATTACCGATGTAAAAAAGAGCGTGGGAAAACTCGAACTCGTTTCCACTCGTGACAATACCAATCCGTTCGTCACCCATTTGCTGACGCTTTATAGTCAAAGCCAGTTGTCAAATACTGGTACTCGCGGGTTGGATGAAATCGGAAAGGCAACCTATGTGCCGACCTTTCTCGACGAAAAGCTTAAACCGGCACTGCTCAAAGGAGAATTACGGCTGGTCGTCATCAGTGGAAATGCCGGCGATGGAAAGACCGCATTCATCCAACAGTTTGAAAGCTTCGCCGAAGGCAAGGGGGCGCAGATACAGCGGGGGGTAAACGGAGCGGTGTTTCAACTCAAAGGACACGTATACCAAAGCAACTATGACGGCAGCCAGGACGAGGGTGAGGAACGAAACGAAACGGTTCTCAGAAAATTTTTTGCGCCTTTCAACGGGAAATCCATATCCAAATGGCCAACCAACCAGACTCGAATCATCGCTATCAACCAAGGGCGCCTTGTGGATTTTTTGCTGGAGAATGAAGAGGAGTTCCCTGAGCTTTCACGTTACGTTCAGGCAGGCCTGTCAGGTCAGAAACCCAAAGACGGTATTGCCGTGATCAATTTGAACCTGCGATCCGTGGTAGCAGAACCGGGGAATGGCCGGGCGTCGATTTTGGAACGGCTTATCAGGAGGCTGACACAAAGGGAATTTTGGCAAGCATGTGAATCTTGTGACCTTCAGGGGAAATGTTACGCACTTCATAACGCAAAAACCTTCCAGGATGTTACGGCCGGACCGAAAGTTATCGAACGGCTCAAGACGCTATACACCATTGCCCATTTGCGTGGAAGGCTGCACATCACCCTGCGCGATCTACGTTCGGCATTGGCCTTTATGCTTGTGGGTACCCGGGATTGCGATGGCATCCATCAGCTTTACAGCAACGGTGGAGAAGAAAACCAGAATCGGATCCTATACAGTTTTTATTTCAACGCTTGGCTTGGAGGTCGCCACGGATCTTCAGACCGATTGATCACTTTGCTTCGTGAAATCGATGTGGCCCAGGTCAGCAATCCCGATCTGGATCGAGAACTGGGTTTTCTAAATCCAAATACACAAACCATGGGGCGATTCGGCTTTACCGATCGGTCCGGTTATGATGAAGATTTGTTGGAGACCCTTTTCAGGAACCTTCCGCGGGATTATTCCTCGAAAAAAAGGCTGCGCTTGATTTCAAAGCACCGAAATTTGGTGGGTCACCTTCGTAGACGATACTTCTTTGAACGTCGGGATCCTGGCTGGCAAACAATGCTGCCGTACAATAGTTTCGATATGTTTCTTTCCCTTATAAGGCAACCGGGAGCCAAAAGCAAAGAGCATGTTGCTACGATTCTTCGTGCTATCAACCGCGGTGAAGGTTTGAGTAATCCGAGTCGGCTGGGGAATCAGCTGGCACTTCGCGTGCGCCGAGTGGAACGCGGGACCATTCGTAGCTATCGCCTATTTAATGGAGCCAATTTCACCCTGCAATCAGAGCAGAGTGCAGATATGCATCCTTTTTTGGAGAGTCTCTCCCAGCACCTTGTTTTGCAGTATGTTTCCGAGGAAGGGCACAGAGCATCACTGAAGATCAACCTTGATATATACGAAATGTTGACACGGCTGGATCGTGGCTACCGACCAAATATAGAGGAGGAGGAAGGCTTTTACATCAGCTTGGCTGTTTTTAAGAATGTGTTGTCTGCAGCGCCCTATCAGGAAGTTCTGTTGACAGAAACCGGACTCGAATTTTTTCAAATCCAGCGCGCTCCCAACGCGGTTCTCCATTTGGAAAAGGTCAGCAGGGGAAATAACGTATGAGCATTAAAGGAAGAGACAAGGAATTCAGAACTCCGAAAACCACCCATTTAGAGTTCAAGCATACTGAGATGGATCGTGTTTTAACCATGCTGTTCCCACGCCTTAAATACGATGGATACGGCAGCCGCAGGCCGCCGCGCAGCGGAGATCTGACAATAGATGAGTTTTTAGAAGATTTTCTGGAACATCCCGAATGGTTTGCGGGTTTCCGTAAATACCCTCATGTGATCAAGCGCTGGATCGAGACAGATTTGATGGACGTTGTTAATCGTGGCAAGGCCAACCAAGCGGTGGCAGCTCCACGGCCTCTGCACGGCAATACATATAAGTTCAGAAACACAAAGCATTCGCGCGACTACGGAGTGTCCGAACAGATTTATTGGATGCTGTTTCATGCCCGCAAAGGCAAAGGACAAGCTGCAAGGGATGGGTTGAAGCGATTCTTTTTCCGAGGTGTTGATTTAGTGACCGATCGTTATGAAACAGGGGTCACGGTGGATGTTGAAACGCAGGCCATCCTTCGGCTGGACCACCAGGTGACCCAGGATATGAGAGATTCCAAGGAGCCCTTCCGATTTCCACCATTATGTATCGGCCATGCGGATCTGCTGGCCGATGATGTTCTAAGGCTGCTTGCATATGAACCCTATATTCCGAGATCGGTGCTGGTTGAGTATTTGAAAACATTGCTGGCATTTCACATGGCGCTATACCACCTCAAGCTTCTATTTTTATTGCCACGCATTGTAAAGCAGCCAGCTGGGGGGGAGATCTGTTCAATCAAAACCTGTCCGGCTGATCCTGGGAATGGAAAGCCGATGGAAACCTGTCCGTTCAAAATCGTCCTGATCGTAGATGTGGGCGATACAGACAACCGTCATATGTTCGAGTTGGCCCGAAGATCGGCAGATCGTTTTTACCGGCAGATTCCGGCATTTGTTCAGGCGAATTTCACCGTCAAAAAGTTGGATGAAATGGCAGAATACCTGATTAAGAAAAAAGGAAGGTCGGCGATCCCTGTGGCGGGCTATTTCACTGTTATTGATCTTATCAATCTTCTGAGCCATGAGTATGAAGGGGAGCGATTGGCTTATTTCAAATTCCGGTTGGCAAAACTGATAGAGGAATCGAGTACCGGTGCTGATGATATCGATCCTGAAATCCGGGATGTGACGGCCATGGGACTAAATGAGTTTGACACCTTTATCGAGATTCTGATGGCTTACCGAGGAAAATACCACCGTCAGTACATTACAGAGTGCCTCGACTCTCTTCTCTTAAAAAATAAAGATACGGGCTCAATGGCCCAAGCGCGAACAAAGGGAAGCCCCCGTCGCTTTGTATTGGGCAGCAAACTGCTGGAGGTGATTTTACAGCTTGCCGTGCTTTCCCAGGATGAAGGACGATTCGTAACCAGGGAGCTGACTGTGGAACAGTTGCTCTCTTTTTTACGTGAGCGCTATGGGCTGTATATTGATTGTCTTCCAGACTTTGAAACGTCAGACGTCAGCATCACGGATCGGAGAGCTCTGCGATTGAACCTTGAGGCCTTCAAGCGCAGACTGCGGGAGATTGGATTCTATGAAGATCTATCCGACGCCTACGTTACTCAGCAGGTGTCCCCACGATATGCCATCGCAAGTTCGAATCAAAGTTCCATCGACGAGAGGCAAATATGAGCAGTGCGTTCAATGAATTATCGCGTGAAACGCTGAATGCAGCCGTTGCGGCGCTTCTTTGTCCCCATTTGAGTAACATCTTAAAAGATCGCGCTCCGGGCCATTGCATGCGCGTTTCCGATCTGGGAGAGGAAATGATGTTGTCCGTTTGCGATGAACTGCGCAAGCAACACCCGGATGATAATATTTATATCCTCGGTGGCCACGATGAGAAATCGGAGCCGCATCATATCACTTCGACAAAACTGGTAGAATTCCGAAATCCCTTGCCGGATGGAACCTTGCGTCCGCCCTTGCTGGTTTTTATCCCACCATTACTGCGAACCAGCGCTGAGGATTCTTTCGGTGTGGCGACTTTCGAAGAACTATCCTTCTCCAACATTTATGCCGATCTTGTCCAATCCTTGCTTAAAAGGATTCCTGCTTCATTGGTCGGCTATGTGCGCGACATTTTTCATGTAATTGCCCAAGAAGATTGGCTATTTGCTGATGACTTGGCCAAAGCGCGATATCTCCTCACCGCGCTTGAAAATGGTGTAGATGGTGAAACCTTGGGAGCAAGTATTTACGAGCTTGCGCTGGTCCCGGACTTGAAATTATTTGAAGAACCCTCGCTCGTCACTGGAAAGATTCACCGTAATGTGGAATGCATCCGCAACCTGATGGAATCACACAAATCGACACGTGGACGAGTGGCAGATCTAAATTTTTCAGACAAAAAACTTGAAAACCTTCTATGCAGTTATTTTGAGAAATATGACGCCCAAGATCCAGAGGCTTGGACTCGCCCCATTGCCTTAAAAAAAGAATGGTGGTCGATCTCGTTTGATAAATGGAAATTTCATGGCGAGATGGCCCTGGATAAAATTTCAATTAGTGCCCTTGGCACCGATTTACCGATGGTTCAAGAAGACGAATCCGAAGAAAAGCTATTAGGATTAATCGGTCAGCAGGTGCTGGTTCCAAATAACCGTCGAAAAATGAACGTTTCTTTCGAGGTGAAACCTCACCCCAAAAAGGTCAAAGGATTAGACCATTTTACCGTTCAGATCATATCACAAACACACGGACCCGTAGGAAAATCGAAAAAAGTTAAATCCTGGACACCTAAACGCATGCACTGCACGGTCAGCTTAACCAAATTAAATAAAATCGATTTTGAAGAAGGATGGCATTACATTCGGGTTCTTCCTTGGACAGCGGAAGGTGATCCGGTACCCATGGCAAATGGGGTTTCTTCAGAATCTTCTTCTGATCGTTCCAATGAAAGCGAGCCTTTTTACGTTCTTCCGGGGGGAATTCTGGAAGAAGACCCTCCTCAACGCGCTATTCCCATCGAAAAGAGTTTGGAACATGCTAGATTTAAGCTTCAGCTAATTGCCTTGGGTGATGATCGGAATCCGGATGAGATTAATCTAAGCAGCATTATTTGGGCCGAAAGAGGTACAGTCAGAAAAAGTGCTCAGCATGACACGCTCGTTGCAAAGTTCGGTCGGGAGGGTGCGTTTCAAATTCATGTGCCGCGAATACTAAAGGTTATTGAGCAGCGGATACTCTCAGAACCGAAACATCCCTCCGGTTGGCGAATGCAGATCAACACGGACGGCGCCGAACCTCCTATCGCATTAGGCTTGGCACTGCCGCTATCGACCGCCATGCAATCCTTTCTTGCCTCACGTGCGGATTTGTTTTCGGCCATTCGACAAGACACTGCTGAGTTGATCATGCAGGCATTCGCGTTTGCCGATATGGAAGCACATTGCATCTCTTATGCGGAATCTTATTTAGACTTAGTCCGAAGCCTTGTTCACCAGGCGGAAACATCTATCGGCGCCGAGCAACAGTCCTATTTACAATCACTCCGAAATGTATTGGCAGTCGATACAATACACGTCATATTAACAGATTTTAGGGGGAGACACAGGGAAGCAGCGCTTGTTTCTCCGACACATCCTTTACGAGCGCTCTGGTTCTCTGTCTGGGCACAGATTGGCAAGCAATGGATTGACAAAATCAAAGGTAATGGAAAAGACTATCTGGCCACGATTCGTAAGGCTTTGCTCGAAAGTCTCCAACCATTTGCATTGCCGGTGGGGACTCCCGTTATGGACGGCCGAATTTTTACACCCGTTGACAACTTAACCCCCTTTTGGGGACTCTATGCACCTACGACAGAGGAAAATGTGCGTGGCTTGATGGCGGAAATATGTGGAGCACTTGGTATTGCTGAACCAGCAACGGTGGGGTCCGATATCTCCGGAGCGATATTGAGCGACAAAATCGAGCGTTATATTGCACAACATCCTTATCTTCGAGAGCTTTCCATTAACATCTTCAATCCAGGCTCAGGTTCGGTTGCAGCGGAAGCATTGGTAGCTCTTCAGCAGCGGCGTGAATATGCAGACCTTAGATATGATATTCGCCTCTTTAGTTCAGATCCTGAATCTCCAGCTTTAGGAGAAGCGCTCGAATCTTTGGGGAAACTGGGTTCTTTTGCGAATGAAGCTGCCGATGCGTTTGCAGTTTCATCAGGAAACCACCTTTTTTCCAAAATGAGGCTGGCCAAACATTCCATCTCGGAATTTCATAGAAACACGCTTCAATTTGCCGCACACATCAGCTTGCTGTTGGATGTCTTTCCTGCGGAGGAGCTTTCCGTTGCTGATAAACCACCAGGATTTGTTCCATTGTATGGTTTGATTCAGGACTACGAAACCGACTTTATCGATGATGACAACGGGACCTTTTGGCATAAATACCCTGTGGTTGGTACAGTGATCCACACCGATAAGCGAGGAAACTTTCATAACCTTCTTGCTCGACTGTCAAAAGCAATCTGTGCGGCCACCTCAGCGGTTGCTGCTTCTGGGGCAAGTTTCAAGGCTGTTCCTATGGTTACCCTCGGTCTTGATGTTCCTCAAAGAGAACTGATTCACGAGGTGCATCAGATCAGCGATTGGGTTTTTACCATCGACCGTCACATGGGTATCGAATTTTTCGACCATGGCGGAAAAAAGAATCGACCGGACTATCTTATCGATTTTGTTCCCAGCGCCAGCTCCCAGGCTACCCACAATCTGATTATTTCATCGCGATCTACGGAAGAACTGGAAGCAATGCTGAAACCTGTATTACAGCGTCACGGTTTGCCGGTGGATAGCAAACTGTCCATCCAAATATTGGATTTCCTTAGATCGCTTTCCGGGCAACTGGCTTTGAAACTGATATCATCACCTGCACAACAGTCCGAAGCGCTGGGATTGGCATTAGCGCGACTCTATCTTGAGTATCAGGGGGCACTCAAGAATCAGATAATTATCCCCTTGGATGCCCATACCGATCTTTATAGAACATCAAGCAATGACCACGGTATCGACGAAGAGATCAGCCTTCAGAGAACAGATTTGGGGTTGCTTGATCTGGATTTCAATCAACGAATCATTACCTGCAATCTGATTGAAGTAAAATGCTTTTCGCAAGTTGGAGATTTTTCCGCCTTCAACCAGCTCAAGGAGCGAATCTCTAATCAGATCAATCAGAGTGAACGCATTCTCCAACGCCATTTCGATCCGGCGCTCAAAAAACCAGATCGTCCGGATCGATTGTTGAAAAGCCGGGAACTTGCTAAGATTCTAAATTTTTATCTGGAACGATCCATTCGATACGAACTATTTGAAACGGCAGCGGCTAAGGAGGCAAAGGCATTTCTGCATTCAATTGAACATGGGTACTCGCTCCAATTCCGAAGATGCGCTATAATATTTGATTTTGAAAAAACCGGGACTGGAATACCGGAAACCGAAGTCGGCATCGAATTTCATCGTATTGGTAAGAATCTTATTCATGCCTTACTGGAAGGATGTAAAACCATCAGGGATACTTCTGAGGATGAAGCGGCTGTAACGGTCCAAAAATCCTTGAGCGAAGAATCCATTCCAGAAGTACCAAAGTTACAGGCAGCGGCCTTTATTCCAGCAGAACGAGACAGGACCACGACTATAATCGCACATGATGATGAGATGGTTGAATATAAGGATGCTACCGAAGACAGTTTGGAAGCCCGGTTTTCAGAAGCAGCTGAAACGATTACTCCATTGTATGACCAACCGGAGGAAACCGAAAGAAGCGATGAATCAGAGCAAAAACCTCCTGTTGAGATTGATCGTGACGAAAAAGAATCAGAGGTGGAAACTCCTCAACAACGAGATGGAGAGCTACCAACGAGTCTGGACAAAGAGGATCGTTCCAAACCTTTGCGTAATGGCGAAGAGGCAAGCGTTCCTTATGACGTAATTTTAGGCGTGGGCAGCACTTCACCTCAATACGGGATACTCGGTGAAGTATCGGGAAGAAAGATTGCTTTAGACTTGAATCATACCCATACAATTAGTCTTTTTGGGGTTCAGGGTGGGGGTAAAAGTTACACACTCGGGACCATTATCGAAATGGCGTCCATGCCTATAGATAACATAAATGTTTTGCCGGGTCCCTTAGCCACGGTTATATTCCACTACAGTCCAACACAGGATTATTCACCTGAGTTTACATCAATGATCGATCCGAATAACATTGATGAGGAACTGGCAATTTTAAAAGAACACTATGGCGCAATCCCGCAACCACTTAGTGATGTGCTTATTCTTTCGCCTTCAGACAAATTGGATCAGCGAAAGGCCGAATTCCCCAATATAGATATTCAACCTATCGGTTTTTCGTCAGCAGAGTTGAAAGCTGCTCACTGGAAATTCCTTATGGGAGCAATTGGCAGCCAGAGCATGTATATGCGCCAGATAAATTTAATCATGAGAGGCCTGCGCAGTGAATTAACCTTGGAAAGACTCGGAAGCAGTATCGAAAAATCCACACTATCTGATCACCTTAAAGAATTGGCCTTAACCCGACTCCAGTTTGCAGCTACATACATTAATGATCGACAACGGCTTCAGGACTTAATAAGGCCAGGGAGGCTGATCATCGTTGACCTTCGCGATGAATATATTGAAAAGGATGAAGCCCTTGGCCTTTTTGTAGTAATGTTGCAGATTTTCTCAGAAGCGACTCTAAATGGGCAAGCTTTCAATAAACTTGTTGTTTTTGATGAGGCTCATAAATACATTAAAAACGAAGATTTGATATCCGGGTTGGTGGAGGTGGTCCGTGAGATGCGGCATAAAGGGACCAGCATTCTGGTTGCCTCTCAAGATCCGCCATCCGTCCCCATATCATTGGTTGAGCTTTCATCTCAGATTATAATGCATAAGTTTAACTCTCCAGCCTGGTTGAGGCATATTCAGAAAGCAAATGCGGCTTTAAGTGAACTAACACCAGCCAAAATGAGTCAACTCGGAACGGGTGAAGCATATATTTGGTCCAGCAGGGCATGCGATGAATCCTTTACTCGGGGCGCAGTGAAGGTCAAATGCCGGCCGAGAGTTACTAAGCACGGGGGAATCACAAAAACAGCTATAAAGACCTAAGATAGCAGAATTCTAAATATGGACGTTGTTTAATGTGGCGGTTGACAAGGATGATTTGACGATTGTCAAAAATAGGATTTTCTTGACCTGACAACAGAAAAATATGATATTTGTAAATCAAATTTTTGTTGTGAGCTGTGTCGATACTGGGAAGGTGTCTGGAGTTTATGTTCTTTATTATAAATTGAATGTTATACAGAAAACAATTAACTCTAATAGCAAAAAAAAATAAAAAGATGTCAAATACCACAACAATTTCTGTCGAAGATATTAGAGAAGGAATTTCCGAAAACTTACGTCCATTTATAAGAGTTGCTCAAGAACTTCAGTCCGAACTTTATCCAGTTGTTCACGCCTTTTGGGAGGCAACGAAACTGATTGCCCCTGTAATTTAAAACCCACGTCATATTGATATAATCTTTGGTGGCAAATCGCCTTTTATAATCAATATGCCTTCTGGCCAACTAACCTACTCCAAAAAGTCAGGTGTAATTAATGGACTTCCGGCACGCCCCTAAAATAATAAGTTTCTATTTTCCAGTTTGGGTAACTGGGACCGGTGGGGAAAGTTAAAATGATGGGGCTCAAACCTTGATCATTGATTATAGAAGCTTAAATTTGCGAAAAAATAGGGAACGGTCTTGAGCGTGAACGGAACGCCTTCAATCTTAACTTAAGGAATGAAATTATGGCTATTCCAGATTATCAAACGATCATGCTTCCGTTTTTGAAGTATGCTGCTGACAATCAAGAACACTCTTTGCGTGAGACCATTGATTTCCTTGCTCATGAATTTAACCTCTCCGATGAAGAAAGGAAAGAATTATTGCCGAGTGGCTCACAGGCAACTTTTAACAACCGCGTTGGTTGGGCTCGCACGTATATGAAAAAAGCCGGGCTAATGGAGTCCACCCGCAGAGGCTACTTCTGCATAACAGGTCGAGGGAAAGAAGTATTGGCTCAAAATCCTCAAAAAATTAATGTCAAATTCCTTAAACAGTTTCCGGAATTTGTTGAATTCCAAAAACCCAAAAAAAAGGGGGAAATTGATCCACCCCCTATCGATGTTACTCCGGAGGAATCATTAGAAGCTGCATATCAGGAGCTTCATGACGGATTGGCCTCGGAACTTTTGCAAACGGTCAAACAATGTCCCCCTGATTTTTTTGAGCGTCTGGTTGTCGATGTTCTTATTAAAATGGGCTATGGCGGTTCCAGAAAAGAGGCCGGCCAGGCAGTCGGAAAAACCAGCGACGGCGGAATAGACGGAATCATCAAGGAGGATAAACTTGGGCTCGACATTATTTACATTCAAGCCAAACGTTGGGAAGGAGTGATTGGCAGACCTGAAATACAAAAATTTGCCGGTGCACTCCAAGGTCAACGCGCCCGCAAAGGAATATTCATAACAACTTCCAATTTCACAAAAGATGCTCTGAATTACGTTGAAAACATTGATACAAAAATCATCCTCATCGACGGCCAAAGATTGGCCGAACTGATGATCGCTTACAATGTTGGTGCCAACACCACCGCCATATATGAAGTCAAAAAAATCGATTCAGACTATTTTATTGAAGAATGAATTATATAAATCCAACGTTTGAGAGGTATAGTAAAATAAGTGACAATAAAGGCCTATTGCCGAGATGTCCTTTCAGGTCTGTTTATCGCTGTCCAAAATATTATCGTATTTCTGCAAGCAGAAGCTCTGATAGCGCTGAAAAATTGTCAAAATACAAAGTTGATCTTAAAGATAAGGTCAGAGTTCTCAATACCCAATTAACATGCCGTTGGAGTTAACTATAATAATATCTGGGGAATCAATGGATATGATAAAACTAATCGACTTAATAGACCTGTCAGGCATTAAACTCCATAAGTATAAAATTCACTGTGCAACAGGTAAAATAAACCCGCCTTTAGAATCCTTCTTTGATGGAAAGTTCAAAGAATGGCAAGAGCATCAGAACCAGAAGAATTTTCAATGTGATGAAATTTTATCATTGATACATTTGAATAGGGATAAATGGCTGTTTGGTGGAATCTGGAAAGTATTAGGATTTAAGCCACGAAAAAAGATGAAAAAAGGTAAGAAGAAAACATGGTATCAGTATTCTACAAAAGAATTAGATGGTCTCGATCACCTAACCGGTCGTGCGATAATCCAATTTGATAAAAACTTTAGAGCTTCTTATCTGAAAGGCGAGAATCATATTGATAAGCTCGTAATTTCAGAAATACAAGCCCAAAGAATGTCAGTAGGTGATTTTCCCGGGTATAATTCAGTTCTAATCTCCTATAAAATCCTTTGCACAATCGTTCGAGAAGACCTCCCATCATGGAAATCCGCTCTGAGTAATGTTGCAGGTGTTTACCTGATAACTGACAACAAAACGGGCAAACATTATGTTGGAAGTGCCTACGGCGGTGAGGGTATATGGCAGAGGTGGACTCTATATTCAAAAAATGGACATGGTGGAAACAAAGAACTAAAGGTGATTTTACTTTCTGCCGGGAAAGATTATACTCAGTATTTCCAGTATTCTGTTCTTGAAGTATGTGACCTCAATGCCACTAAGGATTGTGTAATCGAGAGGGAAACTTATTGGAAAAATGCCATACGTTCTCGGGAATTCGGATATAACATCAATTAATGTGGAAAAAACGGACGCTCATCAAATTATAAGGTTCCTTCCAATCGTGGAATAAGGGGGATCCATGGCTAAACAAAAGCATATTAAAATTGTGAAAGCAGGCAGTGAAGCAATTGAAAAATGGAAGAGGGAACACCCTAAAACAAAGCTGGATTTGAGTGGTGCCCACCTTCGAAGAATAGATCTGACAAATGCAAACCTCAACGGGGCTATTCTAAGAGGGGCAAATCTCGAATGGGGAGACTTTCGTTGGGCAGATCTGATTAAAGCCGATTTGACCAATGCTAGTTTAGACAGAGCGGATTTCCACAAGGCAGATATGGCTTCAGCAAATTTGGCCGAGGCCAAATTAACAAATACAAATTTTGAAGATGCCAACTTGTGTGGCGCCACCTTTTCAAAAGCACTACTGGCCCACGCCCGATTCATTAATACGGATGTTGGGGACGCCAAGGGGCTTGATCATACAATTCACTCAGGACCGAGTGTAATAGATATTGAGACGATTTCGAAGTCAGGTCATCTCCCGACTGAATTTCTTCGAGGCTGCGGACTGAGTGACCAGGTCATTGAAGCAACACACGCCTCCGATATAGATATCCTCGCAGAGGCCTTGGAAGCAGAAAGCTCCTATTATTCCTGTTTCATTTCCTATTCATCTTTGGACTCACGGTTTGTAGAAAAACTATATACGGAGTTACAAGGTGCAGGTGTGCGGTGTTGGTTTGCCCCAAAGGACATGAAAACCGGCGCAAAAATACTTGATTCAATATACAAAGCTATTCGTTTGCATGAAAAACTATTATTGATCCTTTCAAAGAATTCCGTGGCCAGTGGATGGGTGGAGGATGAAGTAACAAAAGCTTTTTCCGAAGAACGGGATAGAAAAGATACTGTTGTCTTCCCGGTCCGACTCGATGATGCCGTGATGCTTTCGGAAAGTGCCTGGGCAGAGAAGATACGTACAAACAGAAATATCGGTGACTTTCGAAATTGGAAAAGCAAGTCCGGTTATAGCGAAGCGTTTAAAGTTCTGTTGCGTGATTTGAAGAGGAACAGGGGACTTCAGGGACGTGCTTAAAATTTAAAGATTATTTTCTTGTTCAATGATTATCAGCCTTTGCTGAAAGCTTCCGACTTCGCTCTGCAAGCTACGACAAGACGGCCCGACAAGAAGAAGGATAAAATACAATTGAACGTTCAAAGGTTCACGGTTCAGGCAAGGAATCTTCAATTCATAATATTGTTTAATCACAGCACTATAGAAGCAAACCTGATTAAATAAAGATCATATCGGAGAGCAAGATGTTAATTCGACAAAGATTTAGATTAATGGTAGCGATTATATTTACTTTTGTATGGATCTCATCAACTCTTTCTGCATCAGAGACAAGGGGTATCAGGATCAAACTCCGAACTAAAGAAAGCCCTGCTGCACCGGCTGCTGAAGAAGTTGAACTTTATGGCGCCAGTTATGCTTTGGTTATTGGTATCGACAACTACACCCAATAGGGAACCTACGGGACGTCCATAAATAAGTAAATAACTCGACAAATAGATTTATAAAGACCGTCAATATATCAGGTGCCGTACTTTCATATCAACAAAAAGATCCGATGATAATCATTGACAGCAAATCATTACCCATACCGGTGCTCGCCACCGTGTGAATGGGATCAAACCTTGATCCTTGATTAAAAGACTAAAGAGTACAGTATTCGTAAAAACAATAGGGTGTTTTATGTCACACAAAATATTATTTAACGATAACGAGCCTATTTCGCCTGAAGAAATATCTAATTGTATAAAAAAATTTGGGGACTCTTATACAAAAGCTGTAACAAAAATTATAAGGGAAACCGATGGCCTGGATTTGAACATTGATATTTTTATTAAAAATTCAGCCGGATTACTTAATAGTTTTAAAATGGCAAGAAGTGGACCTTTCAAAGGGATTGGAGTTTATAACGACAAAGTTGTAGGGCCAGTTCGTAAGTTGCGTGATTGTTGGGATGCAATCTATGAAGATTTGCTGTATTTACAGACCTCGGGAAGCATAGATTGAATAGAAACGCCGGAAGCTTTGTTGTACAAGCATCCCAGCTATTAGACAATGATTTATTGGACAATCACAAGTGGAAATGATTAATAAATAAATT
>Ga0075114_10000431_pt1 | contig 25974 bp, 15 predicted proteins | sample AntAceMetag02UKM_FD_69784 | JGI IMG/M metagenome (GOLD analysis project Ga0075114, IMG submission 69784) | Saline lake microbial communities from Ace Lake, Antarctica - Antarctic Ace Lake Metagenome 02UKM | ecosystem: Environmental > Aquatic > Non-marine Saline and Alkaline > Saline | place... | reverse complement strand
GCCGCCTTTCGACGCGGCCTTCGCCACCTCAATGGCCATCGAAACAAAATGGGGTTCATCTTCAACCATGACGATGTTCACAACAAAGCCGCATGATCCTTTATGCGTTTCTACTTAGTTGAAGAAGGGGAAGAGCTTCTTGATATCTTCCTTCGAGGGTTGGCGTCCATATTCGCAGATCTCAAAGGCCTCGACGTATTTGATCTTGGTGGCTTTCTCTCGGCCGTAGAATTTCAGCAACTTCCCGTGATAGCGCCCGGTCTTTTTGTCTCTTCCCAGGCGGCGAGCCAGGAAGGCCTTGCGACGCTTCTCTCGCGCAGCGCCCTCTTTCGGGACCGGCACGACGCGTTCGAAACCGCCGGTGGCCCAGAGGCTCTCGATTTGAGATTCGAGCTTCCACAGCGCCTTGCCCTTCGTTTCGATCGCGTCGTCGATACCAACCACGATATCAGCCTCGAATGGGTTCGGCTTCTGGAAGCGGTCGGCCGAGTAGAGGAACAGCGGGTTCTTCGTTAGGGGCTCCACATCGGGGCAGTAGTGCGTCACCGTGACCATGAAGGCGGCGTCCTGCACCAGGATGGCGGTGTAGCGGTGGTCGGGATGATAGTCGTAGGATCGATGCGAGATCACGATATCCGCATTCCACTGGCGGATTAGCCTGACGAACTCCTTGCGGTTCTCCAGGGTGGGCATCAGTTCTCCATCGTGGATGTCCAGGACCTGCGACTCCTCGACGCCGAGCACCTTTGCTGCTTCCTTCACCTCGGCGGCGCGTCGCTTGGCCAGAGGGCCGCCCGCCATGGTGGCGTGGCCAATGTCGCCATTCGTGGTGGAGACGAACTTGACGTGGTGTCCCTGGGCGGCCCATAGTACGGCCGTTCCGCCGGCGTCGAGTTCGCAGTCGTCGGGATGGGCGCCGAAGACGATGATTCGCAATTTGCCGTCGTCGGGGGCCTTCGGTGCGGTCCAGGCGGGGCTGGATGCGATGAGGGTCGTCAAAACCAGTGCCAGAAGGACGCTTCGGGTACGCATGACCGATCTCCTTTTCCATGAACCGAACTGTTCCATGCCGTGCGATTCGCCCATCGTACTCTGGACGAAATTCCACCTCGATCGCCACAATACTTGAGCCCAGCGCCGGATGCAAGGGCGGAAGGGCTTGCCCGGCGATAGGCCGACCGCTATCATAGCCTACCTTTGAGTCGCAACGGTGTGTCGTCCGGCTTGTGGCGGGGCGGCATCTGATAGTTGAATCCTGTTCCTGGCATACGGGGAGAGCTGGCAATGAAAGCGCTGGTCAAGAGTAAAGCAGAAGTCGGTCTTTGGCTGGAGGATGTCCCGGTTCCGAAGATTGGCATCAATGACGTCCTGATCCAGGTGGTGAAAACCTCCATCTGCGGCACGGACGTTCATATCTATAACTGGGACGCCTGGGCCCAGAAGACGATCCCGGTTCCCATGGCGGTGGGGCACGAGTTTGTCGGCCGTATCGTCGAGATCGGCGATAACGTCCACGACTTCAAGGTGGGCGATCTGGTCAGCGCCGAGGGGCACGTGGTCTGCGGCCACTGCCGCAACTGCCTGGCCGGTCGTCGTCATCTGTGCAACGACCCCAGCGGGATTGGGGTTAATCGCGAAGGCGCGTACGCCGAGTATATCTCCGTGCCGGTCACGAACATCTGGTATTGCGACACGTCGATCGATATGGACGTGCTCAGTTGCTTCGATCCGCTGGGCAACGCCGCCCACACGGCGCTGAGTTTTGGCGTGGTGGGCGAGGACGTTCTGATTACCGGGGCCGGCCCGATCGGTTGCATGGCGGCCGGGATCGCCCGGCAGGTCGGTGCCCGGCACGTGGTGGTCTCCGACCTGAATCCGTATCGCCTGAAGCTGGCGGAGAAGATGGGCGCCACGCTCACGGTCGATGTGAGTTCGAGCAGCATCGAGGAGGCTCAGGAGCAACTCGGGATGAAGGAGGGTTTCGATGTCGGTATGGAAATGTCGGGCAGCCCGCAGGCTCTCCGAGGGATGATCGCCAATATGGCCCACGGCGGCAAGATCGCTCTGCTTGGTATTCTCCCGCCCACGGAGATAGACTGGGACGCCGTGGTCTTCAACGGATTGACGCTCAAGGGCATTTACGGCCGAGAGATGTACGAGACCTGGTATAAAATGACCATGCTCATTCAGCGTGGCTTGGATGTTCTGCCTCTGATCACGCACCGGTTCCACTACACGGAATTCGAGAAGGGTTTCGAGGCCATGCGGTCCGGGAATTCCGGAAAGGTTGTTCTGACTTGGAGTGACGCCTAACAGGTGGCTTGCCTTTGGGAGGATAGAGAAGATGTTTGGGGATATGAAGACCTATTTGTCGCAACAACTCATCGAGATCGAAGCGGCCGGCCTCGGCAAGCCCGAGCGGGTGATCACGAGTCCGCAGAGTAATCGCATCGAGACGACGGCCGGGCGGTCCGTGCTCAATATGTGCGCCAACAACTATTTGGGTCTGGCCAACCACCCCGAAGTGATTCAGGCGGCCCGCGAGAGCTACGAACGTTGGGGTTTTGGAATGGCTTCGGTCCGCTTCATCTGCGGCACGCAGCAGATCCACAAGGACCTGGAGGCCGCCGTCACCGCCTTCCTGGGCACCGAGGATACGATCATCTATGGTTCTTGCTTTGACGCCAACGGGGGTCTGTTCGAGGCACTCCTGAGCCCTGAGGACGCCATCATCAGCGACCAGTTGAACCACGCCAGCATTATCGATGGAGTCCGACTATGCAAGGCCCAGCGATTCCGTTTCAACAACAGCGACATGAAGGACCTTGAGGAGAAGCTTCAAGCCGCCAAGACGGCGCGGTTCCGCCTGATTGCGACCGATGGCGTCTTCTCCATGGATGGCTATGTCGCCAAGCTGGACGAGATTTGCGAATTGGCGGACAAGTACGACGCCCTGGTCATGATCGATGATTGCCACGCCACCGGCGCGATCGGTCGGACCGGACGGGGTACGCCTGAGCATCGTGGGGTCATCGGCCGTGTGGACATCATCACGGGCACCTTCGGCAAGGCCCTGGGCGGCGCCAGCGGGGGCTTCACCTCGGGTCGCAAGGAGATCATCGACATGCTCCGGCAGCGCAGCCGGCCCTATCTGTTCTCCAATACGCTCGCTCCGGCCATTGCCGCCGGATCGCTCAAGGCTTTGGAATTGCTCAACAACTCGACGGAATTGGTGGATCGGCTCCACGACAACACGGCTTACTTCCGCCAGCGCATCGCCGAGAGTGGACTCACCGTCCTGCCTGGCACGCACCCGATCACGCCGATCATGTTGGGCGATGCCGTTCTGGCCCAAAAGATGTCGCAACGCCTGCTCGAAAAGGGGCTCTATGTGATCGGCTTCTCCTATCCGGTCGTTCCCCAGGGCCAGGCTCGTATCCGCACGCAGATCTCGGCCGCCCACACCCGTGACGATCTCGATTTTGCCGTGGAGAAATTCTCGGAAGTGGCGAAAGAGTTGGCCTGACCGCATGGCCTGAGTGACCTTCGGGCGGTCGTGTGCGAACGTGCCGGAGGCAGGGGCCGAGGTGATACTTGGGAGGTGTTATACGATGCAATCTATTTCTATCATCGGACGCTGTTTTGTCGTGATGCTCTTACTCTGTGGCAGCCTTGCCGCATCGGCGTCTGAAAACCATGCGACGCATCAAGGTCTGACCGCGACTGAATTGCGTTGTGAGTATCGGAAGAATCCGCTGGGCCTTGACGTTGCTGCGCCTCGGTTGAGTTGGGTTCTGCAATCCCAACGGCGGAGTCAGAGGCAATCGGCTTACCGCATTCTGGTCGCCGGTAGCGCCGCCCAACTCGCAAGGGATGAGGGTGATCTCTGGGACACGGGCAAGGTAACCTCCGCCCGGAGCGTCCACGTTGTCTATCGGGGCAAGGCATTGCGAGCGGGGCAGCGGTGTTATTGGAAGGTCATGGTGTGGGACAAGGATGGCGATTCGTCTCGTTGGAGCCAGCCGGCATGGTGGGAGATGGGGTTGCTGGATGGTCGGAACTGGAAGGGCCGGTGGATCAACGATGGCAAGGCCAATCCACAAACGGACGAGGGGTTCTATGAGGATGACCCGGCCCCTCTGTTTCGCAAGGAATTCGACCTGTCGAAGGAAGTGCGTCGGGCCCGGTTGTACATCAGCGGCCTGGGATACTACACCGCCCATGTGAACGGTGGTTCGGTGGGCGACCACCATCTGGATCCGACCTGGACCGTGTACTCCAAACGTGTCTTCTACAGCACCTACGACCTGACCGATCAGCTCAAGTCGGGGCGTAACTGCGTCGGCGTCATGCTGGGCAATGGTTGGTACAATCCGCTGCCCCTGCGCATGTGGGGACATTTGAATCTGCGCGAACATTTGGCCGTGGGGCGGCCCCGGTTCATCGCGCAGCTTAATATTGAGTTTTCCGATGGTTCCAAGATGGCGATCGTCACCGACCCGACGTGGAAGGTTGCGGCCGGGCCCATTCGGCGCAATAGCATCTACTTGGGCGAGGTGTACGACGCCCGCCGAGAAATACTGGATTGGGATCGTCCTGGGTTCGATGCCGCGGCGTGGTCCCAGGCCTCCGTCGCCCAGGAAGCTGTCGGTCTGCTTGAGGCCCAGCCTTTGCCGCCCATCAAAGCGACCGCCACGCTCAAGCCGGTCAAGATCAGCGAGCCTCAAAAGGGCGTGTTCATCTTTGACATGGGGCAGAACTTCGGAGGCTGGGTCCGTCTGTCGTTGGACGTACCGGAAGGCGCTAGGATCGGCCTGCGCTACGGCGAACTGCTGCACGCCGATGGGACGCTCAACCCTATGACCAGCGTCGCCGGGCAAATCAAGGGCAAGCGCAAGAACGACGAGGGTCGGGCAGTCAGTGTTGGTGGGCCTGGCGCCCCGGAGATCGCCTGGCAGGCGGACACTTACGTTGCGCGGGGTGGCGGTCCCGAGGTGTACACACCGCGTTTCACCTTCCATGCCTTTCGCTACGTGGAGGTAGTCGGCTATCCGGGCGTGCCAACACTGGACATGCTCGAGGGAATTCGTTTGCACACGGCGGTCGACGAGGTCGGAACGTTTGCTTGTTCGAACGAGTTGTTCAATCAGATTCAGCACGCTTGCCAATGGACGTTTCGGAGCAATCTTTTCGGTGTTCAGTCCGACTGTCCGCACCGGGAGCGGTTCGGGTATGGCGGCGACTTAGTCGCCACGTGCGATGCGTTCATGTTGAATTATGACATGGCGAATTTCTATGCCAAGGTTATCCGTGACTGGCATGACAGCGCCTTGGCCGACGGCATGCTGACCGACACGGCCCCCTTCGTGGGGATTCAGTACTGCGGCGTGGGATGGGCCATGGCGCATCCCCTGGCCCAGTTGCAGTTGTACCGCTATTATGGCGACACCCGGATCATCGAAGAGCAATACGCCACCGCCAAGCGATGGTTCGATCGGGTGGCTTCGCAGACGCCGGACCATATCATCAAGGATGGTCTGAGTGATCATGAGGCCCTCGTAAGGGCCCCGTCGCCGCAAATGGTCACGCCCTTGTATTGCCAGAGCGCCCGTCTCATGTCACGCCTGGCGGGAATCCTCGGCAAAGACGAAGAGGCCCGGCGCTACGCGGAACTGAGCGAACACATCAAGGACGCGTACCTCAAACGTTTTCTGGAGCCGGGAACGGGTACATTCTCTCCTGGTACGCAAGCCAGTCAGGCCTTTGCGCTGTATCTGGATATGGCTCCGGCGACTGAGCGGGCCGCCGCTTTGCAGCATCTGATTGACGACATTACCGTCCAGAACAAAGGACATCTCAACACGGGCATCTTTGGCACCCAATATGTGCTCGATACGTTGTCACGTGAGGGGCGCAGCGAGGTGGCTTACGACGTTGTGAACCAGCGCGACTTCCCCGGTTGGGGATACATGCTCGAAAATGGCGCGACCACGCTGTGGGAGCATTGGGCGCTGAGCGACAATACGTTCTCACACAATCATCCAATGTTCGGATCGGTGAGCCAGTGGTTCTTCAACTGGCTGGGCGGTATCCAGCCTGCTCCAGAGGCGGTGGCCTTCGATCGGATATCGATTCGACCTCAACTGGTGAAGGATCTGGATTGGGTCCGCTGCCGGTACGATTCGGTACGCGGGCCTGTCGCATGCCATTGGCAGCGCCGAGGTCGTAGCGTTGAAGTGGCGATCGAGGTGCCGGTCAATACGACAGCCGACGTGTACCTGCCGTCTGTTGGGACCGACGAGATTACCGAAAGCGGTCGTCCGGCCGCCCGGTCGGAAGGCGTAAGCTATTTGAGGACCGAACAGGGTGTCGCGGTGTTTCGTGTCGGTTCCGGACGCTACTCATTCACCGTTCCTCAAGCGAACTGACATGATTCAGGCCAGGCGCCGAATGCGGCGCGATTGCGCTGTATCGGCTGGACGTTTCTTCCGGGTGTCAATCGGCCATCAAGAAGCGTGCATTGACGTATGTCAGTCATATGAATCAAGGCACGCGTGGGAGTAGAGACGTGATCTATCTGGGCAAAGAAGATATCTGTTGTGCGGCATCCATTGGCGAGTGGCTGGACGCCATTGAAGCGGCTCTGCATCTGTACGAAACCAAGGACTTTCAGATGCCTGAACGGCTGCATGTCGAGCGGGAGGACAACGTCCTGCTCCTGATGCCTTGTTTCACCGAACAGGCCTTCGCCACCAAGCTCGTGACTCTCTTTCCGCGCAATCCCGATCGAGGCGTCCCGGTCCTGAACGGATTGGTGGTCCTCAACGATATCGAGACCGGTGTCCCCGTTGCGCTGCTGGACGGCGCGACACTCACGGCCATGAGAACCGCTGCCGTCGCGTCTGTGGGAATTCGTCATCTCGCGCCGGATGGTGTTCGATCCCTTGGTCTCGTGGGGGCGGGCGTGCAAGGCTATCACCAGGCCTGGCTGGCCTGCGCTTCGAAGGGATTTACTGATCTCTATGTCTTCGATCGGTGCACCGAACGGGCGCAGACGCTGGCAGAGAGCTTGTCTGATGTGTTGCCTGAGACCCGTATTCATCGAGCCCAGAGCGTTGAGGAGTTGCTGACCGAGAGCCAGGTCATTATCACTGCAACGACTGCCTCCAAGCCTGTATTTCCTGAGAGGCGAGAGCTGTTGGAAGGTCGGCACTTTTTCGCCATCGGCTCCTATCAGCCCGATGTGAGAGAGCTTCCCGAAGCCTTGTTCGGACTTCTTGATACGGTCCTGATCGATACCGATCATGCGTTGGCCGAATCGGGCGATCTTATTGTGCCGCTCCGCAACGGCTGGATCGAAGCCAGTCAGGTGATGACGCTTGGTCGATTCCTGTGCGATGAGGATCGTCCCAAGGCTGCGACCACGCTCTTCAAATCCGTCGGCATGGCCCTGTTCGACGTCTGCGCCGCCAAACTGGTCTACGACAAGGCGGTTCAAAAGGGACTTGGTCAGGAGATCAAGACCTGATGCTGCCGAATCACTTGGCCTCTGCGTTTTCGCATGCCGGCCCTGGACGCAAGTGCTCGTTGAGGTAGCGGGTCAGCAGGCTGAAGAGATGGAGCTTGGTGTTCTCGCCTTCCCGGATACTGTGACTGCGGTTGGGGTACGACATCATATCGAACACCTTGTTGTGCTTGATCAATTCGTTGATGAGCGCTTCGCAACTCTGGTAGTGACAATTGTCGTCGCCCGTGCCATGAATGAGCAACAGGTCTCCTTTGAGTTGATGCGCGAACGTGATGGGCGAGCCCTGGGCAAAGCCTTCCTCGTTGTCGTCGGGAAGCCCCATATAGCGTTCCTGGTAGATGGTGTCGTAGAACCGCTGATTGCTGATGAAGGCGATAGCCATCGCCATCTGGTAGAGGTCGGGATGGCGGAAGATGGCGTTGAGGCTCATGGATCCACCGCCGCTCCAGCCCCAGATTCCGATTCGGTTCGGGTCCACATAAGGTCGCGTCTCGATGATCTTGCGCGCCGCGGCGGCCTGATCAGCCGAGGCCAGGATGCCGATCTGTCGATATACGCACTTGCGCCACGCGCGGCCTCGGGGTCCTGGCGTGCCGCGGTTGTCTACGCTCATGACAAGGTAGCCCTGCTGGGCCAGCATCAGGTGCCAGAGATAGTTGTTGCCCCCCCAGCGGTCGAGCACGGTCTGACCGGCCGGTTCGCCGTACACGTGGAAGAACAGAGGATACCGCTGGCTCGGATCGAAGTTAGCCGGCTTGATGCACCATGTGTCCAGTGATACGTTGTCCTCGATATCGACGCGGGAGAATTCGGCCGGACCCGTTGCTAACGTGTCGAGCTTGTCACGCAGATCGGAGTTGTCCTCAATCACTCGGATCGTCTTGTGCTCGGGCAACGAGACCAACTCGGTCACCGGAGGTACGCCGAACGAGGAGTATGTGTGAAACGCCCATTGACCGTTGGGGGAAATGTCGTACGAATGGCTTCCTGGAGTGCTCTCGGGGGTAATCCGCTCGACCGGACCGGTGCCATCCAGAGCCAAGCGATACAGATAGCGTTGTGTGGGATTCTCCGGCGAGGCGAGGAAATACGCCCATTGGCCCTCGGTGTCCACGCGGACCAGACTGATGACGTCAAAGTCACCGGGTGTCAGCAGTGTGGTTTCACGCCCGGAACGTGAAACGGTGTACAGGTGTCGCCAACCGTCTCGTTCGCTCAGCCAAGTGAAGCGTTTCCCCTCATCAAGCCACTTGAGACAGTCGGTGACATCGAGCCACGCGTCGTCGCGTTCGGTCAGCACAGTTCGCGTTTTGTTCTTACGGACATTGATCACGATGACCTGGTTCGTGTTCTGCAGGCGATTGAGTTGCTGGACCACCAGCGTACGCGAGTTGTCCGCCCAGTCCATCTTGGGGATGTAGTGATTGCGAGGATCGTCGGACAGTTTGAACCAGCGCGTTTCGCCGCCGCCGGCCCGGACCACACCCACGCGACAGGCGGAGTTCTGCTGGCCCACCTTGGGATAGGTGAAGGTGGTGAGCTTGGGATAGAGCGAATCGGTGTTGTTGATCATCTGGAACTTCCGCACACCCGAAGTGTCGAACCGCCAGTAGGCGATCCATTGGCCGTTCGGGCTCCAGCGGAATCCATCGCGCAGACGGAACTCCTCCTCGTAGACCCAATCGCTCGTGCCGTTAATGATGGTCTCGGATCCATCGTCGGTCAGGGGTGTAATGGCCAGCGTCTCAAGATCCTGGACGTAGAGGTTGCGCTCCTGCACATAGGCGACACGACGCCCCTTGGGACAGAACTTGGCGAACATCAATGTGGACGCTTCCGCATCGCCTCCGAGTTTCTGAAGCTTCCACGTCTGAAGGTCGAGCATCCAGTAGTCGCCCCGCGTGTTGATGCGCCAGACGCGTTTGGTGTTGGTGAAGATCAACAGTTTGTCGCGGGTTTCCGACCAAGAGTAGCCCTCGATCTTCAGTGGTTTCGACTCGCCCTCGGGGATCAACCGCTGGGCGGGGACGAGAATCTCTTGTACGCCGGTTAGCGGGTCGTAGGCGACGATATCTTTGCCCTTCTCCGTTTCTTTCGAATCCTCAACCATTGTGTAGGCGGAGCCATCGTCAAGCCATCGGGTCCGACCGACGGACTCGGGACGGAACTCGTTCGAGTCGAAGATGCGCTCGACTGTGAGAAGCGAAGGGTCCGCTGTCTCCTGTGCGAAGACGACGCTCAGACCGAAAAGGAGGGTCAGCATCCACGATGCCTTGAGCAATCTAGCTGTCATGGGTTTCCTCTATTGATTCGTGGGACCAGAGCTGTTGGAACGCACCGTCACGGTGCCATCGGGGTCGATACGGATGTCGTCGTCCTGCTCGATGCTGAGGAAATCTGGCTCGTCGAGCACAACCATCGGTATCGGTCGCTGGTACAGTTCGTCTGAGACAATGCTGCCCAGCGCGAGGATTGGTTCGACGTCGAGATTGATAAGCGCGGCCGGGGCGACGCCATTCTTGATACTCTCCAGGAGGATCGCACTGGCGGTGCTGGAGCCGCGACCGCGGGGAAATACGAACACGCGGCCGGCCGCCATTGTCCCGGACAACTCGTGACGTCGGTCGATGATCTCGCCCGTACGCGGGCAATACCCTCCCCAGAAGCTGATCGGTTCCCGGGTCACCAGGGCTCGACCACTGGCCTGCCCGGCCACCAGCATCCTTCCTTTCAACACTCTTACCATGACGGCTTCTCCCGGCATACACGGCCCTGGAAGGCCGAAGCTACGCAGTCGGCCATGTCGCCAAACGCGACTTTTGCATTCAATTCGCCCGGCGCGTAGTAGGCGCACTTGCCCGAATTGGTCATCAGGACCTTCGTTTCCTTGGCGACCATGGGGGTGTGAAAGACGCAGGTGTCCAGGGTCGTTTCGACGCCCGCTCGCTCCAGGATATCGAGGAAGTCACTTCGTTGCGCCAGTGCGTGAGAGCTCTGGCATGAGATGACGACGAAGCGAACGCCATCGGGCATTCTCTGTTCCTCCTCCAGTCGCACGCGCAAGAGGTCGGCCAATGTTCGGAATTCATCGAAGGAAAAGTGGGGACAGCCCAGGACGACCAGATCGAGGTCGTCGCCTTCCTGGGCGGTGGACAGTTCGTTCCACGCCTTTTGGAGGTCCGTCGGGCCGATCTCCACGACACGTTCGGGCTCACCACCCTGAAAGGCCTCTTCCCGTGTGCTTGCTTCAGGCGTCAAACCGATCGCATGGAATAGGGCCACGCCGCCGGACGAGGCGGCCGCCGCGCACAGAGCCTTTAAGCGGTCACTCGAAACGCATGCCGGCAAGCCCTCGATTACGGGGATCTTCTCACCCGAAGCGGAGCCCAGGAAGTGACCCAGCACAGGATAGAAGGTGTCACTGTCCACCACGCTCGGGCCCATATCGATGAGGTGAAAGAGGATCTGCCCCTTGCGATTCTCGCGCAGGTGTAATCCACATTTCGGGACGCGTCCGGTGATGGCGGCGCAGATGTCCATGAAATCCGCGTAGCGATTCGTCCGCGCGCCGAGCACCGAGTTGGCGTAGCAGATCGCGTTGGATTCCCCCCAGGCGATCTGCTGGCCGAATCGTGGGGTCAGATACCCTTGGTAAGGGGCGCAACTCCAGGTCGGCACGCACCCCATGTCGGTGTAGGCCTTGGCCTGTCGGATTGCCTTGGAGGCGAAATTCTCGTCGATCCCGAACCGCGTCCAGTTCTGGAGGTCGAGAGGCCCCATGTTGAGTGTGGTCGGAATGCGGACCTTTCCACCGCCGGCCGCCAGGGTCTCGGCGAATTCCAGGCCGCTGTCGCTGAGCAGGCCGCACCCGTCAATGTGCGCCTGCGTGACGTCCATCAATTCGGCTGTTCCGCAGACCTCCGCCATACGCACGATGATCCGCATGGCCCTCTGGGCGGCCTGTCCGACCCCACCGGCCAGTAGCTGCTCGTCCCATTCACTTAGCTGTGGTTGCATCTGTCTGACTGACTCCCGTCACTACGTCAAAAGCCAAAGCGGTTATTCTAATATTCTCGATGGATGGCCGAAAGGCATTTGTGGTATAGATATGGGATAAGATGCTGGTGAACGTTTCTTGGCGTTGGAGCGTTTACATCGGTATCCCTCATTGGATAAGGAGAAACGCGGTGGCAGCGCATCCCCCGATATCGCGACGGACGTTTCTAAGGCGGTGTGCTGCCGCCGGTGCCATCGGTTGTCTTCCCGGAATGGCCGCACGGAGCCGATCTGGCTCTCAGCGTGCCGGCAAGCCCAATATCGTCTTCATCATGGCTGACGATCTCGGGTATGGTGATACGGGCTGCTACAATCCCGACTCGAAGATCCCGACGCCTCACATCGACGCGTTGGCCAGGCAGGGCGTGCGCTTCACCGACGCTCATTCGCCTTCGGCGGTCTGCACGCCCACCCGTTATGGCGTGCTGACGGGCCGCTACTGTTGGCGGACCTGGCTCAAGGCCAATGTCGTCGGAGGCTATACCGATCCGCTGATGGACCCGAACCGGACCACGGTTGGGTCTCTGCTGCAGAGGCATGGCTATCGAACCGCCTGCATCGGGAAGTGGCATCTGGGTCTGGGCTGGGCCCGGCACAATGGCTACGTGGGCAAGCACAGCGATAAACCTCGTTTCTTCTCCTGGCAGGACGGCGATCCCGAGAAGGGCGAGAATGTGGATTTCACCAAGCCTGTCGCCGGCGGGCCGGCGGATCTGGGATTCGACTATGCCTACTACACCGCCGCCTGCTCGACGATCGATGGTCCTTTCTGCTATATCGAGAATCGCCGCACGGTGGGTCTGCCCGACAAGAAGATGCCGGTCGACAAGAGCGTGCATCCCGACTATCGCCCGCGTCCTGGACTAATGGCCGATGGCTTCGACGTTCGTGAAGTGGACACGGTCTTCACACAGAAAGCGACGGAGTTCATCGAAAGCTGCCGCAAGGAAGCGCCGAAGAAACCGTTCTTCCTCTACTTGGCGCTCTCATCCCCCCATGCACCGTGGCTGCCTCCCAAGTCCACCGAGGGCGACAGCGAAGAAGGCCCGCGTGGCGACCTCGTCGTCTGGGCGGATCGGTGTGTAGGCCGGATTGCTGCTACGCTGGAGCGTCTGAAACTTGCCGAGGATACGCTGGCTATCTTTACCAGCGACAACGGCCCGCGCCACGGCGCCAAGGGTCACCAGTCGGCCGGACCGCTGCGCGGCTTCAAGTCCCACATATGGGAGGGAGGCCATCGCATCCCCTTTATCGCGCGTTGGCCTGGACGGATCGAAGCCGGTGCCGTTAGTGATGAACCGATCTGTCTAACCGATCTAATGGCTACCTGCGCCGCGCTCACCAGTTCGGATCTATCGGAAGATGAGGGCCCGGACAGTTTCAACATTCTGCCGGCCCTTCTTGGTCACAAATCCGGCAAGCCGATTCGCCCGGCCCTGGTGCTCCATTCGTGCTTTGGCGTCTTCGCTGTCCGCCAGGGCCAATGGAAGCTGATCCTGGACACCAAGACGTCCGGTGGGTGGGTCAAGCCCGGTGGGAAGAAGCCCGTGCCAGGAACGCCCGGGCAGTTGTACGATCTTGCCAAGGACCCCTACGAGCGAAACGATCTGTGGGACCAGCATCCGGATGTCGTCCAACGACTTTCGCAACTGCTGCAGGAGTACAAGGAGCAGGGACGCAGTCGATCCTGACTAGCGCAACTCCAATATGACTGTCTGGCCGGCGAAGCCTCCTTGCGGCAGGGCGATTTCATGTTTGGTTGGCTCCTCCGAAAGACGTATGCTGACACGCTTCTGAAGATGGGTCGGGTCGGCGACATACAGGTCGGAGCGGTTGCCCGTCTCGTCGAGCATGACCAGGCATGGTTTGTCCACCTCTATGGATCGGTTCGTTCCCCAGGCTAGACGGCCCGGTTCGAAGAACACGGCCTGGACGAGCTTCCCGTCGGTGCTCGAAATCGCTTGGAGGGAGGGACTCTGATGCAGGATCTCGACGGGTAAGGAGTCAGATAGGGAAGGCATGTCAGCGGACGCGACCCCTGGAAGAACGGCATAGGCATATCGCGCGCCCTTGGGCCTGCTGCCATGGTCGATCCAGAGGCTGAACACTTGGCGTGTCACTTCCTCTCTGGATTCGCGGCCGTGCACGCTATGCCAGTTGCCCCTCTGTTCCTGGGCGTGAACGGTCACGCCGCCGGGCTCGAGAAAGACGTATCCGATACCATCGTGGTGGACCCATTCGAGCTGCGGTGCGCCCTGCTCCGTCGAGCGGGTGACAGGTCCATGCAAGCGACATTGATTGACCGAAGTCAATACCGGTTCGGGACCAGGGCATTCTATGCCCGCTCCCAGGCAGACGACGGTCTCGTCGAGGAAGAACCAGGTCTTGCGGGCCTGCAGTCCGTCACGCAGGTACTCCAGCGCTGCGACGCCTTGTACGCCATCTGAGAGGCCACCAACGAAATGACTTTGGCCTCGGCACGCCTTGGAGTTTGACACGAGTGACCGCCGGTTCTGACGACACGTTGTGCCGGGCAGGCGATTCCAGTCCCAGACCGGAAAGAGGTCCTCGTACTCACGTCCCGTCTGCTGGAAGTATGTGACACCATCACCCAGGTGCAGGCCCAACAGATTCTCACTGTTGCAGGTCTCGGCTCCGATCACACGCTTCGAACTCATCTTCACCGAAGCATACCATCTTGGCCGACGGTGCACGCTGATGTCCGACCGCCAGAAGTGTTTGTGCCCGACCAGCCTGTCAGCGGCGTCCGGTTGATTCGCGCCGATCACGCGCGCGTAGGCACTGGCCTTCTCCGGATCAAGAGCCACCATCAGTCTGAATTGTCCGAGAATGGAGCTGCCTTTGCCGGTCTGGCATCTTCGGAAGATCTGTCGGCCGCAACCGCTGATATCCATGCGACCTCGCCACAGAATCCAGGATTGCCCCTCCAGCAGATAGTTTCGCAGCACATCGATCTGCTTCGGATCGAGGCCATACTCCGTCCCGCGCAGGATGTTGGCCCAGCGGATCATGTCGCCGCCGAAGGAGGCGCCGTAGTTGCCCCACTGCAGTTGAGGGCCGTGCTGGTGAAAGGAGTAGTCGGGTTGGACGCCCTCTGCGGTCGTGACGCGCAGTTCGCTGAAGATTTGCTTTCTGGCGCGGGCCATCAGATCACGATCGTTGTCGAGCAGGCCCTTCGTGAACGCGATGCCGGCCAGCCAGACCTTGTTCTGTCCCGTCATGCCCATAGTGCTCCGCGCCAAAACGGTGCCGATCGCCTTGGACTTTAGGTCGGGCCCGACGGCATCCTCCATCAGCAGCAGAATCGGCGCCAGCGCCATCGGCACGCCGATTCTGGGATACCACCAGTTCGGATTCACATAGTCCTTCTCGACCCAGTGCTCCAGGCTACTCAGGATGGCCTTCTGCAACGCCGTGTCGCTCGCCAGCGGATGGTCGGGCTTTCGGTAGGCCTCGGCCATGGCGAGTGTCTGCGTCAGGTGTCGATACGTTAGCCAACCGCCGCGTTCGGCATTGGCATAGTCGATATCGGGCCAGGCGCCATCGCTTCTGAGGTTTCGCATATAGCCTCGCACCGTCTCTTCGCCCGGTGCCTGGCGGGCATACCAGTCGACAAGTTGAGTTCGCACCTGCGCGAGGTCGCCGGTCGGGTCGGTGGCGAGGCAATGAGATCGAGAGCCCGCCAGTAGCACGAGTGACAGGAGGCTGATCGAGAGATTGTACCGTTGCATGCGAGAAATCCATCCGTCATTGAATTGAGATGTCGTATATCAGGACCGCAGCCAGGGATCGTTATTCGCTTCGAGCCGCTGTTCAAGTTCTTCGGTCAATTGCCTGACGACGTTCGGCTTGCGCGCTGCGATGTTCTTCAACTGGTACGGATCGTGGAGGTTGTCGTGAAGGGTGCGCTCGGCGGGCTTGTTCTGGGTCTTGCTAACGACGAACGTATAGCGCGATGTGCGAATCCCGCGCCGGCCCCACGCCGGTTGCCCGACCGGCACCCATAGGTACAATTGCGAGGTCGGTCGGTGACCTCGGCCGGTTATGAAGAGGGACGCGTGACTGGTCCCTTGTACTTCGGCCGGGATGTCATTGGACAGTCCCATCAGGCCGAGCAACGTCGGATAGATGTCCGGCGTGGAGATGAGCAGATCGTCATGACGCGGCTTGATGCGGTCGGGCCAGCGAATCATGAACGGCACGCGCATCGATTCCTCGTAGTGTACGTTCTTGGTCGGCTTCTCGTGGCATCCCAGGCAGTTGCCATGGTCGGAGGTGAACAGCACGATCGTGTCCTTTTCCAGCCCGTCTTCCTTGAGTGCCGCGAGGATTCGCCCGAACTGATCGTCCACGCCCGTGACCATGGCGAAGTAGTTCTTGATATGCTTCTTCGCCAGCTTCGCGCCGGAGGTGTTGTCGGTCAGGTTGACGTTCGGCCTGTTGATCAGATCGGTCGCCGTCTGGCCTGCGTACGCATCCACATATTTCTGGGGGACCATATGGTAAGGCGTATGCGGGGGATTCATCGATACGACCAGGGCGAAGGGCCTGTCCGTGTCACGGTATTGACCGTCGGTATTGCGAATGTACTCGATGGCCCGATCCGCCTCGTGTTCCGGACCCCACTGGTTGATCTTGATCGGCGTGTGACGCGTGGCGTCGGTGGGCCAGTACATGGGCGTGAAATGGTAGTCGTAGGTCCCGTAGGCGTACCAGAAATCGAACCCATGCCGACGGTCCGGGGGACACCATTCGTTCCAGGCCGTGGCGCCGCGGTTGTTCTCGCAATCGACATAGGGCTTGTAGGGTGCGTCGAGGTGCCACTTGCCGATATAGCCCAGGCAGTAGCCGCGATCCTTTAGCACATCGGACCAGCATCGATCGGTCTGTCGGAGTTCGCAGTCATAGGGGGCGCTGTTGCTGTTGCAGTTGCTCAGCACGCCATTGGTGTGTGGGTACCGACCCGTCATCAGCATCGCGCGAAAGGGGCTGCAGACGGGGTAGTTGCTGGCCGCGCTGGTCAGCACGAGGCTCTCCTGGGCAAACCGATCGAGGTTCGGCGTGATCACCGGGTCCTCGTTCATGAAGCCTAGAGCCTGGCCCCGCATCTGATCGGGGAAGACAATGATCAGGTTGGGCGTGTTGGTGGGGATCGCCCTGGCCCTGCGTCCATCGGTTAGGCAGGTCGCAAGGAGGCCGCCGGCGGTGGCTTGGAGGAATTGTCTACGGTTCCACGTTTTGGGCATGCTTCTACTCCTCGATCCAGCGGATTATCGTGTAGCCGGGCGCCATTTTTCAATCTCCCGGCCTCCGGGCGTGCCCGTATTGTCGAGACTATCTCTACCGGGGCGCGTTGTCAATATGGCTGTGAGAGACTTGCCGGCGACGCGATGCGGTGCTACCATCTCGCTGATAGGTACGCCGGATACGACATGTTGACTTGAGGCGCGCGATGGACCGAGCCGCTGAAATAGGACGCCTGCAAGAGGACGCCGAACGCAAGAGAAACTGGAAGCGGTGGGGCCCTTATCTTTCCGAACGCCAGTGGGGGACGGTGCGCGAGGACTATTCGCCCGACGGTTTGTGCTGGGACTATCTGCCTCATGACCAGGCCCGCCGCCGTGCCTATCGGTGGGGCGAGGACGGGATCCTGGGGATCACCGATCGCCAGTGTCGGCTCTGTTTTTCTTTGGCCCTGTGGAACGGCGAGGACCCGATCCTCAAGGAGCGATTGTTCGGTCTGACCAACAACGAAGGCAACCATGGTGAGGACGTCAAGGAACAGTATTTCTACCTCGACGCCACGCCGACCTACTCCTACCTGCATGGCCTGTACAAGTATCCTCAGGGGGCGTTCCCTTATGATCGTCTCGTCGAAGAGAATCGCCTTCGGGGTCGGGATGAGCCGGAGTTTGAACTCCTTGATACGGGCGTCTTCGACGACAACCGCTACTACGATGTCTTTGCCGAATACGCCAAGGCCTCTGACAACGATCTGTTGATCCGGATCACGGTGTGCAACCGAGGACCTCAGCCGGCCGTGTTGCACCTATTGCCCACGCTGTGGTTTCGCAATACGTGGATCTGGGGCTGTCGGCATGAGGGGTGTACGCTCAAGCCTCGCCTTGAGAAGGTCAATGAGTCTACCGTGCTGGCCGACCATGAAACGTTGGGCAAGTTCATTCTGCGCGTCGGACCCGATCCGGCGGGGCGACAGCCGAAACTACTCTTTACCGAGAACGAAACGAATACGCTGAAGCTCTACGGCGTCGAGAACTACACCCCGTATACCAAGGATGCCTTTGGCGAGTACCTGATCGGAGGCAATGAGGCAGCGGTCAGCCTCGATGGTCCGGGCACTAAGGTAGCGCCACATTATCGCTTGTCTGTGCAGGCCGGCGGCTCCGTCGAGGTCAGGCTGCGTCTGTCGGCTGAGGATGAAGCGCCCCGCGCCTCCGTGGGGACAGACTTCGAGGACATCTTCACCCGGCGTATCGCCGAAGCCGATGAGTTCCACGACAATGCGATCTCGACCGAACTGTCCTCGGAGGCCCGATCAGTAGTGCGTCAGGCCCATGCGGGACTGCTCTGGAGCAAGCAGTTCTATCACTACGTGGTGGAGGATTGGCTCAAGGGCGATCCCAGCATGCCCACGCCGCCGGCCGGCCGTCAGGACGCCCGTAATACCGCATGGCTCCACCTGTTCAATCGCGATGTCGTCTCGGTCCCGGACAAATGGGAATACCCCTGGTACGCCTCGTGGGATACGGCGTTCCACATGATCCCGTTTGCGAAGATCGATCCGGAGTTCGCCAAGCAGCAGTTGATTCTCTTCCTGCGGGAATGGTACATGCACCCGAATGGCCAGATCCCGGCCTATGAGTTCGCCTTTTCCGACGTTAATCCGCCCGTGCACGCCTGGGCCTGCTGGCGCGTCTATAAGATGACCGGCCCGCGCGGCCGACGCGACCATCATTTCCTGGCCAGTGCTTTCCAGAAACTGCTCCTGAACTTCACCTGGTGGGTCAATCGCAAAGACCCTGGGGGCCGGAATGTCTTTGCTGGGGGTTTTCTCGGGCTGGACAACATTGGTCTGTTCGATCGCTCCAAGCCGTTGCCTGGCGGAGGCGAACTCAATCAGGCCGATGGCACGGCCTGGATGGCCTTCTATTGCGGCACCATGCTCTCGATCGCACTCGAGCTGGCTCAGCAGGACCGTGTCTACGAGGACATGGCCTCGAAGTTCTTCGAGCACTACGTCGCCATCTCCAGCGCCATGAATACGCTGGGCGGGACGGGGCTGTGGGACGACGAGGATGGTTTCTATTACGACCAGATCCAATCCGGTCGCGACATACTCCCGCTCAAGGTCCGTTCGCTCGTCGGACTGCTGCCCCTGATCGCCGTCGAGATCATCGATCAGAAGACGATCGAGCGTTTGGGGGGCTTCAAGAAGCGGATGCAGTGGTTCCTCGATAACCGGCGCGACCTGTCGCGGTTCATCTCCTATATGGAATGCAGTTGCCCGGGCGACCCCCACGCTCGCTACATGCTGGCCATTCCCTCGCGGCAACGACTGGAGCGCGTGCTGCGCACCATGCTGGACGAACGCGAATTCCTCTCCCCGTTTGGGATCAGATCGCTCTCGCGGATCTACGAGAAGGACCCCGCCTCTTTTCAGATCGACGGGCGGCGCTATTCGGTGGAATACGTGCCAGGGGAGTCGAAGACTGGTTTGTTCGGCGGCAATTCGAATTGGCGGGGTCCGATCTGGTTCCCGGTCAACTACCTTTTGATCGAGGCGTTGCAGCGCTACGATCATTACTACGGCGCTGCGTTCCAGGTCGAGTTCCCCACCGGGTCGGGCCGGAAGATGACCCTGGGTCAGGTGGCGCGCGAGTTGGCCAAGCGCCTTTCCCGACTGTTCCTTCCCGACGAGACGGGCCATCGTCCCGCCCAGGGTCCGGAGACGCGCTTCGCCACCGACGAGCACTGGCGCGACCTCGTCCTGTTCTACGAATACTTCCATCCCGAGACCGGTCGGGGCCTGGGCGCCAATCACCAAACCGGCTGGACGTCCCTGGTCACGCGGTGCCTCGAGATGTGTAACTCAGAGAGTTCGGGTGGCCCGCCCAGTCCGTCCCGATCGTTGTGACGTCGTGGTTTGGCCTCTTTGCCGCCGGCCAGGGCAAAGCCACCTTCACCGCCCTGTAATACCGAGGCATCAGGTAGCCCCCGCTTGATGACCCTTCTGGCTCAATCGGCACCGATCGCGCAGGCCCGTGTTCCTGGGGCGACCTCGTGATTCATCTCCTCCCTCCTCTCGCGTTGGATTCCGCACTGTGACCACAGGGTCCGATAGAATGAGGTGGAGCAGGCCTCTGATGGCTCTTTGTTGCCGTTTTTGCCGTCTCTCAGCTCAGGGGGCAGGTGGGGCGGTTCGAGTCTGACTAGGAAATGTGAAAAAAATCACAAAAACTATTGACCCTTGCCTAGCTTTGTGCGTATAGTATCGATATGAAGTTATCGATACAAGTGTACTCGAATATTGAGGTCGCTTCAACACCTTTGACGCAGGAGCAAGAACCATGGCACAGAAGACAGTTCAACACCAGTCCACAGCAGTGATGGAGCCGGAACCAAAGGGCCCGAGCGATGCAGAGCGCCTCGATGCCCTCATCGCGAAGGTGCACGAGGCTCAGAAACGCTACAGCAACTTCACGCAGGAGCAGGTGGATCACATCTTCCACAAGGCCGCGATGGCCGCCAACACGCATCGGATCCGGCTGGCCAAGCTGGCGGCTGAAGAGACGTGCATGGGCGTCGCCGAAGATAAGGTGATCAAGAACCACTTCGCCTCGGAGTTCGTGTACAACAAGTTCAAAGACGTCCCCACTTGCGGGGTGATCGAGACCGATACAAGTTTCGGGATTCGCAAGATCGCCGAACCCGTCGGCTTGCTGGCCGGCGTGGTGCCGACGACGAATCCGACCTCGACAGCCATCTTCAAGGCCCTCCTGGCCCTCAAGACGCGCAACGGGATCGTCTTTTCGCCGCATCCCCGAGCCAAGGGCTGCACCATCGAGGCAGCCAGGGTTGTCCTTGATGCTGCCGTAAAGGCTGGGGCGCCCGAGAACATTATCGCCTGGATTGCCGAGCCGAGCGTCGCGTTGAGTAACCAGTTGATGGGCCACCCGGCGATCAATATGGTCCTGGCCACGGGCGGGCCGGGCATGGTCAAGGCCGCTTACTCCTCTGGCAAGCCCGCCGTGGGCGTCGGCGCGGGCAACACCCCGGCGGTGATCGACGAGACGGCGGATATTCAGATGGCTGTCAACTCCATTCTTCTGAGCAAGACTTTCGACAACGGAATGATCTGCGCCTCCGAGCAGTCGGTCGTCGTCACCGAGACGGTCTATCAGCAGGTTCACGAGGAATTCGTCCGACGCGGCGCCCATTTCGTCAAGGGCAGAGAGAAAGCGCTGTTGGGCAAGACCATTATCCGCAATGGCAAGCTCAACGCGGGCATTGTGGGCCAGACCGCCGCCACCATCGCCCAACTGGCCGGGTTCCAGGTGCCTGAAGAGACGAAAGTCCTGCTCGCCGAGGTTGACAAAGTGGGGGCCGACGAACCGTTCAGCTACGAGAAGCTCTCTCCGGTCCTGGCAATGTACAAGGTCCCCGACTTCCAGCGGGCGGTGGACAAGGCGGTTTGCTTGGTCGAGTTCGCTGGCATGGGGCACACGGCGGTGTTGTACACTGCCACGGCCAATAGCGACCGGATCGAGTACTTCGGGCAGCGACTGGAGACCGGACGCGTGCTGATTAACCAGCCCTCCAGCCACGGGGCGATCGGCGACCTCTACAATTTCCGGCTCGAACCGTCACTGACCCTGGGCTGCGGCAGTTGGGGTGGCAACAGTGTCTCGGAGAACGTCGGCGTCAAGCACCTGCTGAATATCAAAACCGTCTCCGAGCGGCGCGAGAACATGCTCTGGTTCCGCGTGCCGCCCAAGGTGTATTTCAAACGGGGGTGTCTGCCCGTGGCGCTGGGTGAACTGGCGGGCAAGAAGCGTGCCTTCATCGTAACCGACAAGCCGCTATTCGATTTGGGCATGGCCGATCGGGTGACGGATATCCTGGAGCCGCTCGATATCGAGTGTGACGTCTTCTTCGAGGTGCAGCCCGATCCCGACATGGCGACAATCGACAAGGGGCTGGCCCGCATGCAGGCGTTTGAGCCGGACGTGATCATTACCGTCGGCGGGGGTAGTCCCATGGACGCCGCCAAGATCATGTGGCTCAAGTACGAGCATCCGGAAGTCGTGTTCGGCGACCTGGCCATGCGTTTCATGGACATCCGCAAGCGGGTCTACAAGTTCCCGGCTCTCGGGGCCAAGGCGATGATGGTCGCCATTCCCACCACCTCGGGGACCGGCAGCGAGGTGACGCCATTCGCCGTCGTGACGGACCAAAACACGGACAAGAAATATCCGATCGCCGACTATGAGTTGACCCCCAACATGGCCATCTGCGATCCCGACCTGGTGATGACCATGCCCAAGACGCTGACGGCGCACTCGGGCATTGATGCCCTGACGCATGCGTTGGAGGCGATGGTGGCGGTCACCGCGACCGATTACACCAACAGCCTGGCGCTGGAATCGATTCGCATCCTGATGAAGTATCTGCCCCGGGCCTACCAGAACGGGCACCGCGACGCCGTGGCTCGCGAGAAGATCCACAACGCCGCGACCATGGCGGGTATGGCCTTCGCCAACGCCTTCCTGGGTCTATGTCACTCGATGGCCCACAAGCTTGGCGCGATGTTTCATGTTTCTCATGGCCTGGCCAACGCGTTGTTGATCAACGAGGTCATTCGTTACAATGCAACGGACGCCCCGCGCAAGCAGACGGCTTTCCCGCAATACGAGTACCCCAACGCCAAGGCGCGGTATGCCCGCATCGCTCGCTATCTGGAACTGCCCGGCGACAGTGACGATGCCCTGGTGGCCAGCCTGATCAAGGCGATTGAGAAACTGAAGTACGAGCTGGATATCCCCTCCTGCATCCAGCACGCTGGCGTGGACAAAGACGCCTTCATGGCCCAGGTCGATCAACTCAGTGAGATGGCCTTCGACGATCAGTGCACCGGTGCGAACCCTCGGTATCCGCTGTTTGAAGAGATCAAGCAGTTGTATCTGAAGGCGTTTGAGCCGAAGGCCTGATCTTCAACCACCGGACGCCGAATCCGGGCCCACGCGTCATGGGCCCGGACAAGGCGCCTCCTGACAAACAAAAAAAGCCGGGCCCATCGAGCCCGGCTTTGCCTTACTCTTGCTGTTCTGTTCGACCTTAGTCATCGATCTGCCACCAGTCGTTGTCGAAGTAGTGCCACTGGGGTGAGCTGATGACCTTGTGCTCGTCATCCTTGATCCGGATCAGCGTGGCGGTTGCATGCGTGCCGTCCTCGGAGATCTCGACGCTCTCCAGTTGCACGTCCCCGTTATTCTTGAGATTGACACCCTGCTCGAAGGCTTGGGCCAGTGCTTCAGGGCTGGCGATGCCGCTCAGATTCTGTTGCAGTCGCTGGGCGTCCTCGGCGCTGCCGCCGAAGAGGTTGGCGTCGTATTTCACCTGACCCTTGGCGAGCTTGAAGAGGTAGTTGACGTTGTAGTTGGCCGCGTAGGCCTTGGCGTCGCCGGTCTTCATGGCTGTCACCATCGCGTCCATACGCTCCTGCAGACGGACCGGGACATCGGTGCTCTGCGTTACCGGGCAAGGGCCTTGGCTCTTCTCAATGCACTTGTCCATTTCCTTCTCAACCATTAGCGTTTGCGAGACACTCACGATTCCGACGATTCCCACCACGGCTGCGATGCCCAACTTGATCAGTATACTGTTCATTCCAATTCTCCTTGTGGCTGTTCTGGTTTCAGTCAGTTTCAAACCCGTGATTCTCTTGTCAAACCAACGCGATACACCGGTGTGCTGCAATCAACGTTCACAAGTAAGTGCACCCCCACCCCCAAAATGTGCGCAGAAAATCCCCACCCTCGAAGATTTTCTGATTTCCCCCTGGCAATGCACGTGACAACCGCAGGTTGTCGCGAATGGAATCTGGCGACCCACTACCGACCATGCCGGCCGCTTTCGCTCCACTCAGTCTCGCGCCGTTCGTGCCCGTAACCTCCGGATGTGCAATCTGAAGGTCGCTGGCGTGGAAGCCCGCTTCATCGCGTCAGAATCCACATCTCAGACACAATGTGGACTGCGCCTTACGCGGCAAACTCAATGGTGCGCATAGTCGTAGTAGCCCTTTCCTTCCTCGACATCATACCCAATGGCATAGCCGCCACCGTTGCTCCAACGCTCTTCATGGAAAAGATCGCCGTCACCGAAACTCCTCCGGTATCGCCCCTGATACCAAAGTACCCATTCGTTGCTGTCGTTGGGTTCGGGCACAACAGGAATAACCCCTCTCTTCTCCAGACGGTGCAGGCATCTCGATACACTGCCTTCCTCGGCGGGACCTAGCTTTCTCAGAGGCTTGCCTATGCTGGTACACCACTTCTCTAATGCTTCCTGCGCTATCTCGAACTCTGCTATCCGGATCAGCGTAGGGGAATCCAAGTATGTTATATTCCGAGCTTCTGGCGGTAGCCATTTGACGAAGCTAACACCCACTCCATAGTCCTGCTTCAAGAAGCGTAGACCCACGAGTGCGAGAAGTACAGAAGCCACCACAAGGAGGATGATGGCGGACAGGCAGAGGCGCTTCAGTCTCTTCACTGTGGAAGTTTCCCTTTTCATGAACTTCCTCGAGCACGTTACAGTGTCATGATATCACATCGTGGCGACACTAACAAGCCCCCCTCGTTTGGAGCTTCAGTTACCCTCGGAGTGGCAGACCGGAGGTTGGAGGCCAACTGAGGATATGGTGTTGCTCTGGCTGGCAGCGGTTTCTGCCACATCGAGACGAGGTTTCTCCGTTTTGCCTTTGGCTCCGGTCGGAGATGACAAATGGCGCGAACGCGATGCGCTTCAGCCGCGAAGCTTTGCGAAGTAGGTCGTGCGTTCCCGCACGACTTGGGTCAGGCGAGCGGGGACGCTCGCCCCAAGCGATAGGCTTCACGAGCGACGCCCAAGGGCGTCGTTTCGCAAAGAACGTGCAGCGCTTTAGAGGCAAAAGCCGGTGACATGGAAAACTTTTTCTATTGCCTTTGAGGCCTGGAGTTGCGCGGTTCGGCCTGGCGGGATTTGCCGGTTTTTTCGCAAAGAACCTGCAGTTTCGCCCTTTTATGGAGGGGGGACTCTTTCTCGGCGCGCGCCGAGAAAGGAGATCAAAGTGAAAAATGTAAAATGCAAAACTAATGAAGTCATGCCCGCAAGCGGGCATTCAGCGGTTTTGATATTTGCTCTCTGACATTTGATTTGGAAGTTGGAACTCCTCCGGCCTGCGGCCTACAGTCTCCAGCCTGAGATGGGTTAATTATGCAAAACAAACCCAATTTTCCGCGTTCTTGGCCTGGAAATGCAGATTGGGCCGAAAAACGAACCCAAAACGAACCCAATTTTCTCGAAAGGAAGCGGGGCCCATGCCGAGTTGGCACAGGCCCCGCGGGTGGACGGATTTGGTGTTACTGAGATCTACTCGACGTCGAACGGCGCTGTCCGGCCGGCCTGGTAGGCGATTTCGGCCTGCGACAGGGCGCGGTCGTAGAGGTACAGCTCGTCGATCTGGCCCATGAAGAACCGGTCGTTGGCCGCCGGGCGGGCGCCGATCCTGGCGTCCAGGGCGGCGGTCAGATCGAAAGCGTTCGGGCTGGTCGTCGGGCGCGTGTCGTCCTGGCCGTCCAGCCAGAGGATCACCTCGGGATACGAGACGGTGGCGCCAGCCTGGATGGTCACCGCCACGTGGTGCCAGGCGCCGTCGTTGACGATGCTGTCGCCCTGGATGTTGCCGCTATGGTGCTCGAAGCGAAGCCGGCCCTGATCGATCCGGAAGCCGAATCGCTGACCCCCGACATTGGGACCCCAGCCCATGATGGCTTCGGTGGCCGTGTTGGTCGTGTTGACCCAGGTGGTCACGGTGACCGCGCTGGTGCCCAGGACGCCCTGGTAACCGGTCAGTTCGACGTGGTCGCCCGTTCCGTTGAGACTGATCGCCTGGCCGACCTTGCCGGCGACGAACATAGGCGCGCCAACGGCGGTGCCCGGATGGGCGCCGGTGCTGTCGCTGGTGTCCCCATCGAAGGCGAAGTGAGCGACCAGGTTGGCCGGGTCCGGCTCGGTCGGCGTGACTTGCCGGCGCTCGTTGGGGGTCAGCATGATATCGTCGATGAACAGCGTGCCTGCACCGCCGCCTT
>Ga0075114_10000428_pt1 | contig 26059 bp, 19 predicted proteins | sample AntAceMetag02UKM_FD_69784 | JGI IMG/M metagenome (GOLD analysis project Ga0075114, IMG submission 69784) | Saline lake microbial communities from Ace Lake, Antarctica - Antarctic Ace Lake Metagenome 02UKM | ecosystem: Environmental > Aquatic > Non-marine Saline and Alkaline > Saline | place... | reverse complement strand
ATAATAATATGGATTCTCGGGATTTACCGGTTATGCATCTCTCCGCTGTTTCCTTCGAGGTGCAGGTTTCTCCCATCCTGTTCACAGTACATGATCGACGCCGTCCGGTCGCGGGGAGCGGCCAGGGGAGTGTGGCTCGGCATCCTGAGAATTTTGAGGTGTAACCCCCTCTTCTCCGGAGGGTACGACCCGGCACCCGAGAAATAGGAAGACATGGAAAAGCGCCTTATCTTTGCATTGATGATTTCTATCGTCGTGGTCTTCGTCTGGACCACCTTCGTCGTCAAGCCGCCGAAGAGGGAATCCCCCCCGCTGCAGCCGCCGACCCCGGTCCCCGAGGCCTGGGCGCGGGAGGCAGTTGAAACGGCGCCGCCTTCCGTCGCGGCGCCGCAGGCCCTGGTGGAAGAGGAGCTGCCCCCCGAGGAGATCGTTTATATCGAATCGGATGAGATGAGGGTGGAGCTCTCCGACGTCGGGGGGACGGTAAGGAAGGTGGTTCTCAAGAGGTCGGGAGTCGTGAAGAAGGAGTCCTACGACCTGGTCGAGGAGACGCTGCCGGAGTTTCGCCCCTTCGCCCTCAGTAAGTCCGCACGGCTGAAATACGCCGCGGGAGAAGCCACGGCCAGGAGCGTGACATACAAGGTCTGCACGGAAAATGGGCTGGAGATCACGAAGAGGATAGGGTTTTCCGACGAGCCGTACGTCATTACAATGGACCTGGCCTTAAGAAACGCCTCCGGCGAGTTTCTTCCCGTCGGTGAAATAGACGCCGTATGCGGGACCGTCTTCGGCCTTAAGACTGGCAGGTATGCCAGTCTGGGCGTCGATTACTTCACCGGGGAGAAGGTAAAAAGGCTCAAGGAGGGCCGCCTGAAGAAGCTCAAGGGGGCGATAGGCAGCGAGCCGGCAGAGGCCTCGTGGGTTGCTGCGAAGAACAGTTTCTTCGCGTTGGTCATGATCCCGGAGGTGCCGTCCCGCCGCGTTTTTTACGGGACGTACCCTGTGCCAGCGGACGCGCCCAGGTCGAGCGCCATGTCCGGCCTCGGCATGCAACTCCCGGAGATCGCACCTGACAGGGAGGTCGCCTACAGCTTCAGGTTATACGCGGGCCCCAAGGATTATGACCTGCTGAAATCCATGGAGCCGCCGCTCGGCGACGTGATGGGGTTCGGGTTCTTCGGGCCCCTGAGCAAGATTATCCTCGCGAGCCTTAAATTTTTCTACGGCATCTGCGGCAACTACGGCGTCGCCATCATCCTGCTCACCATAGCAATCAGGATAGTCCTGTTCCCGCTGAACCAGAAGAGCTTCAAATCGATGAAGAAGATGCAGGATCTCGCCCCGCTCCTGGAGCCGCTCAAGGAGAAGTACAAGAAGGATGCGAAGAAGCTGCAGGCCGAGACGATGGCCCTGTACAAGAAACACGGAGTCAACCCGATGAGCGGCTGCTTCCCGATGCTTCTCCAGATGCCCATACTGATCGCCTTCTTCCAGACGCTGAGAAGCTCCGTCATGCTGTGGGGTGCCCACTTCCTATGGATAAAGGACCTATCGGAGCCTGACGCCATCTATACCCTTCAGCAGAGCCTGCCCATCATCGGCAATAACATCAACCTGCTGCCCATCCTCATGCTCGTGGTATTCGTCCTCCAGCAGAAGATGTCGCCCGCGGGCATGGGGGGAGGGGGCGCCCAGGCGGCGCAGCAGCAGAAGATGATGAGCACGATGATGCCGATCATATTCGGCGTCCTCTTCTACAACATGCCGTCCGGGCTCGTCCTCTATTTCACGGTGAGCACCCTCCTCGGCATCCTCCAGCAGTGGCTGGTGAGGCGGGGAACGACGGGCCCCCCGCTTCCCGTGAAGAAGCACTAGCTATACCCAACTCGAAAAGGGTTTCGAGTAAGCTATAGCTAGTAAACTGTGTGGCTCTCTCCCGTTTTTTCGTAACTTCCTGTATATTCCGCGGTTTTCATTTTTATTGCAGGTGCTACAATGAGTTTTATGGTTCCGCGGGAAGACACGATAGTCGCAATATCCACCGCTGCCGGGGAGGGGGGGATAGCCGTGGTGAGAATGAGCGGTCCCCGCTCCCTTGAGATTGCGGACGTAGTTTTTTCGTCTCCGGCGGGGAAGAAGCCTTCCATGGTCCCGTCCCACACGGTTCATTTCGGGTATATCGAGGTGAACGGTGAGAGGATCGACGGCGTTCTCCTGACGGTCTTCAGGGCCCCGGCTTCTTACACCGGCGAGGACGTGGTGGAGATAAGCTGCCACGGCGGAACGCTCGTCACACACCGTATACTGGGGCTCCTCCTGGACTCCGGCGCGCGTCTCGCCGAGCCGGGCGAATTTACAAAGCGCGCCTTCCTCAACGGCAGGATAGATCTCGTTCAGGCCGAGGCCGTCATAGATCTCATCAGGGCGAAGACGGACAGGGCACGTGGTCTGGCTCTCCGACTCCTCGATGGAGCGCTCTCAGAGCGGATCCAGGCGATCAGGGAGAATATCATGGTTGTCCTCACCGCTGTCGAGGCCGATATAGAGTTCCCGGAGGAGGGACTGGAGGCGCCCCCGGCCGGTGAACTCTCCGCGAGGATCGATTCGGTTATCCGGGATGTCGAGTTCCTCATCTCGACGGCCAGGGAGGGAAGGGTACTGCGTGAGGGCGTTAAGGTCGTTATCACCGGAAAGCCGAACGTCGGCAAGTCCAGCCTCCTCAACGCGCTCCTTCAGGAGAAACGGGCGATCGTGACCTCCATCCCCGGAACGACGACGGATACGATAGAGGAGATAGTCGCCATCGACGGCATCCCTCTCTCGCTGGTCGATACCGCCGGTTTGGGAAAGGCCGGTAACATCATTCAGATTGAGGGAATGAAGAGGACAGAGGCCTCCATCGAAGAGGGAACGATCATTATACTGGTGTTCGATGCCTCCATTCCCCTGTCGGACGAGGACAGGGAGATAATAGAGAAAGTTCGAAACAAGAAGACGGTTGTGGTGCTTAACAAGGTCGACCTCCCGGAGAAGATCGACATCGAAGAACTGGCGGTACTTCTGTGTCATGAAAAGGCTGTTAAGACATCGCTGGAGTCGATGAGAGGTATGGCGGAGCTTAAAAAGGCGATGCGGGACGCTGTCTGGGAAGGGGCCGGGCCTGAATCGAGGATCGCCGTAAGCGAACGGCAAAGAAAGCATCTGGAGGCGGCCCTCGGCCGTCTCCGTGAGGCGCGGTCATCCGCCGCGGCGGGGACCTCGGGTGAATTTACTGCAATGGACCTCAAGGGGGCACTCGACGGGTTGGACAGGATAACCGGCAGGAAGGTCACCGGCGACATCCTGGACAGGATATTCTCACGGTTCTGTATTGGTAAATAAAATAGGGATTAATCACGAAGTACACGAAGGGTATCAAAAGCGGGATTTGATCTCAATCTGATTGCTACTGAGTGTCTATATGCATCTTCAAATCCGAGGACATTCATTCTTGTTGTGTGTTCTGGTGGCCAGGAAACGGATCTATCGCTCCCGGCAATAGCGCCAAATGGAACTAAGTCAATAAGGATCTTATCTTCATAAAGAAGCCTTTGGGTATGATTGGTAGGTTTAAATTGTTCTGTCGCGACTAAGCCTTCTTTTAATTTTTTGTTCATATATGATCCTTGCTGTTTCGATATTTCTTCTATCACCAGTAGCGAGCAGATCTGCGTAAACAAGGATAGGGTGAACCAAGTTGGGATACTGCCAAAGATATTTAAACTTCCAAAATACCTTTAGAATCTCAATATTCCCATTGGGGTCTTTTTTGATCCTGTTATTCAAAAGGAAATTGCCTAATGGGTGGTGGGTGTATATTATTGCATTTTGAGGTTTTAAATATTTTGTAAGCACTGCAGCAGCAATTTCCCCTCCCCAGTAGGCCTTAAATTGGTTTAGATCAGCATTCTTCCACCAATCATAATTTTCAGCCCTGTAACGTCCTAGTATTAGTTTGGGTCTCAACTGCTCGGGATATGCGGTTACCCATCTTGTTAATAAATTATCCTTCCGAGTCAGGCGTCGCCCTCGGGTCCCCATCACAATCAAATAGCCCATTTGCCTTAAGCTGCCTATTACTATTCCAACAGTCCCTAGCGCAACAGCCGCTTCTCTGGCGATTTCACGCAATGGGGCATTTTCCAGACCGGGATTGCATAAGAGCGCATAAACCACTTTCAGCCCTGCTGGTCGAAACGCGCGGGCCGGGAGAGGAGCGTGTTGATAGGGAGCACGGAGTTTATTTCCTTTGATAAAAATATACAGGGGCGGTTCGTTAATGTACACATTACCAACCGTGTCGATGAATGGGATATCCATTTCTTTTAAAAGGTCTGCCATTTGGGGTGTCACGTACCTTGTGACAAGAAGCCCCTTTTGCTCATATTCCCTTAGTTGTTGAACAGCAATTCCCATCGCAGCACGTGTAAGCCTTTTTTTAACCTTGACCGCGAAATGCCGCTCCATGTCTTGGAAGGCGATTCGTATAAGTGCATCTGGACCGATGGTTGCATCGCAGGCAGTTCTTTGAGCGGTTTGATCAACAACTAGCTTGGTAGTCTTTATAAATATTCCCAGGGCTTTCTTTAATATTACTATATCCATTCTATCGGTTTGCATAGCTTTGCTCCCCCTCAGGCGTGTATACTATTCACCAGCGTACATATATCGTGAACATACTGGTTAAATGTACATAGCATCGTTTTGCGTTGCATCACAGTATATTATGTGATGGTCCTCGAATTAACCCAACTTCTATATTAACATACCATGTCTCAGTATAGTGAACAAATAAAAATAGTGTACTTATGAGAGTTTTTTAAGTAGCCGTTTTTTATCCAAATCAATAGTATGGTGTCTGGTACATTGTGGAGGTGATGCACGATGACGATTCACGCGGATGAATATTGCAGCCCTATTCCTTAAAAATCTCCCGATTTCTTATGGCCACGGCTTCCGTCAATGAATGCCGGATCCAAGAGAAGCCGTGGCTACGTTTTACTGTCGACATGATAATTGAAGGATAAAATGGGGGCGCTCTCTTATCTGTGGTTGATTTTCAGGAGTTCGTGTTAAAGTATAAATAATAAATTTGCGAGCCTAATTTACGATGAAGATAAAGGCACCGAAGGGGACTGCCGATACTTTCCCTCCCGTTTCGGAGGAGTGGGAGCGGGTGGGCTCTATCATGGCGCAGCGGGCGCGCTGCTACGGCTACGGGTTAATCAAGACGCCGGTCTTCGAGCGGACGGAACTCTTCACCAGGTCCATCGGCGCGGCGACCGACATAGTGAAGAAGGAGATGTACACCTTCGAGGACAGGGCCGGCCGGTCGATGACACTGAAGCCGGAGGAGACCGCCCCCGTGGTACGGGCCTATATAGAGCACGGGCTCGACAAGCGCCCCGGCCTTACCAAGCTATATTACATGGAGCCCATATTCCGCTACGAGAGGCCGCAGTCGGGGCGGTACAGGCAGCACCACCAGTTCGGCGTCGAGGCTATCGGCTCGGCCGACCCGTCACTCGACGCAGAGGTCATGAGGCTTCTCATGGATATCTACGCCGTTCTCGGTCTGGAAGAGCTTGTTCTCAGGGTCAACTCGGTCGGCTGTTCCTCGTGCCGCGGCGCCTTCAGGGAAAAACTGCGCGATGCGCTGTCGCCGGCGCTCAACCTCTTCTGCGAGGATTGCAGGAGGAGGTACGGGGAAAATCCCCTGCGGCTCTTCGACTGCAAGAACGAGAAATGCCGGGAGCTCCTGTCGGACGGCCCGTTCATCGACGATAACCTGTGCGAGGGGTGCGGGAGCCATTTCAGGCGGGTCCTCTCCCTCCTCGAGCTTCTGGATGTTCCCTTCGTAAAAGACGGGAAGCTCGTCCGGGGACTCGATTATTACACCAGGACCACTTTCGAGGTGGTCAGCGGTGAGCTCGGCGCGCAGAACGCCGTCGGGGGAGGCGGCAGATACGACGGCCTGGTGGAGCTTCTGGGCGGCCGCCCGACGCCGTGCGTGGGGTTCGGGACCGGGATGGAGAGGGTTCTCGCGGTCATGAAGGAGCAGGACCTGCGCTGCGGGATGCAGGGTCCGCCCGCGGTTTTCCTGGCCCTTCTCGGCGACAGGCCGAGGGAGCGGGGGCTCAAGCTCATGTACGAGCTCAGGCAGGCGTTCATTCATGCGGATACCGATTACTTCGACGGGAGCCTCAAGGCGCAGCTGAGGCAGGCGAACAAGCGCGGATTCAGGCTCGTTATTATTATCGGGGAGGAAGAGCTGGCGGGGAAGTCGGCGAAGATTAAAGATATGCTTACGGGAGAAGAGGAGAAAATCCTCCTCGTCGAGGCCGTCGAAAGGATTAAAGCGATATGTTCATGAAGAGGACGCATACGTGCGGGGAGCTGAGGCTCGCCGATTCGGGCAAGGAGGTCGTCCTGAACGGCTGGGTCAAAAGGAGGCGCGATCACGGCGGGCTCATCTTCATAGACGTGCGGGACCGGTACGGCTTGACCCAGGTCGTCTTCACTCCCGAGGCGAGCGCGGCGACCCACGCGTCGGCAGAGAAGCTGAGGGCGGAGTATGTTATCGCCGTTAAGGGCGCGGTCCGTAAACGCCCCGAGGGCACCGAGAACCCGAAGATGGAGACGGGCGGGGTCGAGGTCGTCGCTTCGAGCCTGGAGATTTTAAACGAGGCGAGGACGCCCCCGTTTCCCATAGAGGACAGTGTCGGAGTAGAGGAGGAGCTCAGGCTCAGGTACAGGTATCTCGACCTGAGGAGGCCGAAGATGTATAACGCTCTCGAGGTGCGGCACCGCGTCATCCTCGCCGCCCGCCGCTTCCTCTCCGGCCGGGGCTTTATCGAGGTCGAGACGCCGATACTTAGCAAGAGCACCCCGGAGGGCGCGCGCGATTACCTCGTCCCCAGCCGCGTCAGCCCTGGAGAGTTCTTTGCGCTGCCGCAGTCCCCGCAGCTGCTCAAGCAGCTCCTGATGATCGGCGGGCTCGATAAATACTTCCAGATAGCCAAGTGCTTCAGGGACGAGGACCTGCGGGCGGACCGCCAGCCCGAGTTCACCCAGATCGACATCGAGATGAGCTTTGTCGACGAGGAGGATATATACGGGCTCGTCGAGGGACTCATGGCGAGCATGTTCAGGGATGGCATAGGCCGCGAGGTGAAGACTCCGTTCCCGCGTCTTTCCTACGCCGAGGCTTTCGAGCGGTACGGCACCGACAAACCCGATACGCGGTTCGGCGTGGAGCTCCATGATATATCAAAAATCGCCGCGCGCTCGCGTTTCGCGCCGTTCATGAACGCCGTGGAAGCCGGCGGGGTCGTAAGGGCTATATCCGTCCCCGGCTGGGGCTCTCTCTCGAGAAAGCAGCTGGACGGCCTGGTGGATTTCGTGAGGGAGAGGGGAGGTGGCGGCCTCTCATGGATGAAGGTGCGGGAGGGAGTGGCCGCCAGCGGAGTCGCGAAGCACTTCGTCGGCGAAGACCTGGGCAAGATCGTGTCGAGCCTCTCCTCACGGGACGGAGACCTCATCCTCATCTGTGCGGGTAAAAAATCAGACGTCTACGATTCACTTGCAGCTCTGAGAAGCAGGGCCGGCGCGGAGCTCGACCTGGCAAAAAAGGGGGTTTTTGCATTCTTATGGGTGGTCGATTTTCCCCTCTTCTCATTCGACGAGGAGGAGGAGCGGTACGAGAGCGAGCATCACCCTTTCACGGGGATGAGGACGGAGGATATAGAGCTTCTGGAGAAGGAGCCCCTCAAGGTCCGCTCCCTTTCCTACGACCTCGTGCTGAACGGCGTCGAGGTGGCCAGCGGCAGCGTGAGGATTCACCGCGGCGACGTGCAGAAGAAGGTCTTCCAGCTTCTGCAGTTGAGCGAGACGGATATCAGGGAGCGGTTCGGCTTCTTCATCGACGCGCTCCAGTACGGGGCCCCGCCCCACGCCGGTATCGCGCCGGGCCTCGACAGGATAGTCATGATGATGCTTGGTGAGAGCAGTATCCGGGACGTTATCGCCTTCCCGAAGACCCAGAGGGCGTCATGTCCGATGACGGGCTCGCCCTCCCCCGTCTCCCCGGCACAGCTTAAGGAGCTCCATATACGGACCGTGGATTGACCGATGCCCACCGAGACGATTGAATTTTCAAACGGGAGATCAGCCCTGGCTGTCTATTGCAGCGACGAGAAAAACCTGGAGATGGCGGCGTTGCGCCTGGGCATCAGGATTGTTTCCCGCGGGGGCGTCATAAAGCTGATGGGAAGCGAGAAGGGTGTCGCGAGGGGGCTAGAGCTTTTCGGGGAGCTCATGGCAATGGTTGCCGACGGGCATACCATCGCGCCGGAGCAGTTCGTCGCGGCGCTCGATGCCGTGGCGGAGGGCAGGCCCGGGGCTGCACGGGAGGTGATCGGTGACAGGATAGAGGTTATGTCCAGGAAGAAGAGGTACATCAGCCCCAGGACGCCCGGCCAGAGGGCCTATGTTGAAGCGATAAGGGGGCACGATATCGTTTTCGGCATAGGCCCGGCGGGAACGGGCAAGACGTATCTCGCTATGGCCATGGCCGTCTCCTCTCTCCGGTCCGAAAAAGTCAGCAGGATAATCCTGGTCCGCCCGGCGATCGAGGCCGGCGAGACGCTCGGTTATCTTCCCGGAGATCTCAAGGAAAAGGTCGCGCCGTACCTCCGGCCCCTTTACGACGCCCTGTACGATATGATGGACATTGATCAGATCCAGAAGTGCATGGACAGGGGCGTCATAGAGGTTGTTCCGCTGGCTTACATGAGGGGGAGGACGCTGAACGATTCCTTCATTATCCTCGATGAGGCGCAGAACAGCACCTCCGAGCAGATGAAGATGTTTCTCACGAGGCTCGGGTTCGATTCCAGGGCCGTTATTACCGGGGACATCACGCAGGTCGATCTCCCCCAGCACAAGCCGTCCGGCCTCATCGTGGTCCAGTCCATACTCGCTGGGATCGACGGGATATCGTTTATCTATTTCAACGAGAAGGACGTCGTCAGGCACGATCTGGTCCAGGATATCATAAGGGCGTACGAGAGGAACGGGAACCAGGGGGGCGGGAGGTGAGTCTGCTGGGCAGAAGGAGGCACGACGCGGGCAGTATTGGGGATCTCCTCGAGAAGAGCGTGTTCCTGAAGCTCCCCCTGGGCGTTGCGTGCGCCGTTGCGATAGTTGCGATCATGTGCTCCGGGAAGGTTATTTACCGGCAGGAGTCGGAGTTTTACGAGGGGCAGCCGGCCCAGGCCGATGTCATCGTGGATATCGACTATGATTACGTTGATAGTGAGAAGACCGATGAGATACGTCAGAGGGCGTCCGGCGCCGTCCTCCCCGTTTTCCGGTTGGACACGAAGCATCTCGACGACGGGAGGAAGGGTGTCGAGGACCTCTTCGCGATGATCGACGAGGTATCGCAGGATAAAGAGCTGTCGTCGGGCTTGATGGTGGACAGGATCATTGAGGGCTCGGCCATAGAGCTTTCGAGAGATGACGCGGAGACGCTGCTCAAGACCTGGAAGAGGGACCGCATGTTCAAGGCGATGACAGCCGTTATCGAGCGCCTGCGAGCGATCCCTATCATCCGCTCCGGCGACAGGGCCATTCTCGGAGAGCGGATCATCCTCATCGATGGCGAAGGCGCGGAGAGCGAGGTCGGGGCGTCGGGTGTGGCCGGCGCGGGTGATATTGACGCCCTCCTGGAGACCCTGGTCAAAGAGGATGCCCCCGGCTGGGCCCGGGGGCGGGAGGTATGCTTCAACGTGGTGAAATCCATCGCCGGCGCCAACATGACTTTCGATCAGGCGGAGACGGAGGTCCGGCGTTCCATGGCCAGGGACGCGGTCGTTGTGCCCCCGACGCTCGTGAAGAAAGGGAAAAAGATAATAGAGCGCGGCAACGAGGTGACCGCGAAGGACCTCTACGTTCTCAAGGCCTATCACGACGCGTTGAGGGAGAGGTTTGCCCGGAAGCTCGAGAAGAGATGGTTTTACATTGCCGGCGTCTCTTTCCTGGTAGCCGCCCTTCTTCTCGCGAGCTCGATCTACCTCAAGCGGTACCAGAGCGTTATCTACGGATTGAATTCCAGGCTGCTGCTCCTCGGCGTGTTGATTGCCGGTGCGGTCCTCCTGGCGAGGATCCTTATCCTGATCCCGCTGTGGCGCATCACCAGCGATTGGAAACACATGTTCTATTACCTTTCAACGATAAGCATCCCCGTCGCCGCCATACTCGTGGCCATGCTGTTGGACAGGAGTCTGTCGCTCTTCATGATTACAGTGCTGGCCATTATCGTGGGTATCATGAGGGGGTTCGATCTCTCCTTCCTCCTCGTGAGCGTCATGGGAGGGATAATGGCATGTTACAGCGTCGCGGGCGTGAGGCGCAGGTCGCAGATGGTCAAGAGCGGCCTGGTCATAGGTGTGACGTATTTTATAATTATCCTGGCGGCATGCATGATGACCGGCCTTCTTCCCGGGAGGCAGATGTATTACCAGCTCGGGGGAGGGGTAGTAACGGGCGTCCTCTCGGTATTCATAGCCATGACCCTCCTTCCCGTCTTCGAGGGTGTCTTCAATATCACCACGGATGTCAGCCTGGTCGAGCTCTCGGACCTCAACCATCCGCTTCTCAAGAGGATGGTTTTCGAGGCGCCCGGGACGTACCACCACAGCCTGATGGTCGCCAATCTGGCGGAGTCGGCCGCCGAGGCGGTCGGGGCGAACGCCCTCCAGGTGCGCGTCGCGTCGTATTTTCACGACATAGGCAAGCTGGGCAAGCCCGAGTACTTTTCGGAGAACGAGTGGACCGGGAAGAGCAAGCACGATGCGATGAACCCGGAGATGAGCTCCCTTATAATCATCGCCCACGTCAAGGAGGGCGTGGAGCTGGCGCGGAAGCACAAGCTCGGAAAGCTGATTGTTGCCGGCATCAGGGAGCATCACGGCACCTCGCTGGTCTACTATTTTTACGTGAAGGCGGAGAACGAAGGCGGAAGCTCAACGCCTGTCAATGAGGAGGATTTTCGATATGCCGGCCCAAAGCCCCAATCCAACGAGACGGCGATACTGCTTCTCGCGGACGGGGTCGAGGCGGCGTCCCGCTCCCTCTCGGATGTCTCTCCCGAGAGCATAGAGAAGATGGTCCACGATATTATAAACGACCGTCTCGCGGAGCATCAGCTCGACGAATGCGACCTCACGTTGAGAGATCTCAAGCTTATAGGTGAGCGGTTTGCCTTCATATTGAACGGTATATTCCACAGCAGGGTCAGGTACCCGGATAAGGAGCGTGGTGATGATGGCGGAGGTGCTGATAAGAAACGGCCAGAGAAGGGTAAAGCTTCATAGGGAGGGTATTACGGCCCTCTCGAGGTTTGTCCTGGAGCGGGAGGGGCGCCCGGCTTCCTGCCAGCTCTCGCTTTACTTCGTCAACAATGCGAAGATACGGGTTATGAACACGCTGTATCTCAAAAGGGACATGCCGACGGATGTCATTGCGTTTTCGATGGATGAGGGCGAGGACGCCGGAGGGGGGGTCCTCGGTGATGTCGTGATCTCCACCGAGCAGGCCCTGCTCAACGCGGAGAGGTTCGGCGCAAGCCCCGATAGCGAGATCTCGCGCTGTCTCATTCACGGCATATTGCACCTCCTGGGCTACGACGAGGGGGGAGAGAAGGGAGCCCGCATGAAGGCCAGGGAGGAAGCACTCCTGAAATCGGCGGGGAAAAGGGTATGGCGAACCATAACTTGCTGAAGAGCTTCAACTGCGCGATAGAGGGAATCCTCTACGTGCTCAAGACGCAGAGGAACATGAGGATACACTTCCTCTGCGCTCTTGCCGTCCTCCTCCTCGGGATATTTTTGAACCTCAACGCCGTGGAGCTCATGGTCCTCTGTTTTTCAATAGCCCTCGTTCTCATCGCCGAGATGCTCAACACGGGAATCGAGCACACGATGGACATGATCAGCGAGACATATCATCCAATAGCGAGGATCGTGAAGGATGTGTGCGCGGGGGCCGTCCTTCTCTCGGCGATTAACGCGGTCATCGTGGGTTACATCCTTTTTATCAGCCGCCTCTCGGTTATGCTTGCGGGGCCGATCGAGGTCGGGGCCGCAGGGATAAAGGCCTCTCACTGGTACCTCTCCTTCGTATGCCTTATTATCGTGATCCTGCTCGCGATGATGTTCAAAATATATTTCAGGAGCGGACCTCAGATCAGGGGCGGCATGCCGAGCCTCCATTCCGGTATCGCCTTCTCCATCTGGACCGTCATATGGTGGTCGATGACCTCCCTCGGTATCTCTCCCCACTTCACCGTATTCATAATCGTCCTCTCGCTTGTCCTGGCTGTCCTCGTCGTTCAGGGGAGGATATCGAGCGGAATTCATTCCCTGGGAGAGACCGTCCTCGGTGCCGCTATCGGGGTCACGGCGACGGTCTTTATCCTAAAGCTCCTGGCGTACTGAAAAACGGTTACTGGTGAGGTATGGTGATTAAAGTGAATTTGAAGAGGCGGTTGAGGAATTATTTTTTCACCGGACTTCTCATTGTATTGCCGCTGCTGGTATCCGTGATCGTGGTATGGTGGCTCTTCAGCACGTCGACGAATCTTTTTATCAGGTTCATCCCGCCCGCTTACCTTGAATCGACGATAATTCGCCTTCTGGTCAGGGTGTTGACCCTTGCCGGGCTTGTGGCTCTCATTATTTTCGTGGGGGCGGTGGCGCGAAATGTTATCGGCAGGAAGATCATCGCTCTCGGCGAGTGGATCGTCGTCCGCATCCCCATATTCAATAGAGTTTACCTGGCCGTAAAACAGATCGGGGAGGCGTTTATCGGCGAGCACAAGACCGTCTTCAGGAAGGTTGTCCTGATCGAGTATCCGCGAAAGGGCCTCTTCGTGATCGGTTTCCAGACTGCCGAGAGCCGCGGGGAGATCCAGGACAAGATGTCCCAAACGATGGTCAACGTTTTTCTCCCGACGAGCCCCAACCCCACCTCGGGGATGCTTATAGTCGTGCCGAAGCAGGACGTCATCGAGCTCGATATCACCGTCGAGGAAGGCATGAAGATGGTGATCTCCGGAGGCGCCGTCTCGCCGGCTAAAATTGAGAGGGAAACAGAGATTGAAGCAACGTAAACATTTGATTTTTGGTTTTTGATCTATTTTATTGTTCCAGGTACCTTGCGCCAATGCTCTTGCCTAACTCGATAGTATAGGAATTTGTTATTTAAACTAGCCACAAAGGCACGAAAACACGAAAAAAATATGGAAATATGAAAGTATGGAAATAACTGACTGGTGAACAATGGCTGAAATTTATTTTCATATTACCTTGTTTCCATATTTCCATACCTTTGTGCCTTGGTGTCTTAGTGGCAAAAGTCCCCGGCGAAGCCGGGATAAGTGCAGAGAGCTGAAATATATGGGTATTGTTAAGTAGATGGTCGATATCCGAAAAGCCGAGGGTGTGGTTATCAGGCGGCGCCTCTTTTCCGATACGAGCCTTATCGCGACCTTCTTTACGGATCGCTTCGGCAAGGTCCGGGTTATCGCCAAGGGCGCCCTGAGGCGCGGCAGCCCCCTCAGGGGGAAGCTCGACCTCTTCATGCGGAACTCCATCCTCTTCTACCATGGAAGAGGCGACCTTCACATCGTCAAGGAGTGCGATACTATTGGGTCATACGGGGGAATACGGGATGATCTCGACCGTATCGTCGCCGCCTCTTACATCGCGGAGATTGTCGACGGCCTCACCTTGCCCGAGGCCCCCGATGGCTCCCTCTACGCCCTCCTCGTTCAATCGCTTGCAGCCCTTAATGCCAGCGATAGGCCCGTGCAGGTCGCGGCTTGTTTCGCCCCGCGGCTCCTGTCTGTGCTCGGAATTTTCCCCCGGTATTCGAGCTGCGCAGAGTGCGGGGAGAGGCTCGAAGGGGAGCGATTTTATGACGGGGCGTCCTTTCGCTGCAAGGGGTGCTTGTCCCGGCCTGCGGCAGCCGTGTCCGGGGGGACGGCGGCCCTCATCGATCGCATTCTCTCCCCCGGGGGGCCGGGGCCGGACGCCCTGTCTCCGCCGGCGGAACAGTTGAGTGAACTCGTCGCGTTATCCTCGGCCATATTCGAAGCCGAGAGCGGGAGAAGGATGAAGACGAGGTTGATGGCATGGTGCCCGGCTGCGGGAAGGGCCGTCGATGAGGGCCGGAATCCCGTCCAGAACGCCTGTAAACCCGGTTAAAATGATAGGCAAAGGGGGGTATATTTTGCTTGCCTCCCGTAAAATTACTGTGGTAGCTTCAGTCGGGTTTTCTTCCGTGCAGCCATTACAAGGAGTCCGTTTATGAAAAAAAGGTACGTGTATTTCTTCGGGGGCAAGAAGTCCGAGGGTAACAGCGGGATGAAGGACCTCCTTGGGGGCAAGGGGGCCAACCTCGCCGAGATGAACAGCGCCGGCCTCCCGGTCCCGCCCGGCTTCACCATCACCACGGAGGCGTGCCGCCAGTATTACATCGGGAAGGGCAGGTGGCCTGAGGGCCTGGCCGGGGAGGTTGAGAGAAACCTCCGGAAGCTCGAGAGGCTTACCGGGAAGAAGCTGGGAGGCTCCAGGAATCCCCTCCTTGTCTCCGTTCGCTCGGGCGCCGCGGTTTCGATGCCCGGCATGATGGATACCGTCCTCAACCTCGGCCTTAATCCGGACTCCATGACAGCCCTTATGAAGCTGACGGGCAACCCCCGGTTCGTGTGGGATGCCTACAGGCGCTTCATACAGATGTTCGGGGACGTGGTCATGGGTGTGCCGCATCACGAGTTCGAGCACGCCCTCGACCGGGTAAAGAGTAAGCGCGGGGCGAAGCAGGACACGGATCTCTCGGCCGGGGACCTCCAGGAGGTCGTCGCGGCCTATAAGAAGATCTACAAGAAACACACGCGCGAGGATTTTCCGAACGATCCCACGGTTCAGCTCAAGAGGTCCATAGACGCGGTCTTCGGCTCGTGGAACAATCCGCGGGCGGTAAAGTACCGGCAGATTAACGATATCAAGGGCCTCCTCGGAACGGCCATCAATGTCCAGGCGATGGTGTTCGGGAACCTGGGAAAGGATTCGGGTACGGGAGTCGCTTTCACGCGCAACCCCGCCACGGGCGAGAACAGGTTCTACGGGGAGTATCTCATGAATGCCCAGGGCGAGGACGTGGTGGCCGGGATCCGTACGCCCCGGGCGATATCCACGCTGTCTCGCGTTGACGCGCGCTCCTACAGGGAACTGCTCGGAATAAGGAAGAAGCTGGAGAGGATTTACAGGGATATGCAGGACCTCGAGTTCACCATCGAGAAAGGCAAGCTTTACATCCTCCAGACGCGTGGTGGAAAGCGGACCGCCGCGGCGGCAGTGAAGATAGCGGTGGATATGGCGAAGGAAGGGATGATATCCAGGGAAGAGGCCATTATGAGAGTGGATCCCGGCAGCCTCGATCAATTACTGCATCCCGTGTTCGTGGAGGCCGCGGAAAAGAAAGCCGACAGGCTCGCGGTTGGCCTTCCGGCTTCTCCCGGCGCCGCTACCGGGCAGGTGGTGTTCAGCGCGGATGAGGCGGAAGCCTGGGCGGAGGACGGTAAGACCGTGATCCTGTGCCGGATCGAAACGAGCCCCGAGGATATAGGCGGTATGAATGTCGCGCGGGGTATCCTGACCGCCCGCGGCGGCATGACATCCCACGCGGCTGTCGTCGCACGTGGAATGGGGACCTGTTGCGTGGCGGGCTGCGGCGACATCCGGATCGACTACAGGGCGAGGAAGTTCACCGTCAACGGCAAAACTGTCAAGGAGGGGGACTGGATCTCTCTCAACGGCTCTACGGGAGCCGTTTACGCGGGCAAGGTTGAGACCGTGGAGCCCATGCTTACGGGGCCGTTCGGCATTATCATGAAGCTCGCCGACAAGTATCGCCGGCTCGGGGTCCGCGCAAATTCCGACACTCCCCATGATACGGAAGTAGCCGTCAGGTTCGGCGCGGAGGGTATCGGCCTTACGAGGACGGAGCACATGTTCTTCGAGGGCGACAGGATTGTTTCCTTCCGCCGCCTTATCCTGGTCGCGGAAGAGGTGAAGAACCTGCGGAGGGAATTGGCGTCCGCCGAGGGCGAGAAGAAGAAAGAGCTTCAGAAGAAACTCAGGGCCCCGCTCTCCCAGTACAATCGAGCGATCAAGGAGCTCCTTCCGCTCCAGCGCAGGGACTTCGAGGGCATATTCGAGGCCCTAAAGGGACGGCCCTGCACGATAAGGCTTCTCGACCCGCCGCTCCACGAGTTCCTTCCCCATGACGCGGCCGGCCAGAAGGAGATGGCGGAGGCCCTGGAGGTTAAGCCGGCCGAGATCAGGGCGATCGTCTCCTCGCTCCATGAGGCAAACCCCATGCTCGGCCACAGGGGGTGCAGGCTGGGCCTGACGTATCCCGAGGTATCGGATATGCAGGTCCGGGCCATCATCGAGGCCGCGATAAACGTCAAGAGAAAGAAAAAGATCCCCGTGCGGCCGGAGATCATGATCCCGCTCGTCGGTCACGCCGAGGAGCTCAGGATCGCGCGGGATAGGGCCGAGGCGGAGATCGCGCGGGTCTTCAAGGAGCGCCGTGTCAGGAAAGGCTTCCTGCGGTACACGATCGGCACGATGATAGAGGTACCGCGCGCCGCCGTGACCGCCGACGAGGTGGCCCGGTACGCGGACTTCTTCAGCTTCGGAACGAACGACCTGACACAGATGGGATGCGGCTTCAGCCGGGACGACGCGGGAAAGTTTCTCGGCGATTACGTGAGGATGGGCATATACGAGTACGACCCCTTCCAGGTCCTCGACCAGGACGGTATTGGGAGGCTGGTTGAGATGGCGGTGAAGCTCGGCCGCAGGACAAAGCCGGATCTCAAGATCGGAATCTGCGGGGAGCATGGGGGAGAACCGAGGTCCGTTGAATTCTGCCACAGGGTCGGTTTGAACTACGTGAGCTGTTCACCCTACAGGATCCCCATTGCGCGTCTCGCAGCCGCCCAGGCGGCTATAAAAGAGGGCAGGAACCAGCCCTAAGGCAAATGGCTCCTGGAAGCGAGGCCATCCGGCTGTACTTGAGGGAGATAGGGGAGATCCCCACTATCTCCCGCGAGGAGGAGCTTGCTCTCGCCAGGAAGGCTCGAAAGGGAGACGACGAGGCGATGAAGGGGCTGGTTCGCGCCAACCTCCGCCTCGTGGTAAGCATAGCCAAAAAGTATTCCCACCTCGGTCTCCCCCTTCTCGACCTGATCGAGGAGGGGAACATCGGCCTGATGAAGGCGGTGAAGAAGTACGACCCGGGGAGGGGGACGAAGGTCAGCACGTACGCCTCCTGGTGGATCCGGCAGACGATAATGAGGGCCCTGGCCAACCAGGGCAAGATCATCCGGGTTCCGGTTTACCTTATCGAGAGGCTCGGCGCTATACGGAGGGCGAGCGAGGAGCTCAGGCAGGCCAAGGGCCGTGAGCCCACCTGCGAGGAGGTGGGTGAAGAGATAGGCATGGACGGGAGGAAGGTGGCCGATCTCCTGTCCATCTCCCGCACGCCCAGCTCCCTCTTTGCTTCGTTTACAGACGACGGGCTGCTGGAGCTCATAGATACCATCGGCGATTCAAGGGTAGTTCCCGCCTCCCAGGCCGCGTCGAGGAATCTGCTCCAGGACGAGCTCATGGGGATGATGAAGATATTATCCAAGAAGGAGGCGCGGATACTCTCGATGAGATATGGACTGAAAGGCAAGCGCCCGATGACGCTCGAGAAGATAGGAAACATGTTCAAGATAAGCAGGGAGCGGGTTCGTCAGATCGAGGTGGCCGCCATCAGGAAGCTGAAGGCCGTTCTCGAAGAGAAAAAGGGTGAATACATAAGGAGGTAGTTTCATGGAAGAGCTGAAGAGAGCGATACGGTCGATACCGGACTTCCCGAAAGAGGGCATCGTATTCAAGGACATCACAACGCTGATCAAGGACGGCGGCCTTTTCAGGAAGACTGTTGACATATTCGCAGAGAGGTACCGCGACAGTGGTATCGAAGTGGTTGTGAGCGTGGAAGCGCGGGGTTTCATTTTCGGCGCCGCGATCGCCTACGCTCTCGGGGCGGGCGTCATTCCGGTGAGAAAGCCGGGCAAGCTCCCGCACGATACTCACGAGGCGGTCTACGAGCTGGAATACGGGACCGACAAGCTCGAGATCCACAGGGACGCGTTACCCCGGGGAAGCAGGGTCCTCCTGGTCGACGATCTGCTCGCGACCGGCGGGACGTGCGCCGCCACGGTCGAGCTTATCGAGAGGCTCGGGGGGGAGATAGTGGGAATAGCCTTCCTGATCGAGCTCACGTTCCTCAAGGGGAGGGAGAAGCTCAAGGGGCATGATATATTCTCGATCATAGAGTACGCCTCGGAGGATGAGTAAAATATTGTAAGCAAAGCTTCATAAACCACTCTTACAACAGCAATTGCCGCGGTACTGATATATATACCCTCTTTCTGTTTTGCGGGAAATGATGCAAAAGCAAAGCAGAATGAAATAAGTCATCTTGTGGATCGCCTGGTAAACGGGCGAACTGGAAGCCCGCCCTCCCCCGTAGGGTACCAAAACTAATCCGGGCGCGAAAATAAGCATTAAGATCCGGAAAAGCCGGGGAATCAATAATTAAGTTCGCAAAGTTAATGCAGTTGGTTGTGATTAAACCAACTGGCGGCGATAAAGCCCGTATATAGACACGGCAATCCTGCTGACGGGGAATCAGAGTTCAGAGGTGACTCAAGCAGCTTCCCGGTAGTGGCCAGAATCTTCAGCACTTTTTTACATGTATTCACCACACTCTTTTCCCATTGCACACTTCTCCCGATATAACTTTCTCACTTTCCCGGCGATAAAGCCGGACAGGCGCACGAAAGTGAGAAAGAGGAGATATTGTCAATCCAACTGCGGCAACAAGCTCACGATGTTGTTCAGATACGGCGGCTTACCCGACGGAGAGGACGTGCGCAGAACCACGACTTACGAATACGACGACCTCTATAGGCTCACTCATGTTAGCTATCCCTTTACAATCTTGATTTTTCACTCCGAAACTAGCGTAGCTACTGGTACAATTTTTTTGGCTCATATCCTGTGAACACTGATCCAGTGACGCTCATTGATGATCTCTAATGAATGACAAATTGTATGAAGCGATCGTAGTCGGAGGCGGTCCGTCGGGCCTTTCCGCCGGGATCGAGCTGGCGAAGCATGGCATCAGGCTCCGCACGACTAAAGGGGAATACATGGCGGGCTTTCTCGTCGCCGCCGATGGTCCTTCCTCCCGGCTCGCTATTTTCCTCGGTCTCTACAGGGCCTACAGGAAGACGGCCCGCTGGAATCTGGTGAATTTGCTCCATAAAAGCCCCTGTAAGAATGCGTCTTAAAAAATGAACCACGGATTATACAGATTAGACGGATTTTCTCTTCATAGAGAAAGTTCTCGGTCTGAAAGTTGTGTAGTCAATCAGTATAATCTCCGTCAGACCCGGCGGCTCTGCCGGACGGGCGTTAAATCCGTGGTTTGTTTATTTGGCGAGTATCTTTAGGTTAGTCGGGACATGTCGATGGTTCTGAAGATATTAAGAGACCAGGCGGGAAAGACAATGTATAGGGTCGCAAAGGTGAATTTTTCGGTAAGCGTCTTCCTGGCATTTTGCTTTTCTGCGGGGGCCGCTTTAGGCGGCAGCGGCGGAGAGTCGGGGGCTGTGAGGAGAGGCGATGTTGTGAGCCTCCGCGGCGAGGCGGTGCCGGCCCTCCTGGGTACCCCCGTTGACCGGATCGGGGGGTTCGCGTACAGGGAGGGGCGCCTCGAGGCCGTCCCCTTCCAGGTCGATGAACGTGACCGGAGGGGCGAGCTGATTTATACGACCTACGACGGCGGGACGACAGCCGTCCGCGACGGGGTTCTGGGCGGCCGGGACGAGATCCTCTTCATGGTCCAGGATGCAGGAGCGCGGTGGGGTGACGAATCCCTTCCGCCCGCCGCGGTCGGCGGCGCCGAGGTCAAAATCACCGATCCCCTGGGGGGCCCGGACTCCTGGTTTTACCTCTTCCGATTTGAGGGATGCGCACCACGCTCGGAGATTGATTATGTCAGGTACGATCCCGGAAAGGACTGGGTAACGGCCCGCTACTACACGGTCGGCTTTCCCTACAGGAAGGCGATCCAGGTCCCGAGCTACTTCTCTCTCAGCGAGGAGGGCGGCGGGAACGGCGTTAATATCTACGATCTCTACAAGATCAGGCTGAACATAGACCTCAAGCTCTTCGGGACGATATCGAGGTCTCAGGACGATTTTATATCGAAGCCCGTGGGGTATGTCGACGGCCCCGTAAGGGTGTCCAGGCGCGTTAGGAGCGCCCTCCGGCTGGCCGGCCCGATCCGGAGCGCGATGCTCTACAACGACAGCTGTTACTACCCGTACTATTGTTCCTTTCCGTCACTTCTCCAGGTTCCGTTCAGGATGAAGTTTATAGCCAGGAGCGCCTCGCTGAGAATCACCGACGACCTCTCCGATGGTGCCGTGGGCATGATGTGGTACAACGACAGGAACACCGGGGGCATCGAGTTCACGGGTAAGCCGTCCGGCGAAGAGATGAAGCTGGACCGGGGCCCTTTCAGGTGGAAGTTGGCGGACGGCCCACAGGGAACGATATTGACCCTCATGCTTTTCGACCCCAAGCTGAAGGACTTGAAGAAGGGGCTCTATTTCTGCGATGATGAGACGGTTGCCGATGAGCCTGAGCAGTTTCCCGGCCAGATGGGCAACCAGGGTTACGAGCTTACAAACCTCGAGTCGGTGCCGAAGGGAGAATATAAACTGGCGGTCTATGTCTTCTGCCCGGTAAATTACGAGAAGGGAGACGAGGAGATGTACATCAATACGGTCCTGAATCCCTTAACTGTCTCGGCTAAACCCCTACACCGAAATCAAGGGATAATGGCTAAGAAACAAGTTACAAGAAACAATAACCAAGCAATATCCAAATTCAAATAACCAAACTCCTCGATCCCCTCTTCAATGTAAATTTCAGGTTTTTTTGGGGATTGGTTATCGAATTTATTTGTATCCTGTATCTTGTATCTTAAATTTTGTAACTTCAGGGGGTGCTTATGGGAAGAATGGTGTATTGCTGTATTGGGATTTTGCTGATTTCCGGGATCTTCGCACCGGCCTCTTTTGCCGGGGAGCTGGAGTCTGAGATCCAGCTGCAGGTTCGCGGGCTGGAGAGCCAGGACAGGGAGGTCCGGGAGGCGGCGGCGAAGGCGCTGGTGAATATGGGGGAAGATGCCCTGCCCGCCCTGTCCGCTCTCGTTAAGGCCCTCAAGGACAAGAACGAGGTGGTGAGCTATCGGGCGTCAAAGGCCCTCTCGAATCTGGGGGCGCCGGCGGTTTCGCCGCTGGCGGAGGCGATGGCCAGCAGCAGGACGGCCGTCCGAAAAAACGCGGCAGACGCTCTGAAGACCATGGTACTTAAAGATGTGGATTGCAGTGCCGCTATCTCCGCGCTGATGAGGGGGCTGGGTGATGCGAGCGCGCGCGTGGAGACCCGCTCTTCCGCCGCCCTCGTGGCGATGGACGAAGCCGCCGTCCCAGCCCTTATCAAGGGTCTCGTCAGCCAGGACGCGGCTGTCCGTAAGGGGTCCGCCGCCTCGCTGGGTAAGATCGGCCCTGGGGCCGGCCCGGCCGCACCATACCTCGCAAAGGGCTTGAAAGACAAAGAGGCAGTTGTTCGTGCCGCCTGCGCCAGGGCCCTGGGAAAGATCGGCCCGGAGGCGAAGAGCGCAATCCCCTCTTTGGCGGCGGCGATGGCGGACCAGGATGTCGAACTTCGCTGCAGGGCAATAGAGGTGCTCGGAGCTATCGCCGTGGAAGAGGAGACGCCTGTGGCAATCTCCCACCTGGTTGCCGGCCTGGGCGACGGGAGCCAGCGCGTCCGGTCACGCGCCGCCGACTCCCTTACCAGGCTTGGAGCTCCCGCGGTGCCGGAGCTTGTCGGGTTGCTCGAGAGCCGGGATGGGGAACAGCGCGCCGCCGCTGCCGCCACGCTCGGCAAGATAGGCCCTTCCGCGAAAGGCGCGTCCCGGAGCCTCGCCGCCGGTCTGAAGGACAGTGAGAGTGGCGTTCGCCGGGCCTGCGCGATTGCCCTGGGGAAGGTCGGGCCTGAAGCGGGTGATGCGGTCCCCCCCCTCATAGACGCTCTCTCTGATGAGGATGTTGAGGTCCGCTGCGCTGTCGTCGAAACCCTTTCCGGGATGCCGGCGGAAGAGCCCGGATTGATAGAGGCTCTCATCAATTCGATGGTTGATGAGAGCAGCAGGGTCAGGACCAGGGCCAGGAAGGCAATCGTCCGGTGTGGGCCGGTCACCGCCCCATACCTCGCCGTCTCCCTCAGCAACGATGATTACAAGGTCAGCATTGCCGCGGCAAAGGCGTTGCAGCAGATCGACGGGTGCCCGGACGCCGCCGTCCAGTCCCTCCTTGATGCCCTGAGCTCCGGGATCCCCGAGGTCCGGGAGACCGCGGTGGTTGTCCTGGGAAGGATAGGTCCGGGCGCAAAGGAGGCCGCTCTTCCAGCGCTCCGGAAGCTCAAGGAGACGGACAGGAACTCCTCGGTCCGAAGGCGTGTCGATGAGGTGATAATGATACTGGAGAAAGGAGACCTGGCGCCGCAATGACACTGCATTGCGGCGTCTCCTAGAGAAGGAATGAGGTCGTTCCTGGCCGAGGTTGGAAAACATTTTGCCGTTACGGCAGTTTACTTCGCTATCCTCACGCTGGCCTATAGCGTTTTCAACGGCTGGAGCCGGCAGGTTATTTTTCTATGGGCCGGCGCGCTCGCCGGGGCGGAACTGCCCGACCTCGATCACATTGCCTACGCCTTTCTCACGTACAGGGAAGCACCGACGTCCCGCGAGGTGCGGAAGCTCGCCGGGGAGAACAGGCTGGGCGAGGCGTTATCCTCTATCGCTGAGCACCACAAAGATTTCGAGCCTGTTCACCTAATCACGCATAACTGCTTCATGCAGGCGGCCTTCTATGCCTTCGCCTTCTGCATGGTGTTATCTTCGGGGAACTTATTCTGGACGGGTCTGGCGATGAGCGTCCTTCTGCACCTCTTGAAGGACGAGTGGGAGGACCTTCGCGTTTTGCCCGGCAGGCTGCGGTCCTATCTCTTCAGGCATTTTCACCGCACCCCCCCATTACTGGTGAAAGCGTATGTCGTAACGGCGACGGCGCTCTTTGTATTATTAAGCGTCCTTATCGTCTTCCCCGTTGTCAGCCGGGGTTGAAGATCGTTTTAACCATCTTTTAAACATAAATCAGCGAGCGGAGCGATCTGATTTATTCGGGGTCGAGTTTCAGGCCGGTGAGGTAGGTTACCTCGGAGTCTTTCACCGGGACCTCGATGGTGAGTTCCCTGTAACCCTCCGCGGAGATCCTGAGGGGCAGCGTGCATGAAGTTGTCCGCCTGTTGAGCTTCCCTTCCAGGATGTATGTCCCGGCCCTCTTGTTCCAGCGTGGATATCCTCCATTGACGATGCGGCCGGGAAACTTTCCGTCTATCCTCACTTCAAGCGCCGGCAGGGCCAGTTTCCCCGTGGGATCGACCTGTTTTTTCTTCCGGAAGAAAACATTGTCTTTATCGACGCCGGGCGGCAGGTCCGTGGCCTGGTCCGCGTCCGCGGGGGCCACGCGGAGGACGACGAGGAAGCGCCGCGGCCTGATTTTGCCGGGGTGAGCCTGGGGGATGAGCTCGTCCTTCAGGAAGGAAAGGACATATCTGTATATGATGTCCTCCCTGCTTCTTACCGCGATAACGGGGAAGTGTTTCTTGGAGTCGTAGCGCACATTGGAGCGATCGAAACCTATGTTCTTAAAGGGAGGTTTCTGCCCCGTGAGAAATATGTGGTTCAGGTTCGCGGCGTATACCTTGATCAGTTGATCCTGGCCGCACCTACCTATTCTCGGGGGAATAAGAATCCAGGGCGCAACGTCCAGGTCCAGGAAGTTGTGCCAGAACGGGTCGCCTATGATGGTGAGCCACTTCAGCTTGTCGATTACCGATCCCTTCTTCCCGGCGAGTTCGTCGAGCTTATCGGAGGAGTATATGTTGACGTCGCTCCCCATCTCGCTCTCGAGTATCTGGAGATCTCCTTTTGCGCCGGTGAGAGGCATTCCGCTGCTGAAGAGGGGGAGCTTTTTCCGGAACTTTTTCGGCGGAGCCTTGAAAACGTCGACGATCAGGTTGGCCTTGAAGCTGCCGTGGAGGCAGGGGGCGATGCCGATGAAACGCTCCACGCTGCTCGCGTTGGGAAGGCCCGTGCGCGAGTTCGTGCTGACCAGGTACCTGACGGAGACGGTCCCACCGAAGCTGTGGCAGATGATATTTACTTTTTCGACGCCTTCCTTCTCCTTTATCTCGTCGATGAATTCCTCCAGCTGGGCGCTGAAGGTCTCTACCCCGGCGGACTTCTCCCATGTCTGGTAAACCCAGACGTAGACCTTGAAATACCTGTCAAGGTCGGGGTCGCCGAGGCCCGCCGTATCCAGGAGCTCCGGGAACTGGTCCCAGCAGCCGCGCCCCTCCCCCATGCCGTGGACAAAGATTACGATTTCTTTCTTCTTCCCTGAATTTGCGCGCTCCCTGTCGAGAATCTTTTCCTCCTCGCGTTCACGGAAGTAGTCCTCGAGGCTGTCCGACTGGTAGAGGGCGTCCACGTCGGAGAAGTAGGGAAGGCTGTTTCTTGCAAATTCTTTCTTCAGCCGCCGGTAGTTGAACCGGGCCATCTTCTCGGCTTCTTTCAGGGCTGTGCGGTAACCCGCGCCGGTGCCGTCCAGCCCCAGGTAGTCCTCGTACATCTTGAGGTAGTCGTCCCACTCGCGCACATAGAGGGTTTTTCGCGCGCTCTGGAACTTGATCTCGTAGATGTAGCGTTCCCATGTGAAGGCGTCGGTTGCATCGTCCTTGGAAAAATATTTATCGACCAGGAGGTAGGCGTCCTTGAGGAGGTTGTATGCACCGGAGTTGGGGTAGTAGAGGTACCGCTCGGCTATGGTGAAGGGGCGCGTGGGGTTTTCCCTGGTCTCCAGTTGATGCGCGTCCTCGTTGAGGTAGGCCCGCAGGTATTCGGAGCAGACCTCGAAGGGCTCCTTGACCCACTCGGCCTTTTCCTGTTCTTCGAGGTCTTTGAACGCGTGTTTCCGGTAAAGCTTTCTGCAGACGTTCTGGAATTGGACGTACCCCTCCCTAAAGATGCGCTCGGTGTTGGGGTCGTTTGTCGAGTAGACCCAGCGGGCCAGGGCGTAGCGGAAGGCCGTATAACGGCACTGGAACTCGTCGTGTATGTTCTCGAAGTCTTTACCGGCGATCTTCTGGAAGAGCCGGCTCATAAGCCCGGGGTCGAAATCCCACGGCTTCTTGAACACGCCTTTTGTTGAGAAATGCTCTCCCGTGATTTTATTCAGGATTTCGCTTCCGGCCGGCCGCCAGCCGTGATCCAGTTCCAGGGCGTATGGGAGCCATTTCTTTTCCGCGGACGCGGGGGACTGGAAGAAGAGGAAAGACAGGCCGATAATTATTAAGGAGAATGTTATCTTCTTCATGGATATTATTGTACCAGCGCTCCGGGCGTCGGCAAGCGGAAAGCCGGTCAAATTGATAATAATCTCATTTTTAAATGCATCTCATTTCACCGGGCGCACGTGAATTATGGCGTTATACGTTGCCGTGCTTGATGTTACCAATATAATACAATTTTCAGAAAATCTGCCGCGGTTTTTGCTTCATAACGACGCCCTAACCCGACTTTCGCATTTTAGTTGAAAAAAACATTAAATTTAGAAGATAATTTGACGTAAGTCGTTGCAAATACTGGGAAGATCCCCGGAAAATGAAGTTTGTAGGGACTCAGCCAC